>Ga0126383_10000036_pt1 | contig 60918 bp, 53 predicted proteins | sample PanSoiMetPlot_35_FD_96882 | JGI IMG/M metagenome (GOLD analysis project Ga0126383, IMG submission 96882) | Tropical forest soil microbial communities from Panama - MetaG Plot_35 | ecosystem: Environmental > Terrestrial > Soil > Tropical forest > Bulk soil | place: Panama | collected 2016-02-17 | reverse complement strand
TATTTTGGCAGCGTTAACGTACAAGGGGACGTTGAAGCTGCGCATGAATTCACCATAATGCCGCTCGACCCGATGATAATTTTCGCGGTCCGTTTTCTCTTCGAACTTGCGCTCGCCCCGCAGAGTGAGCACGTTTTGTTCCAACTTAACCTCCACGTCTTCCTTCTTGACCTCCGGCAATTCGAACTTCATCACCAGCTCTTTGTCGGTCTCGAAGATATCGCATGGCGGAACCCATGCCTTCATCGGCCACTCTTCGTTGTATGGCAGATGTGTCTCCATGCGATGCGGGAAAAGACGAAACGGATCGAGATGCATGAAGTCTTTAAGGGGCGACATAAAATTGCCACTGTTCATGTTCCATCTCCCTTCATCGGTACGCAAGCCGCCGGCCTGCCAGCACGCCGAGGCGTGCGTACCTCTCATCGGCGCACCCACGCCGCGCTCTTTATTCACCAATCGCGAACGCTCGCGACTGCTCCGCTTCGAGCTGGGTGATCTTCCCTTTCAACCAGCTCCTGACGGCGCCTTGCGTTCGGACTTCGTCGCCGTTCATTTCGAGCTCTTCAATCGTGTTGCCAGCTTCATTCAGGGGGATGAAATGACAAGGCACCGGTTGAGAGCGATCTTCCGGGCAGACGAAATCCAGCAGGTGACATTCAGAGCACGGGTGGGCGCGATAGGGATATCCGTAGTTCAGGCAACTCAGCGAGTCCTGGAATATGGACTTTGGTAACCAAGGCGCACGGACCGAACGGCCGTACCCGCCCTCCTCGATGAATGATAATTCCTGTTTGAGAAGTTCAAGCATGTCGCGGTCATCTTTAGCCATGTCAAAGTCCTCCAGTCTCCCTGAGAATCCAAGCAGCAAGCCGCTGCTCTTGAGCTATGAAATCCCGGCGAGTCGCACTGCAACCGATATGCCGAGTGAAAAATCCTGTATTCGTTACGCAGATCACATCGCCGCGCGCGGGCCGTGGGGGAAAGATCCGCAAGTTATGAGCGAAAACGCTCACACGCTCGCGCGCAGTGTTGAAAAAGCACACAAACTGGCTGGAAAGAGAGTCGGCACGTCTGTTGCTCAAAGTCGCCTGCCTATAAAGAAGGACAAGGCGGGTCGCCCCCGCAAACCAGTCCGCCTTGACAGAACGTGGAGACCGAAATGTTATGAACGTCGCTACCAGAGCCGTTGTCGGCAACCCAGTCTCAACTCGTCCGCCGTTACGAGTCCTGCCATTCAATTCTCCGCTTCGCGCCATTCCCGGAATCGATCGAGTCAGCCGCACCAGGATTTATCCCCGCGGCGCCGTCGTGTTTCATGAAGGGAATATCGCGCGTGGCGTTTACGTCTTATCTTCAGGACGCGCGAAGGTTTCTATCTCTTCGGCAGACGGCAAGAAGTTGATTATTCGAATTGCCCGCGCCGGCGATGTGCTCGGTTTGTATGCCGGCCTCACCGGTCGTCCTTTTGAAGCGACGGCGGAGATGGTCGAAGGCGGCCGCGTCGATTTCATTGCGCGAACTGATCTGGTGAATTTAATGGGACAGCAACAGGCGCTTAACGCGGATTTGGTAGAGATGTTCAGCCGCCAGTTCAGTGAGTTTGTAGATAACACGAGAATGCTTCTTTTGTCCGAGTCGGCGCTGGAAAAGCTGGCTCGACTGATTGTCAGATGGGGTCGTGATTTTGGCGAGCGCACCAGTGAAGGAGTTCGGGTCAAGCTTTTATTGACACAGGAAGAGATCGCGCAAATAATCGGGGCGTCACGAGAGACTGTGACCAGACTCTTCAGCACCCTGAAGCGAGATCAAATCATCCGCGTCAAGCGGGATGCGATGTGGATTCGCGACAGCGAAGCACTCGCCGCCATCGCGCAAATCACCCCGTGAAAATTTAGTTGCCGCCCCGTGATGTCCGTCACGGACGGCGACTGTCAGAATTACTAGGATGCTGACGCTCGCCCAGACCTTAAAATTTAAGGTTGGCGTATTAGCAGCACCCAGAAAGTTTCTTAAAAGGAATAAGAAGGAGGCTCCAGGTGAGACTCGCAAGATTAATCAAAACGCTGATCGTCCTGAGCTCAGTCGTTGCCGTAGTTGTGTGGCTAACGGGAACGAGGAGTTCGCAGGCGGTCGGCTTTTCGGGCGGTGACGACAAACCAGCAGCCGGCGACTATGTCGGCAGCGATACCTGCGCCGCTTGTCACGAAGACACGTTCAAGGCCTATAACCACACGGCGCACGCCTCGCTGACCAAGCTGAGCAGCTGGAAAGACAAAGTGACGGGGTGCGAGTCGTGTCACGGCCCAGGCAAGGCCCACGTTGATGGCGGCGGTGACAAGACCAAGATCATCAGCTTTACCGCCAAGAGTCCCAAGGAGATTTCCGAGACTTGTCTTAGTTGTCACTCCGGCAAGGAAGAGCGGAACAACTTCCGCCGCGGCGATCACTGGCGCAACGACGTTGGTTGTACTGATTGCCACTCGCCACACGCAAATAAGGTGGGCGCCAATGTGGCCAGCTCCAACGTGTTTCCGACTACGGCGAATGCCGAGAAGCCGGGCTTCGCGACCATTCGCATGTTGAAGGGAAACGACCCGCAGCTCTGCACCAGTTGCCACAATGAAGTGAAGCCGCAATTCAATATGCCCTTCCACCACAAGGTGCTGGAAGGGGCCATGCGTTGCAGCGATTGTCATAACCCGCACGGCGGTTTCGAAACCAAGCAGACCCGGCTTGCCAGCGGCGTCGACGCCACCTGCATCAGGTGCCACGCCGACAAGCAGGGACCCTTTACTTTCGAGCACGCGCCGGTGAAGACGGAAGGCTGCACCGCGTGTCACACGCCGCACGGATCTGCGAATCCGCGGCTCTTGCGGTATAGCGCGGTGAACCAGCTCTGTCTGACTTGTCACAGTGTGGCTCACGATGTGGGCGCTGTTGAGCCTTCCGGCCCGCAGCACAACCAAAACGCGCAATACAACAACTGCACTGCCTGTCACGTGAAGATTCACGGTTCGCGCACCAGCCCCGTGTTCTTCAGATAGCAGCGCGCGATTGTTCAGAGGCGGGCTGCGGCCCGCCTCGGGAGGGCGGCAGTAGCCCGCCTCAACACTAAAGATTTAAGCCATAGGATGGATGGTATGAAAACCATGATTACGAATCTGCTGCGCATATTCACCGGAGTAGCATTAGGAATCGCTTTGACGGCGGGTCTCGCCAGCGCGCAAGAGTCGGTGGCCGCGAATAACGATAAGCCTGCCGACGCCAAAAAGACCGCCAAGGACGACAATAAGAAGGCTGACGATAAGAAGAACGCCAAGAAGACTGCGGATAAGGAGCCAACCTCAGCGACCACCGGCGAAGACGCGGGCAATTTCACCATCACCAGCTCCGTGGAATTTGGCTACCGCGGGCAGCGAGTCGATGGCGATATAAATAAATTCAAGAGTGACCTGAACTACAAAGCCGGCCCGCGACTCTTCGACACCAGCTTTCTGATGAAGTCGAAGACCGACGGCAAGGGAGAGTTGTTCGATACCTTCCTGGTAACCTCCACGGGTTGGGGCGCGGATCCTTCGGGCAGCTTGCGCTTCGATGTGGAGCAGCCCAAGTGGTATCGCTTTGAAGGTCAGTACCGGCGTTTCAAGTACTACCGCTTTCTTAACAACCTGGCCAATCCTACCTGGCTTTTCTCGCCCATCCAGACGCCGGCTAATCCGACCACTGGTCTGCACGGCTTTGACACGCGCACGGAGATGGGAGATTTCGATCTGACGCTCCTGCCAAAGAACGAACTGATTCGTTTCAATATCGGGTACTCGCCCGAACGCTACGACGGTCCCTCGTATACCAATTATCACAACGGCGGCAACGATTTCTGGCTGCTCAATAACCTGAAGTCGCGCGCCGATGACTGGCGGTTAGGCGCTGATGGGAAGGTCGGCATTCTTGACTGGACCTTCGTTCAGGGTTTCCGTCGCTTCCGCGAGGACAGCGTGATCCCGGCCGGAGTCGGCTTGAACATCAATAACAGCAGTTCGGTGGCGCAGCTTTCGAGTTTCCTGCGGCAGGAACCGACGCGCGGCAGCGTTGATTACACGCGCTTCAGCCTGCACACGCTGATTGACAATAAACTCGATATCACTGGTCGCGGCATCTACAGCCGGGGCAGTTCGGATTCCACGTATCTCGAGAACTTCGCCGGAACAAACTTTAACTTCAGAATCACGGGGTTCCCGCCGACGGTGACCGGCGCTTCGGCCACCAGTGTGACGAACCCGAGTTTCTATAACATCGCCGGCGACGTTAAGCGGCCCAGTCATACTATCGACTTCGGCATCACCTACCTGGCCAGCGACAAGTTCCGTCTTTCAAATTCCTTCCGCGAAGAAGCTTTCACTATTACCGGCGCCGATCTCTTCAGCGACTTCTTCTCGGTGACGCGAACCATCCCCGGGGGAACCAGAACTGACACTTTCTCGGTCAGCAACCTGCCCGTTACCCAATTTACCCGTTACAGCAAGTACCAGGACACGATCGAAGGCGACTACCAGATCAACCGGAATTATTCATTCCACTTCGGCTATCGCTTCGGTCATCGGCACGACATCGTGCAGAGACTCGGCTATGCGATCAATTCAAATAGTCCGACTCCGATTACCGATCCCACCGCCGAGATCGATCAAAACAACACCAACTCTTTCTTCGGTGGTTTCCGGGCGCACCCCAAGAAGGATTGGGTGATCTACTTCGATGCCGAGCACGGCTCTGCCGACAACATCTTCACGCGCATCGGCAATTACAACTATACCAACGTGCGCGCGAAGAGCCGGTTCACATTTAATAAGAATATCCATGCGAACCTGGGCTTCATTCTCAGGGACAACTCGAACCCGTCTGAGATTGCCGGCGAGTCGCTCAACGATTTTGGCGTCAGTCTCAAGACGCGCATCTTTACTTCGTCGATTGACTGGCTGGTGAACCCGCACGTTACGATCAACGCGGGATACAATTACAACTGGGTCAATAGCGACGCAGTCATCCAGTACTACTATCAACAACCGCCCGCAGCGTCTCTCTATCATCCGAACGGTCACGGTCTCTACTATCAGAGGCTCAATTACTTCTTCCTCGATATGACCGCGCGCCTCAGCCGCCGCATGACCCTCTATACGTCATATCGTCTGAACCAGGACGGCGGCCAGGGCAACCGGCTCTCGGATCCCGTCGGCGGACCGGCCATCGCCGGAGGGGTAATACCACCGGGCGGTTCGTCGGCCGTGGCCTCGAACAGCGGCGGCACGCTGATTACTTCTTATCCAATGACCTTTAATTCGCCCGAGGCGCGCCTGGCGATCATGATCAACCGGCACCTCGATTGGAATCTCGGCTATCAGTACTATTCGTATAACGAAAACAACTTCCTGAAAACGTTTCCCGGAAGTGTCAGAGCGCAGAACTACCACGCGCATCTGCCTTATATGTCGCTCCGCTGGTACATTGGGCGAAAGGAATAGTTCATCGCGATATGGATGGTTGCCCAAAACTCCAGCTGAGGTAAGGACCGACGCTGGAGTTTGTTTTACCGGGGCGCATCTCAGCCGCGGCGAGTTGTGATGCAGTTCTGAGAGAAACCGAAATGACCATGTTTGCCAGGCTGTTCCTGAGCGGATTCTGTTTGCTGCTGGCCCATTCATCCGGCGTCGCGCAGCAGAGCCGGACGCTCGACCCGGCGGCGCCGCTCCCGGAGACGCTGGAATGGCTCAAGGCGAACATTCCTTATAACTACACCCAACCGCGAAACAGTGAGCGTAAGGAGCTTACTCGGGAAGCGATCACCCATGTGCGCACCAAAGGCTGCACGATGAACTACGAGATCACCAGTGAACCGTTAGAGGGTGCCGCCACACGGGACCATGCCAACGGCGATCTCGAGCAGAATGAGTGGCGGATCGAATTGGGCCGCCTTAATTCGCGCCTTGTCAGGCTGGAAGCCGCCCAGCCGGACCGCGCTGCGCGCATCCTGTTTGCTTCATTCGACCCGGGCGATCCTGAGGTGGCGAGTAAGCTCAAGCAATCTGAACCAACAATCTTCCTGAACTATTCAAACAAAGCTATTTGGCACAGTTCCCGCATGGGGGCCCGGCGCATACGCGAGGAGTTTGTTTCCTGGGGGACGATTCCAGTTAAAAACGAAACCCTCGGCGCTCAGATAGTAGCAGCGCTCGTACACGCGGTTGATTTGTGTCGCCAGCTGACGCCGGCGCCGGCTGGTCCCTGAGCAGTCGCGTTAGCGAAGTACCGGATTTCGCCAGGCAGATATTTACAAGGTCGTCCAACTTCATCAGAGGTTCTCGACGAGTGGCCAAAAACTTCGACAGTCCAAAGCGAATTGCCCCTGAGTCAGTTCCGCCGACGCGACGCAGTTTTTTGGATTACCTGCTTGGCAGCACCGCGGTCGCCACGCTCGGCGCCATCGTATATCCCATTTTCAAATTCATGTCTCCGCCGCAGATCGTTGAGTCTTCGGAGAATTCGGTGGTCGCGGCAAAGCTGAGCGAGGTGCCTCCCAACACGGGGAAGATCTTCAAATTCGGAAATAAGCCGGGCATCCTGGTCCATAACGCCCAGGGTGAATTCAAAGCCTTTTCAGCTGTGTGTACGCACCTCGAGTGCATCGTCCAATATCGCGACGACACCAAACAGATCTGGTGCGCATGTCATAACGGCCAATACAACTTAAGCGGCAAGAACATCGGTGGCCCACCACCGCGGCCTTTGGAAGAGTACAAGGTAAACACCCGCGGCGATGACGTGGTCGTCACGCGGGGCTGAGTTGATCTTTTTCTCTAGCCCAGCTGTTTACGGCTGGGATGGGGTAAAAACGTAACAATGTTTGAAAGCCTCCTTAAAGGAGGCTTGGAATGGTCGCTGCGTCGGCTGCCCAGGCATTTTATGCCTGGGATAGCGAGAGAGGATCGTGTTCCCAGGCGTGAACGCCTGGCCTGGACCAACGGCGTCAGCTTTTTCACGTGACAATCGAACCCCTGAAAGACTGGCTCGACGAGCGGCTGTCGATAAGCACGCTCCAGGCCATGGCGGCCAAGAAGGAAGTACCGCTGCACCGCCATTCAATCTGGTACTACTTCGGCGGCATGACGTTGTTCCTTTTTGCCGTGCAGGTGGCCACCGGAATCCTGCTGCTGCTCTATTACCGCCCCAGTTCCGAAAATGCCTTCGAGAGCGTTCAATTCATCATTACGGAAGTTAAGTTCGGCTGGCTGATTAGATCGATTCACAGCTGGTCGGCGAACCTGATGATCGCGACGCTGTTCATTCACCTGTTCAGCGTTTTCTTTTTGCGCGCCTATTACCCGCCGCGCGAAATCACCTGGCTCAGCGGCGCGGTGCTGCTCTTCATCATCATCTGTTTCGGCTTCAGCGGCTACCTCCTGCCGTGGAATAAGCTCGCTTTCTTCGCCACCAAAGTCGGCACGGAAATCGCCGGCGTGGTCCCGATCGTGGGCCGGCCCGTGCTGCGTTTTCTGCGCGGAGGTGACGACGTTACCGGCGCCACCCTCACGCGCTTCTTTGGATTTCACGTGGCGGTATTGCCGGCGATGGCGACGGTTTTTATCGGGATCCACGTGTTGCTGGTGCAGCTTCACGGCATGCACGTGCCCAGGAAATACGAACACAACTACCAGCGCATGAAGTTCTTCCCCAACTTCATTCTGCGCGACCTGATTGGCTGGATTCTGGCCATCGGCGTGCTCGCCGCGCTGGCCGCCCTGTTCCCGTGGGAGCTGGGAGAAAAGGCCGACCCGTTTGCGCCGGCGCCGGCGGGCATCAAGCCTGAATGGTACTTCCTCTTCATGTTTCAAACGTTGAAGTGGATTCCCGCGAAGATTCTCGGGATGGATGGCGAGGTGCTCGGCATTATGACCTTCAACGCGATCGCTTTGCTTTTGTTTCTGGTCCCCTTCATCGATCGCGATCCGGAGAACCGGCGGCGGCACCTGATCTTCAACGTCTGCGGGGTGGTGGCTCTGCTTTATATCGTGGTGATGACAATTGTGGGATATGTGGCGAAATGATTATGGGCACTAGTGCATATAGGAGCGATAGGAGCGATAGGACTTATACGTCGCATATGTCCCATCCGTCCCAAAAGTCCCATCCGTCCCATCCGTCGCACAAGTCCCATAACACAATGGCTTCGCGCCTGCTTCGATTGCTATTCGCCGTCCTCGTGTGCTCATCAGTTACTGCCGCTCAACAGAAAAGTTCCTGCATCGAATGTCACCTCAAGCTTGAAGACACACGTCTCAGCGCGCCCGCTAAAAACTTCGACAACGACATTCACAAATCGCGGGGCCTGTCCTGCAATGATTGTCACGGCGGAGATCCGACTGCCGACACCAAAGAAGGCGCCAAGGATCCCCGTAAGGGATTTTTGGGTAAGCCCAAGACCCTCGACATCCCGGCGTATTGCGGCAAATGCCACAGTGACGCGAATTTGATGAAGCGTTTCAACCCTTCACTGCGCGTCGATCAGGAACGCGAATACTACACCAGCGTCCATGGCAAACTGCTGAAAGAGAAGGGCGAGACCCGCGTTGCGACCTGCATCAGCTGTCACAGCGTACACGGCATTCGCGCGCCCAGCGATCCGCTTTCTTCGGTCTATCCCGCCAACGTGGCTGAAACTTGCGCCAAGTGCCACGCGAGCGCGGATTACATGAAGCCTTTCGGGATTCCCAGCGACCAGTACACGAAATACAAGACCAGCGTCCACGCAAATGCGATCTACGTAAAGCAGGATCTCTCTGCGCCAACCTGCAATGACTGCCACGGTAATCACGGCGCCGCGCCGCCCGGCATTGCTTCCGTGGCCAATGTTTGCGGCCAGTGTCACGCGCGCCAGGCGGAACTGTTTCAGACCAGCCCGCACAAGAAGGCCTTCGACGACCGGCAACTGGGCGAGTGCATCACCTGTCACAGCAATCACGCGATCCTGAGACCTAATGACAACATGATCGGCACGCAGCAAGGCGCTTTGTGCATCAACTGTCATTCGAATGGCGATAAAGGCTTCGCGGCTGCCGGGATCATGCGCACGCGCATCGATGAACTGATCGCCGGCATTGATAAGTCGAGCGGTATTCTCAATCAGGCCGAACGCAAAGGCATGGAGGTCAGCAAGCCCAAGTTTGAATTAAAGGGCGCGACCGACGCCTTGACCCACGCGCGCGTGCTGATTCATTCATCGTCGACGGCCGAAGTAGACAAGGTCGTGGGACCGGGACTCGAGGTCGCAGAGAAAGGATATCAGGCGGGGCTGGCGTCCCTGGGCGAATGGAAATTCCGCCGCGAAGGGCTCGCGGTTTCGCTTATCTTCATTTTGTTCCTGGCGTTTCTGGTTTATCTTAAGCTTCGCCAGATTGAGAGGCGGCAGGTGACATGACCCCTGATATGGAGCGCGCCGGCAGAGTAGTGCGGCGACGGCGCTTTGGATTGACCGGCTCGGTCTCAGAAATCCTGGATCCCCGAGACGACAATCCAAAGCGGTGTCGCCGCTTGGTCCTGCCGCACTGCAAATGGATTGCGCTTGCCTGCGCCCTTCTGTTTTTGATTGGCTGCGCTGCGGGTACGTCCAGTGCGGCGCCCCAAAAACGTAAACCGCGATCACGCGTTCAGAGTCCCAAGACCCCTGCGAAACCGAAAATCGATTACGGAAACTTTTCGCACACCACTCACGTGGTTACCCAGAAGCTGGCCTGCAACTCCTGTCATAAGGTCCCTTCGAAAAATTGGAATGTGGTGCGCAAAGGCGATGCGGCTTTCCAGGATGTTGCCGATTTCCCTGAGCACTCGTCGTGTTTGAGCTGTCATCGCGCGCAGTTCTTCGCGCGCGAGCGGCCAGCGCCGGCGATCTGTGCGAACTGCCACATCGCGGTGACGCCGCGGGATACGGCCCGCTGGCTGTTTCCCAGCCTCGGCGATCTCACCGATCCTAAATTGAAGCGCAGAGAATTCACTTCGGAGTTCGGCGTCGGCTTTCCGCACGACAAACATATCGACGTGGTGGGCCTGAATCTCGTCCCGTTTAAAGGCGGCCAATCGGCCGCCGTGCCGGGCAGTAGGTTGACCCTAAGCGGTGCCCAAATCGCCAACGTTTCATATCAGGATAAAAAAGCCGGACCGCCGAAGAGCTGTCCCGTGTGTCACGAGACTTATCAACCGCAGGGCAAGTCGAGCGAGGAATATATCGTCAAGCCGCCAAAGGATATTGGCGACAACTTCTGGCTGAAGAAAGGAACGTTCAAGACGATTCCCACCAGCCACACGATCTGCTTCACCTGTCACAACGCGGATTCAGGAATCGCGCCAGAGCCGAAGAACTGCGAAACCTGTCATAAGCTGGCGCAGGTGACGCCGGCGAAGACAGACTTCGATGCGAAGCTGGCGCCGGCAATGGGCGCCGATCCGTTGATGCTGGCCCGCTGGAGCCGCCGCCAATCAGCCGGGGCCTTCCGCCACGAAGGCGGGATGCATCCGGATCTAAGCTGCATGGATTGTCACAACGTCGCCACCTCGACGTTCAGCACGGTCGATCCGAAGACGATGAAGATCGCCGTGAAGTCATGCGGCGGGGCGGATGGGTGTCACATAACCCAGACACTCGACGATGGCGGCGCTTTGAATTTTGAAGTGGACGCGCGTAAGAAGAACCCCAACTTCGTCTGTACGAAGTGTCATGTCGCCTTTCGTAAGGACGCGGTACCGGAGAATCACGCGCACGCGATTCCAACTCCGAAACCCAAAACGAGTTGATAGGTGCGCCGTAAGAGCGGAATGTTTATAGAAAGCGTAAAAAAGAAGACGTTGCGGCTCTGGAGGAGCGGAATGCTTCGTTTTCGCCGGTTCCTGACCGGAGATGCGCCCCGACGGAGCGCCCTGCAATCTTTTCATTCGCGATTCTATAAACATTCGGTCCCCACGGGACTGTTTCCGATCGCGATCGCAATCCTCATCAGCGCCATCGGCGTGATTAACTCGCGCGCCCACGTCGATCCCGCGGCCCCGCAAACTCCCCAGGAGCAAATGCAGTTTCCTGAAGGACTCGATTATTCGAAATTTCAGCACAGCAGCCGCAATCACTCGCGGCTTCCCTGCCTGCTCTGTCACCGGCGAGATTCCAATGCGCCGGTGCCCAAGCGCCCGGGCGCTTCACAGCACCTGCCATGCGCGGGTTGTCATGCGCAGCAATTTGCAAACGCCGAGAGTCCAATCTGTACGATCTGCCACACGGATGCGAAGTCCGGCGCGGTGAAGCCGTTTCCTTCCCGGCTGGTCAGCTTTCGCATGAAGTTCGATCACGCCAAGCATATGTCGATGGGCAGCGTCAGTTGTGCGACCTGTCATCGGGCCGCCCGCGGCGGCGCCGCCATGACCATCCCGGCGGATTTCAACGCCCATACGACCTGCTTCCGTTGTCACACCCCGCGCGCGCAATCAAACGGGCGCGACATCTCATCATGCGGCACCTGCCACCAGTTGGGCGGCTACTCACGCACGCCGCAAAACATGCCGGCTTTCCGGGTGGGCTTCAATCATGCGAAGCATGATCCCAAAACCAACTGCAACGACTGTCACCAGGTGCGCGCGGGCATGCCCCAACGGCGTCAGGTCACGACACCCGAGCCCTTGAATCATCACGCCAGCGGCCGCGGCCAAAGCTGCGGGAGTTGTCATGACGGCAAACGAGCCTTCGGCGATGATGACTTTACCGTCTGTAAACGTTGTCACACCGGTTCGGCCTGGCGGTTCGGCTCATAGCCTGTTGAATTTCTAAACAACCGCTGTTCAATTTTTCACCTGCGTCTGCTTCCGCATTCTGCTGATCAAATCTGCTGGCGGCGCTGAAACCTGTTTACATCTTCAACTGCTCTGCCACTTCCGGCTGATTGAGACGTCTCCAATCACGCGCTCAAAGTCCTGCTATTTCTTCATTTACCGGCGACTGCGATCTCTTCTCTGAGCTGGAACATCGATTGCGATTCAGTCCGGCGGAGCACAGGCGAGAGGCGACATGACTCAGCTCGACCAATTCAGCAGCAGCACTCTACGACCGGCGCCGTCGCTCTATTGCGTTTGGATGGATGCCGGCGTCGTCAATTACAAGTTGTGTGATCGCAGTTACGATTGCGAGCGCTGCCCGCTGGACCAGGCACTACACCGCCGCCCCTCCGAAAGACGTGCGAACGTGAAAGTAAATCACGGCGAAACCATATTTCAGGACGGGAGGTGATCTATATGGTAGCCCTATTTGTAATTCTTACTATCGTTGTTTGTGTGAGCATCGACGGCGTCGTGCAATTCAGAAAAGCGAGGAAGGAGCATGTCTCGCGCCGCATCGCCGATCAGCTCACTCCCATCAGTGCGCTGACGGATTTGTCCGCGCCCGCCAACCTCTTTCTCGATGGAGGTCACACGTGGATAGAGGTCAGCGCCTCTGGCGCGGCCACCGTGGGGGTGGATGCTCTGGCCCAAAAGCTAATCGGCAGAATCGACGACATCGTCCTGCCGGAAGTCGGGAGAGAGATCAATCGCGGCGACATGCTGTTTGCGGTGAAGCAGGACAAGCATCGCGCTGCCTTCGCATCGCCGATCGACGGCACCGTGACCATGGTTGACAAAGAATTGCGCTGGCATCCGGAGATGATTGCCGGCGACCCCTACAAGGAAGGTTGGGTGTGCGCGATCAAGCCGCGAAACCTGGCGCAGAACCTTAAGCACCTGTTTGCGGCAGACGACGCCAGCATGTGGCTCAAGAGCGAGGCCCAGCGATTCCAGGATTTCTTTGCGGCCCAGACGGTCGACAACCTGCGGTTGGGACAAGTGTTGCCGGACGGCGGCGAACTTGCGAGTGGCGTGTTGGAGTTTGCGGACGACGACACCTGGAAACGCTTCAACGAAATGTTCCTTCGTCCGCAGGACCAGGCTGTCTGACTAATGAGGCGAACTCAACTCCCGGCGCGTGGGTAAAAGTCAGAGGCGCGTGCGGACTTTCACCGGGCCGCGCCGGAGTTGAGTTCAATGGGTGATATTCCCCGCGATTTTCCGCCGGAAAACAGCGAATCTGCCGAATGACTCAACATTCAAAAGGGAATGGCAGTTGCTGATTTCAACAACAGACGCAATCCCTCCCGGGTGAAAAAATGGACACTCAAACAGTAGCCAGAAAGGCGCTGCTGTTCGACAGTACGCGCTGCATCGGTTGCGGCGCCTGCTACAGCGCCTGCAAAGAAAAGAACAAGCTTCCTAAAACCTCAGTTGATTTTCTTCGCGACCATCTTTCGGCAGACACGTTCACGGTAGTCAATCGACGGAACAATCGTTATGTGCGCCGGATGTGCATGCATTGCAACGAGCCCACCTGCGTCTCGGTTTGTCCGGTCGGCGCGCTGGTCAAATCTGCCGCCGGGCCGGTGTCGTACGAAGCGAGCAAATGCATGGGCTGCCGCTATTGCGTGCAGGCCTGCCCTTTCAACGTTCCCCAGTACGAATGGGACGACCCCATCACGCCGCGCGTGCGCAAGTGCGATATGTGCCGCAATCGAATCGCAGCCGGCCTGGCGACTGCCTGCGCCACAGTGTGCCCCACGGGCGCCACGAAGTTCGGTAATCGCGACGAGTTGATAGCCGAGGCCGAAGAACGCATCCGCGCCAACCCCACTCGTTACGTCACGCATGTCTATGGCATTGACGAAGTAGGCGGCACGTCCGTCCTGCTGCTTTCAGATGTGCCATTCGCTTCGCTCGGCTACAGCACCGATGTTTTGCCCCAGCCGCTGCCGCATCTGACCTGGAACGTGCTGCACAAGCTGCCGACGGTCGTCAGCATCGGCGGAGTGTTGATGAGCGGCATCTGGTGGATTACCAGGCGGCGCGAAGACGTGAAGCGAGCTGAATCCGAAAGCAAATCTTCCCGGAAAGGGGCGGACTAAAATCATGACAAGGTTAAGTCCTGGTTGGCCCAAAGTAACTTTTTGGCGGGTCATCCTCTTTATAGTTTTGCTGGCCGGCGCCTATTCCGCTTTGCTGCGCTTCACCAAAGGCCTGGGCACGACGACAAACCTGAGCGCGCAATTTCCCTGGGGTGTCTGGATCGGATTCGACGTTTTGTGTGGGGTGGCCCTGGCGGCGGGCGGATTTACCATCAGCGCCGTTGTTTATATTTTTCATATTGAGAAGTACCACCCGATTATCAGGCCGACGATTCTCACGGCCTTCCTCGGTTATTCACTCGTGATTGTCGGCCTGATGTTCGATCTGGGCCGTCCTTACAACGTGTGGCATCCGCTGATCATGTGGAACCCGCATTCGGTGATGTTCGAAGTAGGCTGGTGCGTGACGCTGTACACCACGGTGCTGATGCTGGAGTTCAGTCCGCTGGTCCTCGAGAAGCTGCCCTGGAAACGGCCCTTTAAGATCGTCAAGTCGATCACCATTCCGCTGGTTATTCTCGGCGTGCTGCTGTCGACGATGCATCAATCATCGCTGGGTACGCTTTATCTGATCGTACCGCACAAGCTGCATCCACTTTGGTATTCGCCGCTGCTGCCGGTTTTCTTTTTTGTCTCGGCGATTGCGCTCGGTTGCGCCATGACGATCTTCGAATCGTATCTGAGTCTGCGCGCCTTTCGTAAGCAGCTGGACTTTCATCTGCTCACCAAGCTCGGCGCAGTGGCGGCCGTGACGCTGTCCGTCTACCTGGTGGTTCGCATAACTGACATGCAGTCACGCGGCGTGCTGTCCCAGGCCTTCGCGCCCACCTACGAGGGCAGAATGTTTCTGGCTGAGATGCTGCTCGGGGTGATTGCTCCGATCGTCATGCTGTTCATTCCGCGCATTCGGCATAACCAATTTGGCCTGTTCGTCTCTGCGCTGATGGTGGTGCTGGGATTTGTGATGAACCGGATGAACGTTTCGCTCACCGGCATGGATCGATCTTCGGTATCGCAGGGGGGCGCCCACTATTTCCCCAGCTGGAATGAACTCGCAATTACGGCCTCGATTGTCGGCGCCGGTTTCCTTTTGTTCGGTTTGGCGGTGAAGTATCTCGACGTATTTCCGCCCGAAGATATGAAGGAAATTGCCGCCGGCAAACGCGCGCAACTGCCGGCGCTGGCGGCCTTTCGCGCGCCGCTCTGGAGCGCTACGACGGGGGCTTTCGTCATGTGCGTGCTTTTTATGGGCGCATCGGTGGCGCTGGCCTACGATGGCATCAGACGCCGTGAACCGGCCATTCATTTGAGCGAGGGATCAGGAACAGTCGATCTCAGCCGCGGCCTGGCCGAGCTGAAAATGCCCGGTGCGATTGCGATCAAAATGGGCCCCGACAGTCCGGGCCAATGTTTCTTCAGCCACGCGCGGCACGTGAATTCGAAAGACCCGAACTGCAGCGCGTGTCACGCCGGCCTGTTCCGGATGTTGCCGACGACCCCCGACATCACGGCTGACAAAAAGATGCGTAATTGCGGCGTGTGCCATGACGGGGTGAAGGCGGTCGGCATCTTGCAAAAGGAGAGGTGCGATTCCTGTCACCTTAAGAGTTAGCCTCCATCTTCCCGTTTGAAACGGCGGACACCAGAGTGCGTCGAGCAACGATCAACCTGAGCCTCAAACTAACGCTGTGTCTCATCGCCGCGATGGTCATAACGTTTTCCGTGCTCGGCTACAAAATCATTCGCCTCCATCGCGAAAACCTGGAAGAAGCGACCTATGCCGCCGGCGATCGGATTACGGAGACAGTCAAGCGCAGCACGCGCTACGGCATGCTTAATAACCGCGGCGATGAAATCAGGCAGATTGTCAGCTCGATTGGGTCGCAACCCGGCATTGAGAAGATCAGCATCTTCAACAAAGCCGGCGAGATCAAATCGTCGACTGATGAGCACGAGTTGTTCACTCGCGTGGACAAGACTGCGGAAGCCTGTAGCGCCTGTCACGTACATGACGCCGCCGAAGCCCAGGGCCACGCCCCCATTCCGCATGAATTGAGCCGCCAGGAACGCACGCGCATCTTTACCGACGCGCGCGGCCATCGCACCTTGAGCGTCATCAACCCGATTGACAACGAGGCGGTGTGCTCGAATTCAGGATGTCATGCGCATTCGGCGGACACGAAAGTGCTCGGCATGATCAACGTGCGGATGTCTCTGGAAAACGTCGATGCGGCCATCAGCGCCAGTCGCCGCCAGATGTTGATGAGTCTGGCCGGTGCGGTGGTCCTGCTGTCAGGTCTGTTTGCCACCTTGATTTGGTTGATGGTCCATAAGCCGGTCCGCAGGTTGATCACGGGCACCGATCACGTGGCGGCTGGAAACCTCGATTACAAAATCAGGATGGGATCGCGCGACGAGCTGGGTGAACTGGCGCATTCCTTCAATCGAATGACCGGCGAATTGAAGCGCGCCAATGCCGAAATCAGCAGTTGGAACCGCACTCTGGAAGAGCGGGTCGCGAAAAAGACGGTCGAATTGCAACAGGCGCATGAGCATGTGCTGGGAGTTGAGAAGCTGGCCTCCATCGGGAAACTCGCGGCCATTGTGGCCCACGAAATCAATAATCCGCTGGCCGGAATTCTGGTTTATGCCAGATTGATTCTGAAGCGCCTGGGCCGCAACGGCAGCGGGCCGGCGGTTGACGAAGAAATGAAAAAGAACATCGAGACCATCGCCGCGGAATCGGCGCGCTGCGGTGAAATCGTCAAAGGGCTGCTGCAGTTTGCGCGACAGAACAAACCGAATGTGAAGCCGAACGACTTGAATGCAATTGTCGCTGAATCGCTAAGGCTGGTGCGGCACAAGATCGACCTGAGCGGCGCTGCCGCCATCACCAAATGCGATTCCGGGTTGAAGAAGATTACCTGCGACGAACAACAGATTAAGCAGGCGCTGGTGGCGCTCCTGATTAACGCCTGCGAAGCCGTCCATCCCGGCGAGGGACTAATCACCATAACTTCCCGTTACCTCGATGGAGCGCAAGCGGCCGAGATTCGCCTGAGCGACAACGGCATCGGGATGGATGAAGAGACCAAGCGGCACATCTTTGAGCCGTTTTTTACGACGAAGGAACAGGGCAAAGGCGTCGGTCTGGGCCTGGCGGTTGTCTACGGGATTGTGACCGGACATGGCGGACAGATCCAGGTTGAGTCGACGCCGGGAAGCGGGACGACCTTTGTGATTCGCTTGCCGGACTGCACGGACGTTGAGCGGCGTACCTGGTCCATCGCACCCGCGGAGTCACTACCAGCAGCGCTAGCGGCCGGGCAGCAGCCCGTGACGATCAAAGCGACGGAGAATCCCGCACCCTAACCCTCTCCCGGCCGGAGAGGGGACCGGAGAATTAGTTTATGAATGGCGAAACTGCACGCATATTGATTGTTGACGATGAGGTGGTGGTTCGTGAGTCGCTGGCTGAATGGTTTCGCGATGAGGGATACCAGGTGGACACGGCTGATTCCGCCCCGGCGGCATTGGAAAAACTGGTCCACGCCGATTGGGACGTTTTCCTGCTCGACATTCGCATGCCGGGTATCGATGGTCTGGAGTTGCAGCGGAAGCTGAAAGATACCCAGCCGGAGGCCACCGTGATCATCATGACGGCCTACGCGTCAGTCGAAAGCGCGATCGAAGCCATGAAGCAGGGCGCGTACGACTACATCATCAAGCCTTTCAATCCCGACGATCTGGAACACACGATTCAAAAAGCAATTGAACGCAAGCGTCTGGTCAGTGAAAACAAACAGCTGCGCACCAAGATCGACGAGTTGAACCTGGCGCATGAAATTGTCGGCACCAGCGCCGCGACCCGGCGGCTGCTGGAACAGGTGGCGATGGTTTCCGCTTCCGATACCACGGTGCTGATTCGCGGTGAATCAGGCACCGGCAAGGAACTGATCGCGCGCGCGATTCACGCCAACAGCGAGCGCCGTTACATGCCGATCGTGGTGGTTAATTGCGGCGCATTGTCTGAAGGCGTGCTCGAATCAGAATTGTTTGGTCACGAGAAGGGCGCCTTCACCGGCGCTCAATACCGGCGCAAAGGAAAATTCGAGATGGCCGACGGCGGGACCCTGTTTCTCGATGAAATCGGCGACATCGGACTAAAGACGCAGGTTGATCTGTTGCGTGTTTTGGAAGAGAAAAAGATCTTTCGCGTCGGCGGCAACGTCGGGATCCCGGTAAATTTCAGATTGATTGCCGCGACCAACAAGAACCTGGAAAGCATGAACGCGGAAGGCGCTTTCCGCGAAGATCTCTACTATCGGATCAATGTTTTTTCGATCACGATTCCGCCGCTGCGTGAGCGAGCGCAGGACATCCCGCTGCTGGCTGAGCACTTCCTCGCGAAATTTACGCGCAGCATGAACCGGCCGGTGGTGAAGATTTCTGCGGCGGCAGAAGCGGTGCTGATGAACTATGGCTGGCCGGGCAATGTCCGGGAGCTGCAAAACGCGATTGAGCGGGCTGTGCTGGTATGCAAAACGGCAAAAATCGAACCGGACGATTTGCCGCTGAATGTTCACGGAGGCAACGCTGAGGCGGCCTCGCGATCGCTGGCAGAGATCGAGCGACTGCACATTAAGCGCACGCTGGAAGAGACGGGTTGGAATATTTATCGCGCGGCGCGGCTGCTGGAAATTGATCGCGTGACGCTTTACAACCGGATTAAGAAGTATGGATTCAAGCGCGAGGATGCTGCCGGACGGCGTGAAACGGGTTGAGAGTTGGAGGTGTTTGCCTCAAGAATCCGACGAAGACGGGACAACCAACCGCGATTGACAATCGATGCGGCTCGCCGCCCACCAGTGCGGTAAGGCTCGCCTTAGCGGCACGTGTGGGCTAAGTGCCTTTTGCAGGCTCTGCCTGCGCAGGTCGAGGCGAGCCTCGAAGTTCGTTAGCAGCCTTCCCGGAAAGGCAAGCCTTTCCGCACTGGAGAGCGGCAGCGCCGCGGTTTTCGACTCCAGAGGGAAGGCAGACTGAGATATCTCCAGTTCAATTGGTGACTACCAACAGTAACGTTTCCCAAATCATCCTGATCGCAGTCGGCGCGGTTGACCCAGGGCTGCTTGAATATCTGATGTTCATGTTGCCCGGGCGATTCGATACTGAGTGCGTTTGCCTGGATGCGAACATAACTTTCCAAGAGACGTACAGTGGGTCGCGAAAACAGTTTCATGCGACCCAACTGCTTGCAAAGTTGCACGAGCTCGCGCCGGCAGATGGCCGCAAGCTTCTGGGGATCACCGATCTCGATCTGTTCATTCCAATTTTTACTTTTGTTTTTGGCGCGGCCCAGGTCGGCGGTTGCGCGGCGTTGATGTCCACGCATCGTTTGCATCAGGAATTCTATGGTTTGCCCGGCGACGGGCAATTGTTGCTGGCGCGGGCTGAGAAAGAAGCGATCCACGAGCTCGGCCACACGCACGGATTGGCGCATTGCCGCGGTATGGATTGTGTCATGCGCTTTTCCAATTCTGTTGAGCAAGTCGATTTGAGAACCTGTAACTTCTGCCAGTTGTGCGAAACCCGGTGGCGCGATAGATCAGCCTCAACATTGGCTGCCTAAATCGATAAAATGTCCGAAAATCGGAGGTGAGAAACTCAATGCGTCTTTTCCCTGAAACAGGAAGCCGAAATATTTTTCGATTCGTCCTGCTGTTGACGTTGGTTGTGATTGCGTCCAGCCTGGTCATCAATAAGACAAGTTCACAAGGTAAATTGCCGGATACGATTGTATTAGCAAAGGACGCGAAGCTCGGTCAGGTTACCTTCAATCATGCGAAGCACGCCACCGAGAATCGCAGCGCTGATCTGAGCAAGCCGATTGCCTGCGTCGATTGTCATCACACGGCGCAGCCGGCGGCTGAAGCCGCAAAGGTGCCGCTGCACCAGACAGCCTACCCGGCCGATCGCACCACTTCGCTGACGGCCGATCTGCTGGCCAGTGATCCGAAAGCTGTCGGGGCCACCTGCCATGATTGCCACACCAAGACCGGAGAGAAACCGAAGCTGGTGCCGGCAATCCCGACAGTTAAGTTCGAAGGCAGCGCTGAGCCCACCACCATGAATAATCAGCAGGCGTTCCATCATGCCTGCGGTGATTGTCATGATGCGGTGGCGAAGGCCAAGGCCGACAGCACGGCGCCGACATCAAAGAAGTGTACCGCCTGTCATAAGAAAGCCGCGGCGTAAGCCGGAGTCATGAGGTCAGTGCCGTTCGCATGAGCGGGCGGGATCGGGAGCGCTAATAGCCTCCTGACCCGCTTGCTGAGGCAGGCGGTGCTGACCTTAAACGACGTGGAAATTTCCCAACACTCTGAGGAAAACCTCGCAACCTTTCGGGTCCAACTGTAGTTTTTCTCAACATTGGCGACGGCACGATCATTGCCCAATCTGAGGCGTTCCCAAAGATGGGGGATTGCTTACAGATAGTTTCATTCAGGGAGGAAACGCAATAATGAAGAAGATCGCAGCAGCTTTGGTCGGTATCCCATTAGTCGCCGCCGCATTGCTGATCTCGGTTCCCGCGCGCGCGAATGACGACGACACCGCCGCCACCTACAACACGAAGTGCAAGATGTGCCATGGGGCCACGGCTGAAAAGAAAATTGATAAGACCAAGGCCGACGACGCGCTGACGCAGATCGTGCTCGACGGCAAGACGGCTGAGAAACCGCCCAACATGCCGGCATTCAAGGACAAGGGCATGACGCCGGATCAGGCGAAAGCCCTCGTGGAGTTCATGAAGTCGCTGAAGTAGTCGTCGACAGATTCGGACTAGACCAGTGTTGTCCGCTACCGGGTGACGGAACTTCGCTGGTTAGTGATAGCTCTCTCGATCAATTGAGAGGGCTATCTTTTTTTCATCAGCGCGTCGGCGGCGTGCGAATCGGGTGTCGCTTGCGGCCACATTCGCTTGACGACACCCCATGTGTGTGTGACCGTAGTCACGGCCATCGCGGGCCTTGAACCGTATCATTGGACATACCTCCCGGAAAGAGTGGGGCTGTGTTACGCCGTGTTGCTATTGCAGTCGTTGTCTCGACGCTACTGTTCATCGCAGGGCTGACCGTACGGTTGACCCTGGCGCAAGCGCAAGATGCGCCGAACCAAAGCGCGTCGCCGACCCCGGTTCGTCCGAACGCGGGCAGTATCATCGGCGGTCCTAACGCCGCGCTGCCGGCCAGGGCCCCGGAGCTTCAGTGCCAGGGATGTCATGGTCCGGGAAAGCAGCTGCCTTACCTGGCGGGCTCGCTCTTTCATAACGAACCGCACAGCGGATACGACCACAGCTTCCACGCCCAGGCGAAACAGAATGGCGCCAAGGCGGCGGCCTGTCTCGATTGCCATACCAGGAATGGCGACATGACGACCATCCTGCCCGGGAGCGATCCCAAGTCAACTATTAACCGCGCGAATATCGCCGAGACCTGCGGACGTTGTCATGGCGACAAGTCGGTGATGCAGGGCAGCGGCATCAGCAATCAGCCGATACTGGCCTATCGTGAAAGCGTCCACGCGAAGGCCATCGCGCGCGGAAACATGAGCGCGGCGGTCTGCACCGACTGTCACAACGCGCACGACATCGCGCCGGCGTCGAGTCAGCAGTCGACGATTGCGCGGGTGAATATTCCGAATACCTGTGGCAAGTGCCACGCGACTGAAGCGCGTGAATTCATGCAGAGCATTCACGGTCAGGCCCTGGCGCGGGGCGTGTCGCGTACACCGGTCTGCACCGACTGTCATGGCATTCACAACATCCTCCAGCCGTTCGTCGGGACTAAGGAAACGATTTCACCGACGGTCGGCACTGAGAGTTGCGCGAAATGCCACGAGGGCGTGACCTTAACGCAGGAGTTCGGCGTCGCCAGCGGCCGGGTGAGCAGTTATAAGGACAGCTATCACGGACTGGCGTCGCAGCTGGGATCGAAAGTCGTAGCCAACTGCGCCAGCTGTCACGGCGTGCACAACATCCTGCCTTCGACCGATCCGCGTTCGATGATTAGCGGCGCGAACCTGCAGCAGACGTGCGGCCAATGTCACGTGGGCGCCAGCGAGAATTTTACCAAGGGCAAAATCCATTTCGCTTCCGAACTGGTCTCGAATGTCTCGACCCATGACATGGGCGCGCGCGGCACCCGGATTGTGCGTTGGATCTATCTCCCGCTGATCTTTCTGACTATCGGCGGCATGCTGGGCCACAACCTGCTGATATGGCGCAAGAAGTTAATTGCGCGGCGCAGAGGGCCGCGGCCCATTGTGCGGCTGACGGCCAATCAACGGGTCCAGCATTGGCTGCTGCTGAGCAGCTTTATCTTGCTCGTGTTGACCGGCTTTGCGCTGCAATATCCCGATTCACTGCTGGCCTGGATGCTGGGTTCGAATGAATACCTGCGGCGGGTGCTGCACCGGATTGCGGCCGTCGTCATGCTCGTGGTGGGCGTTTACCATCTGCTGTACCTGGCGCTTTCGCCAGACGGCCGGCGCTGGGTAATCGACATGCTGCCAAAGCTGAAAGACATGCGCGATGTGATCGGCAACTTCTCCTATTATCTCGGCCTCAAGCGCATCAAGCCGAAGATCGCGCGCTTTGGTTATGCAGAGAAGGCCGAGTACTGGGCCGTCATCTGGGGCACCTTCATCATGGGTCTCACCGGCCTGATGATCTGGTTCAAGATCAGCTTCTTCAGTTTCCTTGCGCGTTGGTGGATTGACATCGCTCTGGCCATCCATTTCTACGAGGCGGTCCTGGCCACGCTCGCGATTATCGTCTGGCACTTCTATCATGTCATTTTCGATCCGGACGTTTATCCGGTAAACTTCGCGTTTATCGACGGACGGATGTCCGAAGAGCTTTACCGGGAAGAACACGAGTTGGCGTTCGAGCAGATGAACGCAGAGCGCCAGGCAGAAGCGAGCGGCCCCCGAACGGAAGAATCCGAAGCCCCCGTTAGCTGACATGGACAAACATTCGATTCACCTGAGCAGGCCGCCGTCCGCCCCCGGCCAAGTCGAACCACTTTCTCCTAAAGCACCAAGCCTTTTCCGGAATTACATCAGCATGGTTGGCGGCGCCATTGTGATCGCCAGCTTTGTCAGCATCTGTCTGCTGTTTCTGATCGAGATCACTTCCAGTCAGGAGAATCCGTATCTTGGAATTCTGACCTACATCATCCTGCCTTCGATCTTCATTTTCGGTCTGGTCGTGGTGATTGCCGGCCGGTTTATCGAACGCCGCCGCCGTCATCGGGCCGCCCCGACTGAACAATCGGCTTATCCGACCCTGGATCTGAACGACCCGAGATCGCGCAAGGCGTTCTTCGTCTTTTTATCGATTACCTTTCTATTTGTGTCCGCGAGCGCCTTTGGCAGCTATCGCGGCTATGAGTACACGGAGTCGGTGAATTTCTGTGGCGAGACCTGTCACACGGTAATGAAGCCGGAGTTCACGGCATATAAAGCCGGCAATCACGCGCGGGTCGGCTGCGTCGGCTGTCACGTGGGACCTGGCGCGAGTTGGTATGTGAAATCGAAGATCTCCGGCGCGTACCAGCTGTACTCAGTCACTTTCAATAAGTATTCGCGACCAATCAGTTCGCCGGTGCACAACTTGCGCCCGGCCCAGGGAACCTGCGAGCAGTGTCACTGGCCGGAGAAGTTCTTCGGCGCGCAAATGAAAGTTTTCGATCGCTACGGTTACGACGAGCAGAACACGCTGCGCCAACGCCGCATGTTGATTAACGTCGGCGGCGGCAGCCCGGCCGCCGGATTGGTCAAGGGAATTCACTGGCACATGAACATTGCCAATGAAATCACTTACGTTTCCATTGACGACCGTCGTCAGGTGATCCCGTGGGTCCAGAGCAAGGATCGGGAAGGCCATGTGACTGAATATTTCGATCGGAACCGCCCGCTCACGCCGGATCAGATTGCCAACGGAAATCGCCGCCGCATGGACTGTATCGATTGTCATAACCGTCCGGCCCACAATTATCTTCCTCCGGACGTGGCGGTCGATCAGGGATTCGATGCGGGCAAGCTTGATCCCTCGTTGCCGTATTTGAAGAAGGAATCCGTAGAGGTTTTGACCAAGCCTTACAACACCACGCCGGAAGCTGTGAATGCGATCGCCGCCTCACTGAACGATTTCTATAGCAAAAACTATCCGGATGTTTACTCGCAGAAGCGGCAAGCGCTCGACACAGCGGTGTCCGAGGTGCAGCGCATTTTTCAAACCTACTTCTTTCCCGAGATGAAGACCGACTGGCAAACGCACCCGAATAACATCGGCCATCTCTATTTTAATGGCTGCTTCCGCTGTCACGACGGCGAGCACGTGAGCAAAGACGGCAAGGTGATCACCAACAACTGCAACGTTTGTCATACGGTTATCTACGACTCAGCCGCGCCGCCGCAGAAGAATGTCCAGACAGGTCCGTTCATCCATCCGGTGGACTTAGGCGCGCTGGCCGACGAGCACAAGTGTGACTTCTGTCACCAGCCCAACAAGCGTTTCGTCCATCCGATCAATCTGGGGGACATCTCGATGTTTCAGTGCGTCGAGTGCCACCCCAAAAAAGAAATCAAACTGACTCCGAATTGAGCAGGTGTTTTGGAGTGCGCCGATTTGTCGGCGCTTTGCTCGCGCGCAGAGCAAAGCGGTGACAGGTCACTGTACTTCGAATTAGACGGCCGCCATCTCAGCGTGTATTTGTGTCTGCAACAGTGGATCCGCCCCCGCCAAGGGCGCAAAGCCGGCGCTGAAATGTCTGAGGAACTCCGGCTGGTTCACGATGCGATACCCGGGAATCGAATCACGCCGCTGGTTCACCGCCAGAATGGCTTCGATGACGTAATCGATATGACTTTGCGTATAGACGCGATGCGGAATCGCCAGCCTTACTAATTCCAGCGCGGCCGGTATCTCTTGTCCGGTTTCCGGATCTTTCTCAGCGTGCATCACCGTCCCAATTTCACAGGACCTAATACCCGCCTCGCGATAAAGCTCAATCGCCAGAGCTTGTCCCGGATATTGCAGCGGCGGAATGTGCGGCAGCATCGCGCGCGCGTCGATGTAGATGGCGTGACCTCCCGGCGGCTGCACGATCGGCACCCCGGCGCGGGCGATATGCTCGCCCAGATAACGAATCGAAGCGAAGCGATATTGCAAATAGTCTTCGTGCAGAACTTCTTCCAGACCCACGGCAATCGCCTCGAGATCGCGGCCGGCCATGCCGCCGTAAGTCGGAAAGCCCTCGGTCAGGATTAGCAGTTTCCTCTCCTGCTGGGCCAGTTGCTCGTCGTTGGTGCAGAGAAATCCGCCGATGTTCGCGAGCCCGTCTTTCTTGGCTGACATGGTGCAGCCATCAGCGTACGAGAATATCTCGCGCACGATTTCCTTCAACGGCCGGGACCCGTATCCGGCCTCGCGCAACTTGATGAAGTAAGCGTTCTCGGCGAAGCGGCAAGCGTCGAGGTACAAGGGCAGGCCGTAATGCAGGCAAATCTTTTTCACCTCGCGGATGTTGGCCAGCGAAACCGGTTGGCCGCCGCCGGAATTGTTCGTGATGGTCAACATCACCAGGGGCACGCGCTCCGGCCCCACTCGTTCAATCAGGTCAACCAGCGCGGCCGTGTCCATGTCGCCCTTGAAAGGATAATTGACGGCGGGAGTAAAGAACTCCGGAATCGGAAGATCGATGGCTTCGGCGCCGACGTATTCGATGTTCGCGCGAGTGGTGTCAAAGTGCGTATTGTTCGGCACCACGCTGCCGGGTTGGCATATGGTCGAAAAGAGAATGCGTTCGGCCGCGCGTCCCTGGTGCGTGGGAATGACTTGCTTGAAGCCAAAGATGTCGCGCACGGTCTCTTCAAAGCGATAGAAGCTGGAGCTGCCCGCATACGATTCGTCGCCCCGAAAAAGCGCCGACCATTGGGCGGCGCTCATCGCGGCCGTGCCGCTGTCAGTCAGCAGATCGATGATCACGTCTTCGGCTTTCAGCAGGAAAAGGTTGTAAGCGGCGGCGTGCAGCAGACGCTCGCGTTCAGCGCGAGTCGTCATCCTGGTCGGCTCGACCACTTTTACCCGGAATGGTTCGATAATTGTTTTCATTTGATTCAAGAGGCGTGATGAGCGATTGCTTTTTCGGGGTGGGCCGGGTGGCTGAGATGCTCGCGGAAAATACGCGCCGCGCCGACCAGAAAATCGTACGAAGTGAGAATGCCGACCAGTTGACCGTCATCGACGACGGGCAAACAGCCGATGCGGTTGCTCTGCATTATTTCCAGGGCTGCGAGCGTTGGAGTGTTTGACGAGACGGTCAGCGGATCGCGTTTCATGATTTCGCGCACCGTCAGCGGTTTGGCTAACGATTCGCGGCCGCCGCTAAGCAGGTGCAGGAGATTCCGATGGGTGACCAGCCCTACCAGTCGTCCATTGTCGTCTTCGACCGGCACATGGCGGACATGCCGCCAGTCCATGACACTGGCAGCCAGATCGATGAGATCGTCGCTGCGCACCGTGAAAAGATCGGTAGACATGAACTGGCCCACGGTCTGATAGCTCGACGTCCAATCGATGTCTTCCGCGGGCTCCATAATTTTCCATTCGTGCACCGGTTTACCTTCTTTCTGTTCCTGTAACATCCGCGCGGCGATTTCGCGGTGACGCAAATCCTTCGGTTCGAGGTTTTCCAGAGAGGCCAAAGACTTCAGCATCCAACGCGCGCCGGTCTGGCGGGTCTGCACCCGCTCATCAATGATGCCCAGGAACTTGTCGACGTCGGCGGAGTCTATGTGCGCCGAATTCAATCCCTGACGCGCCAGCGGCAGCAGTTGATCGCGAATCAGCGCCGCGGCTGATGAAGTCCGGCCGTCCAGCCAGGTTAACTGCGCGTGCAGATCGTAACGGGCAGCCGCGAAGAAATTCGCTTTGGCATCGTCGAAATTCATGCGCTGGGTGATGTCGCCGTACTCATGGGGCAGGGCCAGCATCAAGCCGGTAAAGAAAGCCGCGTTGGCAACTTCGTCGATCACCGTGGGGCCGGCCGGCAACGCGCGATTCTCGATGCGTAAGTGGGCGACGCCGTCCGCGACGCCGTAACAGGCGCGATTCCACGGCCAGACCGTGCCGTTATGCAGGAACAGCGCCGACAGCGACGGCAATTCGCCGCGAGCCAGCGTCTCCCACGAGTTCTCTCCGGTCATGGTGATCATGATCGGGCGAAATCGGGTCACCTGGTCCTGGAGCAGCTCCAGCACTGAGCGCTTCACCCAGCCCTCGCCGAAACCGACGCGGGTGGGCATGCTGCGCGCGAGCTGGACGCGCGAGCGGGCATCAGCCGAATGCTGAAACAGCGCCAGTCGCGTTTCATGCCATAGCCGCTTGCCGAACAGGACCGGCGAATTGACCGCGGCGGCGAGCACCGGCGCAGTAATCGCCTGGGCAATGTTGTAGCTGGCGGCAAATTCACAGGGGCTGACCTGAAAATGGATCTGAAAGCTGGTGTTGCACGATTCCATCATCATGTTGTCGTGCTCGATCTGGAGCTCGTCGACACCCTTGATATGAATGAAGAACGGCCCGCCCCGCGCCTGGGTAACGGCCCGATTGAGTTCCTGGTAGCGCGGGTTTGGTGAAAGATTGTCCAGGGTGAGATCTGCCGGGCGCAAAGTCGGCAGGATGCCCGCCAGCAGGATGTCCGCGTCAAATCGGGCCGCCCGCTCTTTCGCGGTGGCCAGCAGTCCGTTCAGCTCCTGTTCCATCAATGCAAAGCAATTGCCTGAGATCACCCGTGGAGTCAGATTCGCCTCGAGATTGAAGCGAGCGATCTCCGTGGTCAGCCTGGGTTCCGGCAGGCCGTCGAGAACCTCCATGGCAATTGCTGCGGGCCGCAGATTGTGATCGACCAGGAACATCTCCTGCTCGGCGCCCACCCGATGCACACCACTCTCAATGGCGCCGTGATCGATCATGTAATCCAGGGCCCGCAGATCATTGAGCAGCGCGCCCATGAACGCCTGGAGCTGGCTGCAATCGAACTGCTGTTCTACGTCGTGTTCGCCCATGGTCCCTGAAAAAGATTTGTGCGTGGCGCCACACAAGCCGTGTTGGTTGATTTACTCGAGACGAGCAACTTCCATACCCGCATGAAACCTTGGACTCTGACGGCAACTGGCGGCGCTGCTGGCGCAAACTCGCGCTCTCAGCTGAGTGAATTCACGCAATGAGTGACCGCAATCACACAAACGCGTGCGAATTTCGCCCGGCATAAGCATTGCTCAATCCATTGGAAATCAGGGGCGCCTCGACGCCGACATTTCAGGAGCACGGACCATGGCTAAAGATGAGCGTGACATGCTTCAGTTGTTGAAGACGGAACTGGACTTCATCGAGAAGGGCGGATATGGCCGATCCGTTCGCACACCCTGGAAGGCGACCTCGTCTTTTCGCGACTCGTTGACCTGTGTGAATTACGCGCTGCCGGAAAAGTCGCATCCATGTGCCGAATGTCACCTGATCGACTTTGTGCCGCGAGACAAACAGCGGGAAGAGGTGCCCTGTCACTTCATCCCGCTGAACGCGACCGGCGACACAGTCGAAACTCTGGAAGGCAACGAGGCGAAACTCGAAGACGCATTGAAGTCCTGGATGCGCGAGAAGATTAGAGAAATTGAATCGGATCGCGAATAAACATCTTCCGTTTAGCGGCCGCCCTGGCGCGGCTGTTGTTTCGCATAGGAATCGAGGTGACGGATCATGACGATCATTTATGGAATCCTTGCCGCTCTGGCGGTGGCGGCGATTTACGTCGGCATCAGATACTTTGTGCGAGCTTCGCAGAAGTTTGGTGGTGAGCGGGTCATCATTTGCCCGGAAACCGGCAAGCAGGCGATGGTGGAAGTGGACGTGCGTCACGCTGCGGTCTCCTCGCTGATCGGCCAGACCGATCTGCGTTTGGAGAATTGTTGGCGCTGGCCGATGAAACAGGATTGCGGGCAGGAATGTTTGCTGCAATTGGATCTGGCCGATGAGAACTGCCTGGTTCGCAGCGTCCTCGAAAAATGGTATCAGGATAAACTGTGCGCGTTTTGCGAACGTCCCTTCGGCAAAATCGATCTGACCGATCACAAACCGGCGTTGCTGAATTCGGAAGGCGTTACGGTCGAATGGCAACAGATCCCGTTGAGTGCGGTGACTGAGGCCATGGCTACGTATCAGCCGGTCTGTTGGAATTGTCACATCGCGCAGAGTTTCCGGCGTGAACATGCCGACCTGGTCGTCGATCGCAGCCTGCCGCTGGTCGATCGTTCGCACGAACGCCACATGTACCACTGAAGCGATTCGGCGGGGACTTATCCGCAGATTGCGCAGATAGGAAGATCATGCTGTTAAGGGTGTTTCTAATCTGTGTAATCTGCGGAAACTTCTTTCTTTAGCGCGCCGCCTCATTCCAACGTCCCTCAGTTTTTGCCAACCCATAGGCTGAAGTCCTACACTGCACGCGCCGCGTCCGGCCCGATCATGAAAAAGCACATCCTCATCTATGGCGTCTGCGGAGGTCTGCTCATAGTGCTGCTCAAATTAATCGAGTATCGCTTTCTGGTGATCGAACGCTCGCTGGAAATCTATGGGGCGCTGGTGGCCCTGCTGTTCGCCGCGGTGGGCATCTGGTTTGGGTTGAAATTTACCAAGACAAAGGAAACGGTGGTCGTGAAAGAAGTGCCGGTCCTGACCCGCGAGTTTGTCATGGATCGAGTCCGGCTGGAACAACTGGGCATCACGCCGCGCGAGTTTGAAATCCTTGAATTGATCGCGCGCGGCATGAGTAATCGCGAAATCGCCGAGAAGCTTTTTGTCAGCGAGAACACGATCAAGACGCACTCCAGCCGGTTGTTCGATAAGTTGAGCGCAAAGCGGCGGACCCAGGCCGTGCAGATCGCGAAAGAACTTCGGTTGATTCCCTGATTTGGAGTGCGCCGGCAGGGTCCCGACTTGTCGGGACAATGACGGAGCTTTGGATTGTCCTTAATTCGCCCGGTCGATCGAGGCTAATCGTGCCCTCCCTGACGGTCGGGCTACTGACACGAAAGCATGATTCTGGCCTGCAAATACCAGAATCACCCGAAAGTATGACGACAGGAATCGGCCGTAGCGGCTAAGGTCGCCGCGCTTTTCGACTTTCGACTCAAGAGGTGCACTCAACCATGAAAAGAACAGTTCTGATTTTCGGCCTCATCTCCGGGGCCATGCTCGTGGCCTTCATGTGCGGCACGATGCTCTTTATTAAGGACGTCGGTTTCGACAGAGGCGAGATCCTCGGCTACACGGGCATGGTGCTCGCCTTCCTGCTCATCTTCTTCGGAATTCGCTCCTATCGCGAGAACGTCGGCAATGGCACGGTGACCTTCGGCCGGGCGTTTGTCGTCGGACTGCTGATCATGCTGATCGCCTCAGCCTGCTACGTGGTCGCCTGGGAAATCGTTTACTTCAAGTCCAACCTCATGCACGACTTTATCGAGAAGTACTCCGCGCATATGGTCGAGCAGGTGAGGAATTCGGGGGCGGGTGAAGCCGCGATTCAGGCGAAGCTCCAGGAGATGAAACGATTCAAGGAGCTTTACGCGAACCCATTCTTCAATGCCGCCGTGACCTTTCTGGAGCCGCTCCCGCCGGGGTTGGTTATGACGCTGCTGTCGGCGCTGATTCTCCGGAAGCGACGCAAGCCGGACGACGCTCCGATGAATTTGCCGGCGACCCAGGTGGCGTCATAGAAGCGCCTGGGTATGGATCAGCAGAGAGGATGCATCCGCAGATAACGCAGATTAGGCAGAAAGAGTTTTGAGCTGCAGAATCTGCATAGTCTGCGGATATTTCCTTTAATACGCTACAACTGCGGCGGATCACCCGCCGCCGTGCTCCCGGAGCAACCGCAACGATTCGCGGCTCACAAAGATCTTTTCATCGTACTGTTCGCCCCAGCCAAGCGGCGTTACGTCACGATATTCGCGCAGCGGCCCGCCGCCGTGTCCGCCTTCCCGCCCGGCCCGAATCGAGGCCCGGATGTTCACGCTGGCGCCACGGTCCAGCAGCAGACGCGTGAAGCGCGCGTCGTCCGGCCGGCCCTTGCCGTAGTTCACCCAGAAGTTGTGCTGCGAGACCACCGTCGAATAGAGCGCCGTATAACCGCCAAAGCCGTCCGGGTCAGTTGCGGCCCGCACATTCGGATCCATGCCGCGATCCAGCAGCCACTCCGCGATCTCGATCTCGTCGAAGTAAGCCGCGAGGTGCAGCAGCGTCGTGCCATGCACCGGCGTGCCCTGAGCGGTGTGGGGATGCTGCGCGCAGGCTGGAGCGAGCGGATAGACTTCCGTGATATCGAACGTTCGCGTCAGCAATTGCGGGTCGCGGGTAAGCTGTGTCTCGAGCAGATCGATGCGTCCACGATGAAACGCCATCACCGGTGTATCAGGGGGATCGAAGCCATGCTCGACGTACATCTCGAGGATACGGTGTTTCGCGTTCGGATTGCGGCTATCGGATCCCAGCAGGTGTTCCATGGCGTTTCGATCGACGCCGTCGGGACGGACGATTTGTGCGCCGAGGGTAAACAGCACCGCGGTGCCGGCAACACTCAACGTGTAGGCTGGTCCGGCGAGCGACCAGTTCTCGAGCGACGGCCGGCCGGCAAGATCGTAAATCAGGCGGACAGTTTCGGGGTGACTCTGGAGCGCGGCCCGGCCGGCGGCGTGCTCGAGGTCTGTGGCCCCGCGGCTGTGCAGAAAACGGATGATCTCATTGCGGCCGAGATTCGCCGCATAACTCATCGGCGGGCCCCAATTGCGATCGGTGATCAAGGCTGATTCATGAATGAGGTGCGGGTTTTGGCCGACGATCTCCTTTACTGCTTCCAGATCGTCGCGCCAGATTGCGTCAACCAGCTTGCACGCCTGGACCAGACGCTGCCAACCTGGCGCGCCATAGCTGCGCGCCAGCGCCAACTGCGCGTCAGCGAGTTTGATTGCCGGTGGATTCGATAAAAGTTTTAGGCCGTCGGGGTGAGATAGTTCGAATTCTGCAACCGCGGGCGGATCATCGCGCCGGATCGCTCGGAGCAAATCCTTCGCCTGATTACTGAGCTGAGCGAGATTGGGCCGAACCGGAAGACGACGATCTTCAGATCGAGGTGTAGACATAACGAGCCTCCTTCAGTTACTTGCCCGTTGTCCGCTCGTTCAGGCGCAAGGAGGTTCGCATCGGAACCTTTTTATCAAATCGATCAGGTGGACTCAGTCCTGTTCGCGGACGGAAGGCGGCCTGCACGCCGCAGACAAGATAGTCCCCGCCATCATCACAGTCAAACGGATAGCGATCCGCAGATTACGCAGGAGGAAAATTCACCGGCAGTGTTTTCCAATCTGTGAAATCTGCGTAATCTGCGGATACATTCTTTCGCGATTCGAGTATCATGCCGGCGCATTTCAATCGGCTTACGGGTCAGTACCATCCGCGTCAGCAAATGGGATCAAGCGCTGTCAGGTTGTTGGTTCTTTATTTCATCCGCTGACGCGGATGGTACTGACTTCAAAGTGGATGGTACTGACATAGCGAATCACTGATCTTATGTTGGCCCCATAGCCTTGGCGCGAACACTTCATTCGGAATCGAAATCAACTCTGACCCGCAATCAGCGCCGTGGTTTCGCCGCGGCCTGGAGCGGCTGGATGCTTGATGGCATGGATTCGTTCATCTATGCCCTGGTGATGCTGCCGGCCCTGCGCGAATTGCTTCCCCGGTCAGGCATTCCGGGTGACGCGGCGAACACCGGTTATTACGGAGGCTTACTGTTCGCGCTGTTTCTGGTCGGCTGGGGTATGTCGCTGGTGTGGGGACCGGTCGCCGATCGCTTCGGCCGGGTGCGCACGCTGATGCTCACGATTATCTGCTACTCGGCGTTTACTTTTCTCGGCGCGGTCGTTACCAGCGTCTGGCAGCTCGCCGCTTTTCGGCTGCTGGCGGGAGTCGGCATTGGCGGTGAGTGGTCCATGGGTGGGACTTTCGTCGCCGAGGAATGGCCTGAAGATCGGCGCCAGATGGCCGCAGCTCTGATGCACACCGGCTACTACTTCGGAATCTTTTTGGCCGCGATCGTGAATTACTTTGTGGGAGCGCGTTATGGTTGGCGGGCCATGTTTGCGATTGGCGGAGTGCCGGCGCTGCTGGTTGTCTTCATTCGCCTTGGCGTAAGCGAGCCCAGGCGTTGGCAACTTCAGCAGGAGCGAAAGACGATGTGGCGCTCATTCGCGGAACTGTTCTCGCCGGTATATCGCCGCCGCACAATATTGAATTCGATCTATCTGCTCGTGTCGATCGCCGGGTTATGGGCCGGCTCTGTTTATGTCCCTACGGCGGTCAATTTTCTCGCGACCAGGGCCGGCTTTGACGCAGTGGCCGCGACCAAGCTGGCTTCATATGGAACGATGCTCCTGGCCGCCGGGACGATTATCGGATGTGTGCCGCTGCCTATTCTGGCTGAACGACTCGGCCGCCGCCTGACGCTCGGCATCTACTTCGCGGTTATGTTTGTTTTTATCGCGCTCGGCTTTGGCTACGTCTTTTATCTATCACATGGCGCGCTGACCTGGTTTATGGTCTGCCTGTTCTTTCTGGGATTAGGCGGCGCTAATTTCGCGATCTATACGCTGTGGCTCCCGGAGCAATATCCGACCGGGTGCCGCGCCAGCGCTTTTGCCTTCGCCACCTCAGTGGGACGTTTTGCCGGCGCCGGCATCACCTTTCTGGTGGGCGCCGGCGTATCGCGCTTGCACACCATTGGCACACCGGTGGCGTTGACGGCCCTGGCCTTCGTCGTCGGCTTGTTGCTCTTGCCGTTCGGCCAGGAGACCAGGGGCGAACCACTGCCCCAATAAAGTCCGGTTGGTAAGTCTGGAGTGCGGTGACTTGTCACCGCTTTGGCTCAAAGGACGGCTCGCTCACAGTTTCAGCGAGAAATCCCGCAGCCGCTCACTTCCCGGTGGGGACTATTCCGCAGCCACGCCCGCGGACTGCTGAAAAATCCTATGTGAATTAGTCTCCCGTTTGGAGAATGACTTTTGCTATATCACTGGAGCGCCCGCACAGGCTCTGCACTCACCGATGGTCAGCTCTTTCGGTCAGACCGCGGCGTTGCCTATAATTGCCGCGATGGCGGCCGGGAAGAAGGACAAGAATCTGAAGAACTATAAAGAACGTATCCTCGTCGTCGACGATGAGAAGATGATTCGCTGGTCGCTGGGTGAGGCCCTGCGTGGCTGGGGTTTCATGCCGGCCGAAGCCGCCACGGCCGGCGAAGCGATCACCGCATTTGAAACTGAATCGCCCGCGGCGGTTTTGCTGGACATCAATCTGCCCGACGGGTCCGGTCTCGACGTGTTGCGCAAGATGCGCCAGCGCGAACCGGAGGCCGTGATCATCATGATCACCGCCAACGTGCTGGTCGATGAGACCATCGCGGCGTTGCGCGGTGGCGCTTACGATTTCATCGGCAAGCCCATCAACCTGGAAGAGTTGCACGTCGCGATTCGCAACGGCATCGAGGCCAGCCGGCTGCGCCGTGAAGTGAATCTGATTCGCCGCGAGCGCTCACAGCAGTTCAGCTTCGATCAAATCATCGGCGAGTCGCCGGCGATTCGCGAGATGCTGGGGATGTCGCAGAAGGTTGCGGAAAGCGAAGTTTCATCAGTGCTGCTTCAGGGCGAATCGGGGACCGGCAAAGATCTCGTGGCCAAGGCGATCCACTATCATTCAAATCGCGCGGATGGCCCATTCGTGGCGATCAACTGCGCGGCCTTGCCGGGGACTTTGATCGAGAGCGAATTGTTCGGTTACGAGAAGGGCGCCTTTACCGACGCGAAGGCGCGCAAGGAGGGCATGTTCGAACAAGCTGAAGGCGGCACGCTGTTGCTGGATGAAATCGGCGAACTCGAACTGAGCCTGCAGGCCAAGCTTTTGCGCGTGTTGGAAGAGGGCGCGTTCCGGCGCGTCGGCGGATTGAAAGATATTCCGTTCGACGCCCGCATTATTGCGGCGTCGAACCGCGATCTGAAACGCGAGAGCGAGGCCGGACGATTCCGTCTCGATCTCTATTATCGTCTTTCCGTGATTCAGATCGACATTCCTTCGTTGCGCGAACGCGGCGATGACGTCCTGCTGCTGGCGGAACACTACATCGAATCGTTCGGCGAGCGGCTGCGCAAGAAGATCACCGGCATTTCAGCGGAGGTGGCCCACGCGTTCAGACAATATGATTGGCCCGGCAATGTGCGCGAGCTGCGCAATGTGATCGAGCGCGCCATGATTCTCGAGGACGATGAAGTGATCACGATGAAGTACATTCCCCGGCCGGTCGCTGGCGGCCTCTCGTCTGATCGCCCGTCGCCCAATGGTCATGCCGCCGAGTTATTCCAGCTGCCGCCGGGCGGAGTCTCGTTAGACGAAGTAGAAATGTCTCTGGTGCGACAGGCGATTGAGCGCAGCGGAGGCAACCAAACCAAGGCGGCTGAGATGTTGGGTATTTCGCGCGATCAGCTGCGCTACCGTTTGAAGAAGCTCGAAGAATTTTCCGTGGCGCATGGCTAAATGTTCCGCTTGGCGCCACTGCATTTTCGATTTACCTATGGCTTATGCCGGGTCGTGCATGCAGGCGCGCGAGTTTCCGGGCGGGGCAGTAGCCCGACCGTTAGGGAGGGCCCATAAATGCGCCGGATAGGAGCCCTCCCTAGCGGTCGGGCTACGGGCCCGGGGCGAGCAGCGCGGTAATGGCGCTATGTAGCCTTGATCGATTGACACCTTCCTCCTTAATCTACCCGCGTGAAATTTCCGGACAGTCCGAAAGCACACACCGGCTCGCCGGCCGAACAGGCGTTAACCGAATCTCTTAAAGAACTTGCCGACATCAAGTTTGCGCTCGATCAATCAACGATCGTGGCCATCACCGATCAGCGCGGCACCATTACCTACGTCAACGATGCGTTTTGTCGCATTTCAAGATACGCGCGGGAAGAGTTGCTCGGGCAGGACCATCGCATAATCAATTCCGGCTATCACTCGAAAGAGTTTATTCGCGAAGTGTGGACGACGATTGCCGGCGGCGACGTGTGGCGTGGCGACTTTCGCAATCGGGCGAAAGACGGCGGCATCTACTGGGTCGATACCACCATCGTGCCCTTTCTCGACGAACAGAACAAGCCTTATCAGTACGTGGCCATTCGTCACGACATCACGCAGTTGAAAATGGCCGAAGAGCAGATCCGGCAACAAGCGGACCTGCTCGACAAGTCGCAGGACGCGATTCTCGTGCGCGACATGGACGACCGGATCATCTATTGGAATAAGAGCGCGGAACGGATGTACGGGTGGCGCGCCGGGGAAGTGATCGGAAGGCGGACCACTGAATTCCTGTTCCGGAGCATTTCACCAGAGTATGGACAGGCGCAGCGAATGCTGCTCGAACGCGGCGAGTGGCGTGGTGAGTTCAATCAAATTACCAAGGACGGGCGGGACTTGATTGTCGAGAGTCGCTGGACGCTGGTGCGCGATGAGCACGGCAAGCCGTTTCAGAAACTCGTGGTCAACACCGACGTGACTGAGCACAACCGGCTTCAGGGTGTGCTGCAGCGGGCGGCCCAGCTTTCGTTTGTCGGCGAACTGGCGGCCGGTCTGGCCCATGAAGTGAAGAACCCTTTGGCCGGAATCCAGGGGGCGGTCGACATTTTGATCCGGCGGCGCGATCCGAACGATCCCGAGCGTGAGGCGCTCGAGGGCATTCGGCATGAAGTCACACGGATCGATGCCACGGTGCGCGCGCTGCTGGATCGCGCGCGGCCGCGGAAGCTGAATACCATCGAAGTGTCGATCACCGAACTGGTGACCAAGGCGGTGAGCGTCGCGCGCGCGCAGGCCATTGCGGCGGCGGCGCGGGGCCGGCGAGTGCAAATAATGTTTACGCCGCCCGGCGAGGACATCGCCGTCAAGGCTGACCCGGCGCAAATCGAAGATGCAATTCTCAATCTGATCATCAATGCGATCGAAGCGATTGAAGAAGAAGGGCGGATTGTCGTCGGCATCCGGCACCAGTCCTCGGAAGAGTACGGCGAAGAAGCGATCATCGAAGTGGCTGACAACGGCCGGGGCATACCCGAGGAGAACTTCCAAAGAATTTTCAATACTTTCTTCACCACCACGACGGGCGGGACCGGCCTGGGCTTACCGGCCGTGCGGCGCATCGCGCGCGCCCATGGCGGCAGAATTGAGGCCACGTCGACCGTAGGCGAAGGGTCCATCTTCCGCATTCATCTGCCCTTGAATAACTTTCCGTAGGTTGCCTTGCCTCCAGTGCGCGGAGCGCATGACGGCGTAAAGCCTGGGGCGTGAGCCCCAGGATCAATTGTCCCCTCACGCTAAGCCATTTTCCGCAACTCATTGCGGCTTTTTGCGCCGCCACGTTTTCTCCCGAATTCCCCGAACCACACTCACCGGCAAAGACACCCGCGTTGTTCCCAAAAACAGCCGCCGCGATTTGAGCGCGCGGCCGAAAACTGGGCACACGAGTTGCCCACGTCAGGCGTTCGGTCTCCATAGACCTGGGGAGGCGCATATCGATATGCCAAATGACGGCAAAGAAAAAAAGGATCGCGGTTGGATTGAGGTGCATCGCGAAGAATGTAAAGGCTGCGGGTTGTGTGTCGAAGCCTGTCCCGTCTGCGGGATGCATTTAAGTGAACGGCTCAACGCGCACGGCTATCACTACGGTGAGTACCAGGGACATGGCTGCACGGGTTGCGGCGTCTGCTTCTATGCGTGTCCGGAACCTGGGGCGATCGCGGTCTTCAAGAATTAGCTTTGGCGTTCCGCGTTCGGAGGGCTGTCTTTGATTGAAGAGCAGCCGGGTGAACTGCCGGAACTCCAAACAGCAAATCCGAGGTTCATCAACATGACGAAAGAGTTGATCAAAGGAAACGACGCGGTCGTCAAAGCGGCCCTGCTGGCCGGCTGCAAATCGTTCTACGGTTATCCCATCACACCCGCCAGTGAGATTACGGAAACGGCTGCCAGGTATTTCCCGCTGGCCGGCGGGACCTTTGTCCAGGCTGAAAGCGAAGTCGCGGCGATCAATATGGTCTATGGCGCCGCTGCGGTCGGCGAACGCACGATGACGGCCTCTTCGGGTCCGGGTCTTAGTCTCATGCAGGAGGGAATTTCCTATCTCGCCGGCGCCGAACTGCCTTGTGTGATCGTCGACATCATGCGTGGCGGGCCGGGCCTCGGCAATATCGCGCCAGAGCAAAGCGACTACTATCAAATCGTCAAAGGCGGCGGTCACGGGAACTATCACACCATCGTGCTGGCGCCGAATTCCTGCCAGGAAATGTGCGATCTGACGATGCTGGCGTTCGAATTGTCCGATCGTTTTCGCAATCCGGCGATTGTGCTGGCTGACGGGTTCATCGGCCAGATGATGGAGCCGGTTGAGTTTCCCACCAGCGTAATGACGGCTGGACCAAAGCCCTGGGCGGTGCGGGGCGACGCTGAGACCCGGCAGAACTTAATCACCTCAATTTACATGTCGCCGGAGGAACTGGAACAGCACGTCTTACATCTCGAAACAAAATATGTCGAAGCCAACGCCTCGAAGGAGATGTGCGAGCTGTATCGGACTGATGACGCCGATCTGGTGGTGATTGGCTACGGCATTGTGTCGCGCCTGCTCAAGGCCGCAGTGGACCAGGCGCGGCAGCTGGGATACAAGGTGGGGATCTTCAGACCGGTTACCTTGTGGCCGTTTCCTTATCGCGAGTTGTCGGTGCTGACGCAATGGGTGGATCAATTTCTCACCGTGGAACTGAGCACTGGTCAATTAATCGACGATGTGCGGCTGGCAGTGGATGGATCACGCCCGGTCCGTTTCTATTCGCGGGTTGGCGGAATGGTGCCGACGACTGAAGAGCTTTTGAGACAAATCATAAAAGTAAGCGAGGAGAAAGATGTACGCGCAAACCTTTCAAAGACCCAGGAGTTTCTATGGGCAGTTTGATCGCAAGCCGGGCGATAAGAGCACGACCCACTACTGCCCCGGCTGCGGCCACGGCAACATCCACAAGATGATTGCCGAAGCGCTCGATGACTTCGGCGTGCAGGACAAAACTGTTTTCGTGAGTCCGGTCGGATGTTCTGTTTTCGCGTACTACTATTTTGATGTCGGCAACCTGCAAGTGGCGCATGGCCGCGCGCCGGCGGTGGCGACGGCGGTGAAGCGCGCGCTGCCCGAAAGCCTGGTGATCAGTTATCAGGGCGATGGCGACCTGGCGGCCATCGGCGGTAACGAAATTCTGCACGCGGCCAACCGCGGTGAGGATTTCACGGTGATCTTCGTCAACAATGCGATCTATGGGATGACCGGCGGGCAGATGGCCCCGACGACTTATCTCGGGATGAAGACGACGACCAGCCCGGCCGGACGCGTCGCTGGTAATGACGGCTTCCCGGTGCGCGTCAGCGAACTGCTGGCGAGCCTGGAAGGACCGACCTACATTGAACGCGTCGCCCTCTTTGACAACAAGACCCGCGCCAAGGCCCGCAAGGCGATTCGCAAAGCGTTACAGAATCAGATCGAGGGCCGGGGTTTCTCGCTGGTCGAAGTGCTATCACCTTGTCCGACAGGTTGGGGCGTGACCCCGGTCGAATCGCTGCAGTGGATTCAGGATCATCTGCTGCCGATATTCCCGCTGGGTGTCCTGAAAGATAAATCGGCGGAACGCGAGCATCGCACCTATCGGCGCGCCGAGGTAATGCCGGAAGAACTGCCTGCAATCCTCGGAGTTCGGAGCGCCCACATCGCCGCAGATGGTTCGCGCGCATCCTGTCCACCGAATGGTTCTGGCAACGCGTCTTCAGCTGCCACTCGCGATCAGCGGCTGAAGATCGCCGGCTTTGGCGGCCAGGGTCTGCTGTTCCTGGGCCGCTTGTTGGCTGAGACCGGCATGCGCCAGGGCCGCCACGTGTCGTGGCTGCCGTCCTATGGTCCCGAGATGCGCGGCGGCACCGCTAACTGTCACGTCAACATTTCAAACAGCGAAATCGGATCGCCGCTGGTATCAGTGCCCACAGTTTTGATCGCGATGAATAACCCCTCGCTCGATAAGTTCGCGCCCGAGGTCGAAGCCGGCGGCCTGATCATCTACGATTCGTCACTCATCGATCACGCGCCGTCACGCAGCGACGTTGAGAGCCTGCCGCTGCCGGCAACCGAGATGGCGGACAGGATTGGCAGCGCGAAATCGGCAAACATGGTCGCGCTCGGCGCTTTGATTGGCAGGACAAACCTGCTGGATAAGGACGCTGTGATTGAGGCGATGCGAGCAATGACCAAGAAAGCCGAACTGGTCGACATTAACGTCAAAGCGATTGAGGCGGGCTTTCAATTCGCGCGCGAACAGGCCATCGAGGCATGTCTTTGGGGTGTGTAACGCGTGCTGAATGCTGAAGGCCTCCGCGAATTATCATTCCAGGGCAACGCCATCGAAAAAGTCGATGAGAGATCCCCTCGAACTCTAAGTGGGGTTCGCGATGGGCTCCGCAAATTGCGCGGGCGTCTTTGACAAAAAACCCACCGATGTCCCACCCAACCAGGATTGTGACAGTCGGTTGCGGCTTGCCGCTCTCCCAGGGCGGTAAGGCTCGCCTTACCGGCGAGTGTGCTTAAGGCCTTTGCAGGCTATGCCTGGCAGGCGAGGCGCAGCCTCGAAATATCGCTAATCAGTTTTCTCGGAGAGGCAAGCCTTTCCGCACTGGAGAGCGGCAAGCCGCATTTGTTTGCGGTTCTTGAGGCCAGCTTGCGGGGTGATCACTCGCGCGAAAACCTTTTAATGGTTTACAAGGAATGGTTAACCTGTCTCTCCGGTAGTGGCTGATGCGTTTGCAACCCTGGGCTGAAATTCATTAACGGCTTCAGCGCTGGTGAGCAACGACTCCTTGATTCAAAAGCAAGACGGCGAGCCGAAGCTCGCCGTTTTTGTTTAGGGGCGCTTACCTCTTAACTATCCTCTGACTCCGACCAGCGGCTTTGGTTCGACCGCCTCCAGCCGCATCCGCGCATCCAGAATCACCGCGCCGCTTTCCTGCACCACGAATGGATTCAGATCGAGTTCGGCGATTTGCGGCAGGTCTTCCACCATCGCGCTGACTCGCAGCAGGGCATCTTCCAGCGCGGCCACGTCGAAGGTGGGCCCGCCGCGGAAGCCGTCGAGCAAGGGGAAGGTCTTGAGACTGCGGACCATCTCACCAGCGTCTTCTTTTGACAGCGGAGTCAGCCGAATCGAAACGTCGCGCAGCAGTTCGACTTTTACGCCGCCGGCGCCGCAGGCCACCACCGGGCCGAATTGACGATCGTGAACCACGCCTACCAGCATCTCCACGCCGCTATGGGCCATCCGTTGGACCAGGAAGCCGGTGGGCGTGTGTCCCAGCAAAGCGAGGCGGGCGGTCATTTCGTCCGCGGCTGCGCGCACCTCTTCAGCGCCACGCAGGTTAAGACGAACGCCGCCGGCCTCGGTCTTGTGAAGAACGCCTGGGGAGACAACTTTCAGCGCCACGGCGTCGCCCAGGGCGGCGGCAAACTCGCCGGCCGCCTCAGCCGTGGCCACAACTTTCTGTTCAATCAACGGCAATCCATAACACGACAGCAGCTCTGCGGTTTCATCCGCCGCCAGCCAGCCGTTTCCTCGCTGCAGCGCCGAGGCCACGATCGAGGCAGCCTGATCGCGCCGCAAATCATAGAAACGCGCGAGCGTCGGCTCCCGACGTTCCCGCCATTGTCGATACCGGGCGGCGCGGGCCAACGCAATCGCAGCGGTTTCGGGGAAACGATATGAAGGAATGCACGCCCGTCTGACGATGTCGGGCGCGGCGTCGGCCGATAGAAACACTGCCAGAATCGGCTTGTCGATCTTTGCATTCCTGATGGCCTCTAAGATCGCCTGACCAACGTCTTCCGCCCTGGTTACGAGCGGCGGTGTGAAGCAGACAATCAAGGCATCAATATTGGGATCGCCGGCCACCACCTCGATCGTCTTGCGGTATTGTTCCATGCCGGCTGAAGCGATCATGTCGACCGGATTATTAACTCCGGCGCCGGGCGCCAGAAACGATTTCAACTCGTCGCGGTTCGCCTGGGTGAGGACCGGCACTTCCAACCCGCGCGCCTCGCAGGTGTCGGCGCAGAGAATTCCCGGGCCGCCGGCGTTGGTGATAATCCCGACGCGATTTCCCTTGGGCAACGGCTGATTCACCAGCAACGCCGCCACGTCAAAAAGTTCTTCCAGCGTATCGGTGCGAATCACGCCCGACTGTCGAAACAGCGCATTGACAGTCACGTCAGAGGCGGCGATCAGCGCGCCTGTATGCGACGAAGTGGCGCGCGCCCCGGCGGCTGAACGGCCACTCTTGACCACGACGATTGGTTTCTTGCGCCCGACTCTCCGGGCGATTTGCGAGAACTTGCGCGGGTTACCGAACGATTCGAGGTACAACAGAATGACGTCCGTGCCGTCGTCTGATTCCCAGTAACGCAGCAGGTCATTACCGGAGATGTCCGCCTTGTTCCCCACTGAGACGAAGGTCGAAATTCCCAGGCCCAGCAAATTTGCCAGTTCGATAATCGCCAAACCCAGGGCCCCGCTCTGGGATGAAAATCCGACGCGGCCGGTGGGCGGCTCGCCCGGCGCAAACGTGGCATCCATTCTCACGCCGGCTTCGGTATTAATAATGCCCATGCAGTTTGGGCCGATCAGCCGCATGCCTGAAGCCCGGCAGATGCGTATCAACTCTGCCTGCTTGGCCTGGCCTTCGAGACCGACCTCACCAAACCCGGCCGAGATAACCACCAGCGCCTTGACGCCTTTGCGCGCGCAGGCCTCAACGGCCTTGAGCACAAATTTTTCCTGGACCACGACGACTCCCAGATCCACCGGACCCGGGATGTCCTCGACGGATTTGTAAGCCGGCACGGATTGGACCACTTCCGTTGTCGGATTTACCGGATACACCGGACCGGCGAATCCATAACTCAAGAGATTGTGAAACAGTTCGCCGCCAATCGTGCCCCGTTTTTTCGAGGCGCCGATGACCGCAATTGAACGCGGATTGAAGAACAGCTTCAGGGCGTTCACGGCCGCATTAGACTCGCGTTGTTCAAAGCGATCGATGGCGTCCCGGGTGAATGAGGTCGGGAAACTCACGTGCAACTGGCCGGCGGTGGCTCCGACTTCAATCGGAAAACCTGATTCGCGAAAGACATTCAGCATCGTCAGGTTGGCGGCGGCGACCTCGGCTTCGAAGGTGTGGATGCCGTTGGCATCGGCAATCTCGGCAAGCTGACACAGCAGCAGCGTTCCCAGCCCGCGATTCTGAAAATCATCAGCCACGGTAAAGGCCACCTCGGCGCGCGAATCATCGATGCCGGCATAGAAGGCATGGCCGACCATCCGTTCGTCTGATCCACTCAGGGCGATGAGGCCGATGGTCCGATCGAGATGAGTTTCACGGCGCGCTTCCGCGGCCAGCACGTCGCCCTTTGCCAGCGACAGAAATCGCAACCAACGCGACTCTTCCGAAAGCGATTCAAAGAGCGCGCCCAGGGCTTTGTCATCGCTCGGCTGCATGGCGCGGACGCGAACTGTCGATCCGTCCCGCAGAACTACATCACCGTTGCGATGCGGAAATCCGATGGCGCAGGAATAGTTCTCGCTGGGCTGACTATCAGTTTCTGACATGGGCTGAGACAGGATAGGACCTCTATGAATAATTTCGGTAGTGATTGATTGCATGAACGCTCCTTCCGGGTCAATGCACAGTCGTGCACGAATACCGAAAGGCGCAAGCCATGTGCCGTCGCGTTCGCTCAATCCACGCGCCGTTGCGGCCCGGCGGGATGGGAAAACTTTCTCAGAATTTGAGTGAAAGCTCGCATCGGCAGGCTCTTACGGCCGTCAGAATCCTGTGAAACGCCGAGCATTCAAAGCCTCAACACGGGAATGACGGTTGCTCTCACCTGCGCAGGAGGTCTCAGGCCAATGGCCAGTAAAAGCGATGCGCCGATTACCCGGCGCGCATTCTGCAATCGAGCCTTGCTTACCTCTGCGGCGCTGGTGGTTGTCACACCCGAGCTGGCAGCCCGGCAGGGCACGCAAAACCTGGTCGCCTATCCCCCACTGAAGATCGAAGGCGCGCAGCAGGTGATGCCGGGCTCGTATCTCTACTTCAATTATCCCAAAGCCAACAATCCGGCCGTGCTGGTGCGCACGGTCGACGGCCAATACCTCGCCTACAGCCGCAAGTGCGCGCACCTTGGATGTTCAGTCGATTACGACACCGGACGGCGCTGCCTGATCTGCCCGTGTCATCGCGGGGTCTACGATTCACGGAACGGCTATACGATGTATGGTCCACCGCCAAGACCGCTCGATCAGATTGTGTTGCAGGTCCGGGCCGGCGGTGAAGTGTGGGCCGTGGGCAAGCTGCCTGCCGGAGATGGGAATGCTTAAGAGATCGTGTCAGCAGCCCGCGCGTAAGCAAAGGCAGTTTTCGATCAGGGTGGCCGTACTGGCCCTCGCTTACGGTCGGGCCGCTGACATGAAATTTCAGGAGGCAAACTAAAATGAAACGATACCTAACAGCTCTCGTGGTCATCGCGATAGCCGGCTTTATTTTCAGTGCGACCGTGCACGCCCAAAAGGCGCGCGCAGCCTCCGCTGATCCAGTGGTGCAGCAGCCGCTGTACACAGATTTCCGCGGCGCCAAGCTGGGCATGACGCCCGACCAAGTGCGCGAGAAACTCGGCAATCCGGTCTTGAAGGATACCGACATGGATTACTTCGTGCTTTCGGATACGATTTCGGCCCAGGTCGCGTACGACGCCGATCACAAAGCCCGGACCATTTCGGTTGATTATGCCAACGGCGCCGGCGCTCCGGACTATCACGCGGTAGTGGGTTCGGAAATCGCGACGCACGCCGACGGATCGATGTACGCCATGGTCCGCTATGCAGGTCAACGCTTCTGGGTTTCATACAGCCGGACGGCCGGATCGGTGGTGGTCGTGACCATCACGATTCAGAAATTCTGAATCCGTCACGGAGTGATTTATGGATGACAAACTATTTTACTCGACTGATGTCGAGTGGACCGGCGCGCGTCAGGGCAATCTTGGCGGGCCCTCGCTGCCGACCTTGCCGGTGGACGCGCCTCCGGAATTCAAAGGGCACGAGGGAACGTGGACACCCGAACACCTGTTTGTCGGGGCCGTAAATTCCTGCTTCATGACGACGTTCATTGCCATTGCGGAAAAGTCGCAGCTGGATTTCACCAGCTTCAAGACGAGCGCCAAGGGAACGCTGGAAAAGACCGAAGGGCGCGGCCTGATGATTACGGAAATCGTCCTTCATCCGGTGCTCACCATCAGAAACGGCGACGACTTTGCGCGCGCTAACAGAATTCTCCAGAAGGCCGAGCAGCACTGCCTGATTGCCAATTCTGCGAAGACGCACATTCGCATGCAGCCGGAAATCAACGTCGTCAAAGCAGCTGCCTGAGGCGATCTCAATTCTGCCATTGGTCCTGCCGGTTGCTGGGCGCCGCCATTCCCCGCGAGGTTTTGGCAATCATAACGTCGCAAATTTGAAACCGACGCGGTATGCTGAGCCGCTATCTTCTGGTGGAAGACGCAGCGGAGGACATAATTAATGCAGACGACTACCGTCCGTAACGGCAAACACACTGGAATCAAGTTTGGTCACTTGGCGGCCAGGGCGGCCGAGGGGAAAATTATCGCTGAAGATCTGGTTGACATCGGGAAACGAAAAGCGCAGCGCCTGATTAGAAAAGGATACGAAACCGGCGAAGATTACCTCGATGAGACGACCCACTACATCAAACATCATCCCTGGCAGTCGATCGGTGTGGCGCTCGGCGTCGGCCTGACGCTGGGATTCATCAGCGGATTCCTGGGGCGACGACGTTGAGCCGTCGCTATCTCTCTGCCATCAACTGAATGAATCGCTGGAAATGATGCCCGGCATCGTGAGGGCCGGGAGCAGCCTCGGGGTGGTATTGCACTGAGATAATGGGCAGCGTCTTGTGACGCATTCCCTCGACGCATTGGTCGTTCAGATTAATGTGCGTGACCTCAACTTCCGCGGGCAGCGTGTCGGCTTTCACCGCGAAGCCGTGATTGTGCGAGGTGATTTCGATGTGGCCATCGCGGAAATCCTTCACCGGTTGGTTGCCGCCGCGATGTCCAAACATCAACTTGAAAGTCTGGCCCCCGAAGGCCCGCCCCAGCAATTGATGCCCAAAGCAAATTCCAAACGTCGGCGTCCCTGATTGGACCAGGCGTTTTACTTCTTCCACTTCGGTAGTCATCGAGGCCGGATCGCCCGGCCCGTTCGAGAGAAAAATGCCGTCGGGCTTCAGGGCCAGCACTTCATTCGCAGGCGTCGAAGCCGGCACGACCGTCACCCGGCAACCGGCCTGGGCCAGTTCCCTCAGGCTGTTGGTCTTCACCCCAAAGTCATAACACACTACATGAAAGCGCTCGGCGCCCTGCGGCGGAAATTCGTAAGGCTTGTCCGTGGTGACGATGCTGGCGAGTTCGCGGTTCTCCATCGGCGGCGACTGGCGCGCTTTCTCGACCACGCTCTCCGCCTCGGTATCGACGGTCGAGAGGCAGGCCCGCATTGCGCCCTTGTCCCGAATGTGGCGCACCAGCGCGCGCGTGTCGAGGTGATCGATAGCGACGATGTTCCAACGCGTCAGATACTCGTCGAGCGGTTCCTGCATGCGCCAATTTGAAGCCACGCGGCTGAACTCGCGCACGACAAATCCTTCGACCCACGGCCGTGAGGACTCGGTGTCTTCATCGTTGACTCCGTAGTTGCCGATCAAAGGATAGGTCATGCAGACGATCTGCCCGGCGTACGATGGATCGGTGAGCACTTCCTGGTAGCCACTCATCGAAGTGTTGAAGACCATTTCGCCCGAGCTTTCGCCTGAAGCGGCCCATGAACGGCCGTGAAAGACGCGGCCGTCTTCGAGGGCCAGGATTGCTTTCTGTGCTTTGTTCATTCTTTGTTGCTCGTGTCAGAAGCCCGGGGCGTGTCTGAATTAACAACCCAAATCCTAAATATCAGATCTCAAATTCCAAATTCCAGATCACAAATCTCAATCCTCAATCTCAAAGACAAATCTCAAATACCAAATCTCCAATACCAAATCTCAAATACCAAATCTCAAATCTCAAATGTGTCTTTGGTGCACTACCAAGGTGCGGCTTTCGGTCTTCGCGTACTGCGCGCGCAATCTTTCGCGCACCCCTTAACTAATGCCGCCGCCAATTCAATGCCGGCCACTCACTGCTTCCTGTCGCTTACCCTTCAAAAACTGCTGTGCTTCATTCAGCCAGCGTTTTTCGGTCCGGTACTTGTAAGCGGGCGCCGTTTTCACGGCATCGATGCATGCCTGCATGGACGAGGCCGCTTCCAGATTGTCGCCGAGTCCCGCGTGGGCACGGCCCATCAGGTAGAGACCTTCCGGATCGTTTTCGCGGCGGTCCAGAAACTTTTGCAGGGCGTCGCGTCCATCGGCGTACTGGCCGGCGGCGATGTAGGTGGCCCCAATCTCGCGCCAGATTTCGTTCTGCGCGTGAAAGTGATCGCGCTGGACGACTTGCTCGAAATGGCCAATCGCTTCGCCCAGCCGACCCTGCGCCCGGGCGATGCGGCCTAACTGGTAATGCGCATCCAGTTCGTCCGGATCAATTTCAATTGCCCTTTGAAACCGCTCGCGCGCTTCGCTCAATTCACCACGATTCTGATGAATCAAGCCGAGGTTGTAATGCGCCGATGAATCGCGCGGATTGATGGTGGCGGCTTCAAGATTTTGTTTGAAGGCCGCGCGGGCGCGTTGATTGCTGACGATTCCGCTAAAGTAGCCGCGCAGCAGCAGAAACAGCATCAGCAGAATGAACGGCGACCCGATGAGGCGGGTGAACAGCAAGGCCCAAAGCGGCGAAAGGATGACGGTGCCGGCGTAAGTTAATGCGACAACAGAAATTGAGCGCAATACTGAAAGACGAAAGACTTTGCGAACACACTCGACCAGGCCAATCGTCAGGATCCCGATTTTGACGGTGCGGAAGAGACTGCCGGCAATAAATGCGGGGTCAGCCAGGTCTCGCTCGAACTGTTGTTGCACTTCAGCGGGAAAATGAAACATGTTCTTCATCTGTTCCGCTGACTCGGCTGACCAGGCGACGTAGGCTGACTGAGCGCCGCTGAAGTGAAAGAAAATCGCGATCAGGATTCCAATCAGGTTGGCCGCGATGACTGCATAAAAGACGACTGAACCCAGCGACGCGTACTCCTGTTGCAGCACCAGTCCGAAGCTGCCGCGGCGGTCAAAGAGATTCGCCGTCAAGGCCAGCAGCGGGACGACCACCACCATCATCGGCAAAAGCGAAGTTGCCGCTTGAAAGAGATTTGTAGCGACGATCTGCGGGTGTTGCAAAAGCGATGCTTTTCCGACCAGCCATTGCACCGCGAATACATAGACGACCTGTGAGATGTAAGCGCAGATGATGGCCGGGAACAGGCTGCCGCGGTCGCGCACTTCGCGCATGCCGCGCAGCGGCGCGTAAAAGATCATCCCAATAAATCTCAGCCAGTCAGTCATGCATGAAATATGTCAGAAGCCCGACCGTAAGGGAGGGTCGATTGCGCGAGTGGCCCTCCCTGATGGTCGAGTTTCTGACACCTATCTATCGGTCGTCATCTGAATCGTCGTCATCGCGGCGGTAGTTCGCGCCTGGCGGAACGCCGCGATTGTTGGTGTCGCGCGTAATCACTTTTGCCGATCCAAGGGGCCAATAACGAAACAGCGCTTTGCCGTAGATATACTTTTTCGGCACCAGTCCCCAGATGCGCGAATCGCTCGAATTGTCGCGGTTATCGCCCATCACGAAGTAGTATCCCGGCTTCACGTAGGTCGGTGGACGATTATAGGGGTTCATGTTCAGGTGCGGGTCGAGGTAACTCTCGTCCAAATCACGGCCATTCACGCGCACATGGCCCTCGTGCATCTCCACCGTATCACCCGGCAACCCAATCACGCGTTTGATGTAACTCTTTGAAGGGTCCTCCGGAAACCAAAAAACCACGATGTCCCCGCGGTAGATGTGCGGCATCCAGCGGTAATCGTCGTAGTAGATCAATTTGTTGACAAAGATGCGCTCGCCGTCATGCAGGTAAGGCAGCATCGAAGTGCCCTCGACCTTGACCGGTTGAATGATAAAGACCATCACCAGCGCCAGCACCATCAACGCGAAAATCAGGTCGCGGACCAGCAGTCTCGATTCCTGCCAAAGGTGTTTGCGCGCCGCATCCTTCGGTCGCTGAATTTGAATATCGCGGTCGTCGTCTGGATGGATTGTGCCGAATGGCGGCGGCTGGCTTAATTGCTTACCGAGCATAAAGGCGAAACAGAATTACCAAGGCGCCTCTCAGGCCTCTTCATTCTCGAAGGATCGAGGTTATCTGTCGTTCGCTTTCGTTGTCAAACCTCTCTAGGTCGGCGATTGTTCGCGGCTGTTTCGGAGCGGTCGCCCGCGAACCGCTGCCGCTTTTACAAAGCTTGACACCTTTGCGCGGCGCTCACTATCATCCGAACAGAGTTCGCGCAGCCTTTTCGCAATACAAAGACGCATCAATTGGTCCGACGACGACGGAGGGCACGTCTGTGATTAAACTCGACATCATTAACCGACTTGCCGACGAGACCGGCATTCCCAAACTGAAAGCTGAGCAGGCAGTAGAGGCGCTCTTCAATTCGATGAAAGACGCGCTGGCCCGCGGCGATCGGATCGAGTTGCGCGGCTTTGGCGTCTTTATTGTCAAACCGCGCAAGCGCGGCGTCGGACGAAACCCGCGGACCGGCGAAGAAGTCGCGATCCCTTCGGGCAAGACGATTCGCTTTAAGCCCGGAAAGGAACTTCATAGCCGTGGGTTCGCCAGCGACGACGGCAACGAAGATGATGAATAAGCGGAACCATCTCCAGAGTCGGACTAATTAAGGTTTATCGAAACTGATCGCGCAGATGAGGCCGCGAAAAATGAAAGGCGATGCTTTTCATTTTTCGCGGCTTGAGTTTTCGGGTCCTGACCCGGACTATAAACGCGTAGCGTCTGCGGCGCTCGCAGTTCGTACTTATGAGTCAATCCAGTGAAACGTTTATCCCCGCCGCCGGGCCAACTCAGGCGCCCGTGACCCCTGCAGCCAGACCATCTGCTCGTCAATGGCTGCTGCATTCGGCTTTGTTCGTCCTGACGCTGTGCACCACCACGATCTGCGGTATTTGGATGACGGGCGATCTGGAAGGCGCCGGGTTGAATGAACCAATTGGCGCCGCCGGAGGATCGTGGCTGGCCATGCCGGTTGCTTACGTGCTGACGGTACTGCGACTGGTACGTTTCGCGTTTCTGCATCCGGTCGTACTGGGCGACGGGTTGCTATTCTCCGGCTCGCTGCTGGCCATTCTGGTGGCGCACGAATCGGGACATTACCTCTTCTGTCGTTATTACGGAGTCGACGCGACGCTGCCGTTTTTTATTCCGCAGCCGCCCTTGCTGATACCCGGGACCTTTGGCGCGTTCATTCGCATGAAATCGCCCGTGCCGTCGCGCCGGGCCTTGTTCGACATCGGATTGGCCGGGCCGTTGGCCGGCTTTGCGGTGATCGTGCCGGTGGCCTTCGCTGCCGTGCTCACCTTGCATCATGCGCCCCTGGTTGCCGGGCAGGGAGCGCCGCCGGGCGGGGTGATCACTTTCAATGATCCGCTGCTGTTTCGTTTGATTGCGCGCTGGTTCCGGAAAGATCTCGACAACTCTGAAGCCAACTCGTTTTATCTGGCGGCGTGGGTGGGCGCGCTGGTGACCAGTCTCAACCTGATGCCGGTGGGCCAACTCGATGGTGGCCATGGGACCTTCGCGGTCTTTGGTAAGACTGCGCATGCCTGGATCGCCCGGTCGGTCTTCGCCGGTATGATTGTGCTTTCTTTGCTGGGATGGCTCTGGCACGGCAGCCCGGCGTGGTTTCTCTTTATCGTGCTGCTGGCTTTCATGCTGCGGGTGGGACACCCTCAGCCGCAGCAGATGGAACCGCTGGGGCCCGCGCGCATTATCATCGGGATTGTGACCTTGATAGTGTTTGCGCTCTGCTTTCTACCCTTTCCGATCACATTCAGCTAGCTCCCGGCATGACCGTCAGACTCCTGATACTGCTCTTGTTTGTTTGCGCCGGCGCTTCAGCTCAGGTCCCGAAGCCGCAAAGGACAATGGCCGTGACCATCGATGATCTGCCCTATGTCAGCGTCAACGCGCCGTATCTGCCGAACGCCCAGCGCGTGACCGCTGAGATCCTGCGGGTCCTGCGTCAGCACCACACGCCGGTGGTCGGATTTGTGAACGAGGAGAGATTGACCTCGGGGCCGGAACGCGACGCTCGCATCGATTTACTGAAACAGTGGGTCAAGATGGGCGCGATCCTCGGCAATCACACTTTTTCACATCCGGATTTCAATCAATTGACCATTGCAGAATTTGAAGATGAGATTGTCAAAGGCGACCGGGTGACGATGCAATTGATGCAATCGCGAAGGCCTTACCAATTCTATTTTCGGCACCCGATGAACCACACGGGCGATACGCCGGAAAAGAAAGAGGCCATCGAAAAGTTCCTCGCCGCGCGCGGCTACAAAATCACGCCGCACACGATTGAGAACTCAGACTTTATTTTCAATGTGCCTTACGCCGACGCCCTGCACCGGAAAGATCCGGCGTCAGCCAAACGGCTACGTGATGCGTATCTCGATTTCTCGATCGCGGCAACCGGCTTTGCCGAGACGATCTCGCCACAAATTTTTGCCCGCGAGGTGCCGCAGGTTCTTCTAATTCACGCGAACGATATCAACGCCGGCGCTCTGGACGAGTTGCTCACGCGGTTCGAATCACGCGGTTACCGGTTCGTAACTCTGGACGAAGTGATGAACGACGCGGCATATCAAACCAAAGATACCTGGGTGGGAAAGACCGGTCCGACCTGGCTGTTCCGCTGGGCCAGGAGTCAGGGTTTGAAAATCAGCTTCGCCGCCGATCCTGATCCGCCATCGTGGGTGATGGACTTGTACAATCAACGCAGATGAAAGGTAACTAGATGACAACTTTGATCCTGATCCTGGCTTTGACTTCGCCCTTTATGACGCCGCGAATGTCGGTCCATCCGGCCCTTCCGCAGACCCCCGATGCGGTCGAATTAATTCGCCAGCATTACGCGAACATCAACCAGAACGTTGGCCGCTACCGGCGGGTGAAGAAGGATTTGTCAGGTTTCTCAACGGAAGGCGGCGAGATGATTGCCTACTTTCATGGGCCGACAGTGATGAAGATCGTCGCCACTTTTTTGGGCGAGACCGGCAAGGCAATCGAGGAATATTACTTTTGGAATGGCCAAATAATTTTTGTCTTGAGCACTGAGAATCGCTACGACAAGCCCTTCGGCAAGGTAGTTCGGAAGATCGAGAACCGGTTGTACTTCAAAGAAGACAGGCTAATTCGGTGGATTGATGAGAATGGCAAAGAAATCAGATCAGACTCGGCGGACTATGCGACGAAGCAGAGCGATTACTTGAAGACCTCGAAACAGCTTTCAGACGGAGCCCGCTCTGCTCAAGCGACGATCGAAGATAAGCACTGACTCCGACGCCGACATCAACGTTGGAATGCCCCGCTCTCGCGGTTGAATAACGACGCTCTGCCGGAACCCGACGAATTATGAATCTACTCGATCTCAGATTAAAGGAAGGCCCGAAGGAGTTCATCTCTTCAATCCTCGGATTGATCGCGGGAGTGGTATATGGGGCCATTGCGCGCGGCATCTTTCGGTCCGGACCCGAGACGAACTATTTTCTCGTACTAACCCTCGCCTTTATTTTTGTGGTGCCGATGGCGCTCGGCGTCTTGACGGTATTTCTGGGTGCGAAGCACAGACGCAGCCGCTGGTATTACTGGCTATTCATGCCCTGGCTGCCGTGCGCCCTGCTCTTGCTCGGGGCGTTCCTGTTCGGAATAGAAGGGACGATTTGTCTGATAATGGCCGCGCCCGTTTTTTTCTGCATGTCCAGTTTTGGAGGCCTGTTAACCGGGGCTCTGCTGAGAACATATGGTTCCAACCCGGGCACATACGCGCTTTTAGTTTTTCCGCTTCTGCCTTTCCTGATTGCTCCAATAGAACAGCACTTTCCAGCGCCTGATTCGATTCGCTCTGCCGATACCGAGATAACTATCAATGCCTCACCTCAGACCGTCTGGGAAAATATTGAACGAGTGAGACGGATAGAGCCCGATGAGCAACGCTTTAGTTTCTTTCATCTGATGGGATTCCCCAGACCGGTTGAAGCGACGTTATCTTACGAGGGCGTCGGCGGGGTCCGGCACGCGACGTTTGAAGGCGGTGTGCTGTTCGTGGAGACGATTGATGTCTGGCAACCGCAGCGGGAGTTGAGATTCAGCATTAAGGCCGATCCCAGGACAATTCCGGCAACCACCCTCGATGAGCATGTGACTATCGGCGGCGCGTACTTCGACATGCTTCAGGGCGACTACCGAATCGAACCAATAAACGATCAACAGGTTCGGCTACACCTGAGCAGCCAGCACCGCCTGTCAACCCGATTTAATTTCTACAGCCGCTTGTGGACGGAGTTCATCATGCGTGACATTCAGCAGAATATTTTGAACATTATCAAGCGGCGCTGCGAGGCTGCTCAGACTAAGCAGCCGATGGCAGCAATCCCTTAATCTCCCGCACCATCCGATTCACTTCTTCCTGGTCTGCCAGCGCAATCATGAAGAACTTGTAACCCTGGTGAAAGCAGATGACGCCGTTGGCGAAAAGCCAGACGCCGTCCAGGAAAGGGTTGCCGCCGAGCAGCCAACTGATCGGCGCGCCGCTGATACCGACGGGGTTGACGATTTTGGCGAACAGGGTCGCGCCCATCGCGCAGCTGAAGGCGCCGAGCAAAGGCGCGCCGACATACTTGGCCATCTTCTTTTGAAACTCGACGCGTTCGCGTTCCGCTTCGTCTAACTCGCCGGCGGCGATGCGCGCTTCCTGCTTCTTTAGATACTCGTCAAATTTTTCACTGGCTTTCTTCAAGCCCCACACCGGCAGCGCTGAATGGGTGAGCCAGTGCGGATGCGTGCCGAGCAGGACGATATCGAGACCCGGGAAGGCGGCGCCGGCCCGAATGCCCAGCACCAGCGAAGCGGTCACCACGGCCGCGGTCCCGGGATTTTCCTTGACCCAATCTTTGGCCTTCGCGAGTCCGGCGCTCGCGGCCGCGGTCGCGCGAGTCGCCTTCACGCCTTTTCCGGCCACTCTGGCGGCCGAGCCCACATAGTTGGCGGCGTCGTCAAAAGCCTTCTCGGCTTTCTTGCCGGCGGGGCCGGCGGCATCGCGAATAATTTTGCCCGCGTCAGTGGCCGCATCGCGAATCACTTTGCCGGCCTCTTTGGCGTGTCGCTTGGCTTCGTCGGCGGCGCGGCGCGCGTTCTCGCGCAGCTGTGGATCGTTGGTGAAGCTCTCGGCCTCGGCGCGCAGTTGCTCGGCGCCGTTGGCGATCGTCTGGGCGCCCTTTCGGGCGGCATCGCCGGCTACACGCGAGGCGTCTTCGACCATGCCGCTGACGCCCAGCTTCTCATCCAATTCGCGCGCCTTCTGTTTCGCCGCGCGGTGCAGTTCGTCAAGTTTTTCTTTGTAGTCAGACATAATGATGTGATGCAAGTACGTTTGCTCTGGTGCTCCCCAGTTATTTTACGCCAACGGAAAGACGCGAGTTCGGTTTTTCGGAAAAGGATAGGGGTACAGTTTGACGCTTCTTGTTCACACCGCGGCTTTAGCCCGGGGTGCCGAGCATCATAACGGGATCGAAAACCGTTTAAACGGTTTCCCGCATCCAGCTCAGCCAACTCGCCGCGCTAAAGCGGTGGCGTGAATGAGAAGATTCTCTCAAACTTCCTGATCCCATCGCTCCCGCTCCGGGTACTGACACCAGACAGCCAGCCAACCCGACTCTTGAGGCAAAGGCCTCAGGTTGGGAAGGATCGCCGGCCACAGCTGCTTGACGTGGTTAGGAGTGACCCGAGCGGCGGCAAGCCGCTCTTCCCAACCTGAGAGATGGCGGAGTTGACAGTTCATCCCAAGCGTCCGCTACGCCCCACCGCGCTTGGGCGAATATCACGGCGCTTTACATTTCCCCAGTTCCTTCTTAAGTTTCCTGTATGCCCAAATGTCCCACGTGCGGACGGGCCGTCGAGTGGAAAGATAATCAATGGCGGCCGTTTTGTTCCGAACGATGCAAGCTGATCGATTTTGATAAATGGACCAGCGAGGAATATCGCGTGCCGGGACAGACGATAAATCCGGCCGAGATGCCGGCGCAGCCCGGCGCGCACCACGACGATCGGGACGACCAAACGACACATGAATAATCGGCTGGCAATTTTCTGCGGGCTGCTGTTGCTCGTTACCAGCGGCGGTTGCGCGAAAGGGCCCGGGCCGGCGGGAGCATGGACCGTGGGCGCTCAGGCTGCCAGGCTTTCCGACTACAAGGGAAAAGTCGTGGTGCTGGATTTCTATGCGACCTGGTGCGAGCCCTGCCGCGCCGAGATTCCCCGTCTGGTCCAAATGCAGAAGGACTACGGCGCGAGCGGATTCCAGGTGATTGGGCTCAACGTTGGCGGCGACGACGATCGCGCGCACGTGCCGGCCTTTGCCAAAGAATTCGGGATCGAATATCCGTTGGGTTTTCCCGACGACGACCTGGTCGATCACTACCTGACTGATAACCAGGATATCCCACAGTCTTTTGTCTTTGATCGAAACGGCGAACTGGTGAAGCGCTTCATCGGGTACAGCTCATCGTCAGACGCTGAACTTGAGCGTATTGTTAAGGGCGCCCTGGCGGCCGGGCCGGCCGCCTCACAGACAAAATGATTCGCGAGAAACTAATCGAGAAAGGCATCGGCGACAATCACAAGTTTCGCTGGCGCAGTCATGAGGTGTCGCGCACCGAGGGCTTGAGCGACGCGGTCTTTGGCTTCGCCATTACTTTATTGGTGGTGTCTCTGGAAGTGCCAAAGACCTACGGCGAGCTGATGCAGACCATGCGCGGGTTCGGCGCGTTTGCCATCAGCTTCACGTTGCTTTTCATGGTCTGGTACAACCAATACAAATTCTTCCGGCGGTACGGACTGCAGGACAACATGACGATGGTCCTCAACGCCATCCTGCTGTTTGTCGTGATTTTCTATGTTTACCCGCTGAAATTCCTTTTCACTCTCCTGGTCAATTCCTTTAGCGGGGGCCAGGGCGAATTCACGCAACCGGATGGCAGCATCGGCCACATGATTGAGAACAACGCGCAACTCGCAAAGTTGATGCTGATTTTCGGCGCCGGATACGTCGCGGTCTTTGGAGTTTTTGTCTTGCTTTACTGGCACGCTTACCGAAAGCGGGAAAAGTTGAAATTGAATGAACTGGAAGTCTTCGATACGCGCGAAGACATTCAGGAAAGCGCGATCAACGTGGCGATTGGAACGCTCTCGATGCTGATCGCTGCGTTTGCGCCGGCAAACTTTGCGGGCATGGCAGGCTTCACCTACATGCTTTGTCCGATCGCGCTGTCGACTCACGGAGTTTTGATGGGCAGTCGTCGCCGAAAGCTCGAAGAGGCACGTGACCTCAAGACCCGAACCCTTCTGGAGACTCACGAATGATTCGCTTGAACTTCTGGCCGACTCTCGCTTTCGTGGTGATGCTGCTGTCGTGGTTTGCTTTCGTCATCGCCTTCCTGTTTCACCAGAGACCGCCGTCACCGCCGGATAAAAAGCGGGACCCGACATCTATCGTCGGCATAATCGGTCAAGCGTTAAGCTACTCGGTGGTTTGGGCGGTACGACGGCCGTGGTTCACTCCGATGTTTGCCGGCAATCGCGCGCTGGAGATTATTCTGGCCGTGGTGACCATGATGCTGGCGGCGGCTTCAGTATGGTTTTGTGCGGCCGCAATCCGGGCCCTGGGTGAACAATGGAGTCTGGCGGCCCGGGTGGTCGAAGGACACAAGTTGGTAACAAGAGGGCCTTATAGTATCGTGCGTAATCCAATTTATACCGGCATGCTGGGGATGTTGTTGGCGACCGGTTTGGCCGTCAGCCATTGGATGGGAATCATAATGGCCACTGTCATGTTTGCAATTGGAACCTTTATCAGGGTGCGCAGCGAAGAGAAACTTTTGCGAGAAATGTTTGGCCGCGAGTTTGATGACTACGCGCGCAGAGTCCCGGCGGTGATTCCGTTGCTGGTGTGAAAATGGCTGTCAAATCGAAAGAAGCACATCGAGTGCAAACGAGACGAGCGAAGATATTAGCGACCATCGGGCCCGCGTCGCGTGACCCGCAGGTGTTGGAAGCAATGCTGGCGGCCGGCGCCGACGGCGTGCGTATCAACATGTCGCACGGCACCTATGAAGAGAAGGCCGCGGACATTCAGCGGGCGCGGGCCGCGGCGGCCAAAATGGATCGGCCCCTCTCGGTGCTGGTGGATTTGTCGGGGCCCAAAATCCGCACGCGCTCGTTGAAGAACCACCAGCCGGTTGAATTGAAGGCGGCCCAGGTCTTTACCATCACCACCCGCAATATTGAAGGCGACAATAAGCAGGTCGCGACCAACTATGACGGCATGGCCCAGGATGTCCATGCCGGGGCCCGCATTCTGCTCGACGACGGCGCCATCGAACTGCGAGTTGAAAGCACGACTGAGACCGACATCGTCACCCGCGTGATTAATGGTGGAATGCTGGCCGAACGCAAAGGCATCAACCTGCCCGGGGTGAAGCTGCCAATTCCGTCGCTGACCGAAAAAGATCATGAGGATTTGAAGTGGGCCGCCCGGCAAAATGTCGATTACTTTGCCTTGTCGTTTGTGCGCCGCGGCAAAGACTGTGAGGAGGCCAAGGACTTAATCAGAAGGGCCGGCAGTTCAGCGCCGCTAATCGCCAAGATCGAAAAGGCCGAGGCCATCGATAATCTCGAAGAAGTCATCGCCGCCGCTGACGGCGTGATGGTCGCGCGTGGCGACCTCGGCGTCGAGACGAGTGTCGAACAGGTGCCGGTCTATCAAAAGCGAATCATTGAGCAGGCCAATGCGGCCGGCAAGCTGGTGATTACCGCCACGCAGATGCTTCAGTCAATGGTTTCAAATCCACGGCCCACGCGGGCCGAAGCCACCGACGTAGCCAACGCAGTCTGGGATGGATCTGATTGTCTGATGCTGTCGGGCGAAACCGCCACCGGAAACTATCCCGTCGCCGCAATTTCAACCATGGCGCGCATCATCGACGCCGCCGAGACTCGTCACTTCGGGAAATCAATCGCCGATCGCGTCACCGGCCGCCAGACCGGACACGTGAGCCGTGCGTTATGCGAAGCCGCCGCTTTTGCGGCCGACGAAATGAAGGCGAGGCTGATCGCAGTCTTCACGGAATCAGGATTGATGGCGCGGCGGCTTTCATCGCTGCGGCCGGATCAAAGAATCGTCGCCCTCACTTCGTCGCGCGAAGTCATTGACGAACTCTCACTTATCTGGGGGGTTGAATCGGTGCAGACGCTGCCGTCGCGCAGCACGGAAGAACTCCTGAAAGTGGGCGAGCAGGCATTACTTCATGCCGACAAAGTCGATCTCGGTGAGACGATCGTGATCATCGCGGGCAGGTTGTCGGGTTTAGGACTGTCGAGTTCAGTGACGCTCTATAAGGTCGAAGGCGATATTCACGAGACGGTCTGAACGCGGCCAACATTTGGCCACGCGCCCTTCACAGATGCGACCACAGCAGTGCTGGCCACCGGCAATCTTTCCACGCGGTGCGAATCTATCAAGGGTCAAGGACCGTTGATCTGATGCCGAAATAAGACTGTAAACGCTTAGTTCTGCTTCTCGTTCTGTTTTTCCTTCGAGTCGCCGCTCTGCCCGGGCTGCGCCCCCGCCGGTGGTTTGGCGGCCGGCTGGAGACGCGTCTTCAAATGATCGTCCATGTCCAGCCGTTGCACGCCCTCTGCGTACCACTGAGGCATCGGCTTGCCCATCAGATAGTGATCGAAGAATTCCTTCATGCGCACGGTGTAGTCTTTCTGGTTGGCCCGTTTCGCCAGGCCGTGATTTTCGCCCAGGTATTCCAGGAGCACCACCGGCTTCTGCAACCGGCGGAGAGTGTTGTAGTACTCGACGCCCTGAGTGAAATCGACCGCGCCGTCCTTGTCGTTGTGCAGGATGATGAGCGGCGTCTTTACATTCTTCGCGTTGGCGACCGGCGAGTTGCGGGTGTAGGCGTCCCAGTTGTCCCAGGGGCCGGTAGTGAAGCGGCCCTGGCTCGCTTCAAAAATTTCGCCATTGGTGACGCCGGCGTTTTTGTAGATGAGCCCATACATGCTGATCATGTCGGTGAGCGGGGCGCCGGCGACGGCGGCGGCAAAGATATCGGTCTGGGTGACCAGGAAAGCGGTTTGATAACCGCCCCATGAATGACCGGTGATGCCCACGTGCTTCGGATCGACTATGCCGGTGGCGATCGCCGCCTTCACCGCCGGCACCATGCACCACACCGCCGACATTCCCGGGTCGTTCAGTTTGTAAGTGATGTCCGGGTTGAGCACCGCATAGCCGTTGCTCGTGTAGACCGACGGGTTGAAGCCGTTGGCGGTCGGCCGCGCATATTGATAGGCGCTCTGCGAAGTCTTCTCATAAAAATTTACCAGCATCGGATACTGCTTGCCCTTTTCATAATTGGCGGGCAGGTGCAGCGCGGCTTGCAGCTTATCGCCCTTGGCGCTGGTGTAGTCGACCAGGATGGTGCCGCTCGACCACAGGAATTTCTCTGTGCCGGCGGCCAGGTTCGTGAGCCGCTTGCCATTCCCCAGCGAAGCGTCGGCCACGTAATAGTCGGGCGGATCCTTGTACGTCTGGCGGGTGTAGAGATAAACGTCAGCCTTCTTTGCCTTGATGACTGAGCCGTACGACGCCTCATCCCACATCAGACGCTTCACTCCGGGCTTGCCGGGCTCGATAATTCCGACGCCGTCTTTCTTGGTCCATTCGCTGTAGACGTCGAGATAAAGCGGCTTCGAAAGATCGTAACCGCGCTGCTCGGGATCGAGGATCTGCGGCCGGCGATAACGAATCTGATCCGTCCTGCCGTTAAGGGTGAGATTTACTGCCGGACCTCCGGTAACCGGCACTTGCCAAATGTCCCAGTTGTCGGAGAGCAGAACGTATTTGCCGTCTTTGGACCAGCCGATGAAAGGGGTCGGCGGCTTGGCCACGTTGACGTCACTCTCTGTATCTACAAACGAGGTGGGCACTGATTTGGTCAGGTTGGTGGACTGACCGGCGGCCATGTCGTACGCGTAATACTGGCCGTCATCGTAATAAACGAAGTGCGTGCCGGTCGGCGATGCGCCCATGGTCCAGCGCGATTTGGTAAGCGCCCGCTTGCGCTCGCCGGTTTGCAGATTGATCACCGAGATGTCGGCAAAAGAACGGCCGTCGAGGTGACTCATCATCTCGTACTGATCGTCGCTACGGCCGATTGCGTACTTCTGCTCCGGCGCGGGCGTGACGTTGCGCGTC
>Ga0126383_10000034_pt1 | contig 62083 bp, 57 predicted proteins | sample PanSoiMetPlot_35_FD_96882 | JGI IMG/M metagenome (GOLD analysis project Ga0126383, IMG submission 96882) | Tropical forest soil microbial communities from Panama - MetaG Plot_35 | ecosystem: Environmental > Terrestrial > Soil > Tropical forest > Bulk soil | place: Panama | collected 2016-02-17 | reverse complement strand
GTCATCCTCGCCGGCTTCAAACTGATCCATTAATGGTCGGCACGTCGGCGCCGTCCTGCCGCGTGTAGAAGGGGTGGCGAGGATCTGGATGATGCCGGGTGTGGCGACGGTATTGCTGCTCGCCGCCTGTGGCGGGTTGCCGGCGCTGGTACTGCCGTCGACGCCCGCCGCATGTCAGTGGCCGGCCGAAGAGCGCATGCTCGTTGCCGAGCTGTTCTTCGGTCGCAATATCAAGGGGCGTGAGCCGCTGACCGATGCCGAGTGGGCTGAGTTTGCGGCGCACACCATCACACCCAACTTTCCCGACGGCTTCACCGTTTTCGACGGCGAGGGCCAATGGCACAACCCACAGACCGGGCAAATCGCCGGCGGCCGTACCAAGATCCTGCTTGTCGCGGCCAAACGAGAACCCGATCTCGCACGCCGGCTGTCGGCGGTGGTCGACGCCTACAAGACGCAGTTCCACCAGCAATCGGTCGGCATCATCATCCGAGATTCGTGTGCGTCGTTCTAAGAGCGCCGCACCTCAGCCGAGCACGGGTACTCCCCAATCAATCGTGCGCCGCTTCGATCAGCAGCGAACGAAACCAGATTTGCGCCGGTTCGCTCGCCGCGCGGCGGTGCCAGGCCATCGACACCGGCACGGAGAGATCCATTGCCAGCGGCATGATCTCGATCTCGGCTATGGCGGCAATCTGCCGAGCCGTGCGTCGCGGCACCGTGGCCACCAAATCGGATGCCGCAAGCGCGGCCGGCAAGGCCAGATAGGTCGCGACCAACAGCGCGATGCGACGCTTCAACCCGAAATCCGCAAGCGCCCGGTCAACCGCGCCGGTGGTATCGCCGCGCGGCGACACGAGCGCATGGTTGAGCCCCGCATAGGCGTCGATCGGCAGCGATTGCGTTGCAACCGGGTGACCTCGACGCGCAATGAGCACGAACGGGTCGCGCAGCAGCACGATCGAATCGAGATGCGCTGGCAAGGCGCGTAGGTGAGAGACCGCCACGTCGATCGCCCCGCTGTCGAGCTGCTCGACGGCTTCGGCGCCGGTCAATGGTGTGAGGCGCAATGTCGCCTTGGTGGCTTCCCGGGCAAAGCTCTCGGCAAGGCGCCCGACAAGCGCAACTTCGGCGTATTCCGCCATTCCGGCGGTGAAGATACCGGCGCTTTTTGCCGGGTCGAAGCCGACACCAAGGTTGAGCGCGGCCTCGATGTGCTCGATTGCCGCAGAGACAAGGGGGGCAATCTCGCGCGCGCGAGCGGTCGGCTCCATGCGGTTGGGGGTGCGGACGAACAGATCGTCGGCAAAAAGGTCCCTTAAGCGAGATAGCGCGTGGCTCATTGCCGGCTGCGACAGGCCAATTCGGCCCGCGGCGCGGGTCACGGCGCGTTCCCTGATCAGCGCGTCAAAAGCCTTTAGCAGGTTGAGGTCGACCGCACGAATATCCATAGGATGAATGTATAGCATACGATCAATCGATTTGATACATGACAATCCAATCTCTTAAATACAAAGCGTACCGATCGACCTGTCATTGCCGAATGACGAGATCATGGCCCAGACCGAGAAGCATTGCCGCGAGACCGTCGGCTTTATGCCTCTCAAAGATTGGCCAGGCCGAGGTCGAGCGCCGCTTTCACCTCGCCCATAGACACCAAGGAGAAAACCCAGTGACCGAGCTCAAAGGATATCACGCTCACGTCTATTACGACCAGACCACCCGGCCGATCGCCGAGCGGCTGCGTGAGGCGATGCTCGACCGGTTCGCCGTCGGGCCTGGGGCCTTCAGCGACGAGCCGATCGGTCCGCACCCGATCTCGCAGTTCAGCGTTATCTTCCAGACCGAGGAGTTCCAGAAGGTCGTGCCTTGGCTGATGCTGAACCGCGAGGGGCTCGACGTTCTCGTCCACCCGCTGACGGAAAGCTCCTACGACGACCACAGTAAGAACGCGATGTGGCTCGGCACACCGGTGCCGATGCGGCTCGACGTGCTGCGCCCGACCTATCGCACCGAGCTGCTTCCAACCGAAGCCGCTCACCCGGCCTAGTTGCCGCGGTCAGCGCGTAGGGAGAACGCTGCTCAGCCATTGGGCGGGGGCGGTCGATAGCCACCAGCCGTCACCGGCGAGCCAGCATGTATGATCCGGTTCCTCGGGGGCGCGGCGCAGCGATCGGATGGCGGTAAAGTCCGACCTCGCCAATGCTGCCTTCAATCTTTCCTCCGCAACCGGATCTCGCGCGCCGACGCAGGGGATCACGCCTACCCGGCCGACGAACCGAGCGGCGTAGCGGCACGGGTCATCGGCCTGGCGGGTGATCATCAGGAAGCCACCCCACCCTTCGGCATTGGTTAGAGGGATAAGCAGGCGGCCATCCTCAGCCGTCAACGAGTCGAGCCACACCGACGAAAAATGCGATACCCCGGCGTTGACGACGATCACATCGGCCAGCCGGTCGGGGCGGAACGCGAAGCCGTCCCCTGTGACAACTATGACTTGCGGCCAATTCGACGAGAGGTTCTCTGTGGCTCGCGCGGCAAGGTCGGGGTCGATCTCGATCGCGGTAACCCGTCCGGCGGGGCCGACGATCTGGGCGAGGATGGCAGTGTAGTACCCCGTCCCGGCGCCGATATGGACGACATGGGCGCCAGAGCTCAATTCCAGCTGGTCATACATGCGAGCCCAAAGGCTCGGCTGCCCGTTATTGAGCCGTCGCCCCTCATCGATCGCGACCAGCACGTCATGATAAAGATGGCGCGGATCGGCGTTCTCAGTCGTCCAATACTGGGCCATCTCCATCGGGCTGAGGATGCGCCACGGCCCTGGTGCGAAGAAGCGCTCCCGCGGCACCGTCGCAAAGGCATCGATGACCGCGCGGGAGCGCAACTTGGCTGTGAACCGTAATTCTTCTGCGTAGCGTTGCCGGGCCTCCTCGATCGGATCAGGCATCTTGCCGCTCCCGTGCTGATCTAGGATTTCGTCGGCCAGATGCAGATCAATTCGGGGCGATCAGCGCGATCCCCGGGAAATAAGTTCTGTATCGAGCCGCGTCGCGCGTGATCAGGAGTGAATCCGATATCACTGCATGAGCGCCGATAAAGAAATCGGGCAGAACTCCGGTCTTCACTCCACCCGCAGAGCGATATCGTTGGAATGCTTTGGCGGCGAGGAATAAGGCGGGGCGCGGGATTGCTGCGCTGACAAGGCTCGCTTCGCGGATCATCGCGTCGAGTTCCTCTATGGTCGTATAACGAACCGACAACTCTGCGTAGACGATGTCATTGATCGCCAGTTCATCACGTGCAGCGGCGAGGGTTAGTTGCTGTTGCGACCAATCGGCCCAAAACGGGTCATCGGTGACAACATCGACAAGGATATTTGTATCCACGAGAATCAAATCCCGTCCTCACCACGCGTCAGTGCCATCAATTCGTCGGTTGTCATGCCAGGTTTGGCGCTGCCGCGTAGCCGGGCGAACCTGCTCTCCGGCGCCTCCAAACGAGCTCTCAGAAGTACACGCCCGTCGTCGGCCAGCTCAAAATCGATATCGGATCCCGGCTTGAGGCCGAGATGGTCGCGCAACCGTTTGGGTATGGTAACCTGTCCCTTCGACGTCATCTTTGTCATGTTCGCCATCGTAATACCAAAATCTTGGTTGGTAATACCTAGCATAGAACGGACGATCGTGCCAGGATCGGTGCCGGGAGATTTCGCCCTCCTTCTGGAGTTGCCGGCGATGACGAATTCAGCCGGAAAACTTATGCCAGGTGCGCTAGCGTGCTCGTAGAGATCGGGCATTTTGCTCTCGTGCTCGCGCTTCTCGTGGCGCTTGTGCAGGGGACGGTGCCGCTCGCAGGAGCTTCGGTGCGCAGCCGGCCTCTCATGGATCTGGCGCGGTCGGCGGCGTTGCTGCAGCTCGGGTTGGTGGCGCTCGCTTTCGCAATATTCATGCACGCTCACATCATGTCGGATTTCTCGGTGCGGAACGTGTTCGAGAACTCGAACACCGCCAAGCCGATGCTCTACAAAGTGACGGGGGTATGGGGCAGCCACGAGGGCTCGATGATGCTCTGGGTCCTGATGCTGACCTTGTTCGGGGGCCTCGTCGCTGCCTTGGGGCGGTCGTTGCCGACCACCCTGCGGGCGCGGACGCTGGCAATTCAGGGCCTGCTTGGCCTTGGCACGCTGGCCTTCATTATCGGAACATCGAACCCGTTTGACCGGCTATTCCCGGTCCCGGCCGACGGGCGGGATTTGAACCCGCTGCTCCAGGATCCTGGCCTCGCCTTCCATCCGCCGTTTCTCTATTTCGGTTATGTCGGGTTCTCGATCACCTATTCCTTCGCGATCGCCGCGCTAATCGAAGGCCGGATCGGCGCCGCCTGGGCGCGCTGGGTGCGCCCCTGGGCATTAACCGCCTGGTGCGGTCTGACGATCGGGATCGCGATGGGAAGCTGGTGGGCCTATTACGTGCTGGGCTGGGGCGGGTGGTGGTATTGGGACCCGGTAGAGAACGCCTCCTTCATGCCGTGGCTGCTCGGGACCGCGCTCTTGCACTCGGCGGCGGTCGTCGAGAAACGCGAGACCTTGCAGCGCTGGACGATCCTGCTCGCGATTCTGACTTTCGGTATGAGCCTGATCGGGACCTTTCTCGTGCGCTCCGGCGTCCTGACTTCGGTCCATTCCTTCGCGGTCGATCCGACGCGCGGTGTGTTCATCCTGGTGCTGATCGCGCTGGTGATCGGCGGCGGGCTGTTGCTATATGCGTTTCGCGCCCCCGGCCTCGAAACCGGCCAGCCCTTTGCGCCGGTTAGCCGCGAAGGGGCGCTGGTGCTCAACAATTTCGTGCTCTGCGCCGGCATGGCGACGGTGTTTCTCGGCACCTTTTATCCGCTGTTCGCCGAGGTGTGGAGCGGCGTGAAGTTGTCGGTCGGCCCGCAGTTTTTCGATAAAACCTTTGTCCCGATCCTGGCGCCCGGCATTATCGCGATGGTGATCGGGCCGGTATTGGCTTGGCGCCGCGGCAGGCTCACAGCCGCGCTGCGTCGGCTGGCGCCGGCCGCCCTCGGCGCCATCCTCGTCCCGGCCATCGTGTTCGCCATCGACCATGCCGCGCCGCCGGCGGCGCTGGCCGGGCTGGCGCTCGCGGTCTGGGCGATGCTCGGTGTGCTGACCGATCTCGCCGATCGAAGCGGGGCGGCAAGGCAACCTTTACCAGCGGCCTGGCGGCGGCTGCGCCATCTGCCGCGCGGAACCTGGGGTTGTGCGATCGCACATTTCGGGGTCGGCGTTCTGATCGCCGGGATCGTCGTCTCGACGGCATGGCGCAGCGAGCGCATCGAGACCCTTCGTGCCGGGGACACATTGCAGATCGCGGGTCGAACCTTGCGGTTTGTCGGGGTAACCGAGGGCGATGTCGCCAATTACCATGCGCAACGCGCCCAAATTGTCGTCGAACGGCCGGGCAGTGCGCCAATCACCATGTACCCCGAGCGCCGCTTTTACCCGGTGGCGCAGAGCCAAACCGCCAATACCGCTATCTCGACCAACGGGTTCGGCGACCTCTACCTGGCGCTGGGCGATCCCGATGGCCAAGGCCGATGGGTGCTCCGCGCGTACTACAACCCGCTCGTTCCATGGATCTGGTTTGGCGCAATCCTTGCCGCCTTGGGCGGGCTGGTGTCGCTGACCGAGCGCCGGCTGCGGTTGCGCCTACCGGCGACGCGAAGCTCCGCCGCTATCGCGCCGGCGAGATCGGCAAAATGACGATGATCCGACGGCTGATACTCGTGGCGACGCTGTTGATGGCTCTTGCGGGACCGTCCGCTTATGGCGTCGAGCCGTCGGAGCGGCTTGCCGATCCGGTACTCGAGACGCGTGCCCGCGCCCTCAGCGAAAAGCTGCGCTGCCTCGTATGCCAGAACCAGTCGATCGACGAGTCGAACGCAGATCTCGCCCACGATTTGCGTGTGTTGCTGCGAAAACGACTCTTAGCGGGCGACACGGATCAGCAGGCTCTCGATTACATTGTCGCTCGGTACGGGGTTTTCGTCCTGTTCGACCCGCCTTTCGAACCGACCACCTACATGTTGTGGTTGACGCCGCCATTGCTGGTGCTGTTCATCGGCGCGTTGTTGATAATCCGGGCGCGGCGCCGCACGGACCGGGAACTCGCGCCCTTGACGGAAGAAGAGCGGGCCCGCGCGGCGGCGCTTCTGAGCGAGCCCCGATGATTTGGTTCTGGCTCGTAGCCGGATCTCTCGTGCTGGTCGCGTTGATCGCGCTGCTGAGACCTCTCGTGAAGGGCACGGGAGCGAGCAGCGCCGAGGAAGAATCTGTGGTTGTGGTGTTCCGCCGCGAGCTCGCCGGCGTCGATGGCGAGGTTGCGCAAGGAAGGCTTGATTCGGAGCAGGCAACGGAGGCGCGCGCCGAGATCACACGACGAATGTTGGTGGCCGCAGATCGTGAGAACGATGAATTGCGACAGGGCCGCGGGAGTTCGGCCGAGGCCTCCTGGCGGATTGGCGTCGCCGTCGGGATCGCTGCCCTATTGCCGGCCGCGACTCTGGCCGTCTACGCCTCAGTCGGAACGCCCGCCGCAATCCATCCGGCGGCGGCGACCGCCTCGACCGCTGCCGGGTCCGGTCCGCACGACAGAGTCGAACTCGCGGCTGTAGCCGAACAGCTCAAGGCGAGACTGGAGCGGGAACCCGGCCATATCGAGGGGTGGATCCTGCTCGGCCGCACCTTCGCTTCCTTGGGGCGCTTCGCCGAGGCGCGGGAGGCCTATAACCAAGCGGTCGCCTTGGCGCCGAACGAAGCGGGACTCCGTGCGGCGCTTGGTGAATTAATGGTGCTCGCTGCCGGTGGGGTCGTTACGCCCGAAGCTCAGGCCGAGTTTGCAAAGGCCGGCGATGATCCGCGCGCCCGGTTCTATGGCGCAGAAGCCGCCCTGCAACGCGGCGATCGCGAAGGCGCCAAGAGTGCCCTGAAGGCATTGCTTGCCGCTGCTCCCGCCGACGCCTCGTGGCGTGAAGCCGTGGCCGAACGGCTTGCCGAGATTGCGCCGGGCGAGGAGCCGCCGGGACCGACAAACGGGCCTCCATCTGCGCCTGCCGCCGGGCCGACGCCTCGGGATGTAGCTGCTGCTCAGTCGATGTCCCCGCAAGAACGGCAGGCGATGATCCGTGGCATGGTCGACCGTCTCGCTGCACGCCTCGAGCAGAATCCGAACGATAAGGAAGGGTGGATCCGCCTCGCGCACGCTTACGATGTGCTCGGCGAGACCGAAAAAGCAGACGCGGCGCGCGCGCGTGCTGCACAAGTTTCCTCCTCTCGAGAATAGTCTCCCAGCACACGTCCCGCCTACCGACGCCTCGAAATTTGCCTGCCCAGGGCGTTGCCCAGCGTTGAGTGACAAAAGCCTTGAGGAGACGCTATATGCCGATCATGCGAGACTAGATCTGTGCGGTTGAACCGGCACGCACTAGCGCTAATCCGATAATCCGAAGCAATGCCACTCTCGGCAGATTTGAGCCTTGTGACCGGAGCGACCGGGTTCGTCGGATCGGCCGTGGCTCGCGCGCTGTTGCGACGAGGTATTCCCGTCCGTGTGCTCGCGCGGCCAAACAGTGACAGGCGCAACCTTGCCGAGCTTTCGGTAGAAGTCGCCGAGGGGGCCCTGGAGGACCCTAGGTCGCTGGCGCGCGCGGTCGCCGGGTGCCGATGCGTGTACCACGTCGCTGCCGATTATCGGATCTGGGTACCCGATCCCGCACCGATGTTCAGAGCCAATGTCGAAGGCACACGAGATCTGCTCACCGCCGCCCTCGAAGCCGGTGTCGAGCGGGTCGTCTACACGAGCAGCGTTGCCACCCTCGGCCTTGTGGCCGGGGGCTCGGCCGACGAAGAAACCCCGAGCAGCGCCGACGACATGATCGGACCTTACAAGCGCTCGAAGTTCGAGGCGGAAGAGGTGGTGCGGGAGCTTGTGCGGGATCGCGGACTGGCGGTCGTGATCGTCAATCCTTCCACCCCGGTCGGGCCGGGCGACGTCAAGCCGACGCCGACGGGCCGCCTGATCGTCGAGGCCGCTCGCGGACAGATGCCCGCCTTTGTAGACACCGGTCTCAACATCGTGCACGCGGATGATGTCGCCGAAGGCCATCTCGCCGCGGCCGAAAAGGGTCGGATCGGCGAGCGCTATATCCTGGGGGGCGAGAATATGGCGTTGGCGGAGATCCTTGCCGAGGTTGCGCAGGCGGTCGGCAGGCGCCCACCCTGGCTGCGAGTTCCGCATGGAATGTTGTTTCCCGTCGCCGCTGCGGCGGAGGTGGCGGCGCGCTTTACCGGACGTGATCCGTTCATCACGCTCGACGGGGTTCGGATGTCGCGAAAGAAGATGTATTTCAGTTCGAAGAAGGCGGCGCGCGAACTCGGCTACGCGCCGCGGCCGGCGCGCGAGGCCATCGTCGATGCCGTCCGCTGGTTCGGCGCCAATGGGTACCTGAAATGACGGTCGTGCCCGAAGGGGTGCCGGCGCACCGTCCCGAGAGTGTCGAGACGCCGTCGGGCAAGTGGCGTGACGGTGAGAATTTTCCAGTGGGATCGTTCTTGATTCGACGCGACCTGCGGGCGCATGTGCACGCGTTCTACCGCTTCGCCCGCAATGCCGACGATATCGCCGACAACCCGGCACTGACCGCCGAAGACAAGATCGCACGGCTCGATTGCATGGCGGCGATTCTCGACGGAGCCGTGGGCGGGGCTTCTCCGGCCTCCGCCGCGATGCGAGCAAGCCTGCTCGAGACCGGCATGACCGCGCAGCACTGCCATGACGTGTTGCATGCATTCCGGCTCGACGCGGTCAAACTCCGCTATCGCGACTGGGACGATCTGATGAGGTATTGCCGCTATTCGGCCTCGCCGGTCGGACGGCAGTTGCTGGACCTCCATCGTGAGACCCGAGCTACCTGGCCGGCTTCCGACGCCCTATGCTCGGCGCTGCAGGTGCTCAATCACCTGCAGGATTGCGTCGACGACTACCGGCGGCTCGATCGCGTTTACCTGCCGCTCGAAGATCTCGCCGCGGAAGGGACCGGTGTCGAGGCGCTGGCCGCCAATGTGTCGAGCCCAGCCCTGCGCCACGTGCTCGATGGGCTGCTGGATCGGACCGCGGCACTGATCGATCAGGCGCACGGCTTGCCTCCGCTCGTTGCCTGCCGTGGATTGCGGTGGGAATCGGCGGTCATCGTCCAGCTGGCCAGACGGCTGCTACGGCGGCTGCGCCGCGGCGATCCGGTTGCGACCCGCGTGGCGCTACGCAAATCCGATTTTGTCGCTGCTTTTGCAGTCGGCGTCTCGACAGGTTTTCGGGGATGAGTGACGCGGCACTATCTGCGGCTGCCGATCAGCTGGGCGAAGACGCGCTGCGCGAGACGATCCGGCATCGCGTCGAAGCCGCCGGAACCTCGTTCTACTGGGCGATGCGGTTGCTGCCGCGGGATCGCCGAAACGGGATGTACGCGATTTATGCCTTCTGCCGGGAGGTCGACGATATCGCCGACGGAGAAAGGCCGGTCCAGCATAAGCTCGCGGCCTTGGCCGCGTGGCGGGAGGAGATCGAGGCACTTTACGACGGGCGTCCGAGCCACCTTGTGGCACGGGCATTATCGGAGCCCGTGAGGCTTTATGAGCTTCGTCGCAAAGATTTTCTTGCGATCCTCGCCGGCATGGAGATGGACGCTCGGAGGGACATCAGGGCCCCCGATCTGGCTACCTTGGACTTGTATTGCGCGCGTGTCGCCAGCGCGGTCGGCCACCTCTCGGTTCACATCTTCGGTGATCCCAGCAATCCCGCTCATGCCGTCGCGGAATCGCTCGGCCGGGCGCTGCAGCTGACCAACATCCTGCGCGACCTCGCCGAGGATGCCGCCCGGCGGCGCGTCTACCTGCCTCGCGAGATCCTCGATCGACACGGGATTCGAGTCACCGAGCCCGCGGCCGTCCTGCGGCATCCGGCTCTGCCGGCGGCGTGCCGCGACGTCGCTGCCATCGCCCAAGGCCACTTCCGTAAAGCCGCGAGAGAAATGGAGCAATGCTCGCGCCGCGCGATGCGTCCGGCCGCGGTGATGGCAGCGGTCTATCGCGCGACGTTGTCGGCTCTAATGCGCTCGGAATGGCGCGACCCTGGCAAGCGCGTCGGTATATCGACCTCCCTCAAGCTCTGGCTGGTGTTGCGCCACGGCTTGTTATGAGGGCGCCCGCGGGAACGGGTAGCGTACACGTCGTCGGGGCCGGCCTTGCCGGCCTCGCCGCCGCGGTCGAGCTTGCACACGCTAGTCGCCGCGTGCTTCTGCACGAGGCCGCACCGCATGCGGGCGGGCGGTGCCGCTCGTATTTCGACACGGAACTGGGCTGTCGGATCGACAACGGCAACCATCTCGTTCTTTCCGGCAACGAATTCACGCTCGACTATCTCGGGCGGGTCGGTGCGCTGGGAACCCTCGATGGTCCCGGAGAGGCTGTCTTTCCCTTTCTTGATGTCGTGACGGAGCAGCGCTGGACGGTGCGACTCAATCACGGAACTCTGCCGTGGTGGATTTTGAACTCGAGGAGGCGGGTGCCGGATACCCGGGCGCTCGATTATTGCGCCGTACTGACGCTGCGACAAGCTGATCCGTCAGCGACCGTCGCCACGGTGTTAGATCGGAAGCAGAGCTTGTTCCGAAGGTTGTGGGAGCCACTCGCCATTGCTGCTTTAAATACGAGCGCCGACCAAGCTTCGGCCGAGCTCTTCTGGCGCGTTCTCGCCCAGACGCTTGGACGCGGCGGGGCAGCATGCCGTCCGCTCGTGCCCCGAATCGGCTTGTCGGAGACCTTTATCGAGCCGGCGCTCGCGCGGTTGCGTGCAAATGGCGCCGAAATTCGCTTTGGCACCCGGCTGAAGGCCTTGACCTTCGAGGCGGACAGGGTTTCAGGACTCCTCTTCGACGGAGATTCGATCAGGCTCGGCGACGGCGACAGCGTAATCCTTGCCGTCTCCGCCGCAATTGCCGCGCGCCTCGTTCCGGCGCTTACCGTCCCCGATCAATATTCCCCGATTGTGAACGCTCATTTCCGCTGTGATCCGCCCGAGGGCGCGCCCTTTTTTATCGGCGTGGTTGGCGGCGCGGCGGAATGGATCTTTCGCAAGCGGGAAGCGTTCTCGGTTACGGTCAGCGCTGCTGACCGAATCGTGGAACGTACGTCTGGCGAGTTGTGTGACCTCTTTTGGCGGGATGTCGCCCTCGCCTATCAACTTCCGTCGCATCCCGTTCCACCGGTAAGGATTGTCAAGGAGCGCCGAGCGACGTTTCTGGCGAGCCCCGAGCAGCTGAAACGCCGCCCACCGCCAAAGACCGCCTGGAGGAACCTTCTACTTGCAGGAGATTATGTCGAAACGGGCTTGCCCGCGACGATCGAAGGGGCTATTCGCTCCGGGCTTGCTGCGGCACGGCTCGTGACCGATGCCTCGTGTGAAGAACCTTCCTCCATCGCAGCGAACCCTGTTCCGACACTGTCGTCCCCATGAGTGAAGTATCGCCGAAAGAGGTTCGGACGGCCGGCCGCCGAGTTGACGCGACGCGGCTCGACGAGACGATCTTGCGAGCCAGCGAATCGCTGGTTGCGTTGCAACACCCGGACGGGCATTGGGTTTTCGAGCTGGAGGCCGACGTGACTATCCCGGCGGAGTTCATCCTGCTCCAGCACTATTTCGGCCGTATCGAGCCGGAGCTGCAAGCACGGATCGCCGGGTATATTCGCGCGACCCAAAGCGCAGACGGGGGTTGGCCGCTGTTTTACGGGGGCGCTCTCGACCTCAGCGCGTCGGTCAAGGCTTATTTCGCGCTGAAGGCCGCCGGGGATCCGGTCGACGCACCGCATATGGAACGAGCCAGGGCGGCGATCCTGACAAGCGGCGGCGCGCGGCGCTGCAACGTATTCACGCGCATCCTGCTCGCAGTGTTCGGCGAGGTTCCATGGAGGGCCGTACCGGTCATGCCTGTCGAGATCATGCTGCTGCCGAGCTGGTCTCCTTTTCATATCGCCAAAGTGTCCTACTGGTCGCGTACGGTTCTAGTGCCGCTGCTCGTCCTCATGGCGGTGCGCCCGCGAGCCCGCAACCCGCTTGGCATTACCGTAGCCGAGCTCTTTGTCGAGCCACCGGATGTGGTGCGGGATTGGATCGGCGGCCCAACATCGTCGCCACTCTCGGTAGCCTTCGGCATGCTCGACCGGCTACTACGGGTCGCAGAGCCGTTTTTTCCGTCGGATGCGCGACGGCGCGCAATCGACAAAGCCGTGGCCTTTGTGACCGAGCGCCTCAATGGCGAGGACGGTCTTGGCGGCATCTTCCCGGCGATAGCCAATGCCGCAATGATGTTCGACTGTCTCGGCTACGAGCCCGATCACCCCGGCTATGCGGCGGCTCTGGCCTCGCTCCGCAAGCTCTTGGTTCTGGATGGCGAGCGCAGCTACTGCCAGCCCTGCCTGTCGCCGGTGTGGGACACGGCCCTTGCCTGCCACGCGCTGATGGAGGTCGAAGACGCACGCCTGGAAGCGACTATCAAGCGGGCGCTGGACTGGCTCGAGGCAAAGCAGGTGCTCGAGGTCGTTGGCGATTGGGCGGAGGCGCGCCCCGGCCTGCGGCCGGGCGGGTGGGCCTTCCAATTCGAGAACCCCTACTACCCCGATCTCGATGACACGGCGGCAGTGGCGCTCGCCCTCGACCGTTTCGGCTCGACACATTATCGAGTCGCGATCGACCGGGCCGCCGAGTGGGTTATCGGCATGCAGAGCCGTGGCGGCGGATGGGGATCCTTCGACGCCGACAACACCCATTATTACTTGAACCACATCCCGTTCGCCGACCATGGTGCGCTGCTGGACCCGCCGACTGCGGACGTCAGCGGACGCTGTCTGAGCTTCCTGACCCAAATCGGCTACGGCCCGGAGCATCCGGCGGTGGCTGCGGCGATCGCCTATCTGCTATCCGAGCAGGAGCCGGACGGCAGCTGGTTCGGCCGGTGGGGAACCAACTATATCTACGGGACTTGGTCGGTGCTCACCGCCTTCAACAGCGCAGGCATTCCCGCCGGCTCGCCTGAGATGCGGCGCGCCGTCGCTTGGCTCGTTGCTCGGCAGCGTCAGGACGGCGGCTGGGGGGAAGCGGGCGAATCCTACTGGCCCCGGGCGCCGCACGGCGCGGCATCCTACAGTACCTCATCGCAGACCGCGTGGGCGCTGCTGGCTTTGATGGCGGCTGGGGAGATCGGCCATCCGGCGGTCGCTCGCGGGATCGCCTATTTGATCGACAACCAGGATCAGGACGGCAACTGGGACGAGCCTTGGTATACGGCCGTCGGCTTTCCCCGTGTCTTCTACTTGCGCTACCACGGGTACCGCGCCTTCTTTCCGCTCTGGGCACTCGCTCGATATCGCCGGCTGTCGCGCGGAAACTCGCGCCAGGTCACATTCGGCATCTAATTTATAGGCGGGTTTTCAACACTCGGTCGGCTTGGATCCCGGCTCGCTCATTAGCCAGAGCCGTCGAGTTGTCCCTAGCCAAATCCCGTTTCTGCGGCTACGAGTCGATCCCCCGTAGCGAAGCGGCTGCCCCGAGGACCGCTTCAACGGCCAGCTTGTCTTGCTGGGCGAGCGCATCGTCGAAGTTCGCTCGGTTGCGTCTGATCGCGTCATTTCGCCTCACACCCTTGGCTGTTGACCAAGTTGCGTGTAACCACTAGGCAAATATTTGAATAGCTTGACAACCGCTAATTAATCCCGCCGATGAGACCCGGGCAATCTCTCCTCGCTCGCAGGGCGAATTTCGGCCTTCCGAAGACAGCGTGGGCCTACACGCGCCCTTCGGCCGCCATGCTGTGCACCTCGGGGCTCGCGATTGAGGCAAAGATAGCGCGCGCGGCGGGGTTTTCGGTTGCCGTCGGAGGCGGCGATCGCGATCGGACAAGGGCGCTCGTCGAGGCCGCCGCGGGGCGAGCCGACTGCCTCGTCAGCTTTGGCATCGCCGGCGGGCTGGCCCCCGGTCTCCAGACGGGCACGGTGATCGTATCGGGCGAAGTCGTCTCGGAGCGACAGCGTTGGAGGGTCGATGCGCAGTACCGCGATCGGCTGAGCGAATTCGCGCGCACCGTAGGCGCCGTCGAGGGGCCGGTGTTCGGAGCCAGCTCGATCCTCGCGACGCAACTGCAAAAACAGCAAGCCTGGGCAGCTACCGGCGCACTCGCCGTCGATCTCGAAAGCGAGATCATCGCGCGGACCGCCACGGCACTCGGGATCCCTTTCCTAGTCCTGCGCACGGTCGCCGATACCGCACGACGAGATCTCCCGCCGGCCTCCTTGATACCGCTCGCCGCAGACGGCACTCCCGACCACGCACGCGTTTTTGCTAACGTGCTACGGAGACCGTTTCAGCTGGGCGGGATGATCGCACTGGCGCACGAAGCCGCTATGGCGCTCGCGGCATTAATCGGCCCCGCTCGTGCTCTGCACGCGCTCGTCGCCGCGGTTTAGACGCGCCATCGCTTCGTCGACGTGCCTGGAAAAGACGTATGCGGCGGGCCGTTGTCGGTCGAGGATGATCTCCGGCGCCATTTCGCCCTCGGTACGCACCCCGCGTAGCGCCACCCTTGCGGCTTTCAGCGGGTTCTTGACCGAGTCCATGACCGCGGTTGCCTCGTAGCCGCTGTGAACCATGCAATCGGCGCATTTCTCGTAATTGCCGGTCCCATAGGCGTCCCAATCGGTCTCTTCCATCAACTCCTTGAATGAGTTTGCGTAGCCCTCCCCGAGTAAATAGCAGGGACGTTGCCAGCCGAAATAGTTGCGTGTCGGATTACCCCAGGGGGTGCAACGATAGGATTGATTGCCGGCCAGAAAATCGAGAAACAAGCTCGACTGGTTGAAGGACCAGCGGCGCCGCGGATCCCGTTTGAAGATTTCGCGGAACAATTCCTTGGTGCGCCGTCGATTGAGAAAATGCTCCTGATCCGGTGCCCGTTCGTACGCATACCCGGGCGAGACCGTTATCCCGTCGATGCCGATGTCCATGACGTCATCGAAAGAGCGGGCGATGCGTTCCGGGTCGGCGGTATCGAACAGGGTGGAGTTGATGTTGACCCGAAACCCGCGAGCCTTGGCCAGCTTGATAGCCGCGACCGCGCGATCGTAGACACCGCTCTGACACACCGAGCGATCGTGGTCTTCGCGGTCGCCATCGAGATGGATCGTCCAGGCGAAGTAGGGGCTCGGCTCGAACAGGTCGATCTTCTTTTCGAGCAACAGGGCATTCGTGCACAGATAGACAAACTTTTTCCTCGCGATCATGCGCCGGGTGATCTCGTCGATCTCGCGGTGCAGCAGCGGTTCACCGCCTGCAATGACCACCATCGGTGCGCCGCATTCATCCGCCGCCGCAACACATTCGTCGACGCTGAGGCGTTGGTTGAGGATCGCGTCTGGATAATCGATTTTGCCGCAGCCGGCACAGGCGAGGTTGCAGCGGAACAGCGGCTCGAGCATCAGGACCAGCGGATAACGCCGGACGCCTTTGATGTGCTGAGCAAGAACATAAGCGCCCACACGGATCGTTTGGCGCAACGGAATGGGCACGGCGAAACCTCTTACCGAATTTGAACGGAAGTCGCCTCAGTCGGCGATGTCGGCGAGTTGCAGAGGCATCCGAAAACGCACGTTCTCGGTCACGCCAGGTAGCACCGAGAGCTCGACTTTCGTCAACTCGCGCAATCGCGTGATTACCTCCTCGACGAGTTCTGCCGGAGCCGATGCGCCGGCGGTAATGCCGACCGCCCTGGCGTCTCGAATCCAGTTCGGGTCGAGCGCACGAGTGTCTTCGATCAGATAGCTGGGCACCCCGCTCTCTGCCGCGATCTCGCGCAACCGATTTGAATTGGAGCTGTTCGGCGCGCCGACAACCAAGACAACGTCGACAATTTTTGCGAGTTCCCGCGCCGCTCTCTGGCGATTTTGCGTTGCGTAGCAGATGTCCTTGGTGTCGGGGCCGACGATCGTCGGAAACCGGGCCTTCAGCGCGTCAATGACGGCGCGCGTATCGTCGACGCTGAGGGTGGTCTGGGTAATGAATGCCAGCTTGTCCGGGTCTGCGACCTTGAGCCGCATGACCTCTTCCGGCGTCGAGATCAGATGCACCCGGCCGTCGATCCGCCCCATCGTGCCGACGATTTCGGGATGTCCGGCATGCCCGATCAAAATGATCTCGCGTCCTTGATTGGCATAACGCTGGCCCTCGATATGTACCTTCGAGACCAGCGGGCAGGTCGCGTCGATGACCGGAAGCCCGCGGTCGGTCGCGCGTTCCTCGATCGCGCTGGCGACCCCATGCGCGCTGAAAATCGTGACGGCGCCCTTTGGGATCTCGTCGATCTCGTCGACGAAACGTGCGCCCTTGGCACGCAAGCGCTCGACAACGTGGCGATTGTGCACGATTTCGTGGCGGACATAGATTGGCGGGCCATATTTTTCGAGCGCGCGCTCGACGATCTCGATGGCGCGTTCGACCCCCGCGCAGAAGCCTCGTGGCTGAGCCAGCACTACTCGCATGACAATCGCCTCGTTGCCGTCTCGGCGCAGACCAGACCGTGACTCGGTCGGCGTCGCACAGCCACTATATGAACGCACAACGCCCGTGAGACAATCCGCGGCGCAATGCACGCGCGATCGTGACGCGGATCAACACGCGCGAGAGGCGATCAGGCTATTCCTACCGAATGCTCGTCGACCCTGCCATGGGGCTAAATCTCGCCATCGCGATCATCTTGGTTCCAGCCTGGGCATATCTCATTGGAGCGTCGGTAGCCGTCCGACGGTTTGCAAGGCTACCAACGACCTCAGCGCCCAAAAGACCGGCTGTTTCGATCCTCAAGCCGCTGCACGGCGACGAACCGGGCCTATACGATAATCTGCGCTCGTTTGCAGAGCAGGACTATCCGGCACTCCAAATCGTGCTCGGCGTCAATGACCTACAGGACGGGGCGCTGCCGGCCGCTCATGCGCTGGTTCGGAATCTCCCCACTTGCGACATTGCGCTCGTCGTCGATGCGGGCGCCCACGGCTCGAACAAGAAAGTCGCTAATCTCGAAAATATGTTCGAGGCGGCGCGCCACGACCTGCTCGTGCTCGCCGACAGCGACATGCGCGTCGACCCCCATTACCTCGGCGCGGTAACAGCGCCGCTGCACGAGCGCCGCATCGGGGTCGTCACTTGTCTCTACAAGGGCGTGCCGGCCGGCGGGTACTGGTCCGAGCTCGGAGCGATGCACATCAATTTCGGGTTTCTCCCGAGTGCGCTCGTCGCCGAAGCTTTGGGACTAGGTGGCGGGTGTTTCGGCGCAACGATTGCGCTGCGCCGCGAGACCCTCGAACGCATCGACGGGTTTGCACGTCTGCGAGACGAACTCGCCGACGACCATCGAATCGGCGATGAAGTCCGTGCGCTCGGACTGGCTGTCGTGCTGTCTCCTTACATCGTCGAGGCTCGCGTATCCGAAAACAGCCTGGCCGATTTGTGGCGGCACGAGCTGCGCTGGGCACGCACCGTGCGAGCGCTGACGCCGGCCGGCTTTGCCGGGTCGGTGGTGGCCCATCCCGTCGCAATTGCCGCGCTTGCCGCGGCCGCGGCGGGATTTGCCTTGACCCCCAGCATCTTTCTTGGGATTTCCTGCGTCCTCAGATGGGCCACGGCGCGGGTCATTGCGGGTGCGCTCGGGCTTCCCCGAGTCAAGCCGTGGTTGTTGCCGGTGCGCGATGCCTTGTCCTTTGCGGTGTTCGTCGCCAGCTTTTTCGGGCGCACGGTCTTCTGGCGGGATCAGGTTTTTCACGTCGAAGCGAGCGGCCGCATGACAGCCGACGGAGAAAAGGCCAACGGAGATTAGGTCCCATGATGAAGACCCTGTTTCTCCACCCGCCGTCCTTCGACGGCTTCGACGGCGGTGCCGGCTCGCGCTATCAGGCCAAGCGGGAGATCCGCTCGTTCTGGTATCCGACCTGGCTGGCGCAACCGGCGGCTCTGCTGCCCGACAGCAAGCTGGTCGACGCTCCGCCCGCGCGGCTCAAGCTCGATGACGTATTGCCGCTCGCCGGTGATTACGAGCTGGCGGTGCTTCACACCTCGACGCCGTCCTTCGCTTCCGACGTCCGGGTCGCCGAGGCGCTGAAGGACACGAACCCGAAGCTCAAGATCGGGTTTGTCGGTGCGAAGGTCGCGGTCGAGCCCGAGGACAGCCTCAAGGCCTCTCCGGCGCTCGATTTCGTCGCCCGCGAGGAGTTCGATTTCACGATCAAGGAGATGGCCGAGGGCCGGTCCCACGATGCGATCGATGGGTTGAGCTTCCGCAACCCGAGTGGCGCCATCACCCACAACCGCGATCGGGCAGTCCTGGAGGAGATGGACCGGCTGCCCTTCGTCACCGACGTCTACAAGCGCGATTTGCGGGTCGAAGACTACTTCATCGGCTATCTGAAGCACCCTTATGTCTCGCTCTACACCGGGCGGGGCTGCCGGTCGAAATGCACGTTCTGTCTGTGGCCGCAGACCGTCGGCGGCCACCGTTACCGCGTCCGCAGCGTCGGCCACGTCATCGACGAGATCCGCCTTGCGAAGAGCTATTTCCCGCAGGTGAAGGAATTCTTCTTCGACGACGACACCTTCACAGACGACCGGCCGCGCGCCGAGGCGATAGCCCGCGAGCTTGGCAAGCTCGGCGTCACCTGGTCGTGCAACGCCAAGGCCAACGTGCCGCGCGCGACCTTGGAGGTGCTGCGCGACAATGGCTTGCGTTTGCTGCTAGTCGGCTACGAGACCGGCAACCAGCAGATCTTGAACAACATCAAAAAGGGCATGCGCATCGACATCGCGCGGCGCTTCACCAAGGACTGCCACGAGCTCGGGATCACGATCCACGGCACGTTCATTCTGGGTCTACCCGGCGAAACCAAGGAGACGATCGAGGAAACGATCCGCTTCGCCGCGGAAATCAATCCCCACACGATCCAGGTTTCGCTCGCCGCACCTTATCCCGGCACTTATCTGCATAGGCAGGCTGTCGAGAATGGTTGGCTCGACATCGAGCATGCCGAATTGATCGACAATCGCGGCGTGCAGATCGCGCCGTTGCACTACCCGCACCTGTCGCACACGGAAATCTTCCGGTCGCTCGAGACCTTCTATAAGCGGTTCTATTTCCGCCGTCGCAAGATTGCGTCCTTGGTTGCCGAAATGATCAAGAGCCCGGAGATGATGCGCCGCCGCCTGCGAGAGGGCGTCGAATTCTTTCAATTCCTGCGCAGCCGGGAAATGGCGAGCTGAACCCGCAAAGATTAGTTCTCCACTAAGCTGATTTGTTGATAGTCCCGGACAGGGCAGCGCAGCAGAGCGCGACAAAGGCCAGGATCGCGTTTGCGGCGTGTGACAGCTCCCATTGGGTACGCAAGCCTTCCCAATTCGTAGGCATCACCGTCCAGTTGTCGGTCGCCACATTGGCTGGGTAAGTCCATGCGAAGAAGACGAGCAGCGTCGCCGCGAGGATCAGCCCGGCTGGAAGATTCGGCCAAATTACCCGGTCTTCACGCCATAGCATCGTTGCGACAAGTAAATTGGTGATAATGGCGGCAAGGATCACGATGCCGAACAGCGCCCACCCGCGATAGATCGACTGCACGACAAAATAATGCTCCTCGAAGAGGCCGAGCTTATTGGGCATTTCGAACAGATGCGCGCCCACCGGTACGAAAGTGAGTGCCGTCAAGATGACGGCACTAAACTGTAATGTTCCCAACGTGGTCAGAACGCCGGCGGTTTTGTGACCTGGAAGCTCTGCCGCGTCTCCATATGCCGGACCCAGTTCTGCAATTTCGGGTGCTCGGCCATCGGCGCCCGGCCATCCGCTACATTGCCGAAGTAATAGAGCAGCGGGATCACCATCAGATCGGCGAGGCTTACGTGGTCGCCGGTCAGAAACCGATGATCCTCCATCAGGCGGTCGATTTCCGAAAGGCACAGGCGGGCGCGCGGTAGCGCCGCTTCGATCGCCGCCTCGTCCGGCGTGCCACCGAGGACGCGCGGCACCAATATACGGTTGAACAGGATCGCGCCGGCGATGCTCGGCCAGGCATAGGAGTCGACGATGCCGATGATCTGGTTCATCCGCGACCATTCGTGCACGTCCTCGGGCTGCAGCGGCGTCCCAGCAAAGCGCTCGTCGACATAGCGCATGATCGCCTGCGTCTCGTAGAGCGCAAAGCCGTCGTGCTCGAAAGCGGGAACTTTGGCGAAGGGCTGGCGCGAGAGGTGAGGCTCTTCCCGGTGGGCGCCGATTGGCACCTCGACCAACTCGTGCGTCACGCCTTTTTCCGCCAGAGCCAGACGCGCGCTCCAGACGTAGGTGCTGCGGGCGGGGCCATAGACGATCGGGTGCGCCATATTTACCCCCTTAGATATCTACCAGGCTCACAAGCAGGCTACCGGGCCGATCCGGCAAGAATTGTCAAGGTCCTGCCACCCGCAGCGCATTCGTCCAAAATTGGACACATAGGTTCGGTCTAATTGCGGCGTTGGTTGATCCCCAAGACCAGACCTGGGAGGCGAAAATGGCGATCTGGCGACCGGACCCGACATTCTATCCATCCCCGCGGATGGCGATGAAGGCACCACCCGAAAAACTGGCCTATGTTGCCGCGTTCGACCCGACGCGGCAGCGGCCCGACACGATGGCAATCGTCGATGTGGAGCGCGGGTCCGCTACTTATTCGCAGATCGTCGGCACGGTCGAGATGCCGAACGTCGGCGACGAGCTGCACCATTTCGGCTGGAACGCCTGCTCGTCCTGCCTGTGTCCGAATGCGCCGCATCCGCATGTCGAGCGGCGGTACCTCGTCGTGCCGGGGCTGCGGTCCTCGCGCATCCACATTCTCGATATCGAGCCCGACCGCCGGAACCCCAAGATCGTCAAGGTGATAGAGCCCGACGAAATTGCCGACAAGACCGGCTACTCGCGGCCTCATACCGTGCATTGCGGCCCCGGCGGGATCTATGTGACGGCAATGGGAAATGCCGAAGGCAAGGGCCCGGGAGGGGTGTTCATGATGGACCACGAAAGCTTCGAGCCGCTCGGTCGTTGGGAGGTCGATCGCGGGCCGCAGCAGCTTGGCTATGACGCCTGGTGGCATCTCGGCTACGACACGATGGTGACGAGCGAGTGGGGCACGCCCGACACGTTCGAGAATGGCCTGGTTCCGGAAATCCTGCTGGGTAGCAGATACGGCCACCGCTTGCATTTCTGGGACTACACCAAGCGCAAGCATATGCAGGAGATCGATTTCGGCGAGGAGCACCAACTCGTCTTCGAGTTGCGTCCGGCGCACGATCCGACGAAGGCCCATGGCTTCGTCAACTGTGTCGTCAGCCTCAAAGATCTCTCGTCGTCGATCTGGGTCTGGTACCGTGATGGCGAGCGCTGGGCGGTCAGGAAGATCATCGAAATCCCCGCCGAACCGGCCGACCCCGACCATCTCCCCCCGATGCTAAAGGGGTTCAAAGCGGTCCCGCCGCTCGTTACCGACATAGATTTGTCGATGGACGACCGCTTTCTCTATGTTGCCTGCTGGGGTACCGGGGACCTGCGCCAATACGATGTCTCCGAGCCGTTCGCCCCCAAATTGACGGGTACCGTGCGGATCGGCGGCATCATCTCGCGTGCGACCCACCCGGCTGCGGATAACCGGCCGCTCAATGGCGGCCCGCAAATGGTCGAGGTTAGTCGCGACGGCAGGCGCGTCTACTTCACCAACTCGCTCTATGGCGCGATCGACGAGCAGTTCTATCCGGAGGGTGTCAGCGGTTGGATGGTGAAGCTCGATGCGGGGCCGGAAGGCGGCATCACCTTCGACCCCAAGTTCTTTGTCGATTGGCCGAAAAGCCATCGGCCGCACCAAGTCAGGCTCGACGGCGGCGACTGTTCGTCGGATTCTTACTGCTATCCCTGACGCTCTGAGCTGGACCCCGACCCAGCCATGGCCTTGGCTGGCGCTCGCTGGGCTTGGTTTTTTTCACGGCCTCAACCCGGCGATGGGTTGGCTGTTTGCCGTTGCGCTTGGGCTCCATCGGCGAAGTCGCCGGGTTGTCGTCATGTCCTGGGCGCCGATCGCGGTCGGCCATACGGCTTCGATCGCAGTCGTGCTCCTTGGGGTGCTGGCCCTCGGCCTTGTTTTGGACTATCGGGTGCTGGGTCGAGTTTCCGGCGCGGTATTGCTCGGATGGGCACTGTGGCATGGTGTGCGCGGCCACCGCCAGCGTCTACGCGTCGGCATGCAGACCGGTATCGCCGGGCTCGCATTGTGGTCGTTCCTGATGGCATCGGCGCACGGTGCCGGATTGATGCTGGCCCCGGCAGTGCTGCCGCTCTGCCAGTCTGCTGTCTTCACGACGGGCGGGACGGTCCCGATCGCAATGGCCGCTGTCGCCCTTCATACAGCCTCGATGCTGGCGACGATGGCGATGATCTCGGTCGTCGTTTACGACTGGGTCGGCGTCGCCTTCCTGCGTTGGGGTTGGATCAACCTGGACTTAGTTTGGGTTGCGGCGCTGGGCGCTTGCGGCGCGCTGCTCTTGCTCAGCTGAGTCATTTTTTAACTGATGGCCCGGACAAGGCCGGGGTAGCGCCGCCGCCGTTGCTCAGCAAGGCGCCAAAGATCGCCGCGGCGCTGTCGAGGCCGGTTCCTTGGCCTCCGGTCGACACTACCGTTTGTGGAACGAGCCGCCCGATCAGCGAAACGACCTCGGGTTTTTCCTGGACTGTCTTCAGGAGCTGTTGGACGAGGGTGATCGTCAGCACCCGGTCCTGACCCAGCACATCGGCTTGCGCGCGCTGGCCTTGCGCGACTTCCTCGAGTTCGAGCTTCTGGCCTTCGCCGCGCAATTTGGCGGCGTTCTTGTTCTGCTCGGCCACCTGCACCCCGATCAGGGCCTCGACCAGCTGGTGCTGCTGCTCGGCGGTCGCCCGCGCCTTTTCGGTCTCGATGCGCTGCGTCTGCGCCTTTTGCTCCTGCTGGTAGGTGACCTGCAGCTGGTCGGCCAATTGCTGGCGCAGGCGCGACACCAGCAGTTCCGGCGGCAGGGCGGGGTCGCCGAACTTCACCTCTTTGATGACGATCCCGGCGCGCAATCCTTCGGGGCGGATCGCATCCTCGACGGCGTGCTCGAGCTCGGCCCGATTGTCGGCGAGATCCAGAACGTGTCGGCCTTGCGCGCCGACGACATTGCGCACGATCGAGCGGATCGTCGGCGTCATGATGTTGTCTTCGATTTCCTTCAACCCGCCGACCGAGGCCACGACGAAGGGGGCGTTGTCGGGGGTGACCTGGGCGAGGACCCGCAATTCGAGCGGCACGAGCCAGCCCTCGACGAACGGGGTGATCGCGGGGTCGGCCGCGCCGTTCGGCACCGGGATATCCTGGGAGCGTTGCGACTGCGTGAGGTTGCCGGCCTGGTCGAGGCTGAGGTCGATGTATCGCTTTTTGTACCCGCCTTTGAATTCCCAGGTCTGCACGCGGGTGCTCATCATCGTGATCTTGTAGGCTGCCTCGTTGACGTAATAGCGCCCGGGCTGCAGCGCCTTCTCCCAGACGCCGATGCAGCCGACCGGCACGAGGACCGCGGTGAGTTTGCCTTCGTCGGATTTACGGTCCTTGTCGGCAACGGCTTTACCGCTGGCGTTGGTCGACACCATCTTTTGCTGGCAGGAGCTCGGCTTGTCTGCAACGAGGTTGCCGAAATGGACGGCATCGACGACGTTGGATTTGACGACGCCGACAGCGCCTTCTGCAACGTCGACGGCGTCCTTGATCGTCAGATCCCATAAATAGGTGTTGAGCCGATAGGTACCCGGGGTCAGGATTGTCGTCTGCGGCCCGCGCTGACCGCCATGGGTCAGGAAATATTCGGCTTCGAGCATTTCCAGCTCATGTCCCGGTGGAAACGCGTCGGCGAGGAACTGATCCGGCCGCAGCGGGGCGCCGTCCTTGGCGCTCAAAAACCCGTATTTTCCGGATGGTATCGAGACGACCTTCTTGTTCTCGACCTGATAGATGACATTGACGAGAAACCAGGGATGCCAGCCGGGTGTCAGGATCTCGGCCTGCGGGCCCTTTTCTCCGTTGGTCGCGATGATGTGCTCGCCGGGCAGCGAGGCGGTGCCGTAAATCTTGTTGAGAACCGCGATTTCATCGGATTCGACGTGAACGTAGGAAGTCGCGGCGAGGCAGATCAGCGCGATCACCACGAAGAGGATGCGCAGCGACAGAGACAATGTCCCGAAATCCGGCCGGGCGCGATTGACGAACAGGCCGAGGATGCTCGGCGCTACTGCGGCGAGCACGAAATATAAAAAAGCTACGACGACCCAGAACATCGGGACCTCCTCGACCGGCCGTTTTCCGGCCGCATCAGCTCACGACGAGCTCCGCAGTGCCGAGGCCGGAAACCTCGACCGCCACCCGGTCGCCGGCCACCGGGTAGTGGATCGGAACCATGCTGCCGGTCATCACGATCATCCCGCGCCGCAGCGGCATCCCGTCAGTCGCAAGCTTGTCCGCCAACCACGCGAGCGCGTTCAGTGGATGGCCCATCACATCGCTGCCGCTTCCGTCACCGATCTCCCGTCCGTTGATCGAGAGCCGGGCAGTTACCCGAGCCAAGTCTCGGTTCCGCCACTCCGTCGTTGGTGTTCCCAGCACCACCCCGGCGTTCCATACGTTTCCGGCTATCATTGCCGCAGCGTCGAGCCGCTTATAATCGTAGCACAAATCTTCGATCAGCTCGATCGCCGCCATAGCGCTTTCGACCGCCGCCGCGACGTCTTTGGGCTTGCCGCCTCCCGGCAGATCGTCAACCAGCCGGAAAGCGATCTCGGTTTCGACACCGAGGCGGCAGTAGTCGGCCGCCGCCAGCTCGGCACGGCGGTCATGGACCTCGCGCCCGAAGATTGCGCCGTAGCAGGGTTCCTCGATCCCGCAGAGCTGCTGCATTACCGGCGTGGTAAGCCCGATTTTGTAGCCGGCGATGGCGCCTCGCCCATTCTTCTGCTCGATCTCCTGAAATGCGCGCCGAATGGCATAGGCCTCGGTGAGGTTTGCCGGATACACCTCCGGCGGCAAAACCTCGGTGGGCACGCGGCTGCGAAACAGCCCGACGATAAGCTCGGCCTTTTCTCTGACGTCAAGTCCGGGCATTTGTTTCCTCCGCGAATTTTGCCGCCACCCGGCGCGAAGATTGCGAAAGCTTATCAGTCCCTGCGCGGCCCTGTGGTGAATTCTTTTGGTCGAGCACTGGCAGCGGGGCCGTTTTGCTGTTCCTGGCTGTTTTCCACAAATTATCAGCCAAGGAGAGGTAATTCTCCGCAGAAATCCTGCCGTGCGGACTGTTTCGCAATGCGAAAAACAGCCAGCGTTGTCGCTGTTTTCTCGCTGCTAATCGCGAGACTTAGAATAAGGGCGCATTGTGAGCCTCGCCGCCAACGAATATTACGATTGCAAGAATATCATAATAGTATGAATATGGCAACTTCCCTCAACGCATTTTCTTTCAATCCTCGCCAGACGGATCGTAAGGCGTGGCGTTTCTGCGCGAAAGGTGCTAAACCTGCGGCGCTGTATGCACGCCCGCAGGAGAGGTCGCGCGGAAAGGCGCGGCGCCGAAGGAGCAACCGCCCCGGAAACTCTCAGGCAAAAGGACCGCGGGCGGAAGAGCGCTCTGGAAAGCAGCAGCCGCGATCGGGCGGCCGCTCACCGAAGGAGTAAGCCCCGGCCCCGGCTCGCCCGCCGCCGAGGTGAATCTCTCAGGGTCCACGACAGAGGGGGCAAGGCTCGGACGCCTCGGCGTCTGCTCTGTCGGAGGTGCGCGGGTGACCCTTGCCGAGACCGCGGCGCCGCTCAAGCGGACGCCGCTCTACGCTTTGCACCGTGAGCTCGGCGCAAAAATGGTGCCGTTTGCCGGCTACGAGATGCCGGTGCAGTACAGCCCCGGCATCCTCGCCGAGCATCTGCATACCCGGTCACAGGCCGGGCTCTTCGACGTCTCGCACATGGGGCAGGTCCGGCTCGCCGGCTCCGCCTGTATCGCGGCGCTCGAGAGCCTCGTACCGGGCGACCTCGAGGCGCTCACGCCGATGCGTATGCGATATACGCTGCTTCTCAACGAGGCCGGCGGCATTCTCGACGACCTTATGGCGACCCGGCTCGCCGATGGGCTCTTCCTCGTCGTCAACGCGGCGCGCAAGGAGGCTGATCTTGCACATCTCCAAGGTCGTCTGGGCGCGACTGTAAGCATCGAGCCGCTCGTCGATCGCGCCTTGCTCGCGCTGCAGGGGCCGGCTGCAGCTATCGTGCTGTCGCGCTTTATCGAAGGCATCGCCCAGCTGCGGTTCATGTCGGCGGCGGAGGCGACGATCGGCGGCTCGCCATGCCTTGTTACGCGCTCCGGATACACCGGCGAAGACGGGTTCGAAATCTCGCTGCCGGCCAGCGAGGCCGAGGAATTCGCGCGCAATTTAATTGCCGAACTCGAAGTCCTGCCGATCGGCCTCGGCGCCCGAGATTCACTGAGGCTCGAAGCCGGACTGTGCCTCTATGGCCATGACATCGATGAAACCACGACCCCGGTCGAGGCCAATCTTGCCTGGACCATCAGCAAGCGGCGGCGCGGCGAGGGCGGCTTTCCCGGTGCTGATGCGATATTGCGCCAGCTTGCCGAAGGCGCCCCGCGCAAACGTGTAGGCATGCGGCCCGACGGGCGGGCGCCTGCGCGTGAAGGTGCCGAGATCGTCGACGAGGCTGGGACGAAGCTCGGGCATGTGACGAGCGGCGGCTTCGGCCCGTCGGTCGGTGGGCCGGTCGCAATGGGCTATGTCGACACTGCCCATGCCGTCGAGGGCACCTCGCTGCAGCTCCTGGTGCGGGGGGCTCCGCGGTCGGCGCGCGTCGTCCGGTTGCCGTTCGTGCCCACGCGCTATTACCGCGGCTGACCACGTTGAGCCGATCACGATGGGCAAGTGCCGTGCGTCCTTCGAGACAGCTGGAGTCTGCCATCGGGCCGTGCGATGCGCGGACGCGGACCTCCCTCCAGAAACGTCATTGCGAGGCGCCGGGCAGGCGCCGCGGCAATCTCGACGACGAGATTGCTTCGCTGCGCTCGCAAAGACACCCGCAAGCGGGGCGAGGTGAGGTGATTAGTGATGCAGCCATTTCTTAGGTTCCCGAGAGGGCAATTCAGATGAGCTTCCTTCGATTCACCAAAGATCATGAATGGATCCGGCTCGACGGCGATGTGGCCGTCGTCGGCATTACCGATTACGCGCAGTCCCAGCTCGGCGATGTCGTCTACGTCGAACTGCCGGAAATCGGCCGCCGGGTCGAGAGGGGAAAGGAGGCCGCGGTCGTCGAATCGGTGAAGGCGGCGAGCGAGGTTTACGCACCCGTTTCAGGGGAGGTCGCCGAAGTCAATGACGCGCTTTCCGCCGACCCGGCCAAGGTCAATGCCGACCCGATGGGCGAGGGCTGGTTTTTGAAATTGCGGGTTGCCGATCCGAAAGAGCTCGACGCGCTGCTGGATGAAGACGCCTATCAGCGCTTTGTCGAGGAGCAGCACTAATGCGCTACCTGCCGCTCACCGCGAGCGACCGGGCGGAGATGCTGGCGGCTGTCGCAGCCGATTCGATCGATGCCCTCTTCTCAGACGTGCCAGAAGCGGCGCGTCTCTCCGGGCCGGTCGATCTCCCCCGGGCGATGGGCGAGATCGAGGTCGAGCGGCTGATGTCGCGCATGGCGGCGAAAAACGTCGCTGCCGGCTCCGTTCCGTTCTTCATCGGCGGCGGGGTGTACCGTCATCACATCCCGGCCGCGGTCGACCATCTGATCCAGCGCGGCGAGTTCCTGACTTCCTACACGCCGTACCAGCCCGAGATCTCCCAGGGCACATTGCAATATCTCTTCGAGTTCCAGACCCAGGTCGCACTGCTGACGGGCATGGAGGTCGCCAACGCCTCGCTCTATGACGGTGCGACCGCTTGCGCCGAGGCGGTGATGATGGCCAATCGCGTCACCGGCCGTCGGAGAGCGGTGCTGTCGGGCGGGCTTCATCCGCATTACCGCGAGGTTTGCGAAACCTATGCCCGGTTTGTCGGGTTCGAGGTTTCGGCCGAAGAGCCTCCGGGCGGCGAAGACCCCGCTTGCGTCGTCGACCGCGGCACCTCCTGCGTCGTCGTGCAGTATCCCGATTTTTTCGGCGAAGTCCGGGATTACTCCGAGCTCGCGCGGATCTGCCACGATGCCGGCGCGCTGTTGGTCGTCGTGGTAACCGAGATCCTGTCGCTCGGCGCCGTTCGCCCGCCGGGTGAGATGGGCGCCGATATCTTTGCCGCGGAGGGCCAATCGCTTGGTAATGCGCTCAATTTCGGCGGACCGCATGTCGGGCTGTTCGCTACCCGCGATAGGCTCGTCCGCCAGATGCCGGGGCGCCTCGTCGGACAGACCGTCGACGCAGCCGGCAGGCGCGGCTGGGTCCTGACATTGTCTACACGCGAGCAGCATATCCGCCGCGAAAGGGCGACCAGCAACATCTGCACGAATTCGGGATTGTGCGCGCTCGCCTTTACGATTCATTTGGCGCTGCTCGGTGAGGCGGGACTGACGCGATTGGCGCGGCTCAACCATGCGGCGGCGGTCTCACTTGCCGGGCGGCTCGAGCAGATACCGGGGATAAGCCTCCTCAATCGGGCATTCTTCAACGAATTCGCCGTGCGGCTGCCGCGACCGGCGGCGAAGGTGGTCGAAGTGCTGGTCGGAAAGGGCGTGCTTGCGGGAGTGCCGGTCAGCCGCTTCTATCCGAAGAACGACGCCGTAGGCGATCTTCTGCTCGTTGCGGCGACCGAGATGACGACGACGGAAGACATGGACCGGCTCGAAGCAGGCTTGCGCGAGGTGCTGTCATGAACGACTGGAGCCGCGCCGTGAGCGCCCGGCAATCGAGTGATGCATCTTACGAGACCTTTACCGGTAACCGCGGGCTGCAGATCGAGGAGACGCTGATCTTCGAGCAGGATTCGCCGGGACATTGCGGTGTCGACCTGCCCGAGCCTGCCCCGTTCACCAGCCGCCTCGGCGGCCTCGAACGGCAGGGCAAAATAGGCCTTCCGGGGCTCAGCGAACCGCAGGTCGTGCGCCATTTCACCCGGCTTTCGCAAAAGAACTACGCGATCGACGCCGGGTTGTACCCGCTCGGCTCGTGCACGATGAAGCATAACCCGCGCCTCAATGAAAAACTGGCGCGCCTGCCAGGCCTGGCCGATATTCACCCGTCGCAGCCGGTATCGACCGTGCCCGGAGCGTTCGAGCTGATCGACACGCTCGCGCATTGGCTCAAGACATTGACTGGCATGCCGGCGATCGCGTTGAGCCCGGCGGCGGGCGCACACGGCGAGCTCTGCGGCATCATGTGCATCCGTGCGGCGCTCGAGGCGCGCGGCGATCGGCGGGTCCGGGTTCTTGTTCCGGAATCGGCGCATGGCACGAACCCGGCGACCGCCGCGGCATGCGGCTATACCGTCGATCCTATCCCCGCCGATGCGACCGGGCGAGTCGACGGCGCCGCACTCGAAGCCAAGCTCGGATCCGATGTCGCGGCGCTGATGCTGACAAACCCGAACACCTGCGGGCTCTTCGAGCGTGAGATCCTCGACATCGCCGAGGCGGTGCACAGGGTAGGCGCCTTCTTCTATTGCGACGGCGCGAATTTCAACGCAATCGTCGGGCGCGTGCGGCCGGCCGATCTCGCCATCGATTGCATGCACCTCAACCTGCACAAGACGTTTTCCACACCGCACGGGGGTGGCGGGCCGGGCAGCGGACCGGTTGCGCTGAGCGAGGCTCTGGCCCCTTTCGCGCCGTTGCCGTGGATCGTGCACGGACCAGAGGGCCTCGAATTGGTCGAGCACAAGACCGGCGCGGCCGAGAAGTCGCTCGGGCGGTTGAAAGGCTTTCACGGCCAGATGGGCATGTTCGTGCGGGCGCTCGCCTACATGATGAGCCACGGCTCGGACGGCCTGCGCCAGGTCGCCGAAGACGCGGTGCTCAACGCCAATTATCTGCGCGCCCGGCTCGCCGACGATCTCAGCCTGTCATTCCCCGGCCCCTGCATGCACGAGGTGCTGTTCGACGACCGCTTTCTGAAGGACACCGGCGTGACGACGCTCGACTTTGCGAAGGCGCTGATCGACGACGGCTATCACCCGATGACGATGTATTTTCCACTGATCGTGCACGGCGCGCTGCTGATCGAGCCGACCGAGACCGAGGGCAAGGCTTCGCTCGACCGGTTCATCGCCGCCGTCAAGGCTCTTACCGCGGCCGCGCGGTCCGGCGACACAGCGCGTTTTCGCGCCGCACCCGTTCATACGCCTCGCCGCCGGCTCGACGAAACCACCGCCGCGCGCAAGCCGCTGCTGCGCTGGCGTCCAGAGCCCACGCGGCGTCAGGCGGCTGAATAGAGAGCCCGAGAGATGGCGACCGATCGCATCCATCTGAGCGTCGCGGAGGCGCGCGAGCTTGCCGAGCGCGCGCTTCGTGGCATCGGCTATGACGCCGAGGAGGCGCGGATCATCGCCGACCACGTGATCGATGCGGCGCTGTGCGGCTATGAGTATTCGGGGCTGGCAAAGATCCTCAACATCCCTGAGCACCGCCGCTTCAAGCGGCCGCGCTATCCGATGAAGGCGCTGCGCGAGACCGAAATCTCGACGTTCTACGACGGCGGCAACAATGTCGGCATGCTGGTCATGTACCATGCGACCCGCGCGGCGATCGAGAAGGTGGCGGACCGTGGGATCGCGGTCGTCGGCGTCACCAACAGCTGGATGAGCGGACGCAGCGCCTATTACATGGAGATGGTCGCCAAGGCGGATCTCGTCGGCATGCACACCGCCGCCTCGGCGCGCAGCGTCGCCCCGTTCGGCGGTACCCGGCCGGCGCTCGGCACCAACCCGATCGCCTTCGGCATGCCGTCGTCGCGCGGGCCGGTGGTCTTGGACATGGGGACCTCGGCGTTCATGGGCACCGATTTGGCATACCGCGCCCGGGTCCGGCAGCTCCTTCCCGAAGGCGTGGCGGTCGATGCCGACGGGCAGCCTACGCGCGATCCCGCAAGGGCGAGGCTGGGCGCGTTGCTGCCGTTCGGCAGCTACAAGGGCTTCGGGCTCGCCTTCATCGTCCAGGCTTTGGGCGTGCTTGCAGGCTCGGCGCTCGACCCCGACAAGGACGATGGCTACCTGTTCATCGTGATGAAGCCGGGCGTGCTGATCGACCCCGACGATTTCAAAGAACAGCTCACCGCGCTGATCGAGCGCATCAAGGCGACCCCACGCCAGCCCGGCGTCGCCGAGATCCGCATTCCGGGCGAGCGCGCCTTCCGTGCCCGCGAACAAGCACGACTCGACGGAATCGAGGTCGACCGCGTCGTCTACGACGCACTCAAAGCTCTGCGGCTTGACTAAACGCCGGCTGCGTGTTCACAGAACATGATGGCATCCGGCCGGCTCCCCTGGCTTTTTGCGCCGTGGCACGTCGCGGCGTTGGCGACCGGCGCGAAGTCGTTCCGCGACAACCCGGTGATCGGCAGTCCCGCCCTCAACCGCACCGGTCTGCACATCGCGCGGGTGTGGCTGGCCTATCGCATGGCCGAATGGCGCCGGCGGCAACTCTCGGCGATAATTTCCGAAGAAGACCGCGCGGCTTTCGCGCGCGACGGCTTCATCCTGAAACAGAACTTTCTGCCCGCTGGCGATTACGCTGCGCTCAAAGAGCAGGTGTTGTCGTTCCGCGGGCCGGTGCGGCATCAGCTTCAGGGCGACGCGCTGACCCGGCGCATCGCCCTGGACCCACATACCCTGGCGCGTCTGCCGGCTCTCCGCGACCTGGTCGAAAGCCCGCAGTGGCTCGGTCTCGTGCGCTATGTCGGTTCGTACATGCTCGAGCCGCTGGTTTACATCCAGACAATCTTCTCCCGCGTGCGGGAGGCGCCGGCCGACCCGCAGACGCGGTTGCACGCCGACGCGTTTCATCCGTCGGTCAAGGCTTGGTTCTTTCTGACTGACGTCGCCGAGGGGGACGGCCCCTTCATCTACGTGCCGGGCTCGCACCGACCGACCCGCCGTCGCCTCGCCTGGGAACGCAGAGCCTCGATGACAGCGGCGCGCAGCCCCGATTTCCAATCCTCCCGGGGCTCGCTGAGGATTTCCTCGGAAACGGTAAAGCGCCTCGGTTTCGGCGATCCCAAGGCCTTTACCGTGCCGCAGAACACGCTCGTGGTCGCAGACACGGTCGGGTTTCACGCGCGCGGCCTCAGCGCCCACCCCTCGGTCCGTCTCGAAATCTGGGCCTATGGGCGCCGCAACCCGTTCCTGCCCTGGCTCGGCTGCGACCCGGCCGGTATGCCTTTTGTCAAGGGTCGCGCCGTGCCCCTCTACTGGTCGGCAATGGACTTCGGGCAAAAACTCCATCTGTTCAAGAATCCCTGGCAGAACGCCGGAACTGCGACCCCGATCGAGTATCCCGCGGCGCCCTGATGTCGCGCCGAATACCCATACAACTGGTAAGGTTTGCTTATCATCCCTAAGGCTTACTGATCTGCAACCCTGCAATGAGTAACGTTGTGTTGCTGGACCAGGGAAGCTGCGCGTAAAACCGCTCCGCTTTTGGTCGGGAAACATGCTCCCACACGACCGGCCGCCGGCTAACGATACTAGAGGACGACGTGATTCGAACGGTTGAACAGGCGACGATGCGCAGGGTGTACCTGCGCATCCTGCCCTTTGCGGTCCTGACCTATTTCTTCTGCTACCTCGATCGTATCAACGTCGGCTTCGCCTCGCTGACGATGAACAAGGATCTCGGCCTCGACGCGGCATGGTACGGAATGGCCGCCGGCGCGTTCTTTTGGGGTTATGTCCTGTTCGAGGTCCCGAGCAACATCATCCTCGAAAAAGTCGGCGCCCGCATCTGGATCGCGCGAATCATGATCACATGGGGGATCATCTCGGGCGCTACCGCTTTCGCGACCGGCCCCTACAGCTTCATGGCGATACGCTTTCTGCTCGGGCTCGCCGAGGCGGGACTTTTCCCCGGCTTCGTTTTGTATTTCACATATTGGTTCCCCGACCAGCATCGCGCCCGGATCAATTCCGGCTTCACCCTGGCCCTGCCGATCGCCGTGGCCAGTGGTGCGCCGGTCTCGACGGCGCTGTTGGGTCTCGATGGGCTGTGGGGCCTCAGGGGTTGGCAAGTGATGTACATCGTCGAGGCGATCCCGACGGTGTTGATTGGCATCGCCGTGTTCTTTTACCTCACCGACCGGCCGAGCGAGGCGCGCTGGCTCGCCTCCGAGGAACGCGAGTGGCTTACCGGCCGAATGTCGCACGAGCGCCGGCAGATCGAGGCTCATCACGGGGCTGGAATGCTGCGCGCCTTCTACGACCCGAAGGTGATCATGCTGTCACTCAACTATATCGGCATCGTGACCGCCAGCCTCGGCATGCTGCTGTTCCTGCCGCAAATCATCAAGGAGTTGGGGGTCAGCAACATGGAAGTCGGCTGGCTGACGATGATCCCCTACATCTGCGGCGCGATCAGCATGGTGTTCTGTGGCTGGCTGTCCGACCGCATCGGCGATCGCCGATGGAGCCTCTTCACAACCTGCGTCATCTCGACGATCGGCCTCGTCATGGCCGGGCTGACGATCGGGACATGGTGGGCGCTGGTCGGCATCACGATCGCCGCGATCGGGTTCTACGGCACCAAGGGACCGTTCTGGTCGATGCCGACGATGTTCCTGACGGGCGGCGCCGCCGCTGCCGGCATAGCGTGGATCAATTCGCTCGGCAATCTGGGCGGGTTCTTCGGCCCGACATTGGTCGGCTGGGCAAAGGATCTGACCGGCAGCTTCGCCGGCGGCCTCTACGCCCTCGCACTGTGTGCCTTGGTGTCGGCCGCGATCTCGCTGTTCTGGCTCCACATCCCGCGCCGCATCGTCGTACCCGGCGAAGCGGCCGTCCCGGCGGAGTAGCAGTGTTCGAACCTGGAAGTTCTGCCCAACTATTGGGCAAGTGAGCATCGCCAGTCCACAGTCTGCTGTGACCTGAGGTTCCCCAAGTGGCAGGCGCAGAGCCGCATCTTGGCACGTCGCTTGCTGATCCTGCGGCGTGAGGCATCAGGAACCCGCCGCGGAAGGACAATCGATGGCTTTGCGTCGCGAGCAGCCGGTCCGACGGCCGCTCACCGGCAGTATTGCGCGCCTGCTAGCGGCAGTGGCCTTCGGTTCGGCGCTGATGACCGCGTCGTTTGCCTGGGCGGGCGGAACACTGATCGTTGGCATGACCGCCGGTGATATCCCGGTCACAACGGGAAATCCCGACCAGGGGTTCGAGGGTTATCGATTTGTCGGCTATAATCTTTACGACGCGCTGCTGCTGTGGGACCTGTCGAAATCCGACAAGCCCTCTGAAATAAAGCCCGGTCTGGCCACCTCCTGGGAGATCGACCCCAACGACCACAAACGCTGGATCGTGCATCTGCGCCGCGGCGTCAAATTCCATGATGGCTGCGAATTCAAAGCTGACGACGTCATCTGGAACTACTCCTACCGCATGGACCAGAGGGCGCCCTATTTTCTGGCGCAGCAATTCGCCTACAGCCGCACCTGGCTGACCAACATCAAATCGGTGAGCAAGGTCGACGATTACACGGTCGCTTTCGAAAACAACTTCGTCGAGTCGCTGTTTCCGTACAGCCTCAGCTATGTGATGATGGTCAGCCAGTGCCGGGCCAAGGAACTGAATTACGACTGGGCGCAATACGCGCTGCAGCCCTCCGGCACCGGCCCCTATAAATTTGATCGCTTTGTGCCGCATCAGCGGCTCGAGATGGTGCCCAATGCGGAGTACTGGGACAAAGCGAGAGTGCCAAAGCAGGACCAGCTGGTGCTCGTCCCGATGCCAGAGGCGTCAACCCGCACGGCGGCGCTGTTGTCGGGCCAGGTAAATTGGATCGAGGCGCCGTCGCCGGATGCGATCCCGCGACTCGGATCCGAGGGTATGCGGATCGTCACCAATGTCTATCCGCACGACTGGCCCTATCTGCTGAACTTCGCACGCGGCCCGTTCAAGGACCTGCGGGTGCGTCAGGCCGCCAACTATGCCATCAACCGGCAGGACGTCGTCGATCTGCTGGGCGGCACCGCGATCCCCGAGCGCGACGTCGTGCCGCCGACCCTCCCCTATTACGGCCAGCCGCCGAACTATGATTACGATCCGCCCAAGGCCCGGGCCTTGCTCAAAGAAGCCGGCTGCCTGCCGTGCAAGGTGACGTTCGGCATCTCAACCTCCGGCTCCGGGCAGATGCAGCCATTGCCGATGAACGAGCTGGTCAAGGCCCAGCTCGAGGAGGCGGGCTTCGAGGTCAGCCTGCAGGCAATGGACTGGAATACCCTGCTAGACGTTTATCGCGGCGGCGTCGACAAGAACCCGAATTTTGACGGGCTCAATTTTTCGCGCGGCCTCCTCGATCCGGTCAACGCGATCATCAAGCTGGTCGGCAAGGCCTATTGGGCGCCGGCCGGCTCCAATTGGGGCCATTACCAAAATCCCGAATCCGAGCGGTTGATCAGCGAGATCTTCAATGAATTCGACGAGGAAAAACGCCTCACCTTGTTGACCCGGCTGCACGAATTCGAAGGCCGTGACGCGGTCATGATCTTTGTCGTGCACGATCTCAATCCCCGCGCCGTGTCGCCGAAGGTGCAGGGTTTCGTGCAGGCGCAAAACTGGTTCCAGGATTTGACGCCGATCAGCGTCGTGCCATAGAGTTGTGGCGCACCAGCCCATCGCGCCGTATCGCCGCGAACGGTGCGGACGACTCAGCGGCAAAGAGATCGCGTCGGGGGTGAAGGTGGCAAAACCCGCTCTGTTGCGCTCCGTTTTCGCGCTCGCGTTGGGCGCGGGCATTTCGCTTGCCGGCGCCGCCGCTCAGGCCGGCGGCACGCTCGTTGTCGGCATGACCGCCGGCGACCTGCCGATCACGACAGGCAACCCCGACCAGGGCTTCGAAGGCTATCGTTTCGTCGGCTACAATCTTTACGACTCTCTTGCGCTCTGGGACCTGTCGAAATCCGCCGCCGACAAGGCCAGCGAGATCAAGCCGGGTCTCGCCGCCGAATGGCATGTCGACGAGGGTAACGACAAGCGCTGGATCTTCAAACTACGCACCGGGGTCAAATGGCACGACGGCTGCGATTTCACCGCCGCCGACGTGGTGTGGAATTTTACCCATTCGAAGGACCCCCAGGCGCCCGAGTTCGACCCTGGGCAGCTCGCCCAGGCGACCGTCTACCTTGCCAATGCCGTGCATGCCAGCAAGATCGACGAACATACCGTCGCCTTCGACACTACGGTGCCCGACTCGCTGTTCCCGTATGAACTCAGCTATTGGCTCCTGATCAGTCCGTGCCGGGCCAAGGAGGTCAAGTACAACTGCACCGAATATGCGCTGCGCCCGTCGGGCACCGGCCCCTATCGCTTCGACAGCGCGGCGCCGCATCAGCGCATGGAATTGGTGCCGAACAAGGATTACTGGGACAAAGCGCGCGTACCCAAGCAGGACCGGCTGGTGCTGGTGCCGATGCCGGAGGCGTCGACCCGCACAGCGGCATTGCTGGCGGGCCAGGTCAATTGGATCGAGGCGCCCTCGCCCGACGCGATCGACCGGCTCAAATCGGCCGGCATGCAGATCGTCACCAACCCCTATCCGCACAACTGGACCTACCAGCTCAACTTCGTCAACGGCCCGTTCACCGACAAGCGCGTAAGGCAGGCGGCGAACTACGCCCTCAGTCGCGCGGATATGAAGGAACTGCTCAACGGGCTGATGCTGGAAGGCAATTCCACATTGCCGCCGTCGACGCCCTATTACGGGCATCCCAAGATCTACGAATACGACCCGTCGAAGGCGAAGCAGTTGCTGACCGCGGCCCGGTGCCTACCATGCAAGGTGACTTTCGCGATCTCGACATCGGGCTCGGGACAGATGCAGCCATTGCCAATGAACGAGCTGGTCAAATCGCAGATGGACGCGGCCGGGTTCGAGGTGAAGCTTGAGCCGATGGACTGGAACGCGCTGATCGCCGTAGCCCGAGAGGGCGTCGATAAGCACCCGCAATACAATGCGATCAACGTCAGCCGCCAAACGCAGGACCCGTTCAACGCGCTGATCCGCCATGTCTGGACGCCGCAATGGGCGCCGAAGGGTGCCAATTGGGGGCATTACAGCAACCCCGAAATGGATAAGCTGATCACGGCCATATTTGCCGAGTTCGACACGCAGAAACGTCTGAAACTGCTGACGCAACTGAACGAGAGCATGAACGAGGAGGCGGTCATGATCTTCGTCGCTCACGACGTCAATCCGCGCGCGCTATCGCCGAAAGTCCACGGATTTGTGCAAGCGCAGAGCTGGTTTCAGGATCTGACGCCGGTTTCCGTCGAGCCGTGATCCGCTACGTCCTGCGCCGCATCTTGTATGCGATCCCGATCGCATTCGGGGTCAGCGTGGTCTGCTTCTCCTTGGTTTATATCGCGCCGGGCGATCCGCTGCAAACCGTGATGCCACCCGACGCAACGGCAGAGACGATTGCCATCGTCAAACACGCTTACGGCTTCGACAAGCCGCTGCCGGTACAGTTCCTGATCTGGCTCGGGCGGGTCGTGACCGGCGATTTCGGCATGTCGATCGCGACCCGCCGGCCGGTCTTTCTTGAAGTCTCGGAGGCGCTTGCCAATACCGCGCTGCTGGCGATGTTCGCGGTGCCGCTCGCCTTTTTCACCGGCTATGTGATGGGCGCTGTTGCCGGCTCCTTTGCCGGCCGCTGGGTCGATCGTGTGGTGACGGGCGCAGCCGTGGTCGGAGTCAGCCTGCCGAATTACTGGCTCGGCATCGTGCTCGTCATTGTCTTCGCGGTCGAATACATGCTGCTGCCGGCGACCGGCATGGGTCCGAACGGCTCGACCGCATTCAACCTTCTGCAATGGAGCAACGTGCAGTTCCTGATATTGCCGGTCGTTACCTTGGCAATGATTCCGATCGGAATTCTGGCGCGCACAACGCGTGCCGCGGTGGCCGAGGTGCGCAATCAGGATTTCGTCCAGACGCTGCGTGCCAAGGGGCTATCGGAATGGGCCGTGACGCGTCACGTGCTGAAGAATGCGATGCCACAGGTGCTGGCGGTGATGGGGCTGCAGTTCGGCTATTTGCTCGGCGGCTCGATCCTGGTCGAAACGGTATTCACCTGGCCGGGCAGTGGCTTTCTGTTGAGCAAGGCGATCATCAACCGCGACGTCCCGGTATTGCAGGGCACGATCCTGGCGTTGTCGCTGGTATTCGTCGCCACCAACTTTGTCGTCGATCTCTTGCAGTCGCTGATCGACCCCAGGATCAGACGAGCTTGACAGACTACTCCTCCGTCATTCCCGCGAAAGCGAGAATCCAGGGCGATAGGGCCCCGGCGGCCGCCCCCTGTTCAAGCCAGGGGCAGGCACTGGACCCCCGCTTTCGCGGGGGTGACGATGTTAAGGAGCGACACACCAAGCCAGTTTACGACGAACAGGCGCTGCCGGCGACGCGGGTGCGCGGCTATTGGCAGTCGGTGTTCTACCGCTTACAGCATGACCCGGTGACATTGTTCTTTGCCGCGATCGTCGTGTTGATCGTGCTGGCGGCCGTCTGTGCGCCGCTGATCGCGCCGTTCGATCCGTACAAGGAAAGCATCGTCGGGCGGTTGAAGCCGTTCGGCTGGCGCGGGCATCCGCTCGGGACCGACGAACTGGGCCGCGACATGCTGTCCCGGCTGATCTATGGCGGGCGGGTGTCATTGCTGATGGGGGTTGTCCCGGTGCTGGTTGCCTCGCTGATCGGCGGCATGCTTGGGGTCGTCGGTGGATTTCTCGGCGGGCGCGCCAACACCGCGATCATGCGCACTATGGACGTTTTCTATGCCTTTCCGTCGGTGCTGCTGGCCGTCGCGATTGCCGGCGCGATGGGCGGCGGCATGACCAATGGCATGTTGGCGTTGACCCTGGTTTTCGTCCCGCCGATGTGCCGCGTCGCCGAGACCGGGACGACGCAGATCCGCGCGCTCGGTTTTATCGAGGCGGCGCGCGCCAGCGGCGCACGTACCACGACGATCATCCGCTACCACGTGCTCGGCAATGTGCTGGGACCGGTGTTCATTTACGCCTCGTCGCTGGTCAGCGTCAGCATCCTCCTGGCCTCCGGCCTCTCTTTTCTCGGCCTCGGCGTGCGGCCGCCGGTTCCCGATTGGGGACTGATGCTCAGCACGTTGCGGCAATCGATTTACGTCGTTCCTTTCGTCTGCGCATTGCCCGGGTTTGCAATCTTCATCACCTCGATCTGCTGCAATCTGGTCAGCGACGGATTGCGTGCGGCAATGGATGTAAGGATGTAGCGTGTGAGCCCGCTCGCCCCCGATCCGTGTGACCGCGGCGGGCTGCAGCAGCCGATGCTGATCGCGCGCGGCCTGCGCAAGCATTTCCCGGTGAAGGCCAGCGGCGGTAAATCGGTCCAGGCGGTGGACGGCGTGTCTTTTACCGTGGGCAAGGGCGAAACGCTGGGGGTTGTCGGCGAGTCAGGCTGCGGCAAATCCACCCTTGCCCGGCTATTGCTGCACCTCGTCAAGCCCGATGCCGGTGAGCTGGTGTTCGACGGCGACCCGGTCGGCGTAAATCCAGGCATTGCGATCGACGCGCTGCGCCGTCAGATGCAGATTGTGTTCCAGGACTCGTATTCTTCGCTGAACCCGCGCATGCCGGTGCGCGATTCCGTCGCCTTTGGCCCCTTCGTCCAGGGCAAGAAGAAGGCCGAGGCGCGCGACCTCGCGCAAGACATGCTGGCCAAAGTGGGGCTCGATCCCGGCCTCTTCGGGCCGCGCTATCCGCATGAGCTGTCGGGCGGGCAAAAGCAGCGGGTCAACATCGCCCGCGCGCTGGCGACCGGGCCGCGCATGGTGATCCTCGACGAGCCGGTCTCCGCCCTCGACAAGTCGATCGAAGCCCAGGTGCTGAACTTGCTGCGGGCGCTCAAACGCCAGTTCAACCTGACCTACCTATTCATCAGCCATGACCTGAATGTCGTGCGCTACATCAGCGACCGGGTGCTGGTGATGTATCTCGGCCGCGTCGTCGAGCTCGGCCCGATCGACGCCATCTTCGAGCGGCCGCTCCACCCTACACGCGCGCTCTGCTCGCCTCGCGGCCGTCAATGGATCCGGCCCGGCGTATCGACGAGCCGCCGATTACCGGCGATCCACCCAACCCGATCAACCCTCCTTCCGGTTGCCGGTTTCATACCCGCTGCCCCTTCGCCGAACTGGTGTGCGAGACGACCGATCCGGCGCTCGCAACCTGGCACGGAGTGCCATCGCACATCGCGGCCTGCCACTTGCAGGATCCGCGTTCGGGTCACAGTCGCGCCGGGAGCGCCTGAGGTGGCACTGGTCGAGGTGCACAACCTCGCGGTGCAGTTTGTGACCCGGGAGGCCACCGTGCACGCCGTGAATGGCGTCAGCTTCACTGTGCAGCCGGGCGAGGTGCTGTGCATTCTCGGCGAGTCGGGCTCGGGCAAGAGCGTGACCCTGCGCGCATTGATGCGTCTGTTGCCGCCGCGGCGCACTCGGATCGAGGGCGAAGTGCGCATCGAAGGGCGCGACGTCCTGGCGATGTCGGCCCGCCATTTGCGCGACCTGCGCGGCGGCCTAGTAGCGATGGTTTTTCAGGAGCCGATGACCGCGCTCGATCCGGTCTACACGGTAGGCCGGCAGATCGGCGAGGCCGTGCGCCGCCATACCGGCTGCGGCCCCCATGTGGCGCGCGAGCGTGCGTTGGAGCTGCTGGAGCTGGTGCGGATCCCCTCTCCTGAGAGGCGGCTAGACGCCTATCCGCACGAATTATCGGGCGGCCTCCGCCAGCGCGCCATGATCGCCATAGCATTGTCCTGCAAACCGCGCCTGTTGTTGGCGGACGAGCCGACGACCGCGCTCGACGCCACCGTGCAGGTTCAGGTGCTGATCCTGCTGCGCCGGCTGCAGCGCGAGCTGGGCATGGGAATGATCTTCGTCACCCACGACCTCGGCGTCGCCGCCGAGATCGCCGACACGATCGCGGTCATGTATGCCGGCCGCATCGTCGAGAGCGGGCCGGTCGCGCAGATCCTCGGCGCGCCCGCGCATCCTTATACCGCGGGCCTTCTCGCCTCGACCGTGCACGGGCAGCCTCGCGACCGCGACATCGAGGCCATCCCCGGCAGCCCGCCGGATATGCGCCGCGTGCCGCGAGGCTGCAGCTTTGTGCCGCGCTGCTCGCGGCGCATGGCCAATTGCCGCGCCGTCATCCCCGAGCTCCGCCTTGCGACGCCCGACCACACCGTCGCCTGTCACGCGGTCGCGGAGCGGCCGGCAACGTGAGACCACGAAGCTGAAACCATGGACCGACTGTCGCGTGCGCGGTCAGTCCGGAATTTGCACAGAAGCCGATGCGACCGATGGAGTTTCAAGTCCGCCGCGAAGGACGAGAATTGAAATGAGTCGTCATCGAGCGTCAACGGACGGATTTATTGGGTCTCAGCGCCGCCGAAGAACTGAAAATTGCGAAAGAAAGCCGACTGCGTGCGGGGCGATGCCCAGGATGGATCATGACCGCCGAAAAACGTGCTGAACATAAGCCCAGTCACCAACACATTATCAGCGACACGATACAACATATCGCTTCGCTTCACGACCAACTCGCCGTCAACCCAAACTCGCAATACGCCGTCTAAAGCGCCTAGGTGATTGACCATCACTTCTTGCTCCAAATGCTGCCATCGCCCTGGCGTGAAGGTCCAAGCACCGGGGCTAATGCTCTCGCCGTACTCCCCGCTCTTTTCGGGGACATAGGCATAGACCTCCCCTGCGCCGCCAGTCCGCCACATGTACCGAGTGGAAAAGCCTCTGCTCGTATCGGCCCCACCGGACGGCGCGTCACCGCCATACAAACCAGGCAACTTACCCCCCTTTGCGAATTCGAAACCGGGCTCAAACTCAACATCGTATGCTAGGCACCCGGAGGGAAGCGAGGCGGGAGACGCATAAACAAATCCTGCGCCGCCGACCGGGGCCGTTGTCGCCGCCGGATCAATCGAGCCCTTTGGATACGTCACCTCCAAGACCCTCGCTGGGCCGTCCTGCCGCACCGCCATATTCTGGGTGCCCCAGATGCGATATGCCGGCAGGCTGTGAAGCCACGTGGACAGCGAGGTGCGCGGAAACGATAGGGTCCAGCTCAGTGGTGCGCGCTGGCTACAGGGGATAATCTGCGCATCCGCATACGGGGCCAGCGCTGCGCCCGCAAATCCCATAGCAATTAACGCTGCTCTCATCTTCATTGCCCAGTTTACAATGTTGCCACGACGACTGCGGTGGTGAAGAGCAACACCAACGAAAGCCAGAGCAGCACGGTCGAGGACGCGTGGTGCCGGATTGCGCTGCTGCCAGTCAACTGACGTGTCCAAGATTGCTTATCAGGATTGAAGAATACCGCTACCTTCAGCGCCGCGCCGACAATCTGGTTGTAAAACTGCAAAAACGGAAACAGCGGGTGGAAGGTCAGCCGGAATAATCCAAATATCGCACATTGCGCCGTTCGCGTCAGCAACACCCAGCAGACATAAATCGCCAAGACTCGCGAGTCATAGAACAAAATCAGTGCTATCGCCGATACCGGTCCCCACAGCGAGGTCCAAGGTGAGATGCGTTGATCCAACAATACCAACCATGTAAACCAACCAACGCACCGCGGTCCTAACCGGAGCGCGCGCGTATTGTTGCGAGCCATGTTGCCGAAGTAGCGGAACATCAGCGCGATCGTGCTGCCCCAAAATCCTTGTCGAGGCAATTTTTCCAGGCAATATACGACCACATCTGGTACGTACATCAGCTTCCATCCGCAGCGCAACGTACAGAACCACGTGCTCTTGTCGTCTCCAGTCAGCATGCCAATCCGACCGAGCCGCCAGTGATAGGCGCCATCGTGGCCGACGGCAGCGATAAACCCCGGAGATAAAGCGATATCGGCTCGGAACAGCGACAACCGGCCGGTCAGTACCAGCACCCGTTCCGACAGTGACAAGGACGACATCAGCTCGTGTCGGTTTCGCATCCGTAGGCGGTACCATTCGCGCGAAATGGCCGGGCCCGCTACCAGAGGTACGTTGTCCGTGGTCAGAGCGCCAAGCTCGGGCTCGGCGACGAGCAAAGGCACGGTCCGGTCGAACGTGCCCTTCGGAATCACGGTGTCGCCGTCCATCAGCGCCAGCACCGCCCCGGGCGGCGGGTTGCTTCTGGCGAGCAGTGCCAATCCGCGTTCCATGGCGTCCCGCTTGCCCTTATTGGATTGCTGGAGTGGCATCAAACGGACTTGGCCCAGGTCATGGAAAGTATTTAGCACGTCGAAATCGACAGGATCAGAAATACAAGCAACGACCGTGGCCGGACGGCCGTGACGCTTGAGGTCACGAATGAGCGCGTCATAAACTGCCGCGTTGACCTCGGGTCCCATCCGATAGCTCAACACAATAACATAGATGTGTGTCGCGTTCGCCCGTCCCGGCAAGGCTCTTCTGATGCGCGGGAAGACCGTGAATTGATAAGTGACAGCGCGCGCCAGATTGATGGCAGCCCATGTATAACGCCAAGTCGCTATTGCACCCAAGGCGATCAGCGGCGCATCCACTGTGACGTCAGGAGCGCCGAACATCATGATTATCGTCCCAAAGAGCGCGAGTGTGCCGAAAAGCAGAATCCACCCGGCGACATAGGATGTTGCCGACGAACGCAGCTGATAATCCGACATGCTCACAGCGAGGCCAGGAGGGCATAGAACCCCGCCAGCGCACGGGGCAAAGGATTCGAGCGGATCGCAACCTGCGCCGGCGTGCCAATCAGCGATGGATCCACGCCAGCGCGCACGGAAATTGTCGCCTGCGCCATCTGCTGGTCTGCCGTAGAAGCAGCCGTGCTTCGGACAAGCGGAAAGAGGCCGACGCGGCTGGTTTGCTGATCGTCATAGGAAAGTTTCTCCAATCGTCCGGTAAAAAACCCGGTCACCAGCGAGACGCTAGCCGCATTACCGATCGTCAGGCCCGCAGTCTGATCTGCGGGGATCAGGGCGATGATCACCGGCGCCACGCGATCGGGGCGGAGCGTGTATATCAGTGTGCCTGCCTCGACCACCTCGCCGTTTTTCGTCTCGTTCGCGTATACCAGACAATTGCACGGACTGATAACCTGGTTCGCCTGGCCCATCGCGTTCAACATTTCCTGGGCTTTCGTGATCGCGGCCTCCGCCTCGGCGACCAGGAGCCGCATCGTGGCCTTGGTCTCCGAAGTATCCCGCCAATCGACGGTCAGCACTCCCGATTTGAGCAACTCTGCTTGTGTGCTGGCGAACTGAAGGTCTGACTGCGCATCGTCACGCACTTCCTTGCGGGATTCCAAATCGACGCGCTGCGTATCCACTCCGGACTGCGGATGAAACCCATGATGCGCAAGGTATTGTTTATTCTTGACTAACCTGCCGTAGAGAGCGATTTGGGTGTCGAGAGCTGTAATTTTGGCCTTTATTGTGTCCAGCTTCCGATCTGTCAAGTTTCGAAGGTTATTTGTCAGCTCCTTGATTTCTCTCAGCCGGGCGCGACTGTAGTCCGATGCAGTCCGCAAGCGGTGAAGTTCACCAGAAAGTTCGCCGATTTTTGTCGTCATATCCGCTGTCACTATTTGGAATAGCGGTTGGCCCTCGTGTACCCTGCTGCCCGGCGACGGCAACTCCCCGGTTAACATTCCGGTCGTGGGTGCGCGCAACACGATCCCTTCTACAGTCACCGCCCCGACGCGGGAGCGCACCGTGAGAAGCGAGGTCAGCACCACCGCAATAAGCATCAGGATGCTGAGTGCAAGTAGGGATACCAGAGCACCAAAAAGAAGTTTTCTTCTTTTACGACCTGATCGATGCAGCGGTTGAGAACTTATTAGCGAGTCCAATTGCGTGGCATACCCCGCAAGATTATCTTCGGCAATGCGGTGGAGCAGAGCCGCTGGCTCGGTGAACGCGCCCAAGAATTTGAACTCCGCGGCGCCGATTTCTGACTCCCGAGTTACTTGACATGGGATATCGAAGCCGAGATCGACATCGCTGATCCGCAACACCACGTGAGCTGACCTGACATCTCCTATGCTCAGGCCAGGAACTGCCGTCTCGAGGCTAAAGCCACTGACGCTCCACGCGCTAGCTGTGGAACGAAAATGATCAAGCTCAACGATCATTGGAACACCCACCCGTGGGTCCGCGTGAGCGTCGCCTGCCGTTGTCAATGCTCTGCTAACGTCAGATTTGAGGTCGGCTAAGTTGCCGTCCACGGAAGCCTCCCTGCCCATAAAATGCCTCACGAGCATAGGTGCGACGCGAGCAGCGCGGTGTGAGGCGAATCACATTCCGGCGGATTTCTCGGGTATAAAATTCAGCCACCCCTTCCACTGAAAACCAAGGCGCTGATGCGCTGGATCAAGGATGACCTCGAAACTGTTCAGGTCATGAACCCGGCAAGGTGGTTGCGGAGCATGGCTGCCTCGCATCGTTATATTACGCGGCGGATTCGGTTTTTTTGCCGGCGACCCAGGTTGCAGATATCCGGATCGCCTCAGAGTCCAGAGCCGCCATATCGGCGCGATAACCGGGAGAAAGCTGGCCGAGCCAGCGGTCGATGCCGAGAAACGCCGCCGGGGCGCTGGTAGCCAGCGCCAATGCCTCGGCCAGCGGCAAACCGAGCAGCCGCACGCAGTTTCGCACTGCGCTCGCCATATCGAGGACGGAGCCGGCGAGGGTGCCGTCCGGCATCGTGCACCGCCCCTCCTGCAAGGTGACGTTCTGACCGCATAACGGAAAGTTCGTGCAGCTGCCGCCGACCGGCGGCATCGCATCCGTTACGAGCATCGCTTTGCCGGCGCTGCGCAGCGCCAATCTGAGCATGGGAGGAGCGACATGCTCGCCATCGACAATGACGCCGAACCAAGCGCCGGGCTCTTCGAGGGCGGCGACTATCGGACCCGCTTCGCGGCTGGCTATTGGCCGCATCGCATTGAACAGATGCGTAAAGCCGGTCAACCCTTCGGAGAGCGCAGCCCGGGTTTGCGCATAAGTCGCCATCGAATGGCCGAGCGATACTCGAACCCCGGCAGCGGCCAGCCTTGAGATAAACCCCGGCGGCACCTCCTCGGGCGCCAACGTGACCAGGGTCACGCCGCCGCGCAATGCGGTCAGCATCTCGAAATCGCCGGGGCCCGGCCGGCGGATCATCCCAGGGTCGTGCGCGCCGGGCCGGTCGGGGGAGAGGAACGGCCCTTCGTAATGGACCCCGATGATACTCGGGTCGATAGCGGCGACTTCAGCGACCGCATCACCGGCGGCGCGCATCTTCTGCGGAGTGTCGCTGATCAAGGTCGGAAGCAGCGCCGTCGTTCCGAACCGGCGGTGTGCCGCCGCTATCGCGGCAATTCCGCAGGGGCTCGGATCGTCGTTGAACAGCACGTCTCCGCCGCCGTTCACCTGGGTGTCGATAAATCCCAGCACCAGCCAGGCATCGCGCGGCAGGCGATGGCTGGGTATCATCTCCGGCACCTCGTTCGCTGGCAGCACGGCCCGGATGCGTGAGCCTTCGATGATCACCGCGCTATCGTGGCGGAGTATCGTGCCGTCAAAAACGTGGTCGGCTGCAACCGCGAACTGCATTTCTAATCAACGCTCAATCATTGAACACGAAACTGCCGCGACCGTTATCTCACCTGGAGCAATGCGCTTCGAGCGGAACCTATGGAAACCGAACGTCACAGCCCGCGCTATAACGCAATCGACGCCTGGAGTCCGGACGACATCCTGGAGGCGATGATCGAGGGCCAGTTCACTGCGGTCGCCGCCGTGCGCGCCGCCCGCAAAGCGATCGAAGGGGCTGCGCTCGCGATCGAACCACGGCTGCGGGATGGCGGCCGTCTTGCGTATGCCGGCGCCGGCACCTCGGGACGCCTCGCCGTTCAGGACGGCGCAGAGCTGACGCCGACCTTCAGCTGGCCGCAGGAGCAACTGCTGTTGTTCATTGCCGGCGGCCGCGAGGCGCTGGTCCGATCCGTCGAAGGTGCCGAAGACGAGATGGAGGAGGCGGTCAAACTGGTGCAGCGTTGCGAAATCGCTCCGCTCGACGTGCTGATAGCCGTCGCCGCGAGCGGGACGACCCCGTTCACGCTCGCCTGTTTGCGCGAGGCAAAGCGGTGCGGGGCCCTGACCATCGCCATCGCCAACAACCGGGACACGCCGCTGCTCGCCGAGGCGGATCATGCGATATGGCTCGACACCGGTCCGGAGCCGATCGCCGGGTCGACCCGCATGAAGGCCGGCACCGCGCAGCGGATCGCGCTGAATTTGTTGTCGTCGCTGGTGATGATCCGGCTCGGCCGGGTGTATCGCGGTCTGATGGTCGACCTCAAAGCCGTCAACAAGAAGCTGATCCGCCGCGGCGAAAAGATCCTGCTGGAGCTTTCAGGGCGCAGCCGCGAGGAGGTGCACGGCGCCCTCCGTCGGGCGGAGGGGAATGTGAAGACGGCGCTGTTGCTGCTCGAAGGGTGCGACCCCGACGAAGCTGCGAAGGTGTTGCACCGGTCGGGCGGTCAGCTTCGCGCGGCGAGGGCGCTGATCAAGACCCGCACAGGCCCGAAGAAACCGGTCTGACAACCAAAACCAATCCCGATATTCGAAGGCCCGAAGCCGTCACGACTGTAGTTGATCTGGTCAAGTCCGGGCATGACGGCTACGGTTCGCGGGGCGAATGAAGGGAGGAATGATGGCTCTCAAGATCCATGGCGTAGCGCGCTCGCGGGCCTTTCGCACCTTGCGGATGGCCAAGGAGCTGGGGCTCGATTACGAGCATCTGAAGGTCGACTTCGCGACCGGCGAAACCCGGACGCCGGCGCATCTCGCGCTCAATCCCAACGGGCATGTTCCGGTCATCGACGACGACGGCTTTGTTCTCTGGGAGTCGATGGCGATCAACCTCTACCTCGCTAAGAAATACGGCGCAGGCACGCTCTATCCAACCCGCCTCGAAGACGAGGCGCGGGCCTGGCAATGGAGCTTTTGGGGAATGACCGAGGTCGAGCGGCCGGTGCTGACGGCACTGTTCAATCGGGCCATTCTTCCCGAGGACAAGCGCGATGCTGCGGCGGCCGACGCCGCCGAAAAACAGCTCGCTCAGCCGTTGCGGGTGCTCGACGGCGCGCTCGGCCGCAGCGCCAACCTGCTCGGCGGCAATTTCACTGTCGCGGACCTCAATGTCGCCAGCATCCTAAGCTGGGCGCGGCCCGCCCAGATCGGCATGGCGCCGTTTCCGAGAGTCGCCGAGTGGCTCAAAAACTGCGCCGAGCGCCCGGCCGCCCGCGAGGCGCGGCAATTGCAGCGCGAGTAGCGGAAAACGATGCCGAGGAAACGATTGACGCGTCGGCGGACGCTGACGCTGGGGCTCGCCGGCGTCATGCTGCCGAGACCCTTCATGGGAGGAGGGACAGTGATGGCGCAAAACACACCCGACACCGTGGTCTATGTGTCGAATGCCGGAAGCAAGGAGATCTATGTCCTCGCGATGAACCGCGACAGCGGCGATCTGACCTTGCTCGACAAGGTACCGGTGCCCGGCACCGACAAGCCGTCACCCTCCAGCATGCCAATGGCGGTGTCGCCGGACCATCGGTTTCTCTATGCCGCGCTGCGCAGCGACAATTTCCCGGCCTCGACCTTCGCGATCGAACCGGCAACCGGTCGGCTGAGCCATCTGGCGACGACGCCGCTGCGGGACAGCATGGCCTACATCGTGACCGACCGGACCGGGCGGTATCTGCTCAGCGCCTCCTATCCGGGCAACAAGCTGACGATCAACCCGATCGACGACAAGGGCCACATCGTCGAGCAAACGACCCAGATCATCCCGGATAGGCCCAAGGCGCACTGCATTCTCGTCGATGCCGCCAACAGGCATGTCTACGCAACGAGCCTCGGCGCCGACACCATCATGGAATGGAAGTTCGATCCGGCCGCCGGCAGGCTGTCGCCGATCGGGCCCGGCATCATCCAGACCAGGCCCGGCGCCGGGCCGCGCCATCTGGCGCTGCATCCAAACGGGCGCTTCCTTTATTTGATCACCGAGACTACCGATACGATCGGCGCCTACGCCATCGACCCGCCGACCGCGACGTTGACCGAGCTGCAATTCGTCAATGCGCTCCCGGCCGACTTCAAGGAGCAGCCCGCGGCGGCCGATCTGCACGTCACTCCCGACGGCCGGTTTCTCTACGGCAGCGAGCGCAAGGCGAGCACCCTGGCCGGCTACCGCATCGACCCCGAGAAGGGCACGCTCTCACCGGTCGGCAATTTCCCGACGGAAAAGACGCCGCGAGGCTTCAACATCGACCCGCGCGGCCGCTTTTTGCTGTCGGTCGGCCTCGACTCCAACTCGATGACAGTCTACCGCATCGACCCGCAATCGGGCGCGCTCGGCAGCCTCAAGCAATACCCGATGGGCCAACAGCCCAACTGGATCGAGATCGTCGACTTGCGCTAGCCGAGACGCCTAACCCGTCATCCCAACCCCGCCGATCCGCGCATCGCGAGCTCCGGGCACAGGTTCCGCCTGGAACGGCTGGGCCTTCGCGCGGTGAAAGGGCTTCCCTTTCGTTTGTGGCCGGGCTTGGCCCGGCCACCCACGATTTACGAGAGCCGATCGTTAAAGGTCATCCCAATTGGGGGTTCTGCGCGAGGATCAGCCGAACTTTCCAAGCCATCCACGAATTTTGTCGTTTCGAAGCGGATGACCGGTGGATGGGTATACATCATGACGAACAGGCCGAACGGCGCGCTCTATGTCGGCGTTACGGACGACCTAGCCCGGCGTGCCTGGGAGCATCGTGCCGGTCTCATTGACGGCTTCACGAAACAGTACGGGCTGAAGCGGCTCGTATTTGCCGAACGTTACGATGACATGCGTTTGGCGAGACAGCGGGAGCAGAATATAAAGCATTGGCCGGTGCAGGCCCTGGCAGGCGAGCCGGCCCTAGTGTGGGCCGATCCCCAGCACGCCCCCCAGGACAGCTGCCCCCGGAAACGCGGTCCTGGCTAGATGTACACGCCGCGCATCCCGCCTTCGGGGTAGCGGGTGCCGGCGGCGGCGCCGATAGGGATCGCAGCGGAGATGCGGTCGATCTCGGCGGGCGTCAGATGCACTTTGAGAGCGCCCAGGTTCTCTTCGATCCGGGTGGTCTGCTTGGTGCCGGGGATCGGGATCACATCGGGACCCTGCGCCAACAGCCAGGCGAGGCAGAGCTGGGCCGGGGTACAGCCTTTCTCCTCCGCGATGGCCTCGACGTGCTGCACCAATTCGCGGTTCTTCGCGAAATTGTCGCCCATAAAGCGGGGATGACGGCCGCGCGTATCGCCCGGGGCCAAATTGACGAAATCGGGTATGACCCCCGCCAGGAGACTGCGCCCGAGCGGGGCGTAGGCGACAAAGGCGATGCCGAGGTCGCGGGTCAGTTCCCGGATCTCGGTCGCTTCCTGGCGATAGAGAAGCGAGAATTCGCTCTGCACCGCGGCGATCGGGTGAGCCGCGTGCGCGCGCCGGATGCGCTCCGGCCGGGCCTCGCACAACCCCAGATACCGCACCTTGCCTTGCTCGACTAGCCGCGCCATCGCGCCGACCGTTTCTTCGACCGGCGCGGCCGGATCGACCCGGTGCTGGTAATAGAGATCGATGACATCGACGCCGAGCCGTTTGAGGCTCGCTTCGCAGGCCTGCGTGACATAGGCCGGGCTGCCGTCGACGCCGTTGGCGCCGCCCGGCCGGCGGGTCTGGCCAAATTTGCTGGCGATCACGACGCCGTTGCGCCGGCCCTTCAACGCCCGGCCCAGCAGCTCCTCGTTCTGACCCCAGCCATACATGTCCGAGCTGTCGAAATGGTCGACCCCGAGCTCGATCGCGCGGTGGATCAGCCGGATTCCGGCTCCGTCGTCGCTCGTGCCGTAGACACCGGACAACGACATGCAACCGAGGCCGATCGCCGAGACCTCCGGCCCCGCCTTGCCGAGCCTCCGCCGCTCCGTCATTACCGTGCCGCTCATCCGCCTACTCCAACCGCTAAAGCTTTGTGACAAGCTCTAATAGAGAGGTATGATCGCCGCGGCAATCCAGACGCGGGAGGAGAATAATGGTGAGCACGCATGTCTATGCCGGCACGGCGCGATCGATGGGGGCGACTGCCGGCGGCATTTTCCGTCAGGCTGTGGGCGACAAGCGCTGGGAACATTTGACCAATGGTTTGCCGGAAGACGCCGATGTCCACGCGATTACGGTCCATCCGGAAAACCCCGATGTCGTCTATGTTGGCAGCACAAAGGGCGCCTATCGCAGCACCAACCGGGGCAACAGCTGGGAGCGGCTGCGTCTCCCTGATGAGGCCGACATCTGGTCGGTCTGCATCCATCCAAAAAACCCGCGCATCGTCTATGCCGGCGCGACGCCCCCGGGTGTCTACCGCAGCGACGACGGCGGCGGCACGTGGCGCAAGATGGCAGACCCAGGCCTCCCCGACCGGGTGATCATGGGTTTCGCGTGCCGGGTCATGCGGCTCGATGTCGATCCCAATTCTCCCGACGATGTCTACGCCACCCTGGAAGCCAACGGTGCGATGCGCAGCCGCAACGGAGGCGAGAGCTGGGAGGATTGTACGGCCGACCTGATCCGCTTCTGCGAGGAGCCGAAATACCGCAGCCGGATCGGCAGCCAGACCGAGATCGAGGGCATGCTCGACGGGCATGCGCTGGCCGTCAGCGCGGCCGCCCCCGGCACCGTGTTCCTCGCCAACCGCATGGGCCTCTTCCGCAGCAACGACCGCGGCGAGCACTGGAAAGATATGGAGATCAACCGCTTCTCGCCGCTCACCTATGGCCGGGACATCCGGGTTTCGCCGCACGATCCGAAGGTCATGTATGCGTGCCTCAGCCCCGCGGCGCGCAGCACCGACGGTTCGATCTACCGCACCGACGATGTCGGCCAGACCTGGAAGCGCTTTGACCATGGCATCAAGGCAGAGGCTACGATGATGGGCGTGACGGTGCATCCGCGCGACCCCAACCAGGTCTACGGCGTCTCGCGCTTCGGCCAGGTGTTCGGAACCCAAGACGGCGGCCGCAGCTGGAGCGAGAGCCGGCTGCCCGAAGGTGTCCGCGACGTGTACGCCGTCGCCTGCGGCTGAGGCGAGCTGCCCCTCACCCTAGCCCTCTCCCCGCAAGCGGGGCGAGGGAATCAAGAGCCTTCTCCCTCGCCCCGCTTGCGGAGAGAGGGCCGGGGTGAGGGGCAACGGAGGCATAGAAGATGACCAATTCGATGAAACTGAAGCTCGCCGCCGGGGAGCTGGTTCTGTGCATGAATTTGCGGCTGGCCCGCACTGTCGACATCGCCATGGTCGCCAAGGCGGGCGGCTATGACGCGCTCTATGTCGACATGGAGCACAGCCCTTATTCGATCGACACCGCCGCGACGATCTGCGCCGCGGCTATCGGCATCGGCATCACGCCGCTGGTGCGGGTGCCGAGTCATGACGCTCACTGGTCGAGCCGCGTGCTCGACGGTGGCGCGCAAGGCGTCATCGTCCCGCACGTCAACAACCGCGGCGAAGCCGAGGCGGTCGTGCGCAACTGCCGCTTCCCGCCCGTTGGGCAGCGCTCGGTCATGGGGCTCGGGCCGGCGCTCGGCTACCGCGCAATGCCGCTCGGCGAGATCAACGATCGGCTCAATACTGAAACCGCGGTCATCGTCATGCTGGAAACCGCCGAGGGCATCGACAATGCGGCAGCGATTGCCGCATTACCGGGGATCGACGTGTTGCTGATCGGCTCGGGCGACCTGACGACTGATTACGGCATCCCGGGCCAGGTCGATCATCCACGACTGCGCGAGGCCTATGAGCGCGTCGCCGATGCCTGCCGTACACACGGCAAGGTGCTGGGGGTCGGCGGCATCCGCCACAACGTCGCTCTGCAAGGTGAGCTGATCCGCCTCGGCGCGCGCTTTGTGATCGCGGGCACCGACGTCAATTACGTCCTCGCCGGGGCGAGGCAGGACACTAAGGCGTTGCGGGAAATCCCGCTCGGGTGATCGAGCATTGGCCGATTTGCTGAGCAGCCTCGAGCCTGCGCCGGCTGTCGAGCGGCTCAGCGGAGCAGCTGTCGTGTTGCGTCGGTTCGCTGGTGACAAGCTACCTGCGCTGGTCACGGCGGTGAACGAGATCACGGCCAGTGCGCCGTTTCGCAACATGATCACCCCGGGCGGGTTCCGCATGTCGGTCGGGATGACCAATTGCGGCTGCGCCGGCTGGGTCACAGACCGAAGGGGATATCGTTACGAGCCGATCGACCCGATCACCGGCGCCTCGTGGCCCCCAATGCCGGATGCCTTTCGCCATCTTGCCGCGAACGCCGCCGCAGCGGCAGGCTACCCGGGTTTTGAGCCGGACGCCTGCCTATTAAATCTGTACGAACCCGGGACTCGGCTGTCGCTGCACCGCGACGAGAACGAGCGCGATCTGACCGCGCCGATCGTCTCGGTTTCGCTCGGACTACCGGCCATATTCCTGTTCGGCGGCAATCGTCGCAATGACCGACCGCGGCGCGTTCCGCTGCAGAGCGGCGATGTGGTCGTCTGGGGCGGCCCCGATCGATTGGTGTATCACGGCGTCGCGCCCCTGGCCGACGGCGACGACCCGTTGACCGGCAATCGCCGGATCAATCTGACCTTTCGCAGGGCGCTCTGATCATGCGCAAAGCATTAGCTCTGAGCTGCGCCCTCGCGATGTCGATGCCGCCCGCAATAGCTCAGGAGGCGCAGACATTAAAGGAGCGGCTCTCCGACAAGGCATCCGACGCCCAGCGGGTCGACAATTGCCATGTCCCCCCCGAGCGCCGCGGCTCGCTGCCTCGCGCCGATTGTCCGGAGAAAACTGGCCCCGCAACGTCCGAGGGTAAAGCGCCACGCTGACCCCCACCCTTCCCTCCCCCGCGAGCGCAGGAGCGGGGGAGGGTTAGAGAGGGGGGTTACGGTTTCAGCGCTCCTTGCGTGCCGACATAGAGGGCGTAGACCGAGGTGCTGCCGCAGACGAAGAGGCGGTTCCTGAGCGGGCCGCCAAAGCACAAATTGGCGCAGGTCTCCGGCAGGTGGATCTTGCCGAGCAGGTCGCCCGAAGGGCTGTAGCAACGCACGCCGTCCTCCTTCGGGTCGGCCCAGCCCATGCTGCACCAGACGTTGCCATCCACATCGCAGCGCATGCCGTCGGTTATGCCAGGCGCAAAACCGTCGGCGAAGACTTTGCCATTGGTCAGCTTTCCGGCGTCGGTGTCGCAGTCGAACACCCGGATATGAGAGGGGCCTCCGTCAGTGAAACCAGTATCGATGATGTAAAGTTTTTTTTCATCCGGCGAAAAACAGATGCCGTTCGGTTGTGTGAAGTCGTCAACTACCGGCTTGATCTCGCCGGTCTTGCCGTCGACGCGGAAGACATAGTGCTTGTCCTGCTCCTGGGCCTGCTTGAGGCCCTCGTAATTGCCGCCGATGCCGTAGGTCGGATCGGTGAACCAGATCGAGCCGTTGGAGGCCACGACGACATCGTTCGGCGAGTTCAGCCGCTTGCCGTTGTATTTGTCGGCAATGACGGTGATGCTCCCGTCGAGCTCGGTGCGGGAGACCCGCCGGGCACGGTGCTCGCAGGTGACGAGCCGCCCCTGCGGATCGATCGTATTGCCGTTGGAGTTGTTCGACGGCTCGCGAAAGACGCTAAGGTGGTTGTCGTCCCACAGCAGGCGCATGATGCGGTTGTTGGGGATGTCGCTGAAGAGTAGGTAGTTGCCTTCGCGGGAAAAGGCCGGACCCTCTGCCCAGCGGAACCCTGTCGCCACTCGTTCGACGCCTGCGGTGCCGGCAAAAGCCGGGAATTTGGTGCCGAAGAATTTTTTGTCGGCGCTCTCGATGCGCACGTCGGGATAGCGCATCTCCGACAACGGACCCAACGGCAGGCCGTCGGCACTCGCGGTCCTCGCTCCTGCCATTGTTGCAGTGGCTGCAGAGGCAGCCAAGAAGGCGCGTCTGTTCATGGTCCCCTCCCGTGATTTTGCGGTTTAGTTCTAGGATGCTCCAGGTTTTTCGAACAAAGCCAGGCTCTCCATGGCGAGCCCGTAGCCCAATAGGTCGTGCATCTGCCGCCGCAGATATTCGGTGAAGAGCAGCCGTGTGTAACGCAGCAGCAAAGTCGGTTTGCGGGTCAGGTCCTCCGCCAATTCCCAGGCGCGCGCCATCAGCTTGTCGGGCGGCAAGACTTCGGCAACCAGACCCAGCCGCTGCGCTTCGGCCGCGTCCAGTGTCTGGCCGGTCATCAGGAAGTAGCGGCCGCGATTCATCCCCAACAACAGCGGGTAGACGATGTGCATGCCGTCGCCCGGCACGACCTCCGACATGAAGTGCGCCGAATCCTGGAACTGCGCAGTGTCGGCGGCGAGCACGATGTCACAGAGCAGCGGGATTTCGGAATGGCGCCAGGCAGGGCCGTTGATCGCGCTGATCACCGGCACCTCGATATTGAGAAGGTTCATCAACAGATGCCGGCCCTCCCAATGGATGCGGTCGATCCGCTCGATCGACGGCCGGGATGGAAAGGATGACGTTCTCGGAGTTGCGCGCGGTCCGGAGAACTCCGCCCCTGTACCGGTCAGGATCACGACCTTGTTCTCGCGGTCGGCGCCGATGTCGTGAAAGACTTCCGGCAATTCGCCATGGGGCAGGAAACCCCAGCGCAGCGACTGACCCTCGGTATGCAATGTCACCTGCAGGATGCCGTTGCGGCGTTCCATCCGCGCCGTCTGGTACTTGTTGGCGTATTCCTCGAGCAAGCTCATTCCGGTCCCTCCCTAGATCCGGCGGTTAAATGCGCCGGCCGCTTGTTCAGAACGGCAGCACGCCGCCGGGGAACAGCACGATCGGCACGAGGGCGCCGGCCGCAATCGCCGGAGCGAGCGGCGGGCGGACCACCAGACAGTCGGCCGTCGCCATCAGGCGCATCATCGAGCTGTCCTGAACTTCGAACGGAAACACCTCGAGCGTGCCGTCCGCGGCGAGGGCGAGTCTCGAGCGCAGATAATCCTGCCGCCTGTCGTTCTTCGGCAGCGGCGCGCCGAGCCGCGCCGTCGGGGCGGCCTCCGCCGCCGGAGCGGCGCCGCTTAGCCGCTCCAGCGCCGGCCGCAGGAAGAGCAGCGCGCAGACCAGTGTCGAAACCGGATTGCCGGGCAATCCGACCATCGGGGTTCCGCGATAGCTTCCCACCATCAGCGGCTTTCCGGGGCGCATCGCAATCTGCCAGAAATCGAGTTCCAGCCCGTCGGCGCCCAGCGCGTCACGCACCAGGTCGTGGTCGCCGACCGAAGCGCCGCCGGTCGTGACCAGCAGGTCGACGCCGCGCGTCGCGGCGGCAATCTGGCGCAGCGCTTCGGGATCGTCCGGAGCATTGCCGACCGAAACCGGAATCCCGCCGCACACCGCAACAAATGCCGCCAGCGCCAGGCTGTTCGAGCTGACGATCTGGTGCGGCCCAATTGGATCGCCGGGCATGACGATTTCGTCGCCAGTCGACAGGATGCCGATCCGCGGTCTGCGATGGACAAACAGCCAGGGCCGGTTCATTGCCGCGAGCAAGCCGATGTCGCGCGCTGTCAGCCGCCGCCCGGCCCGCAACAGCACGTCGCTTTCGCCGAAATCGAGCCCTTCGCGCCGCACGTAACGGCCATGGGCGGCACCTTCGATCACCCGGACGCGGTCGCCGTCGCGCTGGGTGTCCTCCTGGATGACGATCGTATCGGTGCCGGCCGGCAAGGGAGCGCCGGTAAAGATCCGGGCAGCTTCACCGGGGCCGACATGTCCGCCGAACCCAGCTCCGGCCGGTACTTCGGCGACAATACGCAGCTCGACAGGGACCGCCGCCAGATCTTCGGCGCGCACCGCGTAGCCGTCCATCGCCGACACTGCGAAAGGTGGCTGCGTCCGCCGCGCGGCGACATCTTCGGCCAGGACGCGGCCGAGGCCGTCGACGATCGAAACCTGCTCGAGCGGCAGCTTTTCGAGCGGCGTGAGCAGACGCGACAGCGCTTCTTCGACGGAGATCACGGTTCTGCCTCCCAATTCCCGGACTTGCCGCCCGATTTACGCAACAGGCGCAGATCGGTCACGACCATCCCGCGGTCGACGGCCTTGCACATGTCGTAGACGGTCAACGCCGCAACGCTGGCAGCGGTCAAGGCTTCCATTTCGACCCCGGTGCGGCCGCGCAATCTGCAGGTCGCGGTGACCTCGACCGACGAGCGCTCGGGCACGCATTTGAGATCGACATTGACCGAAGTCAGGGCCAGCGGATGGCACAGCGGGATCAATTCCGCGGTGCGCTTTGCCGCCATGATCCCGGCCAATCGGGCAACGGCGAGCACGTCGCCCTTGGCGACGTCGCCGGAGCGGATCCGTTCGAGCGTTTCCGGGCGCATCACGACGCGGGCGCCGGCGATCGCCACGCGGTCGGTCTCCTGCTTCTCGGAGATATCCACCATCCGCGCCCGTCCCTCGGTGTCGATATGGGTAAAGCCGGGATCGTCGGGAAGGCCAAGCAGCCGGCGGGTCGCCATTGTCACATCGGGCTCGCGCATCAAGGTTTCACCGACAAGGAAGCAGTGCGCTCCGGCGGCGGCTAGCCGGTCGAGATCCGCGGATCGGCGGATCCCGCTCTCAGCGACGACGATGCGGTCCGACGGCACTTCCGGCGCGAGGGTCTCGGTCGTGCGCAGATCGGTTTCGAGTGTTTTCAGATTGCGGTTGTTTATGCCGATCAGCCGCACCGGAAGGCGCAGCGCGCGGTCGAGCTCACCGCCGTCGTGGACCTCGATGAGAACATCGAGACCGAGTTCGACAGCGGCGGCCGCGAGCTCTCCGGCCTCCGTATCGGATAAGGCCGCCATGATCAGCAGGATGCAGTCGGCCCCAATTCGCCGGCTTTCCACGACCTGATACGCATCGAGGATGAAATCCTTGCGCAATACCGGCAAGCCGACCGCTTCCCGTGCCGCGGTCAGGTCCTCGTCGGAGCCCTGGAAATAGGGTCCGTCCGTCAGCACCGACAGGCAGCTGGCGCCGCCCTTTGCATAGCCCCGGGCGAGCGCCCGGGGATCGAAATCCTTGCGGATCAGGCCGGCACTGGGCGAGGCTTTCTTGATCTCGGCAATCAAGCCGTAGCGATGCTCTGCGAGATGCCGCTCGAGAGCCGCCGCAAACGGTCGTACCGGCGGTACCGCGGAGAGGTCGGCGAGCAGCCCGGCCTCCGGCCGCGCGGCCTTGGCGCGGGAAACATGAGCCCGCTTCGCAGCGCAGATCTCGGCGAGCACGTCCCTCATCGAGCGATCGCCTCCTCGACCGCCGTTACATTTGTTCGAGAGACCAGTTCGTCGAGTATGTGCTGCGCCGCACCCGAGTCTATCGATGCGGCTGCGGCTTCGATACCGGTTTCGACTGTCGGCACCCGCCCGGCGACGAGCAGGGCCGCGCCGCTGTTCAACAGCACGATATCGCGCAACGGTCCGCCGGCACCCGTCAGCAAATCCCGCATCCGATCGGCATTGTGCTGCGGCTCGCCGCCGCGGATATCTTCGAGCCGCGCTCTCGGGAGCCCGAAATCCTCTGGAACGACCTCGAAGGTTCGGACCTCGCCGCCCTCGAACGCGGCAATCGTCGTCGTGCCGGTGGTGGTCAGCTCGTCGAGGCCATCGCCGTGCACAACCCAGGCGTGCTCCGCACCGAGGCGTCCCAGCACTTCGGCCATCGGGCGGACCCATTCGGGCGCGAACACGCCGACCACTTGCCGCCGCGCCATCGCCGGGCTCGACAACGGTCCGAGCAGGTTGAAGATCGTCCGGGTCCCGAGCTCGACCCGAGTCGGCGCGACATGGCGCGTGGCGCTGTGATGGCGTGGTGCCATTAGAAACCCGAGCCCGACCTCCCACAGGCATTGGCGGACAATCGCGAGGTCGGCGTCGATATTGACGCCGAGCGCGGTCAACACGTCCGCCGAACCGGATTTCGAAGAAAGCGCCCGATTGCCGTGCTTGGCGACCGGTACCCCGCACCCGGCGACGACCAGCGCGGCGGCCGTGGAGATGTTGAAGCTGCCCGAGGCATCCCCTCCCGTGCCGCAGGTGTCGATCGTTCCGGGCGGCGCATCGACCACTACCGCCTTCGCCCGCATGATCCGCGCCGCGCCGGTGATCTCGTCGACGGTCTCGCCGCGCACTCTGAGCGCCATCAGAAAGGCGCCCATCTGCGAGGGCGTCGCGTCCCCGCTCATGATGATGTCAAATGCCGCCTCCGCCTCGCCCTCGCTCAGGCGGTATCCCTGGGCAACACGCGCGAGCAGCGCTTTGAGGTCGCCCGCGTCACCGGTCATCCGGTAACCCTGATGTCGTGATTTTCAATATGCTGCGGCATGTTTTGGTCCCGGCCCGACACGGGACGTTCTTATACCAGCCTGCGGATTCGACGGGAACTGCCGCTCGGTGAGAGGGCGCTGGCAATGGATCCGGAAATACCCGGTCCAGCGCGACCTCGTGTAAGGCCTGTCGCGCACGATCGAGGCCGCCCGAGCGGCAGCCGGAGTTCGACTGCCGCAGGCCGGTCGTCGCCTGATGGATCGTGTTAGCGCAATAGCGCTGTCTCACTCAGTTCGCAGCGGCGAGCTTGTCCTGCGTCTTCGTGTCGAAGTCGCTGGCGTCGTGGCGCTCGTGCAATTGCTCGGAGGGGTCGCCCGAAAGCCGGTTGACCATGCGCCCGCGCCTCACCGCCGGCCGCTCGTAGATCATGTCGGCCCAGCGCTGGACGTTGTTGTACTCGTGGACCGCGAGGAACTCGGTCGCCCCGTATTGGCCGAACTTCACCAGCCCGCCGTACCAGGGGAAGACGGCGATGTCGGCGATCGTATAGGCGGGGCCCGCGACATACTCGCTCTCCGCGAGGCGGCGGTCGAGGACATCGAGAAGGCGTTTCGTCTCCATCGTGAACCGATCGATGGCATATTCGATCTTGACCGGCGCGTAGGCGTAGAAGTGGCCAAACCCTCCGCCGACGTAAGGCGTGCTGCCCATCTGCCAGAACAGCCACGACAGGCATTCGGCACGTGCCGAGGTCTCAGTTGGCAGGAACTCGCCGAACTTTTCGGCCAGGTATATCAACATCGCGCCGGTTTCGAAGACCCGGATCGGCTTGGGACCGCTGCGGTCCACCAGCACCGGGATCTTGGAATTCGGGTTTATCGCCACGAAGCCGCTGCTGAACTGATCACCCTCGCCGATCCGGATCAGCCACGCATCATACTCCGCACCCTTATGGCCGAGCGCCAGCAGCTCTTCGAGCATGATCGTGACCTTCACTCCGTTCGGCGTGCCCAGCGAGTAAAGCTGCAGAGGGTGGCGGCCGACCGGCAGCTCCTTCTCGTGCGTGGCACCGGCGATCGGGCGGTTTATGTTTTCGAACCTGCCGCCGCTCGGCTTGGTCCAAGTCCAGACCTTGGGGGGCGTGTAATCGGGGGTGTCGTTCATTCCTGTAGCTCCGGGTCTCTTATTTGTGCATGCGGACGCGGTGCAAATATCCGAATCACGGAGATGTCGCAACGACGGCTTGCCGGCGTGGCGCCAATCCCTCCCCATCGAGGGGCAGGATTACACGTTGACCAAACTGCTTCCTCAGCCCATTCGGGACGCTGCGGAAATCGTGTGAATGCCACAGCTTGCGGGGTCCCGACAAAGCCTTCGTCACGCGAAGTGCGGCATGACGTCGGAGGCGAAGAGTTCGGGGGTCTCCACGTCGTTCCGCCATCGGCGTTTATCAGCGGATCGATGGTGGCGTCCTGGGTATTGCCCGATCAGGTCGATGGCCTCGTTCACCGTACCGGCGAAGCCGCGCAATGGTCCGCGGGCAGCCAGCCACTCGCGCTTTGCCGCCACCGCAGTGTCATCGCGGGCAAGTAGCCAGGGCTGAATGCGGTCTTTTCGATCGTGTCGTAATCGCTGCCCGCAAATGGCGGCGCAGCACCGCCAGCTTATGCCGTACCTCCACGATGTCGCAATCGACGATGTTGTAGGCGTCGGCGAGCCGCGCCGCCGCGCGCAGAGTCATCCGTTCGCCGCCGCCGGCGATCATGATCGGCGGACGCGGCTTTTGCATCGGCTTCGGTTCGAGGATCGCATCCTCGACGTGGAAATACCGGCCGTGGAAGGTCGTCCTTGGCTCGGTCCACATCTTCAGGATCAATCGGACCGCTTCCTCCATCCGTCGGATGCGGGTCGCCGGCCGCGGCGGGAACTCCCAACCGTTTTGCCGGTATTCACCCTCGAAAAAGCCGGCGCCGATGCCGAGCGTCGGCCGTCCCCGGCTGATCAGACCGATGCTCGCCGCAATCTTGGCGAGATGCGCCGGATTGCGATAACCGACCGCGGTGGCCAGGGTGGCGAGACGAATGCGGCTCGTGACCGCGGCCAGCGCCGCCAGCACGGTCCAGCCTTCCAGGAACGGCTCCTCGGGCGCGCCCACGCGGGGGATCTGGATCATGTGATCCCTCGAACGCCTCGGCCGGATCGGAAGTGTCGAGCCAGGACGAGGTGTGAATACCGAACTTCACGGCTATTGGCTCCC
>Ga0126383_10000033_pt1 | contig 63249 bp, 52 predicted proteins | sample PanSoiMetPlot_35_FD_96882 | JGI IMG/M metagenome (GOLD analysis project Ga0126383, IMG submission 96882) | Tropical forest soil microbial communities from Panama - MetaG Plot_35 | ecosystem: Environmental > Terrestrial > Soil > Tropical forest > Bulk soil | place: Panama | collected 2016-02-17 | reverse complement strand
GGGGAGGCGTCCTCTACGTCGAGCTGATGCTGACTCCGGACGGTACGCCCACGGGAGTGTTTTCCAGCCAGATCGGAGACAAAGTCGGCTGGGATGGAGATTTCGCAGGCACCCTGAAGAAATTAAAAGACAATGGGATAGACGGTGCAATTCCTTTATCAATCAAGAATCTGAGTGATGGTGAAGCCGAGAAGGATCGGATTCTGAAGTGCGGCACGCCGCAAGCCGATCCCGGGTGCGCGGTCGTGATTCGTTATGTCGCCCAGGTGGCCCGCGCCTCGGCGCTCGGTCCGGTGTTCGCGCAGATGGTGACCGGCTTTGCGCTGGCCAATGATCCCAACTCGAAGGTCGTCGCCTTGAATCTGGTGCAGGCCGAAGATGGTCTGGCGTCGATGCAAAACTTCTCAGTGGAAATGCAAATGCTCCAGTTTCTGCGGCCGATGTATCCGCAGGCGCACCTGAGTCTGCACGCCGGCGAACTGGCTCCGGGCATCGTCCCACCGGACGGTTTGTCGTTTCACATTCGCGATTCAGTGATGGTGGCCCAGGCCAATCGCATCGGTCACGGGGTCGATATCATGCACGAGAAAGATGCCGATGGACTCTTGAAGGAAATGGCCCGGCGCAATGTGATGGTCGAAATCTGCCTGACCAGCAACGATGTAATTCTCGGCGTCAGCGGACGGCGGCACCCGCTGCAAACCTATTTGAAGTATGGCGTTCCGGTAGCGCTGGCCACCGATGATGAAGGCGTGTCACGTTCGGAAATTTCGCGCGAGTATTTGCGCGCGGTAGAAGATCAGGGACTCGACTATGGCCAGTTAAAGCAAATGGCGCGCAACAGCCTGGAGTATGCGTTCGTGAGTGGCGCAAGTTTATGGAGCGACGCCAGGAAATCGGTTCCGGTATCGCAGTGTGCGGCGGATGTGCCGGCGATGAAATTGGCTTCGAGTGGTTGCCGGCAGTTTGTTGAGGGCAGCGAGAAAGCCAAACTGCAGTGGAAGTTGGAAGAGCAGTTCCGCGAATTTGAAAAGAAGTGGTGATCTCCAGCCGGCGATTGGTACCGGGAGCGCAGCGACCGGTTGCGGCTAATTGACGGAGCGCCCGACGAGGGAACAGGTCGCAATACTGGACACTAACCAAACGGCTTCTCAATCGACGGGCTCTGGTCGGTGAAGAACTTTGGACCACCAGGTGTGATATAGAGACAATCTTCCAGGCGCACCCCGAATTCTCCATAGATCACGATCGTCGGTTCATCGCTGAAGCACATCCCCGGTTGAATCGGAGTCTTGTTGCCGCGCACGAAGTTGGTCCATTCGTGCCCATCGAGGCCGATGCCGTGACCGGTGCGATGCGGCAGGCCGGGCGTTTGGTAATCGGGCCCGAAGCCGGCGCCGGTAATCACCTTGCGGGCCGCGTAGTCCACGGCTTCGCAGGGAGCGCCGACTTTCGCGGCCGCAAATCCGGCGTCCTGGGCCTTTCGTTCGATTTCCCAAACATCCTTCTGCCGCTGCGACGGTTTGCCAAAGACAAAGGTGCGCGTGATGTCTGATTGGTAACCTTCGACCGTGCAACCGTCGTCCATCAGGACCATGTCGCCTTCCTGCAAGACCTGGGGTTTACTGCTGCCGTGCGGAAACGCGGTGTACTGGCCAAAGCTGACAAAGATGCCGCCCTGCACACCGAGATTGCGAAAGGCCGTCGCACAGTTGCCGGCGAATTCCTGTTGCGTCATGCCTGCGCGCATCGTGGCCCAGGTTGCCCGGTAAGCCATGATGGTCAGGTCGTTCGCCTTCTGCATCAAGGCGAGTTCCGCCGGTGATTTGTACATGCGGCAACCGGCAGTGATGGGCGTGGCGCTCACGTACTCGAGCTTGGGCGCCGCCAGTCGAATACCGTCATAAAAGAAAAATCGCACCCGCTCTTCAATACCGATGCGGCCCGATCGCAGACCGCGATCTTTGAAGATCTGCGCCACACGCTCGTAAGGACTTTCATCTTCTTCCCAGGTGCGAATGTCGTTCGTGCCTATCTTGACCAGTTCGCGCGCGCGTTCCTCCTCGAACTTCGGACAAACCCAGGCGACGTCGCCGCGCTGCGGAATCACCAGCGCAAACATGCGCTCGCTCTGCCCCCAGCGCATGCCGGTGAAGTAATACATGCTGGTGCCTGACTCGAGGTAGATCGCGTCCAGCTTTTGCTCGCCCATGAGCCGCTGCGCCTTGGCGATGCGGGCCAGTCGTTCTTCCTGGGTAATCGGCACCACCCCGGCGGTCATCGGCCGCAGGTTCCTGATTAGATCGGGAACATCCTGCCGCTGTTGAATGGCTTCAACTTCATTGGTATCGGCAAAGGCAAAAGCCGGCATGAGCGCCGCGCCGGCGAACCCGGCTGACGCGCGCAAGAAGTTTCGTCTGTCAATGCACATTGGAGTCTATTGGAGCGCGGGCGTCGCCGCCCGCATGAGCGCGAAGCGCGAACAGATTTTTTCGAGCGGCGTCATGCTACATGAAGTGAGGGATGCTTCAAAGTGCTTCCGCAGATGGGTAAACGGTACGGTTTGACGTTCTTATTCACACCGCGGCTTTAGCCCGGTGTGCCGAGCACCATCACGGGATCGGAAACCGTTTAAACGGTATTGATATATTTGACTCACCAGTCCGCGGAGCGGACGATGGCATAAAGCCTGGGGCGTAAGCCCCAGGATCAATCGCAGAAAGAATTCGAGCCCGCGGAGCGGGCGACAGCCTATTGGAGTCAACGTAGCGCCCACCGTCAGGGCTGTCGCCCGCTCCGCGGGCTCATTGTTCCGAAATGTCCGTATTCCTCGGGTTCCTCCCGATAAATAGGGATTCACCCGAGGCTTCATGCTGTCGTGCGCTCCGCGCACTGAGCATCTGGTGAGTCAACTATATGACTGCCGTTTAAACGCGGCGATGCTGACTCCGGCACGAAACAATCGTGTACAATTCGCGCCAATGCTCAGCCCCTCAGCGTTCATTCTGCGCACCGCTGTTCTGATGGCGCTGCTTATCGGCGCCGCGAACGTTTACGCGCAGCAATCACTGCGCTGGGGCGCCGACCCGAGCGGCGGCGCGCCCTATGTCTTCAACGATCCGAAGCATCCCGATCAATACATCGGTTATGAAAAAGAGATGGTCGATGCGCTGGCTTCGGCCATGGGACGCCAGGCCGAATTCGTTCCTTCTGATTGGGAAACGCTGGTCTCGGCGCTACAGCGCAAGTCGTTCGACGTCATTGTTAACGGTCTGGAGCCGACGGCTGACCGGCAGAAACAGATTCAATTCAGCAAACCTTACTACATCTTTCAGCTGGCGTTGACCGTGCGCAAAGACGACGAGCGAATTCATTCGCTCGCGGATTGCCAGAACCGGGTCGTGGGCACGCTGGGCAATACCGCCGCGTCGCGGTTGCTGGAAAAAGAAGGGATATCTTTCAAGGAATATGCAGAACCGCTCACGGCTTACAACGATCTCGAACTGGGACGAATCGACGCCGTCATCATGGACGTGCCGGCTGAAGTCTATTACGCCAGCAAGAAACCGAAGCTGAAGCGGGCCTGCGATCCTTTCTTCCACGGGACCTACAACATTGGTTTGCGCCAGGGCGACGACGAGCTGAAGCGGCAGGTCGATACCGCCGTCGATCAGATTATCAACGACGGCACGCTCGAAAAGATTCTCCGCAAATGGAACCTGTGGAACGACGCCCAGCTTGAGTTACAGGCGAGCAAGGCGAAGCCCGAACCCCAGACGAGCGACACGGCCTACGACGTCACGTCGGCAACTTTCAATTGGCGTGAAGCAATTTGGCGGCTGACGCGGGCGGCCGTGGTCACGGTGCTGATCGCCTTCGGCTCAATGTTCATTGCCCTGGTGCTGGGACTGCCGCTGGCGATTGGCCAGTGGAAAGGACCGCGAGTAGTCCAGTGGCTGTGCACCATCTACGTGGAATTCTTCCGCGGCACGCCGGTGCTGGTCCAACTGCTGTTCCTCTATTTCGGGTTGCCGACGATTGGCCTGGCGATGCCGGGATGGCTCACGGCGTTGATTGGTTTGGGATTGAATTACGCTGCCTATGAATCGCAGGTCTATCGCGCGGCGTTGGAAGCCATTCCGCGCGGTCAATGGGAAGCGTCGTACCTGCTGGGCATGAGTCCGCTGCTGGCGTTCCGGCGCATTATCCTGCCGCAGGCGTTTCGGATTGCCGTGCCCCCGATGACCAACGATTTCGTGTCGCTCTTTAAAGATACTTCGACGGCTTTTGCGATTTCAGTTTGGGAACTGGCCACGGCGTACCGGGAATTGGCAAACGCGTCAGGCCAGTTTCTGATGCTGGGGGTCGCGGTTTCGCTTTATTATCTCGCGATGAGTCTGCCGATGGCGCATCTGGCGCGACGGCTCGAGCGAAAGCTGCAAAGACGAGAAGCGATTGAAGCGGTGGAAAGCGAAGTGGTTTGATTGATTCATTGGTCCATCGGTTCATTGATTGATTGCGCCGGCCATCGGTTCAATGAGCCAATGAATCAATCAGTCAATGAACGGAATTTTCCCACATGATTAGCGTTACGAATTTGATCAAGTCCGCGAACGGCACGCGCATTCTGCGCGGCGTCTCTTTTGACGTGCCGGCCCGCACCGTGCTCGGCGTCATCGGCGCTTCCGGCAGCGGCAAGACCACGCTCCTGCGCTGCCTGAACGGCCTGGAGCGGATGAATGAAGGCCGCATTGAATGCGGCGAGGTGCAACTTGACGCGGCGCTTTCAAAGAGCGAATACGCCCGCCGGGTTACCCAACTGCGGCACAAGGTCGGCACCGTCTTTCAGCATCTGTATCTGTTTCCGCACCTGACCGTGCTGGGCAACATCATTGAAGCGCCGACCCATGTCCGTCAGGTCGCGCGCCCGGAGGCTGAACGTGAAGCGCTGCAACTCCTGGAGTCTGTCGGACTAAAAGAGAAGGCCCGTCGCTATCCCGAAACTTTGTCCGGTGGCGAGCAACAAAGGGTGGCCATCGCCCGCGCGCTGGCCATGCATCCCGAGATTCTCATGTTTGATGAACCGACGAGCGCGCTCGATCCGCGCCGCACGGCCAGTCTGCGATCGCTGCTGCGCGGTTTTGTCGAGAAGGGACACACGATGGTGGTGGTCTCACACTCGATGACGTTCCTCGAAGGGCTCGCGGATCGATTGCTCTACATGGAAGGCGGCGAAGTCGTCGAGTTTGGCGATGCCAATGAGGTCCTGAATTCGCCGCGCGACCCGCGTACTAAAGATTTTCTCGAACAGGCGCGCTAGTAGCACACGTATCCCTGCGTGCGGCTGCGAGGATGGAGTCAGTACCACCTGCGGTGGCGGGTGGGTGAGCTCGCGTAGCCTGGATCGATAGTTGGCAACGATCACCCACCCGCTACCGCAGGTGGTACTGACTCTCTCGCTCACGGCGCGCCTCTGACTACAACAGATTCATCGGGGTGGGGTTCTTCGGGTCCTTGGTGTAGTCATAGAACCCGCGCCCTGACTTCCGGCCATACAGTCCGGCCAGCACCATTCGTTTCAAGAGTGGCGGCGGCGCGAACCGTTTCTCGCGAAACTCATTGAACATGATTTCCGCGATGTAATAGGTGGTGTCGAGTCCCACAAAGTCACCCAGGGTGAACGGACCCATCGGATATCCGCAGCCGAGCTTCATGGCGTTGTCGATATCGACGATTGAGCCGACGCCTTCTTCCAGCGCGCGAATCGAATCAAGCATGTAAGGGACCAGCAACCGGTTCACGATGAAACCGGTTTTGTCGCCGGCGCGCACCGGCACTTTGCCGAGTTGCTTGCCGAAAGCCACCGCGTCTTCATAGACTCCGGCGTCCGTCAGGATCGTCCGCACCACCTCAACCAGTTTCATCAGCGGCACGGGATTGAAGAAGTGCAGACCGATGAAGCGTTGTTGCCGCTCAGCCGAAGTGGCGACCATCATCTGCGTAATTGAAAGCGAAGAAGTGTTCGAAGCGAAGATCGTTTCCGGTTTGCAAAGCGCATCGAGTTCGCGATAAGTCTGCTGCTTTTCTTCGAGATTCTCGATGATGGCTTCGATGATGATGTCGCAGTCGGCGAGGTCCCGGAATTCGGTCGTGCCAAACAAACGGTCCCGCGCAGCTTTCTGCTCTGCGGCGGTAATCGTCCCTTTGCCGGCAAAACGCTCCAGCGATTTTTCAATCGAGACAAATCCTTTCTGGATCAGGTCCGGCGACACTTCGCGCACCGTCGTTTCAAATCCGGCCATCGCGGCCGTTTGCGCAATGCCCGAACCCATCAACCCGCAGCCGAGCACGCCAACTTTTTTGATTTCCATAGGGTCTCCTGAAGTTAGTACCGCCCGCGTAAGCGGGTGGGACAAAGAGGCTTGAATGATCCATCCGCTGACGCGGATGGTACTGACCTCATCACCCGATCACTGTGACGATACTCACAAATATCATCAATCATAAATCTCGGGTCAGAACCGGGAGCGCAAGACGCTTTTCTTAATATGGGATCGCTGGATCGCTCGCTGACGTTCCGGTTCCTACCCAATCACAACGTAATATCAAAATCGCGCGCGACAAAAAGGAAACTGACGACTACCACGACCAGCGCCAGAATCTGTCCCGCGCGCCAGGCGAAGGTTATCCCGGGCGATTCACCCGGCCGCTTGTAACTGACCACCGCCGCCAGCGCCGCGCCGGATAAGAGTCCGCCCAGGTGCGCCGCGTTATCGATGAAGCCGCGGCCGACGAATCCGATGCCCAGGTTCAGCAGGATTACCGGCAACATGCCGGTGCCGAAGGCGCGCTTGAAACCTTCGGGTAACTCGCGCCGGTACTTTAAGCCGAAAACAAACAGCACCCCGACCAGCCCGAACAAAGCTCCTGAGGCTCCGGCTGAAGGTTCGTCGTGACTCTTGATCAAAAAACTGGTAATCAGACCCGGATGCGAGCCCGGGATGACCGTGAGGTAACTGGCGAGCACGCCGGCGATCCCGGTCGCCACCCAGAGCACGACAAACTTTGCCGAACCGTAGAGTTTCTCAACCCAGGGCCCGATTACCCAGAGGCTGTACATGTTGATGAGCACGTGCGGCAGGTTGACGTGAATGAAGACCGGGGTCACCAGTCGCCAGTATTCATGCCCATAGCCAATCAGGTAATTCGTCTTGGCGCCAAAGGCCAGCAGCACTGGTTCCGGAAATCCGGTCCACAGCAGACTGCTCGACATTCCGCTGAGTTGCCACATCAACAGGAAAATAAAAAAATTCCACACCAGGAAGACGATGGTGAAGATGTAGGGACGAGACAGGACCGCGCGCGCATAGGCGAGGTTATAGCGCTCGTGCAATGGGGCTGGCGGAGACGGCTCTACCAGCGGCGCACCGCACACGTGACATTCAGTTTCGCCCGCGCCGATCAAGGCGCCGCAACTTCGGCACACGCTCGGGCGCCCCGAGTGATTTGGTGAAGTGTCAGGCAAGTCTGGAGTACGCCGGCTTGACGGCGCTACGTCGTGTCAGTACCGGGCGCGGCGGCGCGGATCAAAAGAGAGGATTCGAGTCGAGCACCTTCCTTGCGATCATCGCCCGCTCCCGGACTAAACATCGGCAGTGGTTACCGAGCGGCGTCAGGGCGCCGCTCTCCAAATCAACTCCCCAACTCTCCGAGCATGCTTACCAAATCATCAGCGTGCTCTTCTTCCATCGCCAGGATGCCTTCCAGCATGCGTCGCGAAGTCGGATCGTCGCTGCCAAAGTACTTAATCATGTCGCGATAACTGTCGATCGCGATGCGCTCGGCCACCAGATCCTCCTTGATCATGTCCAGCAGCGTTTCTCCCTCAACGTACTCGGCATGACTTCGCGAGGTGAGCCCGTCAGGATTCAAATTCGGCGCGCCGCCTAACTGGACAATACGCGAAGCAATCTCGTCGGCGTGAACTTGCTCCTCGTTTGCATGTTGCAGAAATTCAGCCGCCACCGCTTCAGAATGAATGCCGGTAGCCATGAAGTAGTGCCGTTTGTAGCGCAGGACGCAGACAATTTCGGTCGCCAGCGCTTCGTTCAAGAGCTTGATCGCAGTTTCACGATCGGCGGTATAGCCTTCGGTTATTGCGCCTTGCTCGATGTGTCTGCGCGCTCTTTCGCGCAGAGTCTTGATATCTGTCAGGAATGATTTATCAGCCACAGTTGTGACTCCTTAAGGAAAAGTTATGTTGATTGCTAAGGGGTATGTTGATGTTACCTGTGCGCTGGCGAGTGGGCAAGTGAAGCCCGGCCGTCAGGAGAGGGCGCCGCACGCCAGAAGAATCCGGATTGGTAGACCTGCCCTCCCTTACGGTCGGGATTTTGACCCTAATCGGCGCCGACCTTGCCGCTCAGGTTGATCTGATTTGTGGTTGCCGCATCAGAAACGACGTCGAGGGGGACCTGCCATTGCAACGTTTTTATGCGGCACGTTCCCGTGTTGTCTTCGCGGCAGTAAACAAAAGTGAAGGAGGCCGTGAGTTCGGCAGCGCCAGGGCTGGAAATCAATACTGGTAACTTGATGGGTAAGGATATGCCTCGATTGCGCGGCGCTGCTTCCAAAGGCGACGACAGAGACTTGCCGCCCTGCTCGACTTCCGCCTTGAAACGTTGCGGAGCCGACGGATTCAAATGGTATCCCGCCGGCAGCTCGACGTTGATGATCACGGTGCTAGTGCCGGTCCGCAGCTTCTGTGGGGCCAGCTTAATCAATTCGCCATTAGGCTTGACGTCCGCTTCAGCCACGGCTTGATTCGTCGCCGGTGGCTCCAGCCCCTTAAGCTGCAGCGTCTTCGTTTCTTTGGTATTCAGATCGACGACGCGAATCGCATGATTGTTGGTGTCGGCGACATACAGTTTGCCCTTCGCCACGCTGATCCCGCCCGGTTCATAAAATGACGGCGCCGCGCCATCTGCCTGTCCGGGTTTTCCCAAGCCGGCAAATGCCTTCACCGTCCGGGCCGCGGGATCGAGCAGCTTGATGCGATGATTGTAAGTGTCGGCAATCAGCAGTTTGTCATTCCAACGCGCCAGCCCCAGTGGATGCTGCAAACGCACGCTGTCACCGCTGCCGTCTTTGTCGCCGAAATCGAATAAGTCGCCACCCACCAGCGTGCGCACCCTGCCATTGGGCCCCAGACTGATGGCGCGAATAATGTTCGCTTCGGCGTCAGACACGTACAGCGTCTGCCCGTCGCTGGCCAACCCGGAAGGTTGCGCGAACGCGGCTTCATCGAGCGATCCGTCGTGGCGCGCTTCACGTCCCGACCCGGCAAATGTCGAGATCTCCATCTTGTCGAGATCGAGTTTCCAAATCTGGTGCGGCCCGGCCATGGCGATATAGAGGGCGCGTCCGGCCAGCTGTAAATCCCACGGCGAACTCAACGCGACTTTCAAGGCCGGCCCGGACAGGCCGTATTCCTGCATCTGCAGGCCGGTCCCGGCGATTGTCTCAACTGTGCGCGCTTTCAGATCGATGCGCCGGATCAGATGGTTCTCGGTATCGGCCACATAAAGTTTGTCGCCGTCCAGCGCCAGACCCTGCGGGCGCGAGAAGCTCGATTCGGAAAACGATCCGCTCACCATGCCGTGCGCGCCGGTGCCGATCACATCGACCAGCGTGCCGTCGATTTTCGCCACCACGATGCGATTGTGATCCGAGTCGGCGATGTAGAGCCGGTCGTTCTTTTCATCGGCGAGGATCTTTCCCGGAAAAGCCAGCGGCAGATCGCCGACCTTGGCTTTCTCCAACACCAGCTTGAGCGGGGCTTCGTTCAATTCACCGCGCTTGCGAAATTCCGCGATGGAATCAGAGATCGCTTTGTCGAGAGCTTCGTATCCGCCTTCGCCCGACAGCCGGCCGATCACATAACCGGCGGGATCGATCAGGTAGCGGGTGGGCCAGGCATTGACCGCGTAAGCATTCCAGATGTTGAAGTCGGCGTCATTGACGATCGGATGTTCAATCTCGTAACGCAGAATTATGCGGCGGATATTCTCGGTGTCCTTTTCATTTTCAAACTTCGCCGAATGAACGCCGATGACCACCAGCTCGTTCGGGTACTTCTTCTCGAGCTTTTTGAGATCGGGAATGATGTGCATGCAGTTGATGCAGCCGTAGGTCCAAAAATCCAACAGCACCACTTTGCCTTTCAGCGCTGAAAGAGTGAGCGGCTTGTCGGTATTCAGCCAGCCGCGCGCCCCATTGAGTTCAGGAGCACGAATCTTTCCACCTTGTACGGGCATCTCCAGACCTTTCGCTGATGAAATGAACCACACCGGACAGAGCGAGAGCGTCGCCAGCGCCAAAGCGCCAAAGGCAAAGAGTAGCGTACCGCGATAGGGCGGATGGCGCCTGACGCTTTGCTCTTTGCGCTTTGCTCCTTGCAACATTCCCACTCTAAATTCCGGCTGGTTCATCCTTCGTTGGCAAGAACTTGATCCACGCGCTCCACGGCTCGCCTCAGATGCGGAATGGTAATCGATCCGCCCACCACCAAAGCAACATTGAAGGCGTCGAGAAACTGTGCGCGCGTCACGCCGGCGGCGGCGCATTGCTTGATGTGATAGGTGATGCAATCGTCGCAGCGCAAAACGATAGAACCGGTCAGGCCCATCAATTCCTTCGTCGTTTTGTCCAGCGCGCCGTCTTCGTATGCCTGGGTGTCGAGCGCGAAGAATCTCTTGATCCCGAGGTGCCCGCTGCCGAGGAGCTTCTCATTCATCTCAGCCCGATAACGATCAAAATCGTCCATTCACCCGATTCCTTTCAATCAGCCTTCGCCTTGCAATCCGGGGACTTTTGCTCACTGTATCACAGGCCCAGCTACCTGAATAAAAGCGCCCGGAAAGACATTGACAGCCTTTTATTCACATGGTTTGATGCGAAACATATGGCTGTCGAAATAAGTCGGCCGGACGATCAGCCGGGGAAGAGCGACGAACCCCAACTTCGCGACCTGTTTCTGTTCACCGCCGGGAGTCGCAGCTTTGGCGTGTCGGCTGAAGAAGTGGACGGCACCGCTGAGGCTAAACAGCCGGCGCCCCTGCCCCATGCGCCGCCCTCAATCCTGGGCGTGATCCATGCTCGCGGCCGCATGTTGACGCTCTTTGATCCACTGAAGCTTTTGACCGGCGGAGCGCCGCCCGACGGCAGCTCATTCGAAACCATTATCTGCTTGCGCGGGGACGAACAATTGGCCCTGGCCGCCGAATCGATCGGCGAGACCATTACGATTTCTTCGTCGGATGTCGAGCCGAACGAATCTGCGGCTGAAAGCGCCGGCGCGATCGCCGGAATCCTGCGTCACGGCGGGGAGGAGATCACAATTCTCGAACCTGCCAACCTTTTCGCCGCGGCAATCTACCGCCGGGACCGCCGCCGGCGCAGATTTTGAAGCGGCCCCGCAGCGCGTTAGCAAAACCCTTCGGCATCTTCCTTTTCGTCCTGCGCTGCTTGCGTTTAGCGACGCTGGCCTGTCATACTGCCGGACGTTAGTCCTGCTCTCGCGCCACACTGATAGTGGCGCCTGCCCGTGCTGGAAGGCGACGACGTTCGGCTGAAGAGAGAGTGAGGTTAGTTGTCAACTGTCAGGAGCCGCTCTCGCGAAGCTAGAGCATCGGATGCGTCGCGTTCCACCGCGAAGGTTTGACCTTCAGATTCGCGATTGAATGACCCATCCGCGCCTCCGTTAGCACGAAGGGAATCAGAACGAACATGGCTACGAAACTTTATGTAGGGAACCTTCCGTTTCAGACAACTAGCGACGAATTGCGCGATCATTTCGCCCAGGCGGGGTCGGTCGAATCCGCCTCAGTCGTTGAGGATCGCATGACGGGTCGTTCGCGCGGCTTCGGCTTCGTCGAAATGGCAACACCCGAAGAGGCGGCAGCGGCCATTGAGCAGCTTAACGGGAAAGATTTTGGCGGCCGCAACCTGACGGTCAATGAAGCTCGCCCGCGCACAGATCGCGGTGGCGGCGGCGGCTACGGCGGCGGTGGCAACCGCGGCGGTGGCGGCGGCTATGGCGGCGCCGGCGGTGGTGGCTATGGCGGCGGCGGCGGCGGTGGTGGGCGTCGCGATCGGGACCGCGACCGGCGCGGCAATCGTAACGATCGCGAACCACGCTGGTAGCTGTAACGCAAGCTGTTAGCTTGCGCCCTCAGCGCACATAAAAATTTAAAGGCAAAGCTGAATGCACATGCTTCCGCTTTGCCTTTTTGTTTCTGGCCCGAAAGACGTCAGGCTGGGAGTGGCGTGAGCACGGCGCAAGTAATAACCCGCGCTATTTTCGCGCTTCGGGTGTGATTTTCAGGGTCAGCCGCTGGCCGTCGCGCATGACCTCAACATCGTATTGCTGCCCCGCCTTCATTTCACCGAGCGCGTAGGTGTAGTCGTAAACGTTCTTCACGTCATGTCCGGCCAGCTTCACCACCTTGTCTCCGGCTTTTAGCCCCGCTTTCGCCGCCGGCGAATCATCGCGCACGCCGTCAAGCTTCAATCCGTCATTCGCATCGGCGTAATTCGGAATGGTTCCCAGATAGACACGAAATCCGGTTGAGCGCTGTTGCGAATCGCTCTTGGCGACCGTGTAAGTCGGACGCTTGTCACTCTGGTCGATGTCGCGAATGATGCGCCCAACAAACGCGACGATCCGGGCTTCGCCCTCATAGTTGATCTTGTCCGCCGTGTCCGAAGGCTTGTGATAATCGTCATGCGTTCCGGTCCAGAAGAACAGCACCGGGACTTGCTTGGAATAGAACGAAGAGTGATCGCTCGGGCCATAACCATCTTCGTTCAAACTCAGAACAAACGGTGTAGCGGCATCAATTGGAGTAGGCCATGCGGGCCTATCTGCGGTAACCACCGGCTGACCGTTGGCGGCCACGACGACCGGATATTGTGTGTCTGATGATTGTCCTTTCAGACTGACGTGGTACCGCGTCGCATCAGAATCTGAACCATCCTGTTTTGCGAAAGCGACTGTCCGCATTTTCTCGGCGCTGTTCTCGCTTTCGATCCACGAGCGCCATTCTGCGGCAGTCCCGAGACCGCCAATCATCAATTTCGACTGCTGCAAACGGCCAATCATGTCCATGTTGATCATGGCTACCGTGTTCTGGAGCGGCACGATGGGATGATTGACGTAATAATCAGAACCCAGCAGGCCTTCCTCTTCGCCACTGAAAGCGATAAAGACAATCGTGCGCCGCGGCTTCAAAGGCTGGGTCGCGAGCATCCGGGCCAGCTCGAGCAGCCCGGCCGTGCCCGAGGCGTTATCGTCAGCGCCATGATGAATGTCGCCTTCGCGCGGCGCCAGGCTGCCTTCGCCGCCGCGGCCGAGATGATCGTAATGCGCGCCGATTACGATGGCTTCGTCTTTCAACTTAGCGTCGCTGCCCGGCAGCACGCCGACGACATTGAATGAAGGCGATTCACGGCGGATGACGTTCACGTCGAACGACAGGGTCCGGTGGCCCGAAGGTAACCTAAGTTCACTGGCCGTCGACCTGGCATCTGCTGCCTTGCGATACTCAGCCAGCGAATGGTCCATGGTTCCCAGCAGCTTTGCGGCAAGCCTTTGCGATATTGCGGCGATCGGAATCCCGGCTTCACCGGCATTGTCATAAGACAACCGCGACCATCGATCGTCTTTCAGCTTTTCTTCGTCGCTGATGATCAACAGCGCCCGGGCGCCGGCCGCCCGCGCCGCCGCCGCTTTGAAACGAATCTGCCCGGCTTGCCCAAACTGCCCGTGGGGATTGTCACCATCAGGTGTGCCCGCAAACACGACCGCCACGCGGCCCCTGGCGTCTGAGGCAGCATAGTCGTTGTACTTCAATTCGGCTGATGAAATGCCGTAGCCGGCAAACACGGTCTCGGCTTTATTAATTGAACCGTTGGTGGAGAATCCCAGCGGCACCCAGTCTTCGACGACTTTGAATTGCATCGTGTCGTCGGCTTTGCCGGGATTCACAAAGAACAAATTGTTGTTGTTTCCTAACTCTACGCTGGAGATATATGGGAAAGCTTGCAGGTAAGGCACTGAAGGTTGAGCGGATGCGCTTTTGCTCTGGGAAGCGGGCAGTCCCGGCCGCAAGCCCAACCTCTTGAATTCACCCGCGATGAAATTCGCCGCCTCAGTTGCTCCCGGCGTGCCGGTGCGCCGGCCTTCGAGCGGATCAGAGGCGAGATAAGTCACAATCTGCCGTAAGCGTTCGACACTGGGACTGCTGGCGCTGGGTTGCTGGGCCAGCGCAATCGCGAACGTCAACGCAATGATTGAAAGAAGTGCGAAAATCTTGCGACGCATAGTTACCTCTCAGGACGCTTTGTCTCAAAATGCCGAATCGATCAGAATCGGAGCTCGCGATTGCGGCTTGCCGCTTGGCAGTGCGGTAAGGCTTGCCTTACCGGAGACAGCAAACAGTTTTTGCAGGCTACGCCTGCTGGCCGAGGCGTAGCCTCGGAATATTTTAACGTTCTCGGAAAGGCGAGCCTTTCCGCACTGGGAGCGGCAGAGCCGCACTTATTCAAGTTTTGAGGCGAATCCTTACGAACTAGATTTCACAGCGAAAGCTCCGCGCACTCACCTTCCCCGTACGAAACTTTACACCGTCTGCGGGAATTTCGGGCTTTGGCGCCGGAAACCAAAAACTCATCGGTACGACCCATATTTCAACGCGCCATTCATCTGCATACCCGCCATCGAACACCATCACCCGATTGGATGGAATTCCGCGACGGTTGACCAGATACGGTTTTAGTCGTGCGGCGCGTGCCGCTGCCTCGCCTCGTAGCGGAAGCTTACCTCTGAAGGTCTTGCCCCCAAAGAAAACCAGCACGCCTTTTGCCGTTGGTTCGTTCTGAAGTTGAATCGCGACGTTGTCCAGTCGCGCCATCTCGTCTTCGCATTTGATATCACCAAACTCATCAAATTTTCGGACCTGGTCGACAAACTCAGCTTGACCGGCAACTGAAGCCGTAATCGGGACCAGAATGATGAGCGTGCAAATCGCAATGGCCTCGAGATACCGCATTACGTCACTCCACCCAGTCCGCAATAAAAATATTCGTCTCACCCGGCTTCGCATCGTGACGATTCGAGGCGAACACCAGTTTTTTGCCGTCCGGCGAGAACATCGGGAAGCCATCAAACGTGTCGTTGTAGGTGATGCGCTCCAGGCCGGTGCCGTCCACATTAATCACGTAGAGATCAAAGTCGCGGCCCTTCGGATCGGCCACGTTGGATGAAAAGATGATCCGTTTGCCGTCAGGGAAGAAGTAAGGCGCGAAGCTGGCCTTGTTCAGATTGGTGACTTGCCGCTTGTTCGATCCATCAGCATTCATCACCCAGATGTCCAGGACCGTCGGCCGAATCAGATTCTGCTTCAGGAGGGCGATGTAGTCGGCCTTCTCTTTTTCGCCCTGCGGGTGATAGGCACGATAGACGATCTGCTTGCCATCGTAAGACCAGAACGGGCCGCCGTCGTAACCCAGCTCATTAGTCAACTGCTTCACGTTCTTCCCGTCGGCATCCATCGTGTAGATGTCGAGATCGCCACTGCGCTTGGAAGTGAAGACCAGCTTGCCCTGCCGGTTAATTGTGGTCTCGGCGTCGTAGCCGGGCGTGGTTGTCAGCCGCTTCAAGTCGGATCCATCCGGATTGGCGGTGAAGATATCGAACGAGTCGTAAACCGCCCAGACATAACCCTGCGAGAAATCCGGCCGCGGCGGGCATTGCTTGCCGCCCAGCTGCGTCGATGAATAAAGAACCCGCTTCCCGTTCGGAAAGAAATAAGAACAGGTCGTGCGGCCGTCGCCATTCGAGATCATCTTCACGTCAGATCCATCGATGTTCATGGTGTAGATCTGATCGCACTCGCGGCCGTCCCGGGTCGATTGAAAGATCAGTTTCCGGCCGTCGGCCGAGAAATAGGCTTCGGCATTCTCGCCGCCGAAGGTTAGTTGTTTGACGTTGCGCAGATGCTTTTCCTGCGGCAGCGCCAGGGCAGGAGTTTGCGATGAGCCGGCCCGCGAATGAGCGAGCGTGAGGAACAAAGCGATAACAGACACAACTACGAAGAGTTTTTTCATCACAGTGGCGAATGACGGCGTCAGTTTAGCGGCGCCCGGGAACCGGAGCGAAACATAGGGTCCCATTGCCCTTTGGCTATTTGTTCGACGGCAACTTGAAATTCAGCCTCGTAAAGAAGGCAGCCGTGGGCGAGTCGCACCCTCCCCTTTGCGGGAGGAAACAATTCGTCGTTCGGTTCAGGCGGCGCTTCTTTCAATCTCTCAGCCTCAGTGTGAAAGGTTTCCGGAGCTTTCAGCCTGAGACCGAACAGAGCATAAAGCTTTCCTTCAGGGCTGGCGTCGTTGAGCAGACGTTGCAGCAATATGGTGGCGGTGGCGGAGTCGAAGATGGTGGCAAAAGCCTTTTCCTCGTCCGTGATCTGCGCGCCAAAGCCCACACCTCCCAGGTTGAATAACTTCGCGTGCTGTAGCTTCTGATACGCCTTGCTGAGATCGCTCTGCCGTAGTTCGGGTGAGCGATAATTTTGGGCCGACCCAGTCGCACTTAACAACAGCGCCGCTGCCAGGACCAGTGACCGGCGCCGGAACTTCGTGCAGAACGATTGAGTCATGGCCTTAATCACTCAAGCTATAGCTTCGCCATCAACACCTCGCGAATTTCGTTGTCGCTGTACATGCCGTCCGTCCGCAGTGCGTAAGCGCAATGCATCTCCAGCACGCCGGCGTCGAAGTTGATCTTCATCTCGGATTTATCTTTGACGTTCTTGAGCTTGATCAAATTCAAGCTGTCGCGCACCGCTTCCTTGCCCATGTCGTCCAGGCAGATCGCGCGCAGCGCCATGTTCAGTCGATGACAAGAAATATTATCGAGAAAGTTCAGGCCTTCGGCATCGTCCGCCAGGCTGTCCCAATCGACTTCGTAGGGAATGCCCTTGCCGCAAATCTCTTCAATCTCTTTCACGCGGCCCGGCAGGGTGGTGTCCTGCAATTCTTTGATCTTGCGTCGTTCGTTCAATCCCATCAGCGTTCTCCTTTGTCGGGTTGGTAACGCACACTGTCAGTTTGCGATACAAAGATCTACGTGGCGATTGCGCAAACCAACAGTTTGCGTTAACACAGGCGAATCAATCTTCGTCAATCCAAACTTCCTTGATCCAGGTCGCGAGGTCTTTCCATTTCTCGTCAGTCGACCCGTCGTGTGACCAGTACTCCACCTCACCGGCCTGATTCAAGCAATAGTAATCGCCGTTGTCTTCACAAAACGGGAGCAGCTCGCGCGGCACTTCCATCTCGTCCCACGCCGTTTCCGCCATGTCCCGGAGCGACAGATGTCCCGCGTCAGGCGTGACGATCGCCGGCTCCAGCGATCCGTAAACCACGTCGCTGGCTTGCAGCAGGTAGCGCCGGTAATCCGCCGGAAATTTTATCTCCAGCTGGCTCTCGGCAGCCAGAATTTCGTCCTCGGTCGGCAACCGCAAAGGCTTCGGCACCGGCTCATTCAGTTCGCGCAGCTCAGCAATTACTTCGGATAGGTTCATCTTTCAGAAACCCCGGACCACAACTTTACTCTCAGGTCAGGAAGGGTGGCTTGCCCCCGCTCCTAACTTATTCGCGAAAACCGCAGCGGGGGTAAACCGCCCTTCCCAACCTGAGAGATCGTTGACCGCGAACGCGCGGGACAACGCAGGTTATCCATTCTTCTTTTCAAACTCTTTCATGAACTGGACCAGCGCCTCGCATCCCTCTTTGGGAAACGCGTTGTAGATTGACGCGCGAATGCCGCCGACACTGCGATGGCCTTTCAAGCCGTCGAGTCCCTGCGCCGTCGCTTCGCTGGCGAACTTCTTTTCCAGATCTTCCGACGGCAAGCGGAACGTCACATTCATCGCTGAACGGCAGTCAGGATCGGCATGACCGCGATAGAAATCGGTCGCATCGATTGCCGCGTAGATCAACCCGGCCTTGGCTTCATTCTCCTGCTGCATGCCGGCCAGACCGCCTTTGCCCTTCAGCCATTTGCAGACGAGATTAAGAATGTAGATGCCCCAGGTGTTCGGCGTGTTGTAGAGCGATTTGTTCTTGGCGTGCGTGTTGTAGTCGAGCATGGTCGAGACGCCCTCGCGCACCCGTGGCAGCAGATCTTCGCGCATGATGACCACCGTCACGCCGCTCGGCCCCATGTTCTTCTGCGCGCCGGCATAGATGAGACCGTACTTCCCGACCGGAATCGGCTTTGACAGAATGTTCGAAGACATATCGGCCACCAGGGGCACTTTGCCGACTTCGGGTTCAGTCCTGAACTCGACGCCTTCGATCGTTTCATTCGAAGTCAGGTGAACGTACGCGGCGCCGGGGTTCAGGTGCAATTCGTCCTGGTTCGGCACGCGGGTGAAGCCGCCGTCAGCCATGTTGGCCGCCGTGTCGGCGGTGCCGAATTTTTGCGCTTCCTTGATTGCCTTCTTGCCCCAACTGCCGGTGATGATGTAATCCGCCGAGGAATCGAGCGACAGAAAATTCATCGGCACCATCGCGAATTGCAGACTGGCGCCGCCCTGCAGAAACAGGACGGTGTAGTCTTTGGGAATGCTGAGCAGATCGCGCAAACCGTTTTCCGCGCCTTGAATGATCTCGTCAAAGGTCTTCGAGCGATGGCTGATTTCCATCACCGACATACCGACGCCCGGCAACGAGAGCATCTCATCTCGCGCCTGTTCCAAAACCGGCACCGGAATCACCGCCGGTCCCGCGCTAAAATTGAAGATTCTTTCCGTCATGATTGCTCTTATTTTGGAGGGCGGCGGCTCGACGCCGCTTTGGATGCCTCACTACCCGAAGCGCTTCTGATCCGGTCGCCGCCGCTCCCGGTACTGACGCAATCCAAAGCGCCGTCGACGCCGGCGCCCTCCAAATCATCCTTTCTCTGAATGCGAACGCATGATTGAGCCCATCGTTTTCAAAACAAACGAGCGGGGCAGCACGCGCTGGCTTTCCATCATAAATAAATTGGTCCAACCGGAAATCACGGAACTCTTACCGCGCTTGAGCGCGCGCAAGGCCACCTCAACTACCTGTTCCGGCGTTTGCGAAGCGCGCCCCGGCGGCCGGCGCATGCGCGAGGCGGCAAAGAATCCCGTCATCGTGACGCCGGGACACAAGGCCAGAACTTTCACGCCGTAAGGGCGGTTCTCTTCCGCCAGGGCTTCCGAAAAAGAAAGCACGAAGGCCTTAGTTGCGCCGTAGGTCGCCATGAACGGCACCGGCTGAAACCCGGCCGTCGAGGCCACGTTGATGATCGATCCCGCGCCGCGCTCGCGCATCGGCTCCAGGAACAAATAGGTCAATTCAACCAGCGACCGCACATTCAAATCGATCATGTTCAGCTCGCGTGGCAAATCGAGTTTGGCGAACTCGCCCAATGATCCGAAGCCGGCGTTGTTGATTAAGAAATCAATCTCGAGGTAACGCTCACGCGTTTCCGCGAGCAAACGCGCCGCCGCATCAGCTTCCGTTAGATCGATCGCGAGGTATTGCGCCCGCACATCGTGGTTTAGTCCGAGTTCGTTGCAGAGCGCGATCAGCTTATCTTCTGCCCGCGCCACCAGCAGCAGATCATGCCCCTGCGCCGCCAGCTTGCGCGCAAAGGCTTCGCCGATTCCTGAGGATGCGCCGGTGATAAGGGTGGTCATAGGTCGGCCATTAACCTATCCCCGAGATGTGGAGAGAGAGAGGGGACTTCGATGATGTCGTACGGTTGCAAAACCGGATCCTGTGCCTTCTTCTTCCGGATCTGCGCCAGGTTAAAAATCAGCTCGGTCTTTTCTGATGAATTATCCGCTTGCCGAATTATTCTGACTTTGTCGTTCTTGGCATCCCTGGTCAAACCGCCCGCGAAGGCAATTGCTTGAGTCAGGGTCACGCGGCCGTCCAGCAACATCTGACGCGGTTGTAGGACAGAACCAACGATATACACACAATCCGCTTCATTTACTACAACGAGGTCGCCCGGTTGCAGGTAGGGATTCCGCGTCTCATCGTCAGAGTGGATGCCTGCGATTTGATATACGCGGAGTATTGGTGTCGGCAAAGGCTTTGCGCTGGTGTTCCGCAATTCATCGGTGCACCTGGCGGCCGCGAATATGATGGAGATTGTCCGCCCCACTTGATCTGTGAAACCGCCGGCCATCGTAAGAGCTTCCGACAATCGAATTCGTTCCCTCAACGCAACGCGACCGGGCGCTCTTACGGCGCCGCTCACTGCGATACATTTGGACATTGTTTCCGCATTGGGAGTCTGTGTCGGCTGCGCCCTGGCCGCTGCAGTCATGCCACAGATCGCGATCAGGCCCAAAAGCAAATGTGCGGTATGTCTCATCGGGACTTCACACTCCTAGCCGATATCAAGCACGTTCAATTCGATGATGTCTTCATTCCCACCGCGCAGACGATCGAGCGTCGCGGCAGATGGCGCCTTATCCAAATTAATCCGCGCCACCGCCGCCTCAGCGCCTTCGAAGACGATGTTCTCCATCTCCTGAACATTGATCTGTTCGGCCTTGATCGCGTCGAGCACTTGCGCCAGCACGCCCGGCCGATCCCGGTGGCGCACTACTAAACGATGGGTCGCCGGCGTGCGTTGGGCGAGATTCACGACGTTCGGGACCTGGCCGGTCTCCTTGAATGACTTGATGACCCGCACCGTTTCCGCAGCGATGGCTTCCTGCGCCTGATCGGTGGAGGCCCCGATGTGATGCGTTCCGTAGACGTGCGTTTCATTGGCAATCGGATCTTCGAAGTCGGCCACGGCCGCGGCTGGTTCAAGCGCGAAGACATCAAGGCCCGCGCGAATTCCTTTTCCGTGGATGGCATTGACCAACGCCTGCTGATCCACGGTATCGCCGCGCGAAGTGTTGATGAAGTACGCCGCGTCCTTCATCGCCTGAAAGAACTCTGCGGCAATCATACCTTTGGTTTCGGGTTTCAGCGCCACGTGAACGCTGACGACATCCGCCCGGCGCGCGACATCGAGCGGCGTCTCCATCTTCTCGACCCCGAGAGCTTCGGCCTTCTCCGCAGTCAGGCTGCGACTCCAGGCAAGGACCGGCATGCCAAAGGCCCGGGCGCGCGGAATCATCTCCTGACCAATCCGGCCCAGACCCACCAGGCCCAGGGTCCGGCCAAATAGTCCGCGCGCCTTCGAAAACTCTTTCTTGTTCCATTCGCCCGCACGCAAAGCGATCACGTTGTCGGCGACCCGCCGGTCGAGCGCCAGGATCAGCGCGAAGGCCAGTTCGGCGACCGCGATGGAATTTTTCCCAGGGCAATTCGAAACGTAAATCCCGCGGCGCGAGGCCGCCGCCACATCAATCGTGTTATAGCCGGCACCGGCGCGCACAATCAGCTTCAGCGGTCCGGCGGCGAGCATCGGCTCGGTGACTTTCGTGCCCCGCACAATCAGCACGTCGGGTTGTTCTTTGCCGATCGCGGCCACGAGTGCGTCATCCTTTAAATCGGGTTGAAATGAAATCTCGCAACCAATAGTTCGCAAACCAATCCGTCCCGATTCTTCGAATTTATCAGCGATGAGAATTTTCATAACTTTGGAGTGCGCCGGCCTCGGCGGCGCCGTGTCAGAACCGGGCGGTAGCGACCGGATCATGATGCCACTTGAGAAATAACGGACGGCGACGTCGATATTCCTGGAGTGGGGCCACATGATCCCGTCGCTACCGCTTCGGGTTCTGACACCCCTCCAAAATCAATCCTCTTGATCGAATACCCGGATCAGATCGTCTGCCGATACACGCGCGACGTTCACCAAGGCGAGGTTCTCTTCCACATGCGCCACCTTGCTCATGCCCACCAGCGCCGTCGTCACGCCCGGCGCTGAGCGCACGAATTGAATCGCGGTTTGCGCGTCGGTCTGAAGCGATCCGAGCGTGTCGCGAATCGCCTCGGGCAAGCCCCGCGCGGCCTGACCTTGCAGCAAAGAGCCGCTGGCGATCGCCGTAACTCCAAAGGACTGCGCCGCCTCGACCGCGCTTACATACTCATCACCAAACTTTTGATTTTGAAAGAACAGCGCTTCCGGCATCGCCAGGTTTATCGGTAGTTGAATGAAGCGGAAGTGATGATCGTCACCCGCCAATTCACGCGCCATCTCAACCATCGTCTCGAGCGAATGGTAACCTTGCGCGTCGGGCTCTTCGCGAAAACCATTCCAGGTGGCCACGCCGTAATACTTTGTTTTGCCTTCGCTGGCAGCGCCCTCGAGAAATTCAAAGGCCGCCCGCAGCCGCCGCCAGAACTCATCCGGCGCCACGGCGGACAACTGCGACTCGGGATTGTGCACGTAATAAACATCAAGGCAGTCGAGGTTCAGGTTGCGCAGCGACTGATGCAGTTGATTGTCGAGATAGGCCGGCGTCATACAGTGCGAGCCGCCGGCAATGTCTCCCCAGGTGGCGAGCCCCTTATCGATAAAATTTGTTTCGACGTACTCGCGCACGTCGCGCGGCGGCGCGCCGTCGAAAGGCAAATAACCACCTTTGGTACAAACCACCAGCTCGTCACGGGCAAAGCCGCGTTGTCGCAATTGGTCCAGGGCCGCGCCGGCCGCTCGCTCGCTTCTCTGAAATCGATAATTCGCGGCCGAGTCGATCACGTTTGCGCCCAGTTCCACGGCCCGCACGATGGCCTCTGTATAGCGGCGATCAGTTTCTTCGTCGGCATTTCCCAGGTACGTTCCGGCGCCGACAGACGAAAGTCGCACACCTTGGGCGGCGCGAAAGTGATCGGCCGCGGCATCGGGAAAACGCTTGCGGTAATTGTCCGTCCCCTGCGGCGAAGCGCAGCCTGTCAACGGCATCTGAAAGTGTCCCAAGCTGATAAGGATTTGATGACGTGAAGACTATACGTCCGACGGATGGGCACAGCAAGCAGTCGATTTGCGAATGAGTACCGCCTCGCGTACGCCCGGCCGGGGCAGTAGCCCGACTGTCAGGGAGAGCTCCGGTGTCCGATGAGCCCTCCCTGACGGTCGGGCTACTACCCCGCCCAGGTCGGCATTCACAACGATTGTCACGAGCTCGCTACGATCTGATAGATCGATGTGATAGCTTTGGTGGAAATTCATTCTGGAGTTGGAATTGACGGAAGCCCTTAAAGAAAAGGCTGGCGCCCGCGAATCGTCATTGGACATCGCCGACGAAGACTTGCAAGCGCTCGCCAAAGCCTTCACCGATCTGGCCAACGAATACTTTGATAGCGTCGCGGAGCGGCCGGTATTCACCTCGGCCAGCGGCGAAAGCCTGCGCGCCAGATTCGACGAACCGCCGCCGGCCGCGGCTGAGTCACTCGCCAAGCTCATCGCAGATTGCCGTGACGTCGTGGCGGGCAGCCGGCACAACGGTCATCCCAGGTTCTTTGGTTACGTCGCTTCACCGTCAACGCCGGTGGGAGCTTTCGCGGATCTCTTCACCTCGGCGTTAAATGCCAGCGTCACCTCATGGCGTTCGGCGCCGGCCGGCACGCAGATCGAGCAAACCGTGGCGCGCTGGCTCGGCGCGCTGATCGGTTACGATGACGACGCGCATGGATTGCTGACGAGTGGCGGATCGATGGCGAATCTCACCGCGCTCTTGATTGCCCATCGCAGCCGCAGCTCGGCTACGGTATCGGCGGCCGGGATTCAAAACCATGATGCGCGGATGACTCTCTACGCGTCCGACCAGGTCCATTTCTCGATTTTAAAAGCCGCCGACATTCTCGGTCTCGGGCACGAGAGTGTGCGGTTGGCGCCGACCGACGATCGATTCTCTGTCGACGTCGCGGCGCTGCGCGCGGCGATCGAACGCGATCGCGAGCAGGGACTGAAGCCGTTTTGCGTCGTCGGCAGCGCGGGCACCGCGGCGACCGGCGCCGTTGATTCGCTGAACGAGCTGGCGCAGCTCGCGCGCGAATTCGATTTGTGGTTTCACGTCGATGGCGCCTACGGTGGCCCGGCCGCGATGGTCCCGGATCGAAAACCAATGTTCACGGGACTGGCTTTGGCCGATTCCGTCTCGCTCGATCCGCACAAGTGGTTGTACACGCCGCTTGATTGCGGCTGCCTGTTGTTTCGCGATCCGGCCAGGGCGCGCAAAGCATTCATGACGGAGGCTGATTACGTGAAGGTGCTCGAGTTTGCCAACCTCGAAAGCTTTGCCTTCTGGGATTACGGCATCGAATTGTCGCGCCGCTTTCGCGCGCTCAAAGTATGGCTGACCTTGAAATACTACGGCGCGGCGCGCATTGCCGCCGCTATCGCCGACGACATGGCCATGGCGAATTACATGGCTGAGGAAGTCGTCAAAGATCCGCGACTGGAATTGCTCGCGCCGGTCCAATTGAGCATCTGCTGCTTCCGTTATGTACCTGAGAGACTGCGGGCCAGACTCAATGCGGCAGCCACAGCCGAAGAGCGCGACGGGCTGGAACGCGAGATCAATCGTCTTAACGAGCAGATCATGTACCGCGTGCAACGCGGCGGCCAGGCGTACCTTTCGAACGCGGTGCTGCGCGGCAAATTCGCCTTGCGCGCCTGCATCATAAATTTCCGCACCACCCGGCGCGACATCGATCTGACTCTGGCAACTGTGCGCGACGTCGCGCGGCAAATCGAAACTGAACATGGCGACTAATCCGGCGCTAAATCTCGAACGGGAAATGCAAGTTGCGGTGGAACTGGCCCGCGCGGCCGGCGCCGTGCTGTTGCGTCACTATCACAGTCCTTTTCTGGTCGAGCACAAGTTGAACGCCCTGCAGGAGATGGAAGAAGTCACCGCCGCCGATCGCGAAGCGAATGATCTGATTGTCACCCGGTTGAGCGATGAGTTTCCTGACGATGGCATCCTGGCGGAAGAATCGAAAGACACCGAACGGCGGCTGGAAAAGGAACGCGTCTGGTTGATCGATCCGATGGATGGCACCAAGAATTTCATTCAGCGCGACGGCGACTTCGCGGTGCAGATCGGATTGGCCATCAACGGCGCAGCTGTCGCCGGCGTCGTCTATCAACCGGTGCGCGATGTCCTTTATCGCGCCGCACATGAGCAAGGATCGTGGATCGAAGCACCGGAACAGCCGGCCCGCAAAATGTCCGTTTCCAGTCACCGCGATCCGGCGGAGATGGTCCTGGCCTCGAGCCGTTCGCATCGCAGTCCACGCATGGAGCGCGTCGTCAATTTATTCGGGTTCAAGAACGAAATGCGACGGGGATCAGTCGGCGTCAAGATTGGCTTGATTACCGAACAGGACGCTGATCTCTATCTGCACCTGTCGCCGGGCACCAAGCAGTGGGACACCTGCGCGCCGGAAGTCGTGCTGACTGAGGCGGGCGGCCGCTTGACCGATCTCTTTGGCCGGCCGCTGCGTTATAACGATGTGCGCGTCGAAAACCGCAACGGCATCGTGGCCACAAACGGCGTGGTGCATGAAATGGTGATTGAGAAACTCGCGCCGCTGCTAAGCGAATTCGGCCGCGTCCCCGTCTAGGAACGCAGGCATCCCTGCCTGCGATCCACCGGCATCCCTGCCGGTGCTTTTGTCTTTGCGGGCAAGGATGCCCGCGAACCGCACGCAGGGATGCGTGAGTTCCCTACAAAGCCTTCTTCAAGATCGCAATCTGCCCTGCATGATACAGATCGTGTTGAATCACGCCGTGAAGCGTGACATAGACCGTCGACTTGCCCGCCATAATCGGTTCATCCAGACGCGATTCCGGCACCTGCGAGATCGCCTCAACCAATAGTTGATGTCCGCGTTCGAGCGATTCTTTGGACCTGGTCCAGGCTGCGTCCGTGGTGTCGTCCGCCGGCGGCCAATCCTCAGGCGAAGAGATGGGAACCTCAGCCGGGTCTCCCTGCAGCCGGCGTCTGCCCACATCCTCCCAAACCGCAATGTGATGCACGAGTTCCCAGATGCTATGCCCGTTTGGCAACGGCCGCGCGTGCGCCTGCTCAGCCGTAACTCCGTTCAGCAGTTCTTTCAACGACGGCCCATGCCACGCGGTACCTTCGTAGGCTCTCTGGAGTTGGTCCAGGATGCGATCAGTCTCAGTCATCTCATCTCCTTGGGTTAATTCAGTAACCTTGACCATGGGGTCAGTACCATCTGCGTAAGCGGATGGCGTAATTAGCTGCTGGCGCAGAGGGTCAACCGATCCATCCGCTTACGCGGATGGTACTGACTCTATGCTCGCGTCGGTCACCCTTTTGCCAAACTATATCCTCGGCAGTTAGTCTTACCAATCAAACGCTCAAATCAACGGGAGAACGCATGGCTACCATTCGTCCCTTTAACGCGCTCCGGCCGGCGCCCGAGCATGCTGCCCAGGTTGCCGCCGTACCTTACGACGTAGTCAACACCGAAGAGGCACGCCACCTGGCTTCCGGCAATCCGTTCAGCTTTCTGCACGTGTCGCGACCGGAAATCGATCTGCCCGACGGCACTCCGATTTACAGCGATCAGGTCTACGCCAAAGCGGCCGACAATTTTGGAAAGTTGAAAGCCGGATGTCCACTGGAAAATGAAGAGACGCCGAGCCTCTATCTCTACCGGCTAATCATGGGCGATCAGCAACAGATTGGCGTCGTCGCCTGTTGCTCAGTCGATGAATATGATCGGGACATCATTCGCAAGCACGAACGCACGCGGCGCGACAAGGAAGACGATCGCACGCGCCACATCCTGGTGCTGCGGGCGCAAACCGGACCCGTGTTTCTTACCTATCGCGCCCAGGAAAAAATCGATGCCCTGGTCGTTGAGGCGCTGCAGAATAATCCGCCAATCTACGATTTTGTGGCCAACGACGACATCCGGCATACGATCTGGCGAGTCCCGGCTTACGATTCACTGACTGCGGCCTTTGCGGAAGTCCCTTATCTCTATATCGCCGACGGCCATCATCGGGCCGCCAGCGCCAGCCGCGCCTGCGCGGAAATGCGGGAAACGGGTTTCGGCTTTATCGGCAACGAAGAATATAACTTCTTTCAATGCGTGTTGTTTCCCGACAACCAGTTGCGGATTCTGCCCTACAACCGGGTGGTGAAAGATCTCCACGGGATGTCGACGACGGAATTTCTCGCTCGCGTGCGCGAGAACTTTGAGCTCGCCGAGAACGCCGCTTCGTCACCGCCGGCGCGCGGAAATTGGAGCATGTATCTGGATGGATCCTGGTATGGCCTGACACTGCGCGATGACAGCGCGGCGCCAGAGGGCGCAGTTGATTCGCTTGACGTCAGCCTGCTTCAGGACCGGCTGCTGGATCCAATTCTGGGAATTAAGGACGTGCGGACTGATAAGCGAATCGATTTCGTGGGTGGAATTCGCGGAACTGAGGAGCTGGAAAAACTGGTGAGAGAAGGCAAAGCCGCGGTGGCTTTTTCAATGTTCGCCACCACCCTTGATGATTTGCTGAAAGTAAGCGACGCCGGCGAAATCATGCCGCCGAAATCCACCTGGTTTGAGCCGAAACTGAGGGATGGATTATTAAGCCACGAGATTTGACGGAGCCCCAACTCGGAGCGCAGGCATCCCTGCCTGCAAAGCTCTGGTTCGCGCTTCGCGCTCATGCGGGCAGGGATGCCCGCGCTCCATTTACGCCAGCGCGGCGAAGACTTCGTTTGAAAGCAACGCGCCGCGCGAGGTTAGCCTCAGCGTTTCATCCCTGATCTCGATCAATCCAGCCTGAACCAATCGATCAAGCTCGCCGTCGTAATCAGCGCACAGGTCACCACCAAACCGCCCGCGATAACTCTTCAGATCAATTCCCCGCATCAGCCGCAAGCCGAGGAAAATTGACTCCGCCCGCAGATCGTCATCCTGCAAGTCTGTTCGTTCAATTACCGGCGGCGCTCCCGTTTCGATCAACTCCAAATACTTCGCCGCATCGCGCTCATTCGCCCAGCGCCGCCGCCCGCCATCATACGAGTGCGCCGAATTGCCGAAGCCGTAATAGGGCGCCCCGGTCCAGTACTTGCTGTTGTGCCGCGCTTCAAATCCGGGCAGGCAGAAGTTCGAGATTTCGTAATGCTCATATCCGGCGGCGCAGACCGCTTCGATCATGCTCGCATACATCTCCGCCGCGAGATCCTCATCGGGTTGCGGGCGCAGGCCGCGCTTGATTTGATCCGCGAGCGGCGTTCCTTCGTGTACATCAAGCAAATAGAGCGAGAGATGCTCGGGCCGCAGCTGCAACGCCCGCGCCAGATTTCGTTTCCAGCCGGCGAGCGTCTGGCCCGGCAGACCGGCGATCAAATCAAAATTGATGTTCGTGAAGCCGGCGTCGCGGAGTTGCTGAAAGGTCGTTTCGATATCGGCCGCCGCGTGCGTGCGCCCGAGTTGGGCCAGCTCGCGGTCGTTGAAGGTCTGGGCGCCGAAACTCGCGCGATTGATGCCGAGCCGGCGCAGGCCCGCGAAAAACTCGCTGCGAGATCCACGCCCGGCCACGGCGGCGTCCAAACGGTTGGGCTCGTCCTGGTCATCGTTTTGTTTCGCGGCGGCGCGTGTGCCGCCGTCACCGGGATTAATTTCCAGGGTCACCTCGGCATCGCTGGTCAGCACGAAACGGTTTCGCACCATCTTTAGCAGGGCTTCAATTTGCGCCGCCGTCAGCAACGAAGGTGTGCCGCCGCCAAAATAGATCGTATCGACCGGCGCCGGCTGCTCCACCTCGCGCCAACCTTCGACTTCCCGGCTGACCGCGCGGACATATTTCTCGGCCGTGGCTGGTTCATACATTCCCGTCGCAAAGTCGCAGTACGAACAACGCGAACGACAGAACGGGATGTGAATGTAAACGCCGGCCTGATCCATTGTTGGTATTATAAGACTCGAAAAGACAACCGGCGCGCAACCGTCACGGTCCCCTGGCTCGGGACAGTAGCCCGACCGTAAGGGAGGGCTTCCCACATACGAGACTATGGGCCCTCCTTCACGGCCGGGCTACTGCCCCGCCGCACTGTCTGGTCCACCAGTCACGAAAAGTCCGGTTCGAATGCTAGAATGATTTTCACTCAGATGGCCCGCGAACTTCGCATACTCAATCAAAAACCTCGGCAGCCGAAACCTGATTGGTTGCGGATTCGCCTGGGTGACCCTACGAACCAGAACCATTTGCTGAAGCTGATTCAGGGGCTCAACCTGCACACCGTCTGCCAGGAAGCGAAGTGCCCGAACATCTTTGAATGCTGGTCCGATCGCACCGCGACTTTCATGCTGGGCGGTGATATCTGTACGCGCCATTGCGGGTTCTGCGCAGTCGGCAAAGGCGCTCCGGGAGCGCTCGACGAGCAGGAACCAAAGAATGTCGCCGAGGCGGTGCGTCATCTGAACCTGGCGCACACCGTCATTACTTCGGTCAATCGCGATGACTTGCCGGACGGCGGCGCCGCCCATTGGGCGGCCACGATTCGTGAAGTGCGCGCGCTCAATCCCGGCTGCCGGGTCGAAGTTTTGATTCCCGATTTCAACGGCGATGAAGCGGCGTTGAATGTCGTGCTGGATGCCCACCCGGACGTGTTGAACCACAACACGGAAACAATTGCGCGCCTGTACCGGCGGGTGCGGCCGGATGCCGACTATCAACAGTCATTGACCCTGCTGAAACGCGCGGCGGAACGGAGGGATCGCTGCCAACCTGAGATGTTGACCAAGAGCGGCATCATGGTCGGTCTGGGCGAGACGTTCGATGAGGTCGTCGAGTTGATGAAAGACCTGCGCGCCGTTTCCTGCGACATCATGACTATCGGTCAATATCTCCAACCGCATGCGCGCCGCTTGCCCGTCGAACGCTACGTGACTCCGGAAGAATTCGATCGCTGGCACGACCTGGGCATGGAGATGGGTTTCCAGCACGTGCAATCAAGCCCGCTCACGCGCTCGTCATACCACGCCCGCGAACAAGCGAACGGCCACGAATCGTAGGCAGCGTCATTCCTCCAGATCGCATCTCAGCGACCAAACCCGATATTTGTGGAGGTTCCTGATGCGAAGACTTCCGTCCAAACTACTCACCATCACGCTTTCAATGCTGGTAGCCGGCACCGTCATGGCCTTAGGCGACGAGGACGCTGCGACCTTGAATGCGATCTCCGGTTATCGCCAGTGGACCAGGGTCAATCCCGAACCCGTTAAGATCGAAACACCTCAGAACATACCTCCGCAGCTGGCTACGGTTTGAGCGGTCCTGCCCCTCACCGTGAGTGAGGACAGTCTGGCTAAACTGATGACGATGCCTCCTCCTACCGCGCACGACGGGGCGGCGGACATCGCGCCAACCGCACCAAACGCGAAGGTTCAGATTCCGGAACCAACCTCGATTAATCAGCTAACCGAGCGCAATGCCAGGCCAAACTCTGAAGTGGCCACCTCGGGACCGAAAAAGCCCCCTTACTTTCCAGAGCCGGTTACGGTTAGTCAGCCGCTGCTGCGTTCGGGCAATCCCAAGCCGACTCACGAAACGTCTTTCGGCTTCGCTTATGTCAATGACCTGGGCCGATCGGCTTTTGGTCTCAAGCCATTTGTATTTCCCACCGGAACCATTATTGTCCGCGAGCGACTGCTGCAGCTGAATGCAAATCCGGATCGGCTGGTCGTCATGGTCAAGCATGACAAAGCTTTCAATCCCGCCGCCAATGGCTGGGAGTTCCTGAGCGTGAACGGCGATGGCACCAAGGTTATCAAACGCGAGAAGAATGGGGAGTGCCTGAAATGTCATCAGACCGCTGCGAGCAATGACTTTGTCTTTCCCGAAGACAAGCGCGATCGCTAAACGCGCTTCAGGTACAATGCTGCCGCTCGTCGATCTGGAATCTGTGGTTTTCCGATTCCTCGACTGAGGCTGCCACGCTGCCAATCAACAGCTCCAATCAACGATAGTACGCGGGACGATCACATGAAGCGATCGAGACGGTTAGCGATCTTAATCATCGGCTTGACCATTCTCTTCACAGTCGCTTCGTGTCATCGGCAGCCGGCGCGGAACCGGCTGAATGAAATTCAATTTCCACCAATCGTGCTCTGGGCCTGGGAGCGGCCTGAAGACTTGTCTTTTATCGATTCACGCAAGTATGGCGTCGCCTTTCTCGCGCAAACCCTGACCTTGAAGGGTGACGACGTGATCTTCAATCCGCGCCATCAGCCGCTGGAGACGCCGCCGGCCGCCAAGATGATGGCGGTGACGCGGATCGAATCGCAAAAAATTACCGGCCAAAAGCCGGTGTTTTCCGCAAACCAAAGACAGCAGCTGGTCAAATTGATTCTGCAAACAGCGACCCGCGAGCGCGTGGCGGCAATTCAGGTGGATTTTGATGCGCTGGTCTCTGAACGCGAGTTTTATCGGGCGCTGTTGCAGGATTTGAGAAGCCGGCTGCCGGAGAATGTGCCGTTGTCAATGACGGCCCTGGCTTCCTTCTGCATCGGCGATCGCTGGCTGGACGATCTGCCCGTCGATGAAGCGGTGCCGATGATCTTCCGCATGGGCGCCGACGATCGCACGGTCAAGAATATGCTCACCGGCGGTGACGATTTTCGCGAGCCCTTGTGCCGGAGAAGTTATGGAATTGCCACCGATGAACCGGTCGACCTGAAATTCAAATCCAGCCGCCGGGTCTATGTTTTTAATAATCGCTCATGGCAACCGTCCGACCTCGACGCCATCAGTGAAAGGATTCGGCAATGATCCGCCGCGGCTTTACCACGGTCCTCCTGTGCGCTCTGCTAATCAACTCATACAGCGTATCCAAAGGCTGTGGTCCCACATCGCTGCAGCCGATCTTCTCTTTTGAATCATCGCCAGATCTTCCCTTCATGGAATTTGCGGCCGGGAACATCGGCATCGTCAAACCCACGTTTGGACGTAAGACGCTGGTAATCGCTTATCGATATTTGAACGGCGGTTCGTTTAGCCCGGAAGAGCAGCGCCAATTGGTGTCAGCACTCCACGGCGAAGGGCCGGAGCCGGTCGATGATGCGGCGCTGAAGACATGGATTGCCCTGCGCAAGGAATTGTCGCCGCAGGAGGCGCTGCCCGAGATTTACCTGGAACGCACGACCCCGTTTGAGACCTACGATTATTTTCCCAACTGCGCCAACAACGCTTTCGAAGTGGCGACGAGCACGCTGAAAGATCGCGCGGCGAGTTACGGGTCAGATGATCGAAACGTTCGTGAATGGGTGCACGGGCAGGATGAAGTATTTCAGAATTGCTCCGGCGGCTCGGCGACCATTCCGCATGAGTTGGGCGCCGAAGCGCCGGAGTGGCTGCGCAATGATCGCGCCTATCAAATCGCCGCCGCGTACTTTTATTCGCTGCAATTCGAAGAGGCGCGGTTGCGCTTCGAAAAGATTGCCGCTGATCCTGAATCGCCCTGGCAATCGACCGCCGATTATCTGGTCGCGCGTACATTGGTGCGGCAGGCGAGCCTCACCGGCAATTCATCAAAGAAGGCCGCTCTCTACGACCAGGCCGAGGCGTACCTGGCCAAACTCATAAACGGCAACCAACAGTTTCGCGAGGCGGCGCGCAAGATGCTCGGATTGGTCAAGTACCGGATTCATCCCGAAGAACGCGTAGCCGAACTCGCCGAAGCGGTCTCCCGGCCAGGCCTCAGTTTGGATCTGAAGCAAGACGTGATTGATTACGTTTGGTTGTTGGGAAAATTCGAAGGTGAAGTTCTCAAGAAAGAGCACGAACGCCAGGAAGCTCTAAAAGCGAACCCGAATCGTCGGAATGCGGAGTCAGCGGAGGCCCGCCCCGATACGACCTACGATCAGATACAGCGCGGCGAACTGATCCCGGTGTATCTCAGCCCAAAGTTCGTGGATGGCAGCAATGATTTTCGCAACGCGATCTCGTTGCAGGTAAAGCCGGAAACGCCGGAGCCAGAAATTCTGCGTTTAATAACGGAGCGTCTGGGACGGCCTTTGACGGACGAAGAAACCAACCTGCTCAAAGAGCAAATCAGGCATGCGCTCAATCAGCGGCGGTGGCTGACATCATTTAATTTGAAACTGACTCGCGCGACGCCTGACTATGAGGGTTGCCCCTATTGTTACGGCTTGAAATGGACGCTTCCCGATGTGCCTCAGTTTCTGCTTAAAGACGATCTGACCGATTGGATCTTGACGGTGGAACTCGAAGGCCCCGGTCTTTACGAGCATGCCTGGCAGAAGTGGCGGGAGACAGATTCGCCGGCGTGGTTAATCTCCGCGCTCCTCAAAGCTGAGCCAACTTCACCTAACGTAAAACGTTTGCTAGCGGCGGCGGAACACGTCGCTTCTGACTCGGCTGCGTTTCCCACTATCGGTTTCGAGTTGGTACGGATGAGGACGGCGCTGGGCGAGTCCCATGAGGCGGAGCAAATGCTGGATAAGATTGCTGCGACGCAAGCCGATCGGCTGCCAAGCTCCGCCCAGAACGAATTCCAAATTCAGCGCCTTCAACTCGCGCGAAACCTGAGCGAGTTTTTGAAGTATGTCGCCCGCAAGCCGGTGGCGTTCTACGACGAAGGCCTCTATCTCAGCATCCGCGAACTAATTGACGAAAGGAAGTCTCGCTACACCGAATACGAGCGTGATGTTACGAAAGAGGAGTACGCAGCGCAGATAGAAGCTGACTACCGGGATTTGCTCGCTGATGATTTGAAATTGCTGGGCCCTGACACCGCTGACGTGATCGATCGTCATTTTTCGTTGCGGCTGCTGCAACAGGCATCGAGCGATCCGCAAATCTCTTCGTTTCTCCGACATCGGCTGAAGCTGGCGGCGTTCACGCGTGCCTTGCTGCTGCGGAATTACGAAGCCGCTCTGCAGTTGGCGCCGGAAGCAACGAAAGTCGCTCCGGAACTGGCGCCGCTAATGAAAGAGTTTGTCGAGGCCAAAAATATCGGCGAGCGCGAACACGCCGGACTTTACCTGTTGCTGAAGTCTCCAGGTCTGACGCCGTTTATTACCGCGGATGTGACGCCGGCCTCCGCAAGTAACGATCAGCTGGACTACTACTTTGAAGGCGCTTGGTGGTGCGCGCCGAGCGAAACCGAATATCGCGATGGAAAAGAAGTCGCAAAGGTGGTGACGCCGCCGCCATTCCTTGACGCGCAACAAGTGTCTGAAGCCAAACAGGAGTTCGCAGCCCTAACGGAAATTGGAAATGCCAAGACCTTTCTGGGCAAGAAGGTCCTCGAGTGGGCGCACAGTTCGCCAGACGATCCGCGCATTCCGGAGGCGTTGTTCATCGCCTTCATGGCGAACGAGAGTTATAAGTACGGCTGCAACGGATGGGAGCATGACGAAGAAATTCAAAGCGCAGCCACAAACCTGCTCCGCCAAAAATATGCCGCCAGCAGCTGGACCGCGAAGCTGCCCGAAAGAGATCGTTGACGGCTGATTTGTTTTGCAGTCTTAGGTGAGAATGGACAAGGCGGCTTCGACAAGTCTCGTCTGCAAGTTAAGCCACTGCTGGCCCATCGTGCTGGCGTCACAATCTACGGCCAAGCTGTTCGCCAGGTCAGGGAGCAGTACCCGCTTGCGGAAATCCTCAATCAGGCCGGCGTCAGTGATGACGGCGACAATCTCCTGGTAAAGCCGGTAGCTTAGATAGTCAAAATTCGAGGAGCCGGCGATCAGGTATTTGTTGTCGATGAGCATCGACTTCAGATGCGTCATGCCGCCCTGGTAAAGCCGCAAATCAATCTTCGATTTGGCCGCCTCCCGCCGCGCATAGTCGGCAAAGAGACTCCAATTGTTGGCGTCCGGCGTGACTATCTTCACATCGACGTTGCGTCGCGCGGCTTCCCGCAACCGCTCGTAGAAGGGAAAAGTGATGTAAGGACTCTCGACAAAAATCGAGGCTTCGGCGCCGTCGATCAGATCGATGACGCGCTGAAATACGGCCCGATTACCGCGGCCGTCAAGGGTCAGCAACTCAAGGTCGCCGAATGACTCGGCCGCAAATAAATCTTTGCCGCTCCAGGTTGCCTGAAAGTCGTCGGCGAGCAAACACACGGCCGACGGATCGTCGATCCGGATCATCATGTCGTGCCAGCTGGCGTTGTGTTCGCTGAAATTAATGCCGCCGATATAGGCGGCGGTGTCATCGATGACGATTAGCTTCTTGTGATTGCGGCTCAGCAGACTGCGCGGCGAAAGGCCATAGGCATTGGTGAATTTGATTCCCACTCCGGCGCTGCGAAGCGCGTCGATCATCGCATCGGTGGCCCGGGCTTCGGCGCGCAGGTCGGCCGCAAACAGGTTCGTCGGTGAATATTTGAACCGATCACTCAGCACCACCCGGGTGAACGAGTCGGCGAGAATCTTTCGGTTTCGGGCGGGCGATGAGCCGAGGACCGCTGCCAGGTCGCGACCGACCACGTCACCTTCCAGGGCGAAGGTCTGAATGAGGACTGACTCACGCGCCGCCAGAATGTCCTCCTGGAGACGCGGCCAGAATTCATTGAAATTTACGAGCAGCTCCATGCGCGGGTTCTCAGGTCGCCTTAATCCGGCGGCAATTGTATGCGATCTGCCGGGCAGATAGCGAAGCTGGGCCCGCCGGAAAGGCGGCGGAATTCTACCCGGAGGTACCGGTTCCGTTTCATTCACGCCCGGGCTCGAGCCCGGCGTGGTCGCGCTGGCTTTGGAAAGGAACTCGTTTTAGCGGTTTCCTGTTAATTATTCCCCGCGCGGAACACCGGGCTAAGACCACGGTGTGCGTAAGAAATTCAAACTGAACCAGAGCCTGACTGAGCCCATTGCGCGCATCGACTTCGATGATAAAATCTGCTGTCGCCAGCTGACTCTCATGCTGCACATTCATAACGGCGATTCAACTGCGCACACGGCGAAAGCCGCGAGCATCCCGGGCGATCATTTCCCCTGGCGCGAAGCGCTGGTGTGCGGTCCCACGCCCGGCGATCTCTCGGAGACTGACTTTCTAAAGATGCGGGCGCAACACTTGTCGGGTTCTTACCAGGTGCCGTTCGACAAATGCCTGGCCGAACTCCGCGCGATGCACGAGGCGCTGGCCTCCTTCGCGGAACATGAAGAAGTCGTCCTTTGGTTTGAGCATGACCTTTTTTGCCAGGTGCAGTTGATCTATCTGCTCAACTGGTTTGCGGCCAGAGAGATGGGTGAGACGAAGTTAAGCCTGGTTTGCATCGATCACTTTCCCGGAGTGCAACCCTTCCATGGCCTGGGCGAATTGAACCAGGAGCAGTTGCAGTCGCTTTATCCCGGCAGGTCGAACATAACGGCGGCGCAACTAGAGTTGGCGGTGCGGGCCTGGGGCGCCTATTCGTCTGCAGATGCCCGCCGGCTGATTGCCCTCTTGCGCTCAGATACCTCGGCGCTGCCGTTCCTGCGTGACGCTCTCAAAAAACACCTCGAGAGATTTCCTTCAACCCGTAACGGCCTGGGCCGCGTCGAGAATACGACGCTGGAATTGATCCCCGCCGGCTATAAAAAATTCCGTTCGCTCTTCCCCGCGTTTTCGCGCCGCGAGAGCGCTTACGGTTTTGGCGACGCGCAAGTCTACCTGGCGATGGAAGGGATGATGTCGGCCCGCAAGCCTCTGCTGGTCCAGCACGTCCCTGATCACTGGTCCCGCGACAGCGCCCAAATATTGCTGGCTTCATTCGAATTGACGGATGACGGTAAGGCGGTGCTGGCGGGAGAAGAAGACTTCGTGCTCACCAACGGCATCGACACCTGGCTCGGCGGCATACATCTAAGCGGCCACGAAGCAGACTGGCGCTGGGATGAAGATAGTCAGCAGCTGCTGGTTAGTTTGTAGCGGGTGTCGTGTCAGCTTTGTAACGCAAACTGTTAGTTTGCGTCGTCTCAAATTGGAAGTGCCGCGATTGTGGGACACTTCGATTACCAGGGCTACTACCAACGGAATCTCCCGCATTTCCAGCCGCGCGGAGCCGCGATCTTCGTAACTTTCCGACTAGCCGGCTCGTTACCGTCTACGCTGATCGACCAGTGGACAAATGAACGCGCATGGTTGATACATCTCGAGAACCTCAATCCGAATCATTTCGCTCGCGTGGCCCGCGAATTCGAGCGGACCTGGTTTGCAAAATTTGAGTCAGTGCTTGATGGGGGCTCCTGCGGACCACTCTGGCTCCGAGATGATCGCGTCGCCGATCAAGTGGCGGAAAGTCTTCACTATCGTGACGAGAAGGTGTATCGACTCGATGTCTTTTCGATAATGCCCAATCACGTGCATGTCGTTTTCAGACCATTACCAATGGCCCATGCGGAGAACTGTGAAACGCCTTATTACTCCCTCGCATCAATCATGCACTCTCTGAAAGGTTTTACGGCGCACGAATGCAATTCATTGCTGGAACGTCAGGGAGAGTTTTGGGCGCATGAAAGCTACGATCATTACATTCGCAATAATCAGGAAAGGCAGCGCATTGTAGCGTACGTACTTAATAACCCAGTTAAAGCAGGCTATGTTAGGGACTGGCGAGAATGGAAGTGGAATTATTGTCGCGAATAATTTCGCAAACTAACAGTTTGCGTTACAACGCGCATCTGAATCCGGCAACCATCCAGCGTTCGTGCGGATAGAAAAAGTTCCGATACGTCGAGCGAATGTGAATCTGGGGCGTCGCAAACGATCCGCCACGCAGCACTTTCTGGCTGACAAACCACTTGTCGTTGTATTCGTCAAATTCAGATTTGAATCCGGGATAGGGAACGTAATCGGACGTGGTCCATTCCCAGACATCGCCGATCATCTGATGGCAGCCGGGCGCGGTCTTACCTTGCGGAAACGATCCGATTGGCGCGACGCTCCACAGTCCGTTCTCAAAAAGGTTTGCCCGCGTTTCATCCGCTGGTTCATCGCCCCAGGGAAAACTCTGTCTTTGTCCCTGCGCCGAAAGGGTTGCGGCCTTTTCCCACTCGGCTTCGGTGGGCAGGCGCTTACCGGCCCACTTTGCATAGGCCGCGGCTTCGAGAAAACTCACGTGCGAGACGGGCTCGTTCGATTTATCGGCGGCGCGGTGCAGTCCGGCAAAGTCGCGAATCATCCAGGCGCCATCGTGCTGCTCCCAGTAGAGCGGCGCCTGCCAATGTTCGGTGTTCACCTTTTCCCAGCCCGCTGAATGCCACCAGCGGAAATTTCGATAACCGCCATCGCTTATGAATTCAAGATAATCGCCAACACTGACCGGCGCCCGATCGATTTGAAAATCTTCCAGCCAGACCTGGTGCGCCGGCTTCTCGTTGTCCCAGGCAAACTGGAGCGCAGGCATCCCTGCCTGCGGTTCGCGGCCATCTTTGGCTGCGCCCGGTGGGCCCTCCCTGACGGTCGGGCTACTGCCCCGCTCCGCATTTCCCAACTCAAAGAGCCCGCCGGCAATTTCAACCATGCCGCTGACCCTAACGACCGATGGCGGCGCAGGCCGTAGCGGCGCCGCGAACTGATCGCACAGCAGATGCTTGATGTCATAGACCAGCAACTCCTGATGTTGCATTTCATGCTCCAGCCCCAGCCGGACAATCCGGAGAATCTCGTCCGCATCATCACGAGACGCGACTTCCTCCATAAACCGCAGCATCACTTCGTCGATGTGGGCGCGGTACTTTTTGGTCTCCGCAACCGTGGGACGCGAGCGCGTGCCGCGCTTAGGCCGCTCAATGCGCGGCCCAAATCCTTCGTAGTATGAATTGAAGAAAAAGAGAAAATCTTCCGAGTAAGTCTTGTAGCCAGACTGATATTTTTGCAGCACCGTCTCAAAGAACCAGGACGTGTGTCCAATATGCCAGCGCGGCGGGCTCATGAACTCCGCGGTTTGAATCACATAATCTTCAATTTCCAGCGGGCCCACGATTTCCAGCGTGCGCGCGCGGACGGATTGATAGAGATCGGCAATGTTTGACGAAATGGGATCTATGGCAGATGTCCGTGGTGTTGACATTTGTAGCCTGCGGCCTGCCGCCGCACCAGTTCGGTAAGGCTCTGCCTTACCCTATCAGGTTGTCAAGAATGGGGCGGCTAAGCCGCCTTTCTAAGTCAATCGAAGCCGCTTATCGCCTGGCTCACTGATGCGACCAATTATTTCCGCCCGCGAATAATTCTCGCGCAGCAGGTTCAACAGGTCACCCGCCTTCGCGCTCTCAATCGCGAGCAACAATCCACCCGCTGTCTGGGGATCGAAAAACAATTTCAACAGATTCGGATCGATGGCCGGCGATATTTCAATATCTTCGCCCACGTATTCGCGATTGGTTCGGTCGGCCCCCGTGACCAGACCAGCCGCCGCCAATTCCAGCGCGCCATTAATCAAAGGCACCCGCGCCGCCTCAATCTCGATGGTGACGTTGCTGGCGCAGGCCAACTCCCAGGCGTGGCCCAGCAGCGCAAACCCGGTCACATCGGTAGCGCCTTTTACCTCGAACCTGTCAATCGCTTCCGCGGCGAACTTGCCCGGCGTCATCATGGTTGCGACTGATTCGGCAATCACTTCGGCTGAGGCTTTGGCCCGTTTGATTCCCGACGAGATCACGCCGGTGCCAATCGGCTTGGTCAGGATGATCACATCGCCGGCGCGCGCGCCCGAATTCGTGGCCACCCGGTTCGGATCGATCACGCCGGTGACGGAATAGCCGAACATGATCTGTTCGTTATCGACGCTGTGACCGCCGACCAGCATGACGCGGTTTTCGGTCAATACCGACAGGCCGCCGCGCATAATCTCCTGGAGGATCGAAAAGTCGACGCCCTTTTTCGGAAAGCAGGTGATAGCCATCGCGGTCACCGGCCTCCCGCCCATGGCCCACACATCATTGATCGAATTAAGCGCGGCGATGCGCCCGTAATCGAACGGGTCATCGACAATCGGGGTGAAGAAATCGAGCGTCTGGACCAGCGCCAGATCGTCGCGCAGACGATACACTCCGGCGTCATCCGCTTTATCGAAACCGACCAGCAGATTCGGATCGTCAGGTTGTCTCTCAAGCCCGCTCAGCACCTGAGCGAGAACGCTCGGGGCGAGTTTCGCCGCTCAACCAGAGCACGAAACCATTTCCGTCAGCCGCATGGCGATGCCTCCTTTCTTAGATCCGTGTCGAAGCGTCGCATCGCGATATGATATTGTCAACGCCACTTTCAACCGAGGTTTTCGGCGATGAGATTGCCAAGATGGAGTGTCTTGTTGTTGCTGGCGGCAATGCTGCTGGGTGCATCGTTCCTCGCGGCTGCGCAGGACGCCGACATGACGAGCCATTTTGATTACGATCACAAGTCCCCGCTTAACATCAAACAGGTCGGGGTACAACGTCGCGCGAACGCCACCGTATATGACATCACGTATGACAGTCCGAAAGGCGGCGTCGTGCCGGCGTATCTGGTGGTGCCCAGGGGCCGCGGCCCGTTTGCCGCAATCATCTGGGGGCATTGGTACTGGGGAAACTCGTCCCAGCGTAATCGGCGGGAGTTTCTTGATGAAGCAATTGCCCTGGCGCCGTCAGGCGTCGTGTCGCTGCTGACCGACGGACCGATTGCCCGGCCCGGTTATGTCACGAGCAAGGACCCGCTCAGCGAGCTGCAAATTACGAATATGGTTCACGCGGTGGTAGACATGCGCCGCGGCCTTGACCTCTTGCTTGCCCGCCGCGATGTCGATCGCGGGCGAATCGCCTACGTCGGCCACAGTTACAATGCGCAAGTCGGCGCCTTCCTCGCTGGCCTGGATCACAAATTCAAAACGTTTGTCTTGATGGCCGGCGTACTTTCCGACGAAGTGGATTTTAGATCGAGAGAATTTCAGAACTTGCGGCAAAAAGTCGGGCCGGAAAAGTTCGACGCTTACGTCCGTAAGTATTATTGGACCGACGAAGGCAAATACATCGCGAACGCCGCGCCGGCCTTCGTGTTTCTCCAATATGCTGCGCATGAGACTTTCCTAAATCCAGATCGCGCGCGCGAGTACCTGGCGGTTGTCAGTGAGCCGAAACGGCTGGAAATTTATGACGCCGACCACAATCTTAACGCCGCGGCCCGAAGAGATCGCATTCATTTTCTGGTTGAACAACTAAAACTGAAACCGGTTCCCGAGGCAGTCATCTCAGCCGTGCCGAATCTCTATCAACCACCGCAGCCCTGACTGAATAGCGCCGGCCGGCAGCTCGCGTTGCCTTGCCGGATGGCCTTACTGACAACGATGCACGATGTCCTGATCATTGGCGCTGGTCCCGCGGGTCTCTCAGCCGCACGTTGGTGTGACGAGCTTGGCCTCGACACGCTGCTGCTGGAACAGCGCGATGAAGTCGGCGGGCAGCTCGCCTGGATACATAATCGAATCGATAACTATCTCGGCCTCAGAGCTGACCATGGTGAGCAATTGCGCCGGGTCTTCATCGAGCAAACCCAGGACTGTGGGTTCGATCTCTGGACGGGGGTCCAGCTGGAGAAAATCGATCTCAAGGCGAAACGCGTCCGTTTACACAGCGGTGAGGAGCTGCAGGCGATTGCCATTATCATCGCCACCGGTTTACGACGGCGAAAACTGGGTATTCCCGGCGAAGACGAGTTTGCCGGGCGCGGCGTGATGGAATCAGGCAAGCGCGATCGGGATCAATTTACGGGTAAGGATGTTTGTGTGATTGGCGGCGGCGACGCGGCTGCCGAGAATGCGCTGCTGCTGGCTGATGGTTGTCCGACCGTGACTCTGGTCCATCGCGGCCGCAAGCTGCGCGCGCGGCGCGAATTCACCGAGCAACTACACACTCATCACTGCATCACCGTTTTTCCGGAATCAAATGTGCGGCGCATCCTCGGGAGCGACTGGGTGGAAGCCGTGGAGATTGAACGCGCGGGCGCAATCAAGCCTTTTCAGATGGCCGTGCAGGGTGTCGTCATCAGGATTGGATTCGAACCGAACACGGATTTCGCGCGCGAGCAATTGCAGCTTGACGAGGGGGGATATGTGCCCGTCGACTCGCGCCAGGAGACCAGCGTTGAAAACGTCTTTGCGATCGGCGACGTGGCGAACCCGCTGGCGCCGACGATTGCCGGCGCAGTCGGCGCCGGAGCAACTGCCGCCAAGGTGATCGCCTCGCGGCTGGCGCGCTAACTTTTGGAGTGCGGCGGCAGAGCGCCGCTTTGTTATTGTCTGGAATCCGCCAATGAAGGCGGGGGCAAGCCGCCCTTCCTGACCTTGAGAAAAGTGAGCGGGCGCTCCAAAAATTATTTTCCGCTTAACCAAGCGGCGCGGTAGGCTCTGGCTTGGGCGCTGGCGTTCGGATCTTCTTCAATCCGGTAATCGAAAACCTGGGGCGGACCGAGAATCACTTCCCGGGTCATGGCGTGGCCGTCGCGCGAAATTCCAAACATCACCCGGTCGCCTGGCTTGTATCGCCCCAGCACCTTGAAAAAATTATCCGGCGACAGCCTGGCGCCGCCGAGCGTCGTGATCACATCGTCCACCTGCAGGTCTGCCGCAGCGGCGGGCGAATCGGGGCGCACCGCCGCGATTTTGAAAACTGCGGTCTCATCTTCGTCGCCCGTTATGCCGATACCCACCGGAACTGAGGCTGACCGGATCATTCGCAGTCCGACTGCGCGGAGAGCCTCGTCGTATGGCAGCCGTTCGACCCCGCGCACATAACGTTTGAAAAAGTCCTCCGCGTCGGACCCCGATACCATTAACAGCGCGCGGGCAAAGTCGTCGTTGGTGTAGCCGCGTCCGCGCAGGTAATAAGTCGCTTTGGGCGCCTGCAAATAGAAGTTTTCGTACAGCGAACGCATGACGTCGTCGAGTGACGCCTTGCCGTTCGTGTTTTGTCTAATCAGGAGATCCATCACCAGCCCGATCGTCTCGCCCTTGGGGTAATAGCTAACCGAGGTGTTGGCGAGATTTGTCTGCTGGGCATGCGGCGCGTCATCGATAAATGGAGCCGAGAGCGACGAGGCTTCGGCGCTCATCAACTTGCTGCCCGGTGCGTTTTCAATTTCCGCGATTTGCGCCGCGAAGGTATTGAACAATTTGCGGTCGTCCCACAAACCTGCGCGCCGCTGCATCAGATGACCGTAATAATTGGTGATGCCTTCGGCAATCCAGAGTCCGCGCGTGTTCGCCGGCCGGGTGAAATCCCATGGTCCCAGTTCGAGCGGCCGCAGGCGTTTCACATTCCACCCGTGAAAGAACTCGTGGGCCGCCGCGTCCAGCGTGTCGCCATAGGTATCGCCTTCGCCCAGCACACCGGGCTCGATAATTTGCGTCGACGTCAGATGTTCCATGCCGTCGCTCGAGTGACCATCGTTGGCGAAATGAAAAAGGAAGGTGTACGAATCGAATTCCGGCGGGCCCCACATCGCCGTTTCGGCGCGCACAATCTTTTCCAGATCTTTCACCAGCGCCGCGCGCTTGCCGCCTTCATTGCCGAATGAGTGGACCACGACGTGATAAGTCTTGCCGTCCACCTGGAAATCATCTTCGGTCCAATCGGGCGCCATTTCCGTGGGCGTGTCGATCAGCACATCCCAATTCGGAAATTCAAATTCCGTCTGATCCTTTTTCCGGGTGACGGCGCTGATCGTGTGCCAGCCGGCCGGAGGCTTGATCGAGAGGGCCACCGGGTCCTGCTTGTGTTCGACGACGTACATGAAGACGCAGCCGCCATTCAAATTGGCGTGCCGCGACGTGAGTTGCGAAAACGTCCCGGAGAGATCGTTGCCGAAGACTTTGTAACTGAACATCAAAGACATACCGGGGTGGCGATTTCTCTCAAGTTCAACCCGCCAGGTCTGATCGTCCGCTCGCGTCACCGGCGCATCCGGCATCGTACAGTCGAGGCCCGCCGGACATGCCGCCCGCGCCTTTATCTCCTGCACGTTCTTTGCAAAATCAAAAACGGCATAACGGCCGGGCGACCATTTCGGCATTTGAAAATCGAGTGAATGCAGATTCGGGTCCGAGGGCAGCTCGACTTCAATCGTGACTTCAAAAAGGTGCGAAGCGGGCCGCGACATCGCCAGCCAGTATTTGATGTGAAGCGGTTGTTCCTGCGCCGCCGCAGCCAGGGCCGCCGAGAGCATGAGCGCGGCGATTGTCAGCGCGCGCAAGGCAGTGAATTTGAATCGATACATTTGACGTTAAAGCCAGCCGGGCGTCAGAGTACCGACCTTAGCCGGGTTTCTGGGTAGCGCCAACTGTTGGTTTTTGGAGTGCGGTGACCGGTCACCGCTTTAGTTTAGGCCTTTGAGGCAAAACCGCCGACGAGTCGGCGCACTCCAAACCAGGACCGCAGCCGCGCTACATGACTCCTGCGAAGATTTGATAACATCGACTTTCAATGAGCGCAACTGAACGACTCTATTATCGCGATTCGCATCTCCTGGAATTCGACGCGAAGATTGTCGACGTCAGCGAACGCGACGACGGCGCCATCGCCGTGATTCTCGATCGCACCGCCTTCTATCCGACTGGCGGCGGCCAGCCTAACGATCTCGGCATGCTCGGCGACGCGCGGGTGGTTGATTGCATCGACCTCGAAGACGACGGCGTTTTGCACGTTATCCAGGGCGCGGTGCCGCAGCCGGGCGATACCGTGCACGGCGTAATCGATCCGCGGCGGCGGCTCGATCACCTGCAACAGCATACGGGCCAGCACATCCTGTCCGCCGCCTTCGTCAAACTGTATGACGCGCCGACCCAAAGTTTCCGGGTGATGGAACACGAGTGCGAGATTGACGTGGCGCTGGCAGATCCGACCGACGAAAAGATCGAGCGAGCCGTCGATCTGGCCAACCAGACCATCTGGCAGAACCTGCCGATAAAGATTCACGAAGTCACCGCCGCTGAAGCTGCGGCGCTGCCGCTGCGCAAGGAACCGGCGCGCGCAGGCGAGTTGCGCGTCATCGAGATTGCCGATTTCGATCTGACGCCTTGCGGCGGCACCCATGCCAATGCCAGCGGCGAAGTCGGCGTGATTGTCGTGCGCAGTTGGGAGCGGGCCAAGGGATTGACGCGCATTCAGTTCATGGCGGGCATGCGCGTGGTCAACGATTACCGCAAAGCCAACCGTTTGGCGACGCAGACTGCCGGCCGGTTCAGCGCCGGCCGCGAAGACGCGCCCGCGCTGATCGAAAAACTGATCGATGATAATAGGCGGCTGGCCCGGCGCGTCCGCGAACTTGACGCCATCGCCTGCCGGGTTGAAGCCGATGAGATGTTCCGGCGCAGTACGCCGACCGCCAGCGAAGGCAGAGAGATACGGATAATCCAGGAGGTCCTCCCTGATCGCGAGGCCGACTCGCTCAAACATCTGGCGCAAGCGCTAATTGCTCATCCGCAAGTCATAGCCTTGCTCGGCTCACATGAGTCAGACACCGCGCGTCTGGTGTTCGCGCGATCCGCTGATGCGGCGGGCGACATGAACGCGCTGATGCGCAAAGCGTGCGAGATGATCGACGGCCGCGGCGGCGGCAAACCCGACCTGGCCCAGGGCGGCGGAAAAAATGTCGCGGCCCTGGCAGACGCGATTTCAACCATTGCTGAAGCGCTCACAAAACCTTGAACCTCCCGTTTAGAGGCGGGCTACGGCCCGCCTTCCTGGAGCTCTCGCCGCGGTGGGCAGTCTAGTCCGAATTACGGTTTTAAGGCTGCTTCAATCCGTTCATCTCCTTAACAAACCGCGACGCGACCTTGCCGGCAACCGTGCCGCCCAACGAACTCAACTTTCCGCCGGCGATTACGGTCAGCGTCTTGGCATCGACGACGGTGAAGACATACATCGTCAGCACATCGTGGCGCAGCTCCAGTACCAGGTCAGCCTCGGTGAGATCTCGGGTAATCACAAGACCAAGTCGCTTGAATTCCGAATTCTTCAACAGCTTGTCTTCGACGGTCGCGCTGCCCACGAGCAGCGCTGTTGAGCGGACCAGCACGCGGCGCACAGCCGGCGCGGCGGGCCGATCTTCATTGACAGTCACGGTGCGGCCGCGAGTCGCCATCTCAGCCGTTTGCGCGCGCGCGCCGGCGGCGAAACAGAGAACTGCCACCATCAATAGAACCGGGGTGCGATAGGTGTTGAGAAAATGCTTCATGCGTAAGTGCATCGCAAGCGCAATACCTTCGTGGCGCGGTCCGATTTCCTGAGGATTTGCCATCGTGCCGCCAGTCGCGGCGATGGCCCTTCGGAGTTTTATCCGCCGCCTGAAGTACGAATGCTGCGCCGCCCTTATCCGGCGTCAACGGCGTGATGGACGGTCTGCCAAATTGCAAATTTGCGGATGCACATGCAAAAAAATTCGGGTGGCCCGACAACCCGCGCTGAGGGCTTTTCATCTCACGCGCAAATCCCGAAGCTGAATTCGCCGCCTCGTGATTTTGATCGCAATGCAGAAGTTGTCTTGAGCGTGCGCCTCCTCAGGCTCGCAAAATGAAATCGTCAGTTGAGCTGTAGTTGTTGAAAGCCGAGACGGCTTCGTTGGCCCAATTGTGTCCAGTTAACGAATGCTCTGAACCAACGTCGCCCCTTCGAATGTGAGGACGCAAACATGAGCCGCAAGTGGCTTCTCTTCCTGTTTTGCCTGGCGTTGTTAATTCTGCTGTCGCCGCGTTCGCGCGCCAGCCTGACGGTTCGGGTAAACGAACCGGCTTGCAGGATTTTTCTTCAGCATAACAACCTCGACGTCGCAATCGTGGTTGAGAACTCTCTGCCGGCGGCAACCGGCCAGCACCTCCGCGTTGAGTTGCTCGATCCGAGGGACCGGGTGACCGCTCACGCCGAACGCGACGAGTCGATCCAACGGGGCAGTCAAACCCTACATTTCCTCCTGCCTTTCGACAGCTCAAAATTAAATGAGACAGAACGCCGCGCGTTCTTGTGGTATCGCCTGCATTACCAGTTGACCGCGCCCGGCGGCGCGGTGACGGCTGACGGAATCCTGTCGCTCTCAGAAACCACTCCGGACCTGTTCGACCTGCGGGTGGCGGCCGCGGAACTGGTGCACGAAGCGATGCGTTACCGCGCCCGGGTACAGGCGGTCCATCCGGTCACGAAAAAACCGGCCGAGGGAGTTCGCCTCGATGCGGTGCTCACCTTGGAAACAGATGACTCAGGCAACGGCGTCAAAATCGCCGCCGCCGGCGTCACGGATGCTAAAGGTTACGCCACTCTGTTTTTCGATATTCCCCAGCGGTTCCCTGAATTTCCTCACGAGTCACAACCGGCGGGCGGCTCGCTCAAAGTAACGGGCCAGCGTAACGGCGTGACCGCCGAAGTCGAACATGACGTGCTGGTCGATCAATTCGCCCGCATGCTGCTGACGACGGACAAACCGCTGTATCAACCGGGCCAGGGGCTGCACATGCGCACCATGGTCTTCAGCCCGACCAAACATGCGCTGGCTAACCAGGACGTAATGTTCCGGATCGAGGATCCGGAAAACATGACCGTCTTCCGGGAAACGGTGAAGAGTTCCCGATTCGGCATTGCCACGGTCGATTGGCCCATCCCGGAAAACGCGCGGCTGGGTGATTACTGGATCAAGGCCGCGCTCGGGACCGGCGACGACGGCGACGACAGCGACATCAGGGTGCGTATCAGCCGTTACGACCTGCCGAACTTTTCCGTCAAGGTGAAACCCGACCGGCCTTACTACCTGGACGGCCAGGGCGCGCAAATCAAGGTCAGCGCCGCTTATCTTTTTGGCCAGCCCGTTACCCACGGTCACATCCGGGTGGTGCGCGAAACCAACCGCGAATGGAATTACAAGGAACAGAAATGGGACATCGAAGAAGGTGACAAGTACGAAGGCGACGCCGATGCCAACGGAGAATTCGTTGCCCAGGTGAAGCTCGCCGATGAACACGACGAGCTGCGCGACAATGAGTATGGGCGCTACAAGGACGTTAACTACGCCGCGTATTTTACCGACGCGACCACGAACCGCACCGAGCAGCGCCGTTTCGATCTGCGCGTAACCAAAAACGCGATTCACGTCTACGTGATCAGAACGGACCACCTCTACCACCAAAACCCGAAACTTCCACTCGAGTTTTATGTCTCTGCTTTTTATGCCGACGGCGTGCCGGCCCAATGCCGGTTGAATATCAATGTGAAAAGCAGCGAACGGAGCGCCGCGCAACTGCCATCGCGACGGCTGCTTAGCTTGAGCACCAATCGCTACGGACTCGCCAAGGTCAGCGGCCTGCGTTTGCCGGCCGCCATGCGCGCCGATGATTTCCAATTGCAGGTGCGGGCGCGCGACGGGCGCGGCCGGGTTGGCGAGACACACGAAGACGTCGACGTCGACGCTGACAATGACCAGGTGAGCATTGAGACGGACAAATCGCTTTATAGTCCGGGCGAGGCGATTACCGCGTCGATCACTTCCAGCGTTCCGAATCAGCAAGTAGTGTTTGACGTGGTGCGCGACGCGGTCATTCTCAGTTCGCAGATGGTGCGGCTGAGCAACGGCCGGGCCACCGTCACCGTTCCTTACCGATCCGAATTCAAGGACCGGGTAGCGTTCGTGGCCTATGGCGACTTTGCTGAGTCGCGGAGCATGATCGGCTCGCGCACGGTTCTTTTCCCGCACCGCCATGAATTGACCATCGATGCGACGGCGCCGCCGAAGCAGAGTTATCGTCCCGGCGATGAGGCTGAATTCAACTTTCGCGTGCGCACGCCTGAAGGCCGCGTGGCCGGCGCCCTCGGCCTGACCGTGGTCGATAAGGCAATCGATGAACGCTCTCGCACCGAGGGTGAGTTCGGCCGCAGCTACGGCTTTTCGCGATCGTTTGATTTCTTTGAGACCAACGATCAGATTGCCGGCGTCTCACTGCGCGATCTGCAAAATTTAGATCTGTCGAAACCGCTGCCGCCTGGTTTGGATCTGGCGGCCGAGATTCTGCTGAACCAGAATTCAATCTACCTGCCCTACTTCTTCGGCGGTGATAGCTTTGACGATAAAGCCAGCAGCTTTCTCGCGGACCTCGCCCGCACCAAGCTGTCAGCAGCCAGAGATGCGTTGGACGCGCACTATGTAAAGACCCGCCAGTATCCGCTGAATGACGAGGAGCTGGCGCGCCTGCTGTCTGAGGCTGGAATCGACCTGAAGGAACTGCGTGATCCCTGGGGCGTTCCCTACCGGGCGCAATTCTCAACCGATAAGCAATCGGACATATTGAGCTTTCGCAGCGCCGGCCCGGATAAGCGTTTCGACAGTGATGATGATTTTTTGATCGAAGGCGGGCGCTGGCTCTATTTTCGGAACACCGGCGAGGCCATCGATCGGGCAGTCCGTTCGTTTCATCTGCGCACCGGCAAATTCATCCGCGATCTGGCGACGCTGCGCACCGAGGCCCGGACCGAAGGTTTGAACCTCGACGCGCTCCGCGACAAATGGAACGAACCTTATCGCATCGCTTTCGATATCGATAAAGATGACTATGTAATCAGGATTAGCAGCAGCGGGCCGGACAAGAAGTTTCCGCCGGCGCCAACCTATGACAGCGATGATTTCGTCGTCTGGACTTCGCCCATCGATTACTTTGCAGACTCGCGGGCCGGCATCAGTGAGGCCCTCTCAAAAGAGATGCAAAGTAAGCAGACATTTCCCCGGAATGAGCGCGAATTCAGCGCGGCGCTGCGCAGTTCAAATCAATCGTTCGAAAATCTGCGCGATCCCTGGGGCCATGCCTACTACGCGATTTTCAACGTGTCGTCTTTCTATGCCGACCGGGTGCAGATCGAGCGCCGCGGCCAGTTTACCCAGTCGCCGGTGCAGCGCACCGAGGTCACTCCGGTGACGACCCGGGCCGCTGTCATCGATGTTCGCAGCGCCGGTCCTGACGGCAAAACGGGAACGGTTGACGACTTTACGGCGGCGACTTTCTCAGGCGCGCTGGCTGATCAATCGGGCGGCAGTGACCGGCCGGCGGTGGTGACTTCGCCGGTTATCTTCACCGGATCGGACGGCGCGGTCACCGGTCTGTTGCGCGATCCGAACGGCGCTGCGATTGCGGGCGCGACTGTTACCGCGACCCGCAGCAACGACTCGCAAAAGTATTCGAGCACCACCAACGACGAAGGTAAGTATCTCTTTTCCAGCCTGCCCCCCGGTCTCTACGAGTTCCGCTTCACCGCGGTTGGTTTCAAAGCCACCACTATCACTAACGTGGTGGTGCAGTCGCAGAACATCGTCGAAGTCAATGTTGATATGGACGTCGGCGCCACCAGCGAAACCGTGATGGTGACGGCCGCCGCGCCGGCGATGCAGACATCGCAATCTGACGTGGCAAATAGCATCACTATCAGTGGAGTCATTAATACACGACAAGTCCAGTCTCTTGAGATGAGTAAACGCGTCAACGTGGTCACGAAATCCGGGAGCTCGCAGGACACCTCCACCCCACGGCTGCGCGAATATTTTCCCGAGACGCTCGTGTGGCAGCCATCATTGGAAACGGACAACCAGGGCCGCGCGCAATTCAAATTCAAACTCGCCGACAACATCACCACCTGGAAGATGTCCGTGATTGGATCGACTGAGGACGGCGAGGTGGGAATGGTCGAAAAAGAGATCACGGCCTTCCAGCCATTCTTCGTCGATCACGATCCGCCGCGCATCCTCACCGCCGGAGATCAGATTTCTTTGCCGGTCGTGGTGCGCAACTATCTCAATCGCGCCCAGAACGTAAATCTCGACCTCAAGCCCGAGAGCTGGTTCACACTGCTCGGCCCGGCAGCGCAGCACCTCAACGTGCCGGCCGGAGATGCAACCCGCGGCACATTTGATTTCCGCGCCGTAACCCCGGTCAAAGACGGCAAGCAACGAATCACCGCAATTGCCGGAGACGCCAACGATGCGATCGAGAAGCCCGTGACGGTGCATCCCGACGGCGAGGAGAAATCGGTGACGGGCAGCGACATCGCGGCCGACCGCGGCGCCGTGAATCTCGACCTCCCCGCGGCCGTGATCCCGAATACGACCCACGCCGAGGTAAAGATTTATCCGAATCTTATGGCCCACGTCGCGGAGAGTGTGGAAGCAATCATGGAGCGGCCATATGGCTGCGGCGAACAGACAATCTCATCGACCTATCCAAGCCTGCTGCTGCTTACGCATTTGAAACGCACCGGACAGGACAGTCCCGTGCGGGCCAGAGCAGAGAGATACTTGCGCGCCGGTTATTCGCGGCTGTTGAACTATCACGATGAAAGCGGCGGCTTCACTTATTGGGGCCATGGCGATCCGGACGTGGCCTTGACTGCGTACGCGCTCCGCTTTCTCAGTGACGCGAGTCAATTGATGGCCATCGATGACGATTTGATTAAGAAGACTCGCGGGTGGCTCATCAAACAGCAACGGCCGGACGGCAGTTGGGCCGCTTATGATTACTGGGACAAGCATGAGAACAAACGGCGGACGGCCCTGCTCACGGCTTACGTCGCGCACGTGCTGGCAACCACCGCCGATAAGAGCCAGCCGGCAAAACCTGAGACCCAAATTGCGCCGGAGCTGAAACAGGCCTTCGCTTATTTGGCGGCGCCCGCCGCAGAGATTGATGAACCATACCTGATCGCCTCGTACGCGTTGGCTCGAATTGAGACCAATGACGCCGCCGGCGCGCAGAAATTGATCGCCAGGTTAAAGACCCTTGCTCACGAAGAGAACGGCGCCAGTTACTGGTCGCTGGAAACGAATACTCCATTCTACGGCTGGGGGCAGGCGGGCCAGATTGAAACGACGGCGTTGGTGGTGCAGGCGCTGAACAAATACTGCGGAATGCAGAATTCGGATTGCTCAGCGCAACGAGAATCGGGGTCGCCCGCAAATCAGCAACTAATCAACCGCGGGCTCCTGTTTCTGCTGCGCCAGCAGGATCGCTATGGTGTTTGGTATTCCACGCAGGCCACCATCAATGTGCTTGACGCAATGCTGAGCCTATTCGCACGTGCGACTACTCCCACCCCTTCCTCTGCTCGCCTGGCCGCTCTCTCGGTGAACGGACGGGAGGTCAAATCGATCGAAATGCCTGAGCCGCAGCGGCTGGTGACGCCGATTACCGTAGACGTGTCAGAGTATCTGCACAGCGGGGCGAACCAAATTGAATTGAAGCGCGCGCCCGGCAGTTCACCCGCGTCCATGCAAGCGGTGGTGACTTATTACCTGCCGTGGAAGGACTCAGCGGCGACGCCGGAAACAAACTGGCGCTCAAATGGGTCGAGCGGCTTACGGCTGGTCACGCACTTTGACAAGACCGAAAGTCAGGTGCAGGCAGAAATTAATTGTCACGTGGAGGCGGAGCGTATCGGTCTGCGCGGTTACGGGATGATGCTGGCCGAGATAGGTCTGCCGCCGGGCGCTGACGTGGATCGGGCCTCGCTGGAAACGGCGATGAAAGGTTCGGACTGGGGTATCAGCCAGTATGACATTCTCCCCGACCGCGTGGTGGTTTACTTGTGGCCGCAGGCGGGCGGCACGAAGTTCGACTTCAAGTTTCGTCCGAGGTTTGGATTGAATGCGCAGAGTGCCGCCTCGGTGGTTTACGACTACTACAATCCGGAGGCCCGCGCGATTGTTGCGCCGACGCGGTTCGTGGTGAAGTAACGTGTCCTCGCCGGGTTGGGCCAGACGGTGCTGGCCCAACCCATTCTAATCACCTCAGGCTTTGACGCCTTCGATCACGCTGAAGGGCATCTCGGTCGGAACGATCCGGGTCACCTTAAAGCCGGCATCTTCGTACAGCTTGCGAAACTCGGTTTCGGTCCGCTCACGTCCGCCGGTCATGACCAGCATGTTGAGATCGATGAACTTGCTGAAGTGCGGCTCACTGTTGGCCGGCACCACGGCTTCAACCAGAATCAGTTTGCCGTCCGCGGGCAAGGCGCGATGGCAATTCTTCAGAATCGCGACTGATTGTTCATCGTTCCAATCGTGAATTATCCATTTCAGGACGATCGCGTCGGCGCCCGCGGGTACCGACTGAAAGAAATCGCCGCCGATCACCCGACAGCGGTCCGCCAGCTCCGCTGCCTGAAGCTTCGCGTGCGCGCCCTCGACCACCTGTGGTGAATCGAAAAGGATGCCGGTCATCTCCGGATTGCGCTGCAGAATCGACGTAATCAACCCGCCGTGACCGCCGCCCACGTCCATAATTTTCCTGATGCCGGCAAAGCTATAGGCGGGATGCAGCGCTTCATTCGCCTGGGCCGTCATACCGGACATCGCATCGTTGAAGATCTTTGCGTTTTCAGGATGCTTGGCGAAAAAGTCCCAACAGTTTTCGCCGAACGCATGATCAAAAGCGATGCCTCCGGTGCGCACGCTGTGCAGCAACTCTCCCCAGGCCGGATAGTGCTCTTCGCCGAGTTCGGTCAACACAAAAGCGCGCAGCGATCCCTGGCCGTCGCGCAACGTATCGGACATGGGCGTCGCTCCGAAGCGATTTTGATCGTCCTGGGTGATGACGCCGACCGAAGCCAGGGCGCGCAGCACCCGAAACAACGATGGGCCATGTGTTCCGGTGGCCGCAGCCAGATCCTCCGCAGTTTTTGGTTCATCCTTAAGCAAATCGGCCAGCCCGAGTTTCGCCAATACGTAGACACACCGCGCAATCCAAAATCCCGAAACCAGCTGTAGCATTTGTAGCGGCGGCGGAATCTCTCTCGCAGTCGCAGTTGTTCCCTCCATCGTGTCCCCCTAAAAAGTTTTATTAATGCATTGCGAAGCAGTCAGCGCCATTTGCGTAAACAAATGGGATAGCGGTTCGTTCGAGCTTTCACCATCTCTGCCGCAGGCGCAGATGGCGCTGCCACGCGTTTGAGCGGACCGAATCTAATGCAGTGATGGGTTGTTCGGCAAACGCGCTTTACCCATTAGACATAAGGTTGTGTTAAGCTTCGCGCACCGGATCAAACAATCTTTTCGGGGGAATTAGTCTCAGGAGGACTTATGGCTAACGAACGAAAATGCAAAAACCCGCCGTGCACTTGCGTACCGCCGGATGGGCAAAAGTATTGCAGCGCTTCATGCGAAGGCGCCGGTGATACGATTGAACTTGACTGCGACTGCAGTCACGAAGAGTGTCAGGGGAACTTCTGACATTTGGAGTGCGCCGGCAGAGTCCCGATTTTGTCGGGACGCCGACGGCGCTTTGGTTCCAGCCGTCTAACGGAAGGATCCAAAGCAGGGTCGAGCCGCCGCACTCCAAAATTTATTTTTGCCGTTTGGCGATCATCACCGCCAGGTGTTCGGCCATCGCCGGATCGAGCTTCTCCACCTGCCGTTTCTGCTCCAGCGCGTCCTTCACATCGCCCAGCATCAGGTAACTAATCGCCGCATTGTAATAGAAGGAAGGATCGCCGGGATTAAGGCTGATCGCCTTTTGATGAAGCGCAATGGCTTCGCGCGCGCGACCCGATTTTGAGAGCGTCACTGCCAGGCTGTCATAACCCAGCGGGAAATCCGGATGCTCGCGAATCAGGATCCGGTAAACGAACTCGGCATATTTCATCTGGCCCAGGCGGTCGTAGGTGACGCCCATATTGTAACGGGCCCGCACGAATGAACTGTCGAGATTGACTGCCTGCTGAAACGCCCGCAAGGCCATTTGATACTGCTTCAATTCGCCTAACGCCTCGCCCAGGTCGTTCTGCGCTTCAGCAGAATTTGGATTCAGCGCTATCGCGCCCCGGAACGAATTCACCGCCTTGTCGAAGCGGCCGGTGCTCATATAAATACTTCCCGCGCGCAGCAACGCGCCGGCGGCAATAGCCGGGGAGCTCCTGGCGATTAGGGCAATGGTTTCGTACGCCTTGATTGCGTCGTCGGGCCGGTTCTGCTGTTCCGCGGTTTGGGCCACCCGGGCCAAACGCTGCGCCTCTTTGACCGGGTCGGCCGCCTGCGCCCGGGCGATCAGGCACAGACTCACCAGCAGCAGGGTCGCGCTTAGGAATTGGTTTGGGACTTTCATTTCAACGCTTCCGGCGCGGGCGCGCATCTTACCCTTCTTAGAAACAGACAATCGCCGCAGGAATCTGGGAATTTTTCGCCATTCGTAGTATCAATGTACTCGTATAGCCCAGTTTTACTGCAATAGTTACGGACAAGGAGGTTTTCCTCAATGACCAAGTGGTCTCTCTTGCTCCTGGTGGGAATGCTCGCCGCGCCCACCGCTTTCGGACAGAATAACGAACCGACACGCTATGAGTTTTACGGCGGGTACGCCTACCAGCGAGCGAATAACAACGCTGATACATTCGATCGGAATGGCCGGGCAACTTTGACCGCCGGAGGCGCGGTCCTGCTGGTTGACTTGGCCCAACATCCGGAGAACTATCATGGCTTCACCGCGGAGTTTAATCAGAACGTCACGCGGCACATCGGATTGGTAACCAGCGTAACCGGAACGTACAGCAAGGCGCCGTATACGAGCGCCATCACCGGAAACCAGCTGAGCGCCAGCGCTTCGCGTTACGATGTGATGTTCGGCCCGCGCTATAACCTACGCATGGGTACATTTACCCCATTTGGGGAGGCTTTGTTCGGCTTCGAACACATGCGCGTAAAGTTCGACCCGCAGTTGTCGAATTCGCCAAAATCTGACACGGCCTTTGCGATGGCCTTTGGCGGAGGTCTGGACGTTCATATCTCAGAGCATTTCGACGTGCGAGCAATTCAGGCTGATTATGTGCCCACGTTCTATAACGGCACGAGCCAACCAAACTATAGGGTGGGCGCCGGCCTGAAGGTGAAGTTCGGACAAGATCCGTAAAGCCTGGTGGCGGCCTAATTTGACTGGAGCGCAACCGTCTCTATTGCCCTGTTTAGAGAAAGGCAATTGGAGACGCTTGCGCTCCAGTCCAAAACCGTCACCAATTTAAAATAAGGGCACTACCTAAAGCCTCCACGGGTTTACTAACTGATAAACCGGCGGTAATCTCTCTCTCTCAAAGACTCTCTCTGAGTGTTAGAAACTTAGCAGTTAGTTGTAGGACAAGGAGGTTTCCTCAATGACCAAATGGTTACTCTTGCTCCTGGTGGCGTTGGTTTCGGCGCCGGCCGCTCTCGCGCAGAGCGGTGATTACTCGCGATATGAATTTTACGGCGGGTATGCGTACCAGCGGGCAAATAACAACGCCAGCTCATTCGACCAGAACGGCAACGCCAGCTTCGGTGGCCAACAGGTGATCTTCGGCAATCGCGATCAGGCCTATAACGGTTTCACCGGCGAATTCAATCAGAATGTTTGGCGGCATGTCGGATTAGTCACGAGCTTCACCGGCGTCTATGACCGCACGCCTTACGTGAACACGGTGACTAACCGCGAGTTCAGCGCCAAGGTCCAGCGTTACGATCTGTTGTTTGGCCCGCGCTACAACTTCCGTCTCGGGCGCTTTAATCCGTTCGTGGAAGGCATGGCCGGATTTGAGCATATGCGCGTCAGCTTTAGCGACAACATCACCAATGGCGTCGCGGCTGATACGGCTTTTGCGATGGCCTTAGGCGGTGGCGTGGACGTTCACCTGAGCGAGCACTTCGACATTCGCGCGATTCAGGCTGATTACGTGCCGACGTTCTTTAACGGCACGCATCAGAATAACTACCGCGTGGGCGCCGGCGTGAAAGTGAAGTTCGGACAAGATCCGTAAGAGCGATCATGACGCCGTCACCTCTGAACAACTCACCGATGGTGCGGCTCGGATAGATGAAGTGTGTCAGGTGAGTATCCGGTTAATCTTCTTACCTCTCTCAAGCATTCTTTCGTAGTTCAAGAAATTTAGCAGCGAGTTTCGGACCGACACCTTCGTCTTCGTGCTTAAAGAAGACAAAGGCGTCGTTCCATTCCTGCTCCTGCACCCGTTGCATCCAGCCGGCGAGATCCTTGTCTTCGTAATTGATTCGCCGCAAACGCAGATAACCCCACGACGCAGTGCTAATGATCTGCTCGAGCGGCTGGTCGTCGGTATCGGAAACCACGAGCGCACAGTTCTTCGCCCGCAGCAGGTCCATCACCTCATCTGCGAACCAGCTTTCATGACGAAATTCGAAAGCGGCGCGCTTATCACTCGGCAACAGTTCAAGAAAATTCCGCAGGCGTTCCGTGTCCTTCTTTGAATTCGGCGGCAATTGAAACAGCACGACGCCGAGTCGTTCACCCAGCAGCGCCGCCGTCCGCAACAGGTACTCGGTCTCATCGGCACAGTTGTTCAGTCTTTTGATATGCGTAATGCGCTGCGTCGCTTTGATCGAAAAACGAAACGCTGGCGGCACCTGCTCTTTCCAATTCTCAACCATCGAAGCCTGCGGCAGCCGGTAGAAAGTGTTATTGATTTCGACCGCCGGAAGACGGCGCGAGTAATACGAGAGCATCTCTTTGGCGGGCAGGTCTTCCGGATAGAAATTACCCTTCCATTCCTTGTAGCTATAGCCGCTGGTGCCGACGTGCAGGTTCATAAATAAGGACTTCTCCGCAGATTACGTTATCTTGATTTCGAGTGCGGTGACTGGTCACCGTTTGGTTTGCGAACTGGGAAAGCGCCGGCCAGCCGGGGCACTTCGAAACGCCGCTTCACGAAATCGCTCGTGCAATCAAGAACGCCGCCCCGGCCGCCAAACTTCCGATCAATGCCGTCTGCAAGGCGCTGCGTACCGGCCGCGTGCCGGTAAAGCGCCCTTTGACAAAGCCAAAGATGAACAGCGCCAGCAGCGTCACGGCTACCGATGACAGCAACGCCACCGTGATGGTGACGCGATGAAAATAGATGGCGACGATATACGGCGCCAACGGAATTAACCCGCCCGCGATGTAGGACAGCGCAATAGTCAAAGCGCTCACCAGCGCCCGCTTCGGGTCCGGCTGCTCCAGGCCCAACTCAAAGCGCATCATGAAATCAACCCATTTCTGCGGATGCTTTGAGAGCGCTTCCACGATCGGCGCGCTTTCCTTCTGAGTCAGTCCGTATGAATGAAAGACCTGCGCGACTTCGCGCATTTCCTCTTCGGGAATCTCCTTGACTTCGCGCTTCTCGCGTTCGCGCTCCTTGGCGTAATGTTCGGCGTCGCTCTTGGCTGCCAGATAGCCCCCGAGGCCCATCGCGATCGAGCCCGCTGCGATTTCAGCCAGCCCGGCGGTGACGATGATGCCGGCGCTGTTAATGGCGCCGGTCAACCCGGCGGCCAGCGCAAACGGGACGGTCAGCCCGTCGGACATCCCGATGACGATGTCGCGGACGGTCTCACCCGCAGTGAAATGCTTTTCCGTGTGTCGCGTCTGTGGCATTTGATGATGGGGTCAGTACCGCCCGCGTGAGGGGGTGGGACAAAGAACCACCCGCGGTATTCATTGACCCATCCGCTAACGCGCATGACTGACCCGTAGTGATATCGCGCACTCCAGATCAGAACTTTCCAATCAAGACCAATATTCCAATCACGATGAACGATGCGCCGGCGGCCCGTTTGATCCATTCGAGCGGCAGATATTGACCCAACAGGCTGCCCACTATGATCCCGAGCGCCGATACGGCGGCCAGAGCCAGCGACGCGCCGATGAAAACCTCCCAGGGCCGCTTCTTCTCCGCCGCCATGGTCAAAGCCGCAATCTGGGTCTTATCACCCATCTCCGCCAGAAATATTATTCCAAACGTCGTCATCAACACTCGCCAATCCATTACCACCTCAGTCAAAAGGACAAAATTTGATCGCGCAATTCATGTAAGGCACAATTGCGCATCTGTCAACGATTCGCCGTGGCTGTCAGCGATTCACCGTGGATCGAGCAGTAGAGGTCCCCGTGGTCAAACCCGCCAAAGAATTCGTCGGGACATCCCGTTTCACCCTGCGGCGTCGTCTGGGCGCCGGCGGCATGGGGGTCGTTTACGAAGCCCATGATCGGGAAACCGATCGCCTGGTCGCGCTGAAAACATTGACCCGGGCCGAGGCCGCGCACGTCTATCGCTTCAAGCGCGAGTTTCGCACGCTGGCCGATGTCTCGCACACCAACCTGGTCACCCTGCATGAACTGATGTCCGATGGTGATGACTGGTTCTTTACCATGGAACTGGTCAAGGGCGTCACCTTCATCAATTATGTCCGCCCGGAAATTGACCTGCCGACCGGCGATACCGACAACACCTTGCCGGCGCCGCGCGAAAACTCGTTGAAGTCCTCAGACTCGGCGGCGGACACGGAAATTTTTGACAGTTCCCAGATACCGGTCGCCGAGGCGAAGCCGGTCGATGAAGCAGCCGGGGCGGCGGACTTTGCGATCGATGAAGACCGCCTCCGCTCGGCTTTGCGGCAACTGGCGGAAGGAGTGAACTGCCTGCATGAAGTGGGCAAGCTGCATCGTGACATCAAGCCGTCCAATGTGCTGGTGACTGGCGAAGGCCGTGTCGTGATTCTCGACTTTGGCCTGGTTGAGGACATCAATCCTGAACTTCACGAAACGCTCCTCGCCGGCACACCTGATTACATGTCGCCGGAACAGGGAGCGCAAACCGCAATTTCCAAAGCCAGTGACTGGTACAGCGTCGGAGTCATTTTGTACCAGGCGCTGACGGGTCGTTTGCCGTTCCGCGGAAAGTTCTTTGAGGTCATGTTGCGCAAGCAGACGCGGGATCCCGTGCAGCCCCGTGAACTCAATCCGAGCGTCCCGCGCGATCTTAATGAATTGTGCATGCGGCTGCTGCAACGTGAACCGGAGGCGCGGCCGACGGGTCGCGAAATAATGCGGGCCCTCGGAGTCACACGCGCGCCTTTGACGCTGGTGCTGCCGCGGGACAATTCATTCATCGGACGCGAGCGGCAAGTCGCTGAATTGCACGACGCCTTTGGCGCGACGCGGGCCGGACAAACCGTGGCCGTTTATGTTCATGGCAATTCCGGAATGGGCAAGTCGACGCTCGTGCGCATCTTTCTCGATCAATTAAAAGCGGGCGCTCGCAATGCCATCGTCCTGGAGGGCCGCTGCTACCAACGCGAGTCCGTTCCTTACAAAGCGCTGGACGGCGTGGTGGACAATTTGAGCAAGCACCTGGCGACGTTGCGGCGCGCCAAGGCCGAAAGCCTGATGCCCCGAAACCGCGCGGCCCTGGCGCGCGTGTTTCCGGTAATGCTGCAGGTGGATGCCATCTTCGATGCGCGATCGGCCCAACCCGAAACCATCGATCTCTTCACTCTGCGGCGACAGGCATTCGATGCGTTGCGCGAAATGCTCACCAAACTCGGCAAGCAAAAACCGCTGGTTATCTTTATCGACGATTTGCAGTGGGCCGATGCCGACAGCATTCTTTTGTTGGAAGATTTGCTGCGGCCGCCGGATGCGCCGCCCCTGCTCGTCGTCACCAGCTTTCGTTCGGAAGACATCGATGAGAAGCCGTTTCTGAAGCAGCTGCTCCTACAGACCGGCACCCAAACATATCGCGAGTTGTTCGTGGGCCCGCTGGCCGGCGGCCAGGCGCGAGAGTTGGTGCGCGCGCTTTTTGCCGCCAGTAAGATCGGCGGTGAGCCCTTTATCGAATCGATCATCCGCGAGGCCGCCGGCAGTCCTTTCCTGCTGGAACAATTGACCCATTACGGAATGATGCACGAGCGCGCCGCCACGGCCGGCATTTCGCTGACCACCATGCTGGAAGAACGAATGGGTCAGTTGCCGGCCGGCGCCCGGCCGTTGCTGAATGTGCTCGCGGTGGCGCGCCGGCCGGTCGACGAAACGGTAGCGCTCGCCGCCGCCGGCCTATCCGGCGATCCGCAGCAGCTGTTGTTGCGCCTGCGCGCGGCTCAATTTATCCGCAGCGGTGGCGGGCAATACGGTATCGAGCTCTATCACGATCGCATTGGTGAAACGATCGGCTCGTTGCTGGACGAGAGCGAACGCAAGCACATTCACCGGCGCCTGGCCCAGGCCATCGAAGCGCGCGGTCTCGACGATCCCGAGAGTTTATATGAGGACTATCTTGGCGCCGGCGAAAGCGATCGCGCCGCGCGTCATGCGGTCAGCGCCGCGCAAAAGGCGGCGAGCGCGCTGGCGTTCGACCGGGCCGCGCTTTACTACCGCCGGGCCATTGAATTGGAACCCGGCGCCGCCAACCTGCTCGATTTGAAGATCGGGCTCGGCGATGCGCTCGCCAATGCCGGCCGGCCGGCCGAAGCGGCGCACGAATTTCTGGAAGCAGCGGCGATTAGCAACACGCGCCGGGCGCTGGAACTGCGCCAGCGGGCCGGCGCGCAGCTCTTGATGGGCGGCCACATCGAAGAAGGGCTTGGCGTATTCCGGGTGGTGCTTGAAAGCGTGGGCTTTCGCCTGGCCAAGGGTCCGCGGCGCGCGCTGCTTTCGCTGGCGCTGCGGCGACTGCTCATCACGCTGCGGGGCTTCAGCTTTCACGAGCGCGCCATCGAACAAATTCCGGACTCTGAGTTGTTGCGCATCGACATCTGCTGGGCAGTCGCCGCAGGTTTGGGGGTAGTCGATTTGATCCGGGGCGCTGATTTTCAAAGTCTTCATTTACTGCTCGCGTTGCGGGCCGGCGAAATCTCGCGGGTGGCGAGGGCCATGGCTTTCGAAGTCAGTCACGCGGCCGCGCGCGGCGGCGGCGCGGCCCATGATCGGGTGCGCGAGTTGATCGAACAGACTGAAGCGCTGGCGAACCGCGCCGGCAATCCACATGCGCAGGGGCTGGCGATTTGGGCGCGGGGCCTGAGCGCGTACTTGATGGGCCATTGGAAAGAGGCGGCCGATTATTGCGAACGCGCGGCTGACATTCTGCGCGACCGCTGCACCGGAGTGACCTGGGAACTGACGATCGCCAACCGCTTCATGCTGACCTCAATGTTGTATCTCGGCGACATGGTCGAGATCTCGACGCGGGTGCCGCAATTGCTCTCGGCGGCCCTGGAGCAGGGAAACCTGTTTGCCGCCACCGACCTGCGTACCCGGCTTAATATTATCTGGCTCGCGGCCGACGATCCGACGCGGGCCCGTGACGAAGTCATCTCGGCGATGACCACCTGGCCGCGCACCGGTTTTCATTTGCAGCACTACAGCTCGTTGGTGGCGCTGGCCCAAATCGAGATGTACACGGGCGATTACGAAGTCGCCTGGAAACACATCGAAGGCCAAATCAAAGCGCTGGAGAGATCGATGCTGCTGCGCATCCAGGGATTGCGCATCGATGCCTTGCACATTCGCGCCCGTCTGGCGCTGGCCAGCGCCACCGGCGATCAACGCAGCGGGCATCTGAGGCAGGCAGACAAACTGGCCGCGCGCATTGAACACGAAGAGATGCCTTACGCCAACCCGTTTGCGATGCTGATTCGGGCCGGCAGCGCGCGCCAGCGCGGCGATGAGCCCGGAGCGGTGGCGCAGCTGGAAAAAGCATGTGCGGCATTTGATGCCTCGCACATGCGGCTTTACGCGGCGGTGGCGCGCCGCCGTTTAGGCGAGATGGTGGGCGGCGACCGTGGCCGCCAGCTGGTCGCCCAAAGCGAACAATGGATGGCCAAACAACAAATCAAGAATCCGGTTAGAATGACGAATCTGCTGGCGCCGGGATTCAACCACTAGAAATGTCGCAACCGCTACTCGCATCTCTGTTCGATTCCACTGAGCGTCACGCCGTCAGTGTCTCAGAATTGACACAACAAATTCGCGGCGCGTTAGAGAAACGTTTTGCCTCAGTCTGGGTCGAAGGCGAGGTCTCGAATTTCCGCGCGCACAATTCCGGACATTGGTATTTCACGTTGAAGGATGAATTCGCGCAGCTCCGTTCGGCGTGTTATCGCAGCAGCAATCAGCGAATTCGCTTTCGCGTCGAAGACGGGATGCTGGTGCGGGCGCGCGGGCGTTTGAGCGTCTACGAACCAAAAGGCGAGTACCAACTGATCGTCGACTCGGTTGAGCCGGTGGGCGCCGGGGCCTTGCAGCTCGCCTTCGAACAGACCAAGGCGCGTCTGCAAGCCGAAGGTCTGTTTGCGCCGGAGCTGAAGCGCGCCATTCCGGTTTTCCCCAGACGGGTCGGAGTAGTCACTTCGGCGAACGGCGCGGCGCTGCGCGATATTCTGCACGTGATCTCGCGCCGCACGCGCACGGTGCACATCCTGATCGCCAACGCCCGCGTCCAGGGTGAAGGGGC
>Ga0126383_10000032_pt1 | contig 66449 bp, 40 predicted proteins | sample PanSoiMetPlot_35_FD_96882 | JGI IMG/M metagenome (GOLD analysis project Ga0126383, IMG submission 96882) | Tropical forest soil microbial communities from Panama - MetaG Plot_35 | ecosystem: Environmental > Terrestrial > Soil > Tropical forest > Bulk soil | place: Panama | collected 2016-02-17 | reverse complement strand
TCCCGATCTCAGGCTCAATGGCGCTTAGGGCTCCGGCAGGTTGCTCTTCCTCTTTGTCTTGGGTGCGACCCAAGGCAAAACTGAAACACTTGCGCTTCATTTGCGCAAGATACAAGGGCTCAGGTTGCGGCGCGAGCCCGGACGATCGGGCTACTACCCCAGCAACTCACTTCACCCACTGCCCGATCTTCTCAGTGCCAAAGGTGCCGATGCCGTTCAGGCGAAACGCGAACACGATCCGATTTTCATTTCGCAAGCCGACATTAAAGGTGAAGTCCTGCGCCGTGATCATGCAGCACTTCCAGGTGTAGCCGATGGTGGCGGTGGAGCTAATCAACGAGCGGTTGCTGCCGGCGAAGGGATGCTTCTGGAAGTCGAAGAACAATGAGACGCCGCCAAACAGCCCGCGCTCCCGGTTGCCGAGAAATACCGAAGGACTCCATTGCGAGCCACGCAGGGTGCCCGGCTCGCGGCCGGCCGCGTTCGCATATTGCTGCAACGAGGGCACCAGTTCGACGGCGCGGGTGTAATAGAAAGTCGAGAAGGCCTCGACCAGCGAACGCGTCATGCCAAAAGTTGCCGACATCGCACGCAACCCGCCGCCCTTCGTATCGATGTCGGAACGAAAGTCGGCAAACAGTTGCTGGCTCGGCCGGTAGCGAACATCGATGTTGATGGGTGAGAACTTTCGCGGTACGGCGCCATAGGTGAAGGCCGACAAGGTATCGATCGGGTCGAACTGATTGCGACGGCCGGGGACCAACGCGCCGCCAAAGTAAGGATCGAAGAAATACTTGCCCCGAATCGTAATCGACAGGGCTTCGTACGGCTGGGTCCCCAGAGACTTCTTTTCCCGCGCTTCGCGCGCCGCCTTCTTGCCCACACTTTCGGTCGAGCGCTTGGTGAAGAACCGGTTGGCGATGCCGTATTCGATCTCATTGGTGTCGGCAATCGCGTCGAGATAGTCAAAGCGAATGATGCGCTGGAAATTATTAATGCCCCCGACCCGGCGATAGATGATGTAGGGCTCGATGACGTGACGAAACATCACTGAGCCGTCGCTGTAGCGATAATTCCTGGCCAGCGCCGGCGGCCGCACATCGAATTCAAATTCGCCGTAGCCGCGAATCACGTCGCGCGACGACACCAGTTGCGTGGTCGGATCGATGGAATTCGAGTAATAGGTGGCGCGCGCGCCGGCCGTCGCGGTGAAGTTCCAGCCGCCAAAGCTCAAGGGCAGGACCACGTCGGGATGAAAGTCGAGTCGCTGGACCACCGAGGGAGTTTCGATTGGCAAGCGCCCGGCTTCCAGAAAAAACAATGCGTTGTCACCGGGCGTCTCTTTGCGGCTGACACCATCGGCGCTGCCTTCGAAGGTGTAATAAATCGGGACCTTGCTGAGCCACGGGATTACGGAGGGCCGCCGGTCGAGGGCCACGCTCGGCAACTCGCGAATGCGGATTTGCGAATTCTGTAGCGAAGTCGCCTGCGAATTCATCCGCACGTTAAAGCTAAAGGCGTGATAATTCTTATTAATAAAAACCTGGGAACGCTCTTCGGGCGAGATCGCCTGCTGAATTGAATCAGAAAAAATCTGCCGGAAGGTCAGACTCGAAGTGACGTTTACGTCGGCCGCCGCCAGAAAGCCGTTCGCGAAGTAATGAACGGCGTCGATATAGAAACTCGAACCGCCCTGATCGGGATGGTTGGCGTCCTCTTTATGCCCGAGGATGCGATCCTTGACCGCATAAAACCCCATGTTAAAAAACGATCGGGAATTGGCGCGCGTCCGCAGGTCGCCGCCGATACCCACGCCGCGTTGCGAAAAGATATCGGCGCGCAGCGTGAAATCGGCTGAGCGTCCCAGCGTCTGATAGTAGGCATCGGAAAAGCGGAAACCTTTTTCGCCCGAACCGCTGAAGGTGGGAGTGAGAAAGCCGGAAGCGCGATCGATCTTGTTCAGCGAAACCGACGCGTACGGCAGAAACATCACCGGGATATTCTTGAGGCGAAAAGTCGGTGAACTGATCCGGGCCCGATCGCCGGTGGTAATCCGGACGTTCTTCGCGCGGAAACTCCACTTGGGCTTCTCTTCATCGCAGGCAGTAATTTCCACGTTCGTCAAAACGATGGTTGTCAGACTGATACGTTCCACGCGATCGGCGATGAAGTAAATCCGCGTGCCATCATTGGTCTGATTCGTATAGCCGGTCGCATTAACGAAAAAGCCAGTCTTGTTTTTGTAATTCCACTCGGCGTGGCTGCCGGTGATGCGCTGCTGATCGCCCTGATCGAAAACCACGTTGCCGTCGGCGACCACCAGGTTAGTCGCTTCATAAGTGGTGATCTTGTCAGCCTGCAGGCGATAAGTTCCGATTCGGGCGTCGACATTGCCTTCGCAAGTTGAAACCCGGCCTTCTTTGGTTACAACCGAAGATTCACGAACGCAACCAACGTCGAGACTATCGCCGGCCTGGATCGCCGGCATCTTGCTCGACGCCGGACGGACTGGCTGATCCTGCTGCAGCGGATTTACGTAAGGCGTGTCGGTAACGGGATTATCGACTTTGCGGACAACGGGATTCGGCTGCTGCGCGCTCACGGCGCTCGCCCATACCAGGATGAGCAGGCAAACGGAAAGCGGAAACGTGTGCGTGACCCTTTGTGTAATTGTCGAAACCTTGCCGCGCACGCGTGAAAGAGCGACCTCCGCGTCAGATACTCAATCGCGCCTTCTGCGAAGCCAGGGAAGATCGCATCAGGCGCGCCGTTTTCACGAACGGAATGCGCCGATGCTAACATGCGCGCGCGAAACGGGACAAGGAACGTGTCAGAGCCGGGAGCGGTAGCCACCGGGCCACGTCTCCTGGTATGTCGTACCTTTCAGCGCAAAGATCATTTGCCATTGGTCATTTGCCATTTATGATTGGCCCATTGGAAACGCGTGCCTCAGTTGCTGTTTTGTTTTCAATGACCGATGACAAATCTCCCGCTTGCCAGCGCTCCAGGGTCTGACACTCAGCGCACAATGACTCACACAATTCCCATCATGATCGTCGCCGGCGAGGCTTCCGGCGATGCGCACGGCGCGGCGCTGGTCGAGGCGCTTAGGCAAGCTGCGCCCGAAACCCAATTCGCCTTCTTTGGCTCGACCGGGCAAAAGATGCGCGCCGCCGGAGTCGAATCGGTCGTCAACTCTGATGAGCTGGCCATTCTGGGTTTATGGGAAATCGGCCGCGCGTTGCCCAGGTTTTGGCGCGCCTTCGGCGAGTTGAAGGCCGCCGCCGAAGCGAGACAGCCGGCCGCCGCCATTCTGGTCGATTGGCCCGATTTCAATCTGCGGCTGGCCCGCTGGCTGCGGCGGCGGCGCATTCCGGTCATTTATTACATCAGTCCGCAACTGTGGGCCTGGCGTTCACACCGCGTGCGCAACATTCAAAGAGACGTGGCTTTGCTGCTGACGATTTTGCCGTTTGAGAAAGATTGGTACGCGGCGCGCGGCGTCACGCAGGTGGAATACGTGGGCCATCCTTTGACGGGTGAGGTGCGCGCGCAATTCAACCGCGCCGAGTTTTGCCGGCGCCACGAGTTGGATCCCGCGCGGCCCATAGTGGCGCTGCTGCCCGGCAGTCGGCACAAGGAACTGGTCCGCATTCTGCCGCCGATGCTGGAGGCGGTCGCAGTTTTGCGCCGCGCGCGGCCCGAGGCCCAATTTGTTCTGGTCGTCGCCCCGAATCGCGATCCCGATGAGGCGAAACGAATCGTCGCTGCCGCTGGTTTGCCGGCTGCGGCGCTGACCGTCGTGCATCATCAAACGCGCGAGGCGCTGGCGGCGTCAGACGCCGCCGCGGTTTGCAGCGGCACCGCCACGCTGGAAGCCGGTCTGTTAAAAACCCCGATGGTGATCGTATATAAAGAGTCCGCGGTGAACTGGCACGCGCTGGGCAGCCTAATTACGACCGAACATTTTGGTTTGGTAAATTTGATTGCCGGCCGCCGGGTCGCGACCGAACTGATTCAAAATCAATTCACCGGCGAAAGCCTGGCGCGCGAGCTGCTTGCACTGCTCGAGCCGTCGCGTAACGCCTCAATGCGCAGTGAATTGAGAGACGTCACCCGGCGCATCGGCGCACCGGGCGCATCGCAGCGCGCCGCAAAATTCATTATTGATTTCATAAATACTCTGCCCGCAGCCCGACGTAAGTAAGGGACGTAACGGGCACAGACCTCAGTCTGTGGCATGCTGATGGCGCTCAGCTTTGCCTTAAAGATCGCAAGAATGCGGCTCCGCCGCTCTCCAGTGCGGAAAGGCTCGCCTTTTCCGCGAAGAGTATTAGCGATACTCGAGGCTGCGCCTCGACCTGCGCAGGCATAGCCTGCAAAGACACTTAGACCACGCGAGCCGGTAAGGCCAGCCTTACCGCACTGGGCAGCGGAAAAGCCGCAAACCGATTGTCAATCCTGGTGATTGACACGTCGATATAGCAATCATTAGGAGAACCATGGCAACGAAACGTTGGCCGAAAATTATCGGACTTATTTTTATCGCCCTGATTGTTCTGGCCGGTCTCGGTATTACTTTCACCATCGGTTGGCGGCCGCTAATCGGCGCTAAGAAACGCGCGCTCACCGATCGAAAATTTGAAGTGACGCCGGCCCGCCTGGAGCGCGGACGTTATCTGGTGGACAGCGTGAACGGATGCTTCGGTTGTCATACCGATCAGGACTGGTCCAAACCCGGCGCGCCTCCGGTCGCCGGCCGTGAAGGCTCCGGCCACGTCTGGGCCGATCAGGACTTACCCTGGCTCGCGGCGCCGAACATCACTCCCGACAAAGAAACGGGCGCCGGCAATTGGACCGATGACATGTTGGCGCGCGCCATTCGTGAAGGGATTGGACATGACGGCCGCACTCTATTCCCCATCATGCCTTATCAGCATTATCGCGAAATGTCTGATGAGGACCTCGCTTCGATTATTGTCTATCTGCGCAGCGTGCCGGCGGTGCGTAATCAATTGCCCCAGACGCAGATGCCTTTTCCGCAAAAGTATCTGCTGAATAACGTGCCGAACCCGGTCACCGCGCCCGTCAGCGCCGATCTTTCAACTGCCGAGAAACGCGGCTCTTACCTGGTAAGTATGGCTGCTTGCAGCGACTGCCACACGCCGCAGGAAAAAGGCCAGCCAATTGCCGGATTGGAGTTTGCCGGCGGCTTCCTCATGCATGAGCCGAAAGGCGACGTGGTGTCGAACAACATTACCCCGGCCGCTTCCGGAATTGGTTATTACAACGAGGCAACTTTTATTCAGGCTTTGCGAGTCGGCAAGGTCGGCGCGCGGCCTTTGCACGCTTCCATGCCCTGGTATTTTTTCGGCAAGATGACCGACGATGATCTGAAAGCGATATACGCGTTCTTGAAAACGGTAAAGCCGGTCAAGCATCAGATCGACAACTTCGAACCGCCCACCTTCTGCCGCCTCTGTAAACAGAAGCACGGATTCGGCGGGACAAATTGAAACTGCTGCGCAATCTTTCGCAGTCGAACTTACGAATTGATCGTACAACTCGACCGATCATGGAGACATCTGAGCAGAACTCCGGACGGTTTCTTAAATCATAAGCAGAGTTAGAGGTTCCCCAATCCCTGAACTAAACGTCGGTATTGTCGGAGGCGGCATTGGAGGCGTCGCGGCGGCGGTCGCGCTTTATCAAGCGGGCGTCGAGGTGACCGTCTATGAAAGAGCGTCGCAGATGCGCGAAGTAGGCGCCGGCATGATGCTTTGGCCCAACGCCACGCGAGTCCTGCAAGATATGAATCTGCTCTCCAGGCTCGCGGCCAATAAAGACTCGAGCACTCACTTCCTCGTGCGCGCCAGCTCCGGGAAGATCCTGATGAAAATTGCGCTCGGCAATTCCGACGTGCCGGCGATTTGTGTGCGCCGGGCCGATCTGCTCAATGCCCTGCTCGCGGCCCTGCCGGAAAAACAGCTTCGCTTGGCGCACGACTTTAGCTGCTTTGATGATTCAGATGATCGGGTTACGGTCCATTTCACCAACGGTCAGGCCTTTGAACACGATGCCGTTATCGGCGCCGACGGACTCCGGTCGCGTGTGCGCCAGTCACTCTTTGGAAAATCTGATCCGATCTATCGCGGTTATCAGGTTTGGCGCGGCGTCGGTTACTACCAGGGCCAGGCGATACCTCAGCACGCGAACAGCGAAACCTGGGGCATCGGCCAACGCTTCGGGATTCTGCATATCGGCCAGGGCAAGTTCACCTGGTACGCGACTGCGAATCTGCCCGCCGATTATGTTGAGCACGATCGCAAACGCGATCTCAAACGACTATTCGCCGACTGGCATGAGCCCATCCTCGATCTGATCGACTCGACTGCGGAAGACGACATCCTGCGGCATCCCGCATATGACAATGTTCCGCTGAAAACCTGGGGCCGCGGCCGGGTGACGTTGCTCGGCGATGCCGCGCATCCATGCACACCAAATCTCGGCCAGGGCGGTTGTATGGCGCTGGAAGATGCCTTGGTGCTGGCCAGATGCTTTGGCGAGCGGAAATCGGTGAAAGCGGCGTTGCGCCGTTATGAGGACCTGCGCCGGACACGCACCCGGCACGTGCAGCAACGGTCGCTGCTGATGGGCCGCATCGGCCAGTGGCAAAATCGCGCCGTCGTGGGCGGGCGTCACGTGGTCACCAATCTGCTGCCCGCCAGAATTTTTGAATACAACCTCAGACGTCTTTATTCGTACCGCAGTCTCGCTTCGTGATAACCGGAAAGGAGCAATTCTATCGATGAATAATACTCTTGGCCGCCTGGCTCTGGCAGGGGCGATCCTGATAGGCGTGGGATTTTTGCTAGTCGCCGGCAACACGGCTTTGGCGACCTCTGCTGCGTCATCGGGGATCTTCAATGCCGGAGATGCTCGTCCACTCTATGACAAGAAATGCGCTGAGTGTCACGGCAAAGACGGACAATCGCACACCTTCAGAGGGAAACATACTCATTCGCGTGACTTATCGGATTCGCAGTGGCAGGACCAGGTCACCGATGAACGAATCTACAATTCGATCGCTAACGGCAAAGGCAAGATGCCGGCCTTCAGCAAGAAACTGTCCGATGCCGATATGAATTCGCTGGTAACCTTTGTGCGGACCCTCAAGCGATAGCGGCGTACGACTCTCACCTGCTTTGCTCTTAAGGTCGAAAAGGATGCGGCTCTGCCGCTCCCAGTGCGGAAAGGCTTGCCTTTCCGAGAAGGCTAATAGCGATATTTCGAGGCTACGCCTCAGCCCGCAGGCGCAGCCTGCGAGCATGTAGACCACACGGGCGGGTAAGGCAAGCCTTACCGCACTGGGAGGCGGCAAGCCGCAACGCAGTTGGTAAGCCTCGCGGAGGGACGGCCCACCGTCCAGGCCGTTTCAGGTCTAGTAGTTGGTCAGGATGGCTTCCGGCGCAAATCCCATCTGCTGCAGACGATCGCGCGTTTGCGCGATCATCTCGCGCGAGCCGCACACCAAAGCCACCGGCGCATGTAACTCCGGCAGCACGTGATCGAGGAGCGATTGCACATATCCCGTCGGGCCCGACCAGTCGTGCCCGTCAGGACGCGAGATCACTTGTCGCAACTCGACACCTGCATCTTCCCAGCCGCTGGTTTCATCGCGATAACAAAAGTCGTCGGGGGTGCGGGCGCCGTAAAGCACCACGAGTTTGCCGAAATCGTCTTTTCGCTTGAGCACGTGCCGCAAGACTGAACGCAAGGGCGCGACGCCGGTGCCCATGGCCACAAACACCAAATCGCGGCCGCGCAGCGGAACGAGGTCGAAACCGTGACCGGCGACGTCTGTGAGATCGACATGGTCGCCTTCTTTCAGATCGAACAGAGCGACGCTGGCGCCGATCGTGCGCTTCACCAGGATTTCCAGTTCAAGATCTTCCGGCGCTCCGGCAAACGCAAAATAGGCTGGCGGTTCTTCGCCGACCCGCAATACGGCCACCTGGCCCGGGATAAAATCCACTCCGTGATCTTCGCCGGCATCTGCGGGCATAAGATCGAACGAACGAATGTCGCGACCCTGTTCGCGCACCCGCACAATCTGAAGGCGGCGCGGTTTGTCATGTGTCATATGATCTGTTCTAGCTTACCTGCGCTCAATCATATCGTTCAATCGCCCACAGCATGTCAGCGGTGTCCTGTTAGTATGTTAGTCGACTCGGCTGGGGCAGTAGCCTGACCGTTAGGGAGGGCTCCTATTGGGGCATTTATCCCCCGCCGCGCAGCCGCGGCCTGCCACTTAAAACAGATTGCGTGCATCAAATCTGCGGCCAACAAAAGTGATAGAATCCGAGGTCACATCATGAAGACGAGACTGGCTCTAATCGTTGGCGTGCTCCTGGTCTCAACCGGACTGGTCCTGGCGCAGTCGGGCCGTAAATCCACGGGCAGCTCTTCGTCAACCGGCACCGCCACCACACCTTCGGTCAGCGGGCCGAAGACCAGCGAAAAGAAAAGCAGCGCGACCCCGAAACTTCAGTTGCTGGTGGGCATCGATCGAAACGACCCGTTCACCCCGGTCCCGCTATACGTCTTCGATACTGTCCTGGATAAAGTGATCCGGCGATTAGGCGAAGCCGAAATCGTGTTTGCCACTTCGGGGGCGAGCATGAATCGCGGTGATGGCGTGCGCGCCGCGAAGAAGGAGACGGCCCGTTGGGTAATCGTCCTCGAAATCAAAGACATTTATGCGGACGCCGGCAAACAAGTTAAGAACACCGATCAGGATGAACTGGTCGTGGAGTTCACCGCCATCGAGCCGGACAGCGGCAAGATTAAACGCTCCGGTAAGACGCACCAGCTGATTTACCCCAATGGCCGCAGTTCGATCGCGCTGCCCACAAAGAAGGCCGGCGCTGTGTATTCCGAATACTCGATCAATCAGGCCGCCACTGAAGCTGCGGACAAGATTCTGGCGGGATTTGATATTACCGTGCGGACAGATGGGCCGCAGTGAGTTGATTTGAGTCCGCGCCAGCGGACGACAGCGTAAAGCCTGGGGCGCAAGCCCCAGGATCAATCGCACCCAGAAGCGGAGCCCGCGTAGCGGGCGGCAGCCGATCGTAATCGTCCTTCTCCAGGACCATGGCTGTCGCCCGCTCCGCGGGCTCCGATTTCTCTTGGACGCTTGATCCTGGGGCTTACGCCCCAGGCTTTATGCTGACGTCCGCTTCGCGGACTTACGACTTTGCGCCAAGGCTACTACTCGGCATAAATCTGATCGATCACGTCCCGGTACTTCTCGTCGATCACTCGTCGCTTCACCTTCAGCGTCGGCGTCAGCTCGCCGCCTGCGAGCGTGAATTCTTTCTCCAGCAAGGCGATTCGTTTTACCTTTTCGAACTGCGCCAGGTCTCGGGTGCGGGCCGCAATCTGCCGCTGGAAAAGATCCATGATGCGCCGGTCGTTACAGAACTGCTCGCGCGTGTGCAGATTGTAGCCCTTGTACGCCGCGTAACCCTGAAGCTGTTGCCAGTCGGGCACGATTAACGCTGCCGGGAATTTGCGGCCATCGCCGATCACAATCACCTGGTTCACAAAACGTGATGATTTGATGAGCTGCTCAATCGGCTGCGGCGCAATGTACTTTCCGCCTGAGGTCTTGAGCAATTCTTTCTTGCGATCCGTGATGACCAAGAACCCTTCGGCGTCGAGATGACCAACGTCGCCGGTCTTGAACCATCCATCGCCAGTGAACGCAGCCCGTGTCTCTTCCGGCTTGTGCCAGTAGCCCAGCATCACGTGGGGGCCCCGCGTTTCAATCTCGCCGTCTTCCGCGATGCGAACTTCGACGTGGCGAATGGGTTTACCGGCCGTGCCCACCCGATTGTCGTGAAGCCGGCCGGCCGTGATCACCGGCGATGTCTCGGTCAAGCCGTAGCCCTGCACAATCGGCAGCCGGGCCCCGATAAATGACAGCGCCACCAGGCTCGGCAACGGCGCGCCGCCGGAGACCAGCAGCCGCACCCGGCCACCCATCGCCGCGCGCATTTTTTCAAAGACAATGGCGTCCGCGATTCGATGCTGGACGGCCAGCCAGAGAGGAATCCGGGCATGATTGACGACCAGGGCGGCCCACTTTTTCCCCGTCTCCATGGCCCAGATCACCACCCGAGCTTTCAATTTCCCTTTCTCTTCGGCGCGATCCTGAACGCGGTCAACTATCTTCTCGTAAATTCTGGGCACCCCCACGAAGACCGTCGGACGAACCTCCTTCAGGTCCGCACCCAGGGTCTCGATCGCTCCGAAATAGACGCTCATACCGTGATGCAGATACATGTTCATCGCCTGCCGCTCAAAAATGTGAGACAGCGGCAAAACCGAAAGCGCCACATCTTTTTCGCCGAAGTCGAGATGGTTCGAGGAATCGATCAGGTTCGAAACCATGTTGGCATGCGTCAGCATTACGCCCTTCGGCTCGCCGGTCGTGCCGGACGTGTAGATGATCGTAGCCAGATCATCGGGTCTGATAGCGCCGGCCAGCTCCGCCAGTAGTCCGGCTGATTGCGCCCGCAGCGCCTGACCTTGCGCTTCAATGGCGCTCAGGCTATGCGTGGCCGGCAGCTCGCGTTCGGGCGGATCGAAAAGCACGACCCGATCGATGGCGGCTCCGTTCGTGAGGCACGCTTCCAGCTCCGCAAACTTCTCGCCATTTGAGATGAAGACGGCGCGCGCGCCAGAGTCGCTCAGGATGTAAGCCGCTTGCGGCGGCGTCAGCGTGGGGTAGATCGGAACTGAGATGGCGCCGAGCAGGATGCACCCTTGATCTGCCAGGACCCACTCGACGCAACTCTCGGAAATAATGGCCACGCGATCGCCCTTGCGCACCCCGAGTGCATAGAGGCCGGCGGCGATATCGCGGGCGCGCTCAAGCATGGTCTCCGCAGCGATCGGTTTCCACTGCCCGTCGTTTTTGTAGTTGAGCGTGTCCGGCTTTGGATGGGCCCGGAGGACATGTTCATAGATGCCAATCAGCGTCGTGGGCTCGTCCGGATGCAACGGCACGCGGCGAGCATCAGGGGCCTCAACATTCGCCACGCGCTCGATCATTGCGCGCTCACTCCATTGAGGAAGACGTCCATCACGACATCGGCCATCGGCTCGAGCTGGTAATTGCGATGCGAGATGATCCAATTGGTGGCCATCTCGTCAAGCGCGCCGAAAAGCACCTTGGCCACCACCTTCGCGCTGAGGTCGGGCCGAAAAACAGCTGACCGCTGGCCCTCTTCAATGATCTTGCGCAGCAGATCGAGATATTCGGCAAAACCGGCCGCCGAGAACTCTTCCATGAATTTGGTCGAGCCGCGCAACTCCACCTGAAAGACAATCGCGAGATCGCGATCGGCGCCCAGCCGCTCGAGGTGCAACTTGGCAATGCGGCGCAACTTCTCGCGCGGGTCGGAAAGTTTTGCGATCAATTCACGACCGGCGGCAATTGCGTCGGTCATATTTTGATCGAAGATGGAGTGCAGAATTTCCTCTTTGCTCTTGAAGTAAAGATAGACGGTGCCGTCCGCGACGTCGGCGGCGCGAGCAATATCGGCCACCTTTGAATTGAAATAACCGTTGCGCGCAAAGACCCGGGTGGCGGCGCGAAGAATCAACTCGCGCTTGCCCAGGGCCCCATTTCTAGAGGTTTTTCTGGCCATCTGCCCAAACTGAATGAACCATCACTCAGTGGCGTTCAGCGTAACTGCTGCGACCGTTTATGGCAAGGCGTTTTTTTTGGAAGGCGGCGGGCTGGAGGCTGCTTTGGCCGCGGAGGGGCTTTGCCTCAAAAGTCGGTGGGTGGATAAATCGTTTCAGTACCCGTTGACGTTAACTCCAAAATTAGTCGGCAGGCAGGTCCGAGATAGAGCCCAGGCCATCGTCGGTATCGATGTGCAGCGCGCCCTGGCGAATGCGCAGTTCAGTCTGCGGGTAAGGGATCTCGATCTTCGCCTCACGAAACAACCGGTCGATGCGATAGTTGATGTCGCTGCGAATCTGCATGTGCAAGCGCGGCCGGTTGGTCCAGACCAGCAGACGGAAATCGAGCGACCAGTCGCCGAACTTCAGAAACTGCACCTTCGGCGGCGGATCCGCCAGCACATTTTCCACCTCCTCGGCCGCTTGCAACAGCGTGCGCGAAACCAAATCGACGTCCGACTCCGCCGCGACCCCAATCGGAATCGCAATGCGCGCGCGCGGATCGCCGTAGGACCAGTTAATTAACCGCTGGCTCGCCAGTTTTGAATTCGGCACGATGATCGACACGCGATTATTGGTCATCACTATCGTCGTGCGGAGATTGATGCTCTGCACATCGCCTTCATCTTCGCCAATCGTGATCCGATCGCCCACCCGCACCGGCCGCTCGAACAGGAGAATGAAACCGGCAGCGAGATCGGCAGCGATGTATTGCAAGCCGAAACCGATGCCGACCGAGAGCGCGGTAAAGATCACCGCCAGCGAGTAAAGATTCACCCCGATTCCGACCGTGAGGCCAAGGATCACGCCACAGGTAACGACGAGGTATTGAGTGAGACGGCCCAGCGTGTACTGGATTCCCGGATCGAGATATGCCCGTCTGGCGATGCGGCGCTGTAACAGCCCGCTCAGGGTGCGCGACAGGATAATCGCGACGGCGATGATAAGGGCCGCCTGGACCAGGGTGGCAATCGAAAAAGTTATCTTGCCATTGGCCCATTGGTGCAGGTCAGTGAGGTAAAACCAGATGCGATCAAGGAATTCCTTCCACCCTTCAAATAACAGGAAGCCGCTGAACGGCCGGATGTGAGTCAGAGTTTGCCCGGGCATCTTCGAATCGATGTTAGTCAAGACCGGGGGGAAGACCAAGGCGGGAGCGGCCGCCGTGGCGCGCTGTCGACAAATCGTGCGGAAAAAGAGGGAAAATATATCAATGGCTCATCGCATAGATGATCACATTGATCGCCGACTTGTAGGCATGGAGGCCGTATTTCGCGGGGTAGCGGGGGTCGTTGATCCATTCCCAGGCGTCGCCCATGTCGGTATTGAAGGAGATGAAGCACACCAGGCGGCCGTTTTCATCCTCGACGCCCATGCGATGCGGCACGGTGCCGCCCTTCTCAGAGGTTTGGCCGCGCAGGGCGTTGAAGAAATTCGGCACTTGCAGAATTTCATCCAGATCGAGATACGAATGAAAGATCGGATGCGTGAGCGGCAGCTCTTTGATCTGGCGATTGGGCCAGACCTTATGCAGCTGTGTTTCCAGGTTCGCAATCTCGTAGACGCCCCAGAAGTCGTCGAAGTACATGAAGCCGCCCCGGGCCACATACTCGCGCAGCCGGGCCGCCTGCTCCTCTGAGAGATCGAGGAATCCCGGCTCGACAAAATAGATGATCGGATAGTCGAATAACCGCTCGTCCATGATCGGGATTTGATCGGGCCGGGCGGCAATCTTCAGGTTTGTGCCGGCCCACTCACGCAAGCCAACGATTAAATTGTGATCGGCTTCCGGATAATCCGTCGACCACGTCTGCCGCCGCCGATAGCCATAGTTCGGCGAATCATAAATCGTGCGAATGAAAGTGAACTCGCCGTAGGAAGGCCCCGTAGCCTCGGGCCGGACCAGGGTCGGACGCTGATAGCGGTAATTGCTGAACGGATCCTGCGCGAAGGTGGGGACGATGACCAGCAACAGCACGATAAGACTGATGCTTACACGAAATGTCTTTCTATGAGATCGCTTACTCATCTTTCATTTCATTTGCCATTTACCATTGGCCATTGATCATTCGCTTTTTGCCATAGTCAGTCGCTAATAATTTCGAGTATCCGCGCATTTGAGGGCGCCACTTCACCGGTTTCAAATAACAAATGATAAATGGCCGATGACAAATGGAAAATATTTACTTCCGTCCTCCACCCGAAAGCCGCCGGTAATATTCCTCGACCGCCTTCCGGTATTTTTCCGGTGCGGCCCCTTCATCGCGCAGCCGCAAATTCGTGCGACCTGCCTGGGCCTGGGTTTGCCGGCTCAGCTGCAATTCAAGTTCACGCAACGGATCGATCACGCTGGCTTTAAGTTGCGCGGCAGTTTGAATATCGCCGCCCGGGCCCACCTCGGTCAGGCGGCGCAGTTGGTCGATGGCCCGATCCAGATATGGACCACTTGGGCCGCCCAACTGCCGCCGGAGATCCTGGGCGTCGCTCAAGCGCTGGCGAAGTTCAGAATTCAATTGCCGATCGTCCCACGGCCCATAACCTCCGCCGCCTCCGCGATCAAACCCGCCGCCCTGGCGTCCATCACCCGCATTCGATCCGCTTTGTTGCTGGCCCTGACCCTGCTGTCCTTGTTGGCCCTGCTGTCCTTGTTGGCCCTGCTGTCCTTGCTGCCCTTGCTGCCCTTGCTGGCCGCGTTGCGAGCCTGGCTGTTGGCCTGGCTGTTGTCCCGGCTGCCCTGTTTGGCCCAGCTGACCGCGTTGTTGTCCCTGAGAATTTCGGCGCGCGGCATTCTCATCAAGGCGCCGGCGCAACGAATCGACGCTGTCCGCCAATTGTCGCGTGCGATCGAGCGCCTCTTCAGCATTGTTGCCCGACTGCCCCGCACCCAACTCCGCCGACTGGAGACGCTCCGAGAGACTGTTCAGGCTTCGCTCGAGCGCGCGTTCGTTCGCGCGCGCGCCTTCCAGATTGTTTCCGTTCAGCGCCTGCTTCCCTTCCCGAATTCGTTCCGCAATCCGATCACGCGCCATTCCTTGCGCCGCCTCATTCAACTGGCGCGCGGTCCGTTGTTGCCCTCCGCCCATCGCGCGGGCTGATTGCTCGAGGTCCTGCTGCAGGCCGCTGACTGAGTCGGCCAGTGCGTCCTTGCGCTCGGCCAGTTGTTCGCGCGCCCTTTGCGAGTTGGCATCCTGCCCGCCGCGCCGCGCCAGGTTCTCAACGTCTTTGGCGATCTCCCGCTGGCGCGAGGCCGCTTGCGCCGCCCGTTGGCGCAGATCGCTGACCTGCGATTGCCGGCCGGCCGCGCCTGACTGTCCGCCCGGCTGGCCGTTTGATTGCTGCAGCCGCTGTTGCGCCTCGCGCAATTGATCCAGGGCCCGTTCATTCTGGGCGATCGAATCGTTATTGTTTCCGCGCGCGGAGGCCTGCGCCTTTTGCATCTGATCCGCGGTTTGATTCAGTTGCCGGCTCAGCTCTGCCATCTGCGGATCGCGACGTTCGCGCGAGAGGCGCTCAAGTTCGCGCGCCGCCTGCCGTGTCTGATCGATCATTTCCTGCTGCTGCCGTTGATTGCCGCCGCTGGACCCGCTCTGGTTGCGCGGTCCCTGCGCTTGCCGGCGTTGCTCTTCAATGGCCTGCTCCTGGCGGCGCGCCAGTTCTTCGAGTTTGCGTTCAGCCTCTGATTTTTGCTGCTGGGCCTGCTGGCTTTGCTGGCGCTGGACGGTCTCATACTGGTTCTTCATCTTGTCGAGTTCCAACTCGAACAAGCCGGCGAGCTCCTGCTGCTGCCGTTGATTGCCGCGGCCACCGCCGCTGGCGTTTTGGTTTCCAAAGGCCACCTGCACTTCGCGAAAGATCGCGTCGGCCGCGAGCAATTTCTGCAGTGAACGCTGCTCGGGCGGCAGGGCGTCGCGGCCGGCTTCCTGGCGCAATGGCGGCGGCGCGCCTTTCATCTCTTCGGTCGCCTGCTTCAGATCGTTGGCCATCTCAGCCATTTCCTTCTGAGCTTCCAGTTCATCAGGCAAGCGCCGCCCCATGCGATCCAAAAACTCAAGCGTGTCCGTGCGCAGTTTCTCCTGTCCGGCGGCCACCGCTTCGTACCCGTCCTTGCGTTCCTGCGGCGTATACTTTTCGCTCTCGCGTATCAACTTGTGCGTGGCCGCGATCAGATCTTTCTGCCGTCTCGACAACGCGTTCTGATCCTGATCTCCTTGTCCTCCTCCGCCGCCGCCACCGCCGCCCTGCTGCTGCGACTGGCGATACTCCATCTCGAACGGTTTCACTTCGATGAAATAGATATCGCTGGTCGTCTCGCTGTTCGCGTCGCGCGCTTTTGCGTAATAAGAAATGAAATCGCCAGGTTTCAAATTGAATTCTTCGAGAAAGAAAGTATGCGTGCCGGTGAGCGTGCGCGCAGATTCGCGCGCCAGCTCCTGCAAATTCACCTTCTTCTCTTCGCCGCCGTTGACGGAAAAATAAAGATCCATACCCACGACGCCGTAATCGTCTTCCGCGCGCGCCTGGGTAAACACTTCCTCAAGATTGGTCGCCTTGCGATCGCGGCCGGGCCGGTCGAACGAAACCGTGGGCGGCTGATCCTCGAGCACGCTGACATCGTATTCATTCGAGCCGCGATAGCTTTCACCGTCGACGCTGGTCAGCTCAATGTAATAGCTCGTGCCGCCGGCCACCGTCAGGTCGCCCACAAAATCCTGGCCTACGGCGCGCATCTCGATCTTTTTGCCATCGGCGAGCACGATGCGGGCGGCGCGCACCTTGCCCGACAGGTGCGCAGTGATCGCCGCAACAGTTCCTTTCAGGGCCGCAATGTCGCCGCCATCCTCAGTTGTTTTGGACGGTAGATGAGAGAACGCGGGAAAATTCAGCGTCACGTCGAGCTGTTTGACGAACGGCAAATCAACGACTGTAAGCTTGTAGGTCTCTGAGCGAACGCCGTTGCTCTCGACAAAGTACTCGATGGAATCCTGGATGTTGAATATCGAATAACGGTAGTCGGTTTTGGCTTTGGCCGGCTCCATCGCCTGGCCCTGCCATTCGTCTTTCGATCCCGCCGGCCGCCAGTAAACCGAGACAATCTGCGCGTCGAAATTGACCAGCGTGGCCAACACGTCCTGATCGGAACTGCGCGGCACGCGCGCGCTACCCGGCTTGACCCTGATGCTCATCGCGTTGGCGTTACTTCCCGCCGCGAGCGTCTTAGGCATCACGAGTTGGGCCACGCCTTCGGAGATTTCCCGCGGCCCCCACTTCAGCACACCCGCGAGAATCAGCACGCTTGCCAGCGTCGCGCCGCCATACATCAGCAAGCGCGAGCGCCGGATGACATTGCCGAGACTCAAGGCCCCGGCAAGTTGATTGGCGTCGGCGTTTAGTCTTTCGAGAATCGCTTTGGAAATATTTGGATCGCGCGCTTCCGACGAGCATTCGATGGCCGTCACCAGCCGGTCTTCGGCGGCCGGGTTGCGTTCTTCAATCAGACGCGCCAGGCGCAGGTCGGTAATGCGCCGCCATAACGGCAGCACGACGGCCAGAAACACCGTCGCCAGGAAAGTGATGGCAGCGCCGGAACGCAGAAACAATAGTGCGTGATCATTGTGGCGATAGCGATGAACTGCCCAACCGGTCAGGAGCAGGATCCCCGCACCAACGCTCAGGACGATGGCGACCCCGCGCAGAATCAGCAGCAGTTGCCGGCGCGCACGCAAGCGTCGCAACAAATTCCCGAGGTTGTTCCGATCGGGATAAATCATCAGTTTCTAGAAGATACTCCTGCGCCTGTTCCCAGCCAAATTTTTTCCGATGGTGCTGCGCATCGGGGTCAGTATCATTTCGGAGTCAGTACCATTTGCGTAAGCAAATGCGATCAGGAGCGCCTTCGAATGGACCTAACGCTTGATCCATCCGCTAACGCGGATGGTACTGACCTCACCTCATACGCGACTTTCGCCTTACCGGCCGCGTCCTTAACCATGTTCGAGGCTCTGCCTCGGTATTTGGAGGCGCAGCCTCAACTGATCGGGATTGCCTCCCCGGAAAGGCAAGCCTTTCCGCCCTGCAAAGCGGCAAGCCGCAATCACGTTCGAGCTTACCCGACCATCCTGGCCATCTTGATTCGCTGGGCCACGAACGATTCTGAAATCAATAACAGCAGCGCCACGAGTAACAGCGGCCACCAGACCCTCTGCCGATGCTCGATCTCCTCATTCGTCGCCTGCCGATTCGCTTCTCGCGTTTCGGATTTTCCGGCGCCGCCGGTAACGCCATTGATGAACGCGCCAAAATCCAGCCTGGTAAAATCGCCCTCAGCCGCCGGCAAATCAACGGCGGCAAAATCAGGCCGCGTTTGGTAACGCAAGCGGTAGAATCCCGGCTGCCGTCCGGTGACCAGCAGATCGCCTTCAGGCGTCAGCCGATTCTCGGTCAGGCGCGCGCCGTCGGGCGCGTCAACCGCGGGCGCCTCCCCTTTTGTCTCTTTCGCGACCCGGAACGTCTGCCCCATTCCATACCAGGCCCCCGCTTCGCGACTTCCGACATAGCGAATCATCTGGTGAATGAGCGGCAAGTACACCGGAGTCAAAGGCAAATCGCTCCAGCTCGCGCCCAGCGAAGAGGTAAACAGCAACACGCGTCCCTTGCCGGCGCTGGATTCGATCAGCGCCGGACTGCCGTCTTCAAACCGCGCGAGCACATTGGCGCCGGCCTTCGGCTCGGTGCGGAGATAGCCAAACACGCGCGCCGCCGCAAGCCGGCCGCTGTCGCGAAACACTTCAAAGATGGGATGGTCGAATTTGATGTCGGTGATCGCGACGCTCTCACTTGCCTTGGTTTGCACCGCGTCAGTAAAAGTGGCCGGGGCCACGGCACGTAACGATTGATTAAGATTGCTCGCCTCTGAATGCGGGCCGGCCGAAATGATCAACTGGCCGCCATTCTCGACAAATTTCGTCAGGCTCTCTCCCAGCGCTGCGGGAAGCGGTCCGGCGTCGTTAAGAATAACCAGAGCATTGTCGGCTACCGCGGCCGGATCGACGCCGCCGGCGGTCTTGACGGTAAAGCTAAAAGGCAGCGCGTCATTCAACTGCAGGGCGCTTTGCAAATAGAAGCTGTCGCTGCGCCCGCGGGCAGCGCTCTCAATGATCAATGCCTTGGCCGGCGCTTCGCGGCGAATCGTGAAATAGAATTTGTTGTCGGGAGCGAAGTCGCCCGACGCCACTTCGATGACGCAGCGGTTGGCGCCTTCCGTCAGATTGAACCCGGTAAACTCGACCACCCTGGTGTCGCGGGCATTCAGGCTGACCTCGCGCTTCTCCACCGTCTGGTCGTTAATCTGAAAATCAACCGCCAGGCGATCGCGCGGCGTATCGGCAAAGTTACTGAGCTGCACGGAAAGATTTTCGAGGTACTTCTGTCCAAAAATCACTCCGTGCGCATCGACATTCGTGACGGCGATGTTGGGAGCAGGATTGCTGCCGCCCACGTCGAAGGTCTGCAGCTGAATATCGTTGCTCAGTCTGAAACTGGCATTGCTCTGGTTCCAACCACTGGCTTGAAAGTCAGAAATGAGCGCAATGCGCTTCTGTCCTTCAATCTTTAATTCACTCAACAGCGATTCAGCGCCGCGCAGCGCCTGCTCATAATCGGTGCCTTCCCAATTCGGCGCCAAAGTCTTCACCGCCGATCGAAGTTGCGCCTTGTCACCGGTAAAGCGGCTGACGAGTTCATACCGGCTGCCGAAGGTCATGGCGGCCAGACGCTCGTCGCCGCGCGCCTCGTCAATAATTGACTGCGCGCGTTGCAGGGCATTGGTGAACATCTGCTCGCGCCGCATGCTGAGCGAAGCATCGATCAGGATCACCGTGGCGCCGGCCGCGCTGTTGTCGGTGGCGGCGCGGCGTTTGCTGAAGAACGGCCGGGTGAAGGCGATCACGATTAGCAAAATCGCGAGGCATCTGAGGATGAGCAGCAGCAGGTTGCGGAAAGTACGGCGGCGAATGGTGCGTTGCGGCACCTGGCGCACAAAGGTAAGCGCGGGGAACTCGATCTTGCGCGCGCGCGTGCGCCGCACCAGATGCACGAGTATGGGCGCCGCCACCGCGGCGATGCCTAACCAGAAAAATGGACTAAGAAACCACATCGTAAGTTCGGTGGTCAGTGGTCAGTGGTCAGTGGTCAGTGCTCAGTTGATTACAACGTTCATCCTGAATTCGCCAGCCTGTGTAGCGGCGACCAGTCCCCGGTAATGACTGACCACGGATTCCAACAACTCACAACTGACAACTGTTCACTGACAACCGACCACTGACAACTGACAACTGACAACTGACAACTGACAACTTCACTTCTCAATCCGGCGCGATAAGAACGAAAACAGCGCGTGGTCCAAAGGCTGATCCGTCCTGATTAATTCATAATCGACCCGGTTCGCCGCGGCACACCGCCGCATTTCATCCAAATGCTCACGCAAGCGCGCGCGATAACCATTCATCACCACGTCCGGCAACACCGGCATCTGCTCGTTGGTCTCTGAATCTTCGAGCAGCAGAATCGGATCGGTAAAATCGAATTCGATCTCGGTCTGGTCAAGGACGTGAAAGGCCATCAAGTCATGCCCGCGGAAACGCAGGTGTTGAAAGGCCGATTGCAACCGCTCAGACTCGTCATAGAAATCCGAAATCAGCACCACGATGCCGCGGCGCGTGAGTATCTCTGCCAGCTCATGCAGCGATTCCGCCAGACGTGTTTCGCCGCCCGCCTCCAACAGCGACAGCTGGCCAAAGATCGTCCGCATGTGGCCCGTCCGGCTGCGCGCCGGAACATGTGTGTGCACGTGCCGGTCGAACGCCACCAGCCCGACGGCGTCCTGCTGGCGATTCAAGAGATAAGCGAGTGACGCCGCCAGGAACTTCGCATAGGTCAGCTTCGAAATCCGGCCATCCTGCGGATAGCGCATGGACGCACTCGTGTCGATCAGCAGATGGCACTGCGCATTCGTATCAGCGCGATATTTTTTGATGAAGTAGCGATCCGTGCGCGCGAGCAGACGCCAATCCAAATAACGCAAATCATCGCCGGGATTGTATTGGCGGTATTCGGTGAACTCAGTCGAGAAGCCGGTAAAGGGGGAGCGATGCAGGCCGGACATGAAACCCTCGACCACCGCGCGCGCCAGCAATTCCAGCGAGCCGATGCGCGCCAGCACTTCCGGATCGAGGAAGCGCGCCGGGCCGGGAGCATGCTTGGGCGCAGACGGCGTCGCTGATTTGGTAACTCGCGAAGTTGTCTTTCTGCGCCACAACATGACTTTGGAATCAGGCTCGCCTGGCGGCACGGAGCCAGGTACCATTTGCGTAAGCAAATGGGATTAGGAGCGCGTCAGCATCAACTCACTCCTTATTCCATCCGCTCGCGCGGATGGTACTGACCTCATCACCTGGGATCGCCGAGATCACAATCCGCTTTTTGGTTCGGGCACCGTTTCGATCAATTGCTTGATCACTTGATCTGAATCAACCTTTTCCGCTTCCGCCTGAAAATTCAGCAGCACGCGATGCCGCAGCACCGCCGGGGCCACCGCGCGCACGTCTTCGCACGAGACGTTGTAGCGGCCGCGCAGAATCGCCCGCGCCTTGCCTCCGAGGATCAAAAACTGCGAGGCGCGCAAAGAAGCGCCCCAGGTCACCCATTTATTGACGAAGTCAGGCGCGGCGGGCGTCGCGGGGCGGCTCGCATTCACCAGGCGCACCGCGTAGCGCGCCACCGTGTCCGCCGCCGGCACCTGTCGCACCAGTTTCTGAAAAGCGACAATCTCATCGGCTGACATCACCGTTTGGAATTGCACATCCTGCGGCGAAGTCGTCTGCTTGACGACCGACACTTCATCTTCTTCCGGCAGGTAACCAATTCTCACATTGAACATGAAACGGTCGAGCTGCGCTTCCGGCAAGGGATAGGTCCCTTCCATCTCGATCGGGTTCTGGGTGGCCAGCACAAAGAAAGGGCGCGGCAAGTCGTAGCTCATTCCCTGCACCGTGACCCGGGCCTCCTGCATTGCCTCGAGCAGCGCGGCTTGCGTCTTGGGCGGAGTACGATTGATTTCGTCCGCGAGCACGATGTTGGCGAACAAGGGACCGCGAATGAATTGCATGGCCCGGTGGCCCGTCGCGCGATCCTCTTCGATGATTTCAGTGCCGGTGATGTCTGCCGGCATGAGATCGGGGGTGAACTGAATTCGCTTGAATGACAAGTTGAGCACGCTGGCCACCGTGCGCACCAGCAAAGTTTTGGCGAGGCCCGGAACGCCGGTGATGATCGAATGCCCGCCGACGAACAGCGAGAGCAGGACCTGTTCGACGACATCGTCCTGGCCGATGATCGCTTTGCGAATTTCACGCAGCAGGGCTTCGCGCGCCGAGCCAAGTTTGTCTAACAGTTGTTCGTCGTTGATTGCCGCTTCTTCAATCGCCATTTGGTGTCCTCGAACTATTTTTGGGGATCGTGTCAGTAGCCCGACCGTCAGGGAGGGCAACCTTCACCATCACGAAACTCTGATCAATGCTCGGCCTGGCCGACGCCGCCTGCCCTCCCTAACGGTCGGGCTTCTGACACACTTCACTGCCCCACGATCTTCAACAACAACTCCTGGGCTTTCTCGTAACTCGGCGCTGCTTCCAGGGCGCGCAGCACCGCATGCTTCGCTTCGGGCTGTTTGCCCAAAAGATGATACGCACTCGCCAGATTGTAATTGGCTTCGGCCACGTTGGGCGGATCCAGCGCCAACGCCACTTTGAATTCCGCAAGCGCCTGATCGTATTTCTTCGCCCCGAGACAAAGCTGCCCCGCCTCGCTATGCGCACTATATTCAAATGGACTTATATAGAAGCCGCGCTGCAACGCATCGAATGCGCCCACGGAATTGCCTAACCTGGTCAACGTGCCGGCCAGCTCCTTGATTGCCGCCAGGTCGTTCTGGTCGTAACGAACATGCATCGACATCGCCGCTGACGCCTGCTCCAGATCGCCTTTCTTTTGATAAATCTCCACGAGCGCGTCATACGGGTTGCCATCGCCGGTGTAATAAGGAAACAACTCGATGGCGCGCCGGAAATGGCGGATCGCATTGTCATCATCGTGGTCGGCATGAAACAGATGGCCGGCGCGCAAATGTAAAGCGAACGTGTCCTGGGTCGCCAGCTGGTTCAGGACGTCTTCCTTGGTCATGGAAGCGGCCACATTGAATTCGGTTTTCAGCGCGGCCTCCATCGGCCGCGCCTTGCCGGCCACGTATTCGTTGAAGGCGCGATCGAAATCGCTCTCGCTGAGCTTCAGCGCCCGCATAAGTACATCCGCCGTCTGCGCCTTGTCGCGATAAAGCGCCAGCATGCGCAGAATTGCGTCGAAGCCATATCGTTCTGAGACGAATTCGCAAACCTGCGATGCCTGGAAATAAGCGACGGTCAGATCTTCGGGGCCGTGCGGATGCGAAAACGCGCCGTCCAGATCGGCAATCTTGTGCCAACGACCCGTGGTGAACGAATTCAACAGCATCGGGTTCCAGTCGTCACCCCAACCGGGCCGCGCGCGACGCTCTTCATAGACCGAAAGGCCTTCCGAGAACCAGCGGGGAATCCGGTATTCGGTCATCTGCAAAGTGATCACGTGTGTGTACTCGTGCCACAAAGTGCTGCCCCAGTTGAATTCGCCGGTCGGGCGCGCGGATGGCGAATCAGCCGCGATGACCTGGCCAAAACAAACTCCCAGCGCGCCCAGGCCCGGCAGTCCGAGCGTGCGCACCGCAAAGTCTTCGTGATTCGGAAACAGCTCGACCGTGATCGGACCTTTCGGCGTGAAGCGATATTTTGCGGTCAGCTGGCGGGCGGCCTCGTTGAGCAAATCGCTGGCGTAGGGCGCGACCACATCGCTTTCTTTCGCATCTACCTTGATGAGAAACGGCCCGTGTTTTGTTTCCCGATAGTCTTTCATCGCGTCGAGCAAGTCGAGCGTGTTCTTGGCCCAGACGTTATAAGGATCGCCCTGAAATGACTTTTCGATTTCCGCGCGGCCTTCCTCCATCTGGCCGAGCCGCAACAGCGCCATTCCCAAATCGAGGTGCGCAGACCAAAGCCGGGGAGAGAGTTCCGTGGCTCTCCGGGCAAAGCCGACCGCATCTTCGGTGCGACGCGTCAAGGTGGCGTAATGAGACAGGACGTTAAAGATCAATCCGTAATGCGGGTTGATCGCCAGCGCCGCATTAACCTCAGGTTGGAAGTCGCGATCCTGAAGATAAAGCATGGCCGCCTTGACCGCGTGCGCATCAAGCGACTGGGGATTGATCTTGAGCGCTCGCTCAATGTCCTTCTCCGCCGCCGCCAGGTCGTGCTCTTCCAATTCCAAACCAGCCTTGAAGGTCAGCACCCCCACGGGATTGATCGCCAGGGCACGGGTCAGGGCCGCGAGTGTCTGTTCGCCGCCCTCAATTCGTTTGTTCTCGGCAATGCCAATCAGGGCGCGGGCGCTATTGGGATTAATCTGGAGCGCGTCCTGAAAAAACTGGGCCGCATCTCCGTACTGGTACTTTTGGTTGAAGAGTTCGCCCGCGCCGAGCTGGGCCTCGATATAAGTGGGATCGGCGGCAATCGCGTCGCGATAAATATCGTTCGCGTCATGGAACCTTTCGAGGTGGACCAGGGCGCGAGCGACGAGCGTCAGTTCCGCGGCGCCGGCCGGTTGCTTCTCTTTGTAGTAGACGACCAGCGATTCAAAAATCGGTTTCGCGCGTTCTTCCTGGCCCGTCAGCTCAAGCATTTCAGCGCGCCGCAAATCACTCGACAGCTTGTCAGCGGCAGATTTCGCGCCGGTCGCCGCCCATTCAAATTCACCGATGGCTTGGCTGTAACGGCCAGTCAGGGCGAACACTTCGCCCAGCTGATGATGAACCCTGGACGCGGCTGTATTCTTGACGAGGAATTTCTTCGCATTCGCTTCGGCTTCGGCGTAGCGGCCGGTCTCGAGATAGGCGCGCATGAGATCGGCCTCGGCCTCTCCGTCTCCGGAGTTCGCCGCCAGGCGGCCGGTCAGCAGCTTGATGGCGTTTTCGTAGTCACCCTTCTTCAATTCGGCCACGCCCGCCGATTCGTCCGATGACTGGGCGAGCGCGGGTGGAATCCCAGTAGCGAGCGAGAACGCGAGGATCAGAGCAAAGGTAAAGCCAGGTGTGCGCATCTGGAGGATGGCCGCCAACGGCGGCGCGGCCTGCTGGTGCGGTGCGCCGTGAGGCGCAAGATATTTAAGTAAATGTCTCACGTGATTCTATTCATCGCTCGGTTATGGAGCGACATTGGGATCTCAAAGGAACGCCTATCACCAATCTCTAAACACTCGGATGTTCCCGAGCCGCTACTCCGTGGCCGGCACGGTCCCTTGCTTAATTGCCCGATTCACCTTCGCCAACTCGACAAACAGCCTTTCCAATTCACTTTCATACTGGGCTTCGGCCATGTTGCTCTTTTGGCCGATTAGCTGCGCTATTTCGCCTTCCAGACGCGTGCGGTCGCGCATCAATTTCGCAATCGACGCGTTTGCCGCCGCCTGGGTGATGCTCAACGAATCGATGTAGGTCGTGCGCGCCAACAATCCGTCGCCGCCTTCCATCTTTTGATGACCCACGCCGTCGCCGTTGTCTTCCAATAACGCATGTTCGGTCGCCAGCCGTCCGGCGCGAGTGTAGAACTCGGCGGTCAGGCGATTGGCATAATTGAAAGCTTCGAGCACGGAGATGTGACCGTCCTGATCGGCATCGGCGTCATTGGCTTTGAGCGCCGCCAGAAAATATTCCGCAAACCGGGTCGCGTTGTTTTCCTGACCACTGCGGGTGGCGGTGACGATAATTCTTCCTTTGCCCGACAGCGGCTTGATGAACTCGCCGCTGGCGCTGGCCATATTGAAGATCACGATCCGATTGGCCGGCAGCGCGGAAAGCAAGGCGTTGTATTCGCCCGCCGAAAGATCGGGACCGACCAGGTTGAACTTGGCCTCTTTATCAAACGACCCGTGACCGATAAGAAATAGAAAGAGCTCACTGTCGCTGTTGAGTTCGGTCCGGAGTGAGGCAAACAGCTTCTTCACTTCGTCCGCAGTCGCCGCCGGGGCCGCGCCGGCCGGTTTTTCCGTCAGCACCCGGACCCGGTTTGTAGGAAATCCGAAACGACCCGTCAAGGCAATGTGCAGCGCCTCAGTCCACTGCTGAAACTGTTTGGCGTAAGCCGGCTCACCGCTCGCGCCGCTGATGATGACGGCATACTTGTTGGGATCTGAAGCAGACGGCGATTGAACGGCTGCCGAGCTTTGGGCTCGCGCAATGGAAACGTTCGTGACCGTCAATAGCAAAGTGGTCAGCACCGAGAGCCAGCGACGATGACAGCCGTAAATTGTGAGCTGTGTATGACGTGACTGAACCATTTCGTATCCGCCGTTCCCTGCTAAAGTAGGCTCAAATTTAATCGGTCCACCTTGCCTTCCCGCAAAATTCCTGGTGACGCCAATCTATCGGGGTTGAATTGCATCGCGGCCTGCCGCTCCTCAGTGCGGTAAGGCTAGCCTTACCGACCGCCATTCTCCTTAATGTTTTTTGCAGGCTATGCCTGCGGCTCGAGGCGAAGCCTCAATTTCTCGAACCGACGTCGCGGAAAGGCAAGCCTTTCCGCACTGGAGAGTGGCAGAGCCACACCTTCAACTTTTGAGGCTCGGTCTGCCTCGAATCTCTTGGGCCTTCGCCTCGCTCTACCCCACCCTTCACGCTAACGCCAACTGCGCGGCTCGAACATCTACGCCAACCCTTCGCGCTTTCTGAGAAACCATTCGGCGCTGAGCAATCCCACGATCAGAAAAAAATTGATCGGCATGTCCCACAAGTCCTTGGTGACACGTTCTGAATATGGCGTCTTGCGATAAGTCAGATCGTCGAGCAGAGATTGCAGGTCGCTCGCTTGATAGTATTTGCCGCCGGTTTCAGCGGCGATGCGCTTCAGCAGATCAGTATTCTGCGCGGCGCTGTAAAATTCACGATTGATATCGCTCACCAACAAATTCGATTTGGCGGTAACCTGTCCCAGGCTGCTGCTGCTCGCAGATAAATCCACAATGTGTTGCCCCAACTCGTCAGCTTTGAATTCCCCCGTGTACACATTCACATCGTCGATGCTGGTGAACTTCAGCGGCACGTCGATAGTCGCGCCGGAGGGTTTGGTGATGCGCACGGACGCTCGCGCATCGCTAACCGGTTGATAATGCTTATCGCGAATATCGGCCACGACGCGGACGGTGTCTTCCATCACGTAAACGTCCTGTTGGGCGCCAACTTCGATCTGTCTGGGCGTGCCGCTTACCAGGTAACGCAACATCTGGCGCCAGAAGGTTTCGTGCGCCACGCTTTTTGAATCCATACGCATGCGCCAGCGCCAGGTGTCGGTGGCCGTCAGGGCCAACGTTTGCCCGCGGCCATATCTTTGTTGGGCCAGGAGCGGCACCGCCGGTCCGGCTCCGGCGCGTTTTGCCTCCAATAAGAGCACGGCGCCCGGCTTCACGGTCTTGAATGCTTCCGAGATAGAAACCGGTGGCAGCTCAGTCCAGGTCTTTTGACTGGCAGCGCGATCTTCATTGAGTCGCGTTATCGGATGCTCGGCGCCGGCCGCGGTCAGTTGCGGCTTGTACACTGCCGCGTACGAATCGGCGTCGTCGATCTTGTGGCCGTCAAGCCCGAGCGGCAACAAATCGTCGATCACCGTCCCTTTATATCTGCCGGCGTCAAACGCCAGTCGTCCGCCCAATGCCAGCAGACCTCCACCACGGCGTGCGACAAAAGCCTCGATGTTGCGCAGCTGTTCGGTGGTAAAGAAACTCGCTTCGACGCTTCCCAGTACCAGCCCGTCGTAAGCAAACAACTCCTCTTCGGTTTTGGGAAAGCCATTGACCAACTCCTGTTCGGCGCCAATGCCCTGCCGGTAGAACTTGTTTTCGCCGGTGCGCTGCAGGGACACGACCATGACGTTCTTCTCGTTAAGACTGAGCGATTCCCGGATCTTGCCCAGCTCCCAACGCGGCTCGCCCTCAACATGCAGGATGCGCATGGGCCCTTCGATGACTTCGACCAGCGCGTCCTGTTTATTATTTTCGACGGTGACTTCGCCCTCGAGCGGAGTGATTTCGACGGTGTAGCGATGGAAGCCGGTCGTCGCCGGCGTGACTTCGAGCTTGACTGGCTGCGTGTCGCTGCCGCGCAGGTTGAACTCTTCGGTCTTGATGGCGCGGCCATCCTCGCGCACGTTCATCAAAACCCTGGTGGCCCCATACCCGCTGAGGCTGACAAAGGCATCGATGTTGGCCCGCGATCCAACCAGCACCCGGCGCGGCATATTTACGCGGGTCAATTCTGCATCCATGGGCCGCGCAGTATCGCCCACTCCGACGGTAAAAACCGGGACATCGAGCGCGCGCAATTCCCGCAAGGTCGCGTCCAGATCGCGCGACACATTCGCGGCGCCATCACTCGCCAGCACAATGGCCGACAGCGGCATGCCTGATGAGCGTTTGGCGATTTCCGCGAGCGCTCCCGAGATATCTGTGGTGCGCCCCTCGCCATAGAGAGTCCCGCCGTCCGCGACGCCGTTCACCTCACCCGAAAAGCCATACAAATTGGTTTTAAATTTTTCTTCCAGATTCGCCAGAAAGGAATTCTTGCCGCCGGCGGACGGCGCCAACAGCATCTGCTTCGCATAGTCCAGCCGCGTGGCCCGCGCGGGCGTGTCCTGGAGGTTCATGCTGAGCGAGTCGTCGATCGCCAGCGCCACGTAACTGCTGCGTGGCACGACCGACGAGACGACCACGACCGGCTTCAGGAGCATGAAGATGACCAGCGCAATCAGCGCCGTACGCAGTGAAGCCAGGATGAATGTCTTTTTTCTGGTAACCCGGAAGCGGGGACGAATATAAACGAAATAGATGAACAGCCCGAGCAGAATTGCCAGCAGGATTATCCACCACAGACGCGGACGCACATCGAACCCAAAGTGACCATTACTGAAAACGGCCCGCTCGTGTCCGAACAATAACCGCGCAAGTGATCCCATCACACTAGAAGTCGAGCATTATAGTTCCGGCAACCGTTGTGGAAAGGTTAAATTTTGTTAATTGCTATGACGTCGCGGGCGCAACTTCCAGTTACCTGAAAGATCGATTTTTCCGGCTACCCAAACACCTGCGATTTTCGAGAGCAACCTCCAGTAATCGGGTCACGTCGGTCGCCTGCAAATATGGTCCGTGGGCGCGTTGACCGCGATCATCCGGTCGTCAAATCATGGAGAGACTTCGATGTCGGGGAGATGGGAATCGACCCGCATGTCCAAAACGGCCGCCTTACTTTCGGGACCGCCGATTCAAAACTATCACTACTCCATCCGATTAACTTAAGCCGGGGATTTCAGCCTTAAAGGAATCGAAGCAAGGGTACATTAATTAGCGAAGGCGCGCCAATATTGCGGGATTACGGGTAGCGTCCGTTCTAATAGGTGGGGTTGCTTGGTTCGGGGCAGTGGCCCGACGGTAGGGGCAGTAGCCGACTGTAAAGGCAGTAGCCCGACTGTAAAGGAGGGCTCGTATTTGTGCCAGAGATGAGCCCGCCCTTACGGTTGGGCTACTGCCCCGCTTTGGCCGGCTGTTTCCGCTCGATACTCAAAAACTCCAGCGGCTGAGGGGTTGGGTTTCCGAGAACATATTTACCGGCGGCGATCTGGATCACGTCCCCGACTTTTAACTCACCGTCCAGCTTTCCATCTAAAGGAATCGGCATCTTGAATGAATAGTCTCGCAGCAGAATGATCGAGCCGCCCGGATGCCAATACTCATAGCCGTTGGTGTCCGGCGGCAGGGTTATATGCCGGATGGTGATGGCTTCACTTTCGAAAACCAACTGGTTCGCTATGCGATCAGAGGCGGTGGAAATTGGGATGGTCGCCCCGGCGCTGTCGGCATTTTTTGATTGCGCCATCGTTATGGCGGGGCTGAATTCCAGGATGAGCATCAGGGCGCACATCGCCGCCGTCCTGCTGATGAGATCAAGTCGATTTTGCCGGCGCATGATTCAGAGGCCTCCTTCTTTTGATTGAAAATCAACTGTGCGCCACGCACCCTGGTGGCGTCCGCGAAGTCGCGGGAGAAACATTCCGGTCCGCGCGCGATAACCCTGGTAGACGTCTTGCAGCCCGCTGCTGGCGAACTTTGCTTCCTCCATCCTGGCGGCCGAAAAGTAGGAGCTCAACATCACCGCCACACCGGGCAGCAGATACCAGCGGGGCGCAACGACCAGTCCGGCGATCCAAAAAAGCGAATAGGCGGCATAAAAAGGGTGCCGCACAAATCGATATGGTCCCGACTCAAGCAGGAAGTCAGGCCGGTCGACGGAAAAGGCCACCGACAGCCGGCGCGATCGAGTCGCGCTCACGGTCCACCAGAAGCCGGCCAGCGAAGCGGTATAGAGCCACACACCCATGAGTGAGCGAATCGGGCCGAAGCTTGGCGCCGCCAGCATCGCCATCAACTGTAGAAAGGTAAGCACGGCTCCTAATACCGCAATCAGGCGCATGAAGATGCTCATCCGGCTCGCCACAAAATGTGCTCTGAGAGCCCAGGCAAAGCTGCAAAAACAGCTCAGCAACAACAGTAGTAAGGTGACGCGCCAGACTTGCATTAGTTCTCCAGTGCCTCTTCATACATACGCCGGTAAAGCCGGCCCGCCGTCTCCGCCGCATGGTTCAGGTATCGCCATTCGTCGTCGTCGAGATCGCAATTCTCGATGACGCTCCATAGATCGAGAATGTGTTGCCGGTCCGTGTTTCCATGCCCCGCATAGAACTGCGTTTGTTTTTCTGTTAACGAGAGCAGCCGGCAGATCCTGAGGGCGTATTGAGAACCGAAACGCGCGCCAATCCCTTCGAGGACCATGGCCGCGGCCAACCGCGCCAGCGGCATTTTGAGAGCCACGTAATAGTTGAATGAGACGTAGTCCTGACAGGCCGGCCGCGGCAGAGATTTTTCGATCCGGCCGGCCGGATAGCCGGTCTGTTCGAGATCATTAACGACCCAGCGCCAGTGCAGCTTCTCTTCATCGGCATGGTGCAGGAGGTACTCTTTGACCGTTCGCAGATGGCCTGCACAATTCACGCCGGCGAGGGCAAAGGTGAACGGGCCTTCGCGCACCTGATGAAAGATCATCTGCAGGACCTGCTGATAATCGGTTACGGCGAAATCTCCCGCGTCGACCTTCCGGCAGACCTTATTGTCAGGAAAGCGTTCGATGGCCGTCTCGACGGTCTGCTTAAGCTGTTGCAGGTGTAGTTCGGAGCTGGTTGAATTCATGATAGTTACTCCCTTCCTGGTGATGGCGTTTGCCAAAAGATTGCTTCATAAACCAGAGCCCGGCGAGGCGGCTATTTGGTCGCTCCAAAGCTTTGCAAAGAAACGGTGAGCCGGACGCTCGCAGATGATCTACATCCTCGATAACCAGCACCAACGGAACCTGTGCGCCCGCTTCGGCATCTTCAAAGCCTTGCCGGTATTGCCGAAAACCCATGCGCTCAAAGAACCCGAGCAGCCGCGGAGTGCAGTGCATGAAATTCAACTGGGTCCCCCGCTCTCGCCCCAGCTCATAAGCTTTGGTCGATAACGCCACCGCCAGCGGCGAGCGGCGACGCGCTTTGTGGACCATCAGACGCGAAGTAAACGAAAGCGAACGCCGGGGAAAACATTTGAAGTCTGCCAGCCCGCAGGTTTGGGCAAAGGACGCCAGGGCGGTCGGGTCTTCACCCCAGTTGATCCTGACGGTCCCCAGCATCTTCCCCTCGATGGTGGAATAGAGCAGCGTCGCCCGGTCATCAAGCGGGTCACTAAATTGTTTCCGTTCGTGGTCGGCCTGGCTGTAAGGCTTGCCCATCTCCTCGATGTAGACCTGGTAACGGAATTCATAGATGGCCTGCTTTTCGGCTTCGGTTTCAGCGACGCTGACGAGATATTTGTGAGGACGCATTGTCAACCCCTCGCTCGGTTTGATCTGACGACCGCAACACGCTCTCAAGCCTTACGCCTGGTGTCCGCCGTCACCTCAATACGCGTCATTTGAAACCGGAACCTATCATCTAGCGACGCGGATTTTGGGTTGCCTAATGCCGGTTCAAGCGGGTGGATTATTTGCGAAAAACTTCGGCAGGACTTGCAGGCGCCACCAAGTCGATTTGATTCGAGGATTGCGGTCAGTGATGGGAAAAAGGAAATGGCAGAGGGACCGCGACTCTGAGTTGCCCACGCACGACTTCAAGCGATTCTGCCTGGAGGTTTACAGCGCTAGGAAGATGCCCGGTGACAACCGGGCCTCGATCGCTGTATTCACGAATTTGCGAATTCCAGGAGGAGGGCAAAGTCATGCAGAAAGCGATTGCGACAGCTACGATCACCGCGATGCTCGTCTTGAGCAGCTCATTTATGAAAGGCGCGCCGGCAGCTCCTTCCGGCTCTGACAGCCCCGTCGATATGCGCGGCATCTACGTGTACACCAACGATATTTCGCAGTTGACCGCAGCTTCGGCTGGGCAGTTGACGAGTGCCCTGGCGGTTGGCGGGGTCGATGGAATCAATCTCGTTTTCGGTTGGGATGCAATCGAACCTCGCCCGGGTATCTACCAGTGGGATGTGAGCAATGGGTTGACCTGGTCCTCGAGCGCTACCTATGTGCGCGGGGACGAAGTTTCATTCGGTTCAGAGATCTATGTTTCGTTAAACGACGGAAATCTGAATCACTCGCCGGTTCCCGGAAAGGGAAATTGGTCAAGTGGCGCCACTTACAACCCCGGTGATGAGGTCAACTTCAACCAGTACACCTACGTCGCGCTGACTACTAATACCGGAAGTCAGCCGAGCCCCGGATGCACTACCGATTGCACCTCGTGGCAGCCCGTGTGGAATGCAGTTGGCGCTAATAAGAATTTGCTCGACGAGTGGATTGCTGCCGCCATCACTGCGAATAGGAAGATCGCCCTGACGATTCCTGCCGGCAGCAGCATTCCGTCGTGGTTATTTCAGGTCGGCGCCAAACCGCTGAACTTCACAATTTCTCCGCACGCGGGTGCGACCGGTAAATGCGATGCGGAGACAATTGCGGCGCCGTGGGATCCGGCGTTCCTGAACCAGTGGGACGCGATGCTCGCCAGTCTCGCAAACCATCTCAAAACAACCTTTGTTAACGGAGAAAGCGAGTATGACGCCATCACCTTGCTGCGGCTCACCGGGATTAATCGCACCACTGAAGAGTTGCGACTGCCGGCCGAAACACCGCAGTCGACCGGGCTAAGTTGCGTCTCTGATGCAATCGCCATCTGGCAGGCTGCGCACTACAAGCCTTCGCGTTTGCTGAAGGGGTGGAACTCGATCGTCGATTCTTTCCAGCAGAATTTCCCCGATAAAAGTTTTAGCGTTGCCATCATTCCGCAAAATCCTTTTCCACCAATTGCCGAAGACGGCTCCGTCATCACCGGCACGGTGCCCGATCAAAATCACCCGCTGATTAAGTCAGCCAGCGAAAAGCTCCCCGGCCGGCTCGTGGTGCAGTTCGATTTTCTGCTTCCCGGCGATCCGGCTTCCGCTGAAGTAATAAAGGACGCCGGCAAGTTGGGCACGCTGGCGGCGTTTCAGACCAACGAGTGGTTAGGCGGTCAGGGAGCCGCATGCACCGGCCAGATCGGCAGCACGACTAATCCACCTATGCCTTGCAGCACCTCTGACGATTATCTCGCGCTCTTGAACACGGGCATCTATCCAAAAGGCCCGAACAAAATTTTGCGCGCGCAATACATCGAGGTCTTTCGCGCGAACGTAAACGCATTCCCGCCGGCGATAGAGACCGCACACCAGGAACTAATCACTTCACCATTCGTGTCATTGGCTTTTCCCGATCCGCCGGCAGGTGGTTACCCGGCGCCGGTTACCGGAAGCTTTACCGCGAATTCAGCGGTAGGGAACAACATCACAAGAATCAGCTGCCGGCATGCTGCGGTCAGCGATGTGGTCGGGTTAGGCACCCTTAACGCGTCCGCTACGGTCACCGTGTCCCTTACCGGTGATCCTTTGCGAGTGTCCTGCACCGCAACGGACTCGCTCGGCAACCGAAGTCGCGCCTTGCGTCAGATGGTGATAAGCCCCTGACCCTGAGGCTTAAGAATCGAGCTGCGGTGAGTTTGTTGAAAAGAAATGGCGGAGGGGACAGGAGTCGAACCTGCATAGCCTTGCGGCCGGCGGTTTTCAAGACCGCTGCAATACCATTATGCGACCCCTCCGCAAACTGGCTCCGGAAACTATATCGTACGCGCCGCTGTCGGCTCAACCACGAGTCCTGAGTGGCAGTCGCCGAAACTTGTAACGCAAACTGTCAGTTTGCGGCGCAATCTAACAGATTGCGTTACCGGCGCCCCGTCAGTTAATTGAGCGCAAGTTCGTCTGCCCACGCCGTTCTTCTGATGTGTTTGCGAAATACACTCAGGAGAATTGATGATGAACAACCTTCGCCAGGCGCGCAATTTCGCGCTGTCATTCACCTCTTTCGTTCTAGCGGCCGCGCTCCTCGTCGGATTAATCGCGGTCTTGGCTTCCGGTAAGCGATTTGTCACCAGCGCGGCGCCGCCGCCGCTTCCACCTGCGAAAGCGAAAAAGACCATGCGCTCGTTCGCCTCGGACGAAGAGCTGAAGGCTTACTTGCGAAAGCTGGCCGAAGAACAAAGACGCGTGGTGCGCCGGGCCGACAAATCTGAGGCCGCCGACGCAGCGCCGCCATCGCCGGCTACGACCGCAAATCAGGCGACCGGTTTGGCGAAAGCCGGAGAGGGCGCAAAGGATGAATCGATCACCAACACCCAGCACGCCGGCGTGGATGAAGGCGGCATTGTCAAACTGCACGGCGACCATCTCGTGGTGTTGCGGCGCGGGCGACTGTTCACCGTGGCAATCGGCGACAATTCACTGAAACCAATATCGACGGTCGACGCCTTTGGACCTGAGATCGACCCGCGCTACACCTGGTATGACGAAATGCTCGTCTCAGACGATACGGTGGCCGTGATTGGCTATAGCTATGAACGCGGCGGCACAGAAGTTGGTCTGTTCAGAATCGATCGCGCCGGCAACCTGGCTTATAGATCGACTTATCACCTGCGTTCGAACGACTACTATTCGTCGCGTAATTACGCCAGCCGTCTGATTGGCAGCAAGCTGATCTTCTACACGCCGCTGTATCTGAATCCTTACGCCAGCGATCCTTTCGCCACTTTTCCCGCGGTGCGCAAGTGGCACAAGGGCGCGACCGCGACCGAGTTTCAGCGGATTGTTTCGGCCACGCGGGTTTATGTTCCCGAGGGCAAGCTCAACGCATCATCCGGTCTGGCCCTGCACACGGTCACCGTTTGCGATTTAGCCAACGACAACTTCAAGTGCGACGCCACTGCCGTCCTGGGCGCGCCGGGTCGCGTGTTCTATGTATCACCTGATTCGGTTTATGTATGGACCACGGACTGGTCCGGCTACGGCCAGCGCGGCGGGCAGAATTCCAAGCTGTACCGCATGCCCCTGGATGGATCGGGCCCCAGCGCCATCGGGGTCTCCGGTAGTCCGGTAGATCAATTCTCATTTCTCGAAAGCGAAGACAAGAACCTGAATGTGCTGGTACGCCACGACTCGTCGGGCGATGGCATGTGGGGCGCAGAATATGCAAGTGGCGACGTGGCGCTGCTGCGGCTGCCGCTGTCGCTGTTCAATGATCGCACCGACAACGCTTCATCCTGGTGCTATCACCCTTTGCCGAAGCCTGCCGGCTACACCTTCCAGAACCGATTTGTCGGAAACTATCTGCTGTACGGAACCGGCAGTGGTTGGGGCGCTCCGGGCGACAACAAACAATCGAGTCTTTATGCGGTGCGCTTCACTGATGGGGATACGAGCGAACTGCAGGTGAATCACGGTGTCGATCGAATTGAGGCCCTGGGATCAGATGCCATCGTGGTCGGCACGAATGGCCAGGACCTGCACTTCACCGCGATTCGCCTGGGTGACGCGCCGAGGGTGGCCGACGAATATATTCGCAAGGAAGCATCGCAAGGCGAGTTGCGCAGCCAGGGATTCTTCTACAAACCTGACGGTCCCGATTCCGGTGTGCTGGGTCTGCCCATCAGCGTTCCGGCGCGCGCGGGCTACATGCATCTGTTCCAGAGTTCGGCCGCGATTCTGTTCCTGCGCAACCAGTCGTTGCACTTTGCAGAGCTCGGCGAACTGAGTGCGCAATCAGAAAAAGCCGTCGACGATAGCTGCCGCGCTTCGTGTGTGGATTGGTACGGAAATTCGCGGCCGATCTTTGTGAAAGGACGCGTCCTCGCGCTGCTGGGCTACGAGATTGTCGAAGGCAATCTTCAGGAGGGACGCATGCAGGAACTGCGCCGGATTAGTTACGCGCCATCACGGGTCGCCATCACGAAGAACTAAAAAGGTCAGAACCGCCTGCGGTGGCAGGTGGGCCAACGCCCGCGAAAGCGATTCCTTGAGTGTCAGGCCCGCCCGCTACCGCAGGCGGTTCTGACTTAGGGGCAGCCGTTGACGGTGTAATTCGGGCCGTCATCGACCGCCGGCGATCCATTCTGCGATTTTGGCACGGTGACTTTCGCGGTGGCAGTGGTGCTATTGCCTGAGCCGTCTGTCACCTTGAAAGTAATCGTATAAACGCGACCATTGCTCCCGCCCATTCGCTCGGCACGCAACTGGACTGACTTACAGCCCGGCGCAATCACGATGTCATTGGTCGTGTTTCCGTCGCCGGCGCTGTTGTTGGGCTCGTCGCTGCTCACGCCGGCAATCACGACGCTGTTGAGGTTCACGCTCGGGTCGCAGAGGTCGCTCGCACTGGCCACCAGATCAGTGACGTTGACGGTGGTGTACTTGTGATTCGGCGGCCACAAACTGATGCTGTTTCCATTCAGAACTATCACCGGTGGAGTTATATCGGTGACCGTCACCTTAAAGCTGCAAGTGCTGACGTTGCCCGCGGCGTCGGTAGCCGTCGCATGCACCGTAGTGGTCCCGACCGGAAAACTCGATCCCGACGCGTAATCAGTCAGGACAGTCGGAACAGAGCAATTGTCATTGGCCCCGACTACGAAACTGACGGGCGCCGCGCAAGTCCCGGAAATCGCCGGAACGCTGATATCGGCCGGGCAGCTAATCGACGGCGGCGTGTTGTCGATGACCGTGATTGTCTGCGTCGCGCTGTTGCTGTTCGTCGCGACATCAGTGGCCTTGAACGTCCGCGTGATTACGTATGGCGAGGCTATGGTGCCGGCGCCGCCGTTATTCGTCTCAGTAACCGTCACTGTCGGCGCGCCGCAATTATCTGAGGCCGTCGCTTGAGAAGGATCCGCTGCCGGCACCTGGCTAAGGCATTGATAACTCGCGTCAGGCGGAGCAGTAATCGACGGTTTCTGCGCGTCCTTCACGGTGATAGTGAAGCTGCACGTGGGGCCCACGCTGCTGGTGCACTTCACAGTTGTGTCACCTACCGCAAAGAAAGACCCGGAAGTGTGATCGCACGTGACCGTGCCGCATGCATCTCCTGTGGGAGCGTCAAAAGTTACATTGGCGCCGCATTGATTCGGATCGTTGTCGACGCTGATATTGCCTGGGCACGTCAGGGTGCAGAGCGGTTGCAGTTCAAAGGCGCCTATATCCGTGCCGTCGCTGGTTCCCGCGTTGGGCGTTCCCGGATCGTCATAGGTCCGCAGCATTCCTCTCTGATCGGTGGTCGCGCCGGAAGCGACGCCGGCATCAATCGCCGGACTTCCAGCCTGAAGCGCCATGGTTTTGGTGGGGCCGCCATTATCGGCCAGCGCGTCCAGCATCGGGTTGACGCCGGTCTGATCGTCGGTGCCGGTGAAGCCCGTGGCCTCCGTGACATCGCCAATCAGATTGTGCCCGCTGCTGGTGACCGTGCCATCGACGTCCGGGCCGGGGACCGGGGCGCCGCTGGTGTTGCCCAGGCCATTGGCCGCGGTGTTGTTCGCCACGATCGTATTCTCAATAGTCACTGCACCAGGACCGACGCGAATGCCGCCGCCGGCGCCTTCAGCTGCGGGCTTCGGTGGTTTGTTTGCACCGCCCTGATTCACGCCCGTGTTTCCGGCCTGAGCATTATTGCCGCTGATCGTGGAATGCTTGAGGTTGAGCGTCGCGGCGCCGCTGTTGGTGATTGCTCCGCCGTAAGCCGGGCCTCCGGCGCCGTGCGCGCCACAATTAAGACCGCCGTCAGTCTGGCCGCCATCGCCGCCATTGCCGCCGGTGGCTGAATTATTGGCAAAAGTAGAAGTGTCGATAGTGAGACTGCTGCTCGCCACGCTGAAATTAGTATCAACAAAGATCGCGCCGCCCTTGGCCGCGCCGGCGTCTCCGGAGGTGTGACCGCCAATGCAGGAGCTGCCGAATGTATTTCCAGTGTTGCCGCCATGTGCCGACGCCAGGTGAAATGTCGAATTGCTGACCGTGACGTTTCCCAAACAATAAAGAGCGCCGCCGTCAGCTTCGCCGCCAGGTTCGCTGCCATTGCCGCCTGTGCCTGAACTGCCGGCATTGGCCGCCGTATTCTCAAACGTCGTGTTATTAATCGTGGTGGTCCCGCCGCCAACCCATACGCCGCCGCCCTGCACGGTTCCGCCAAAGCCGCCGTTCTCCATTCCATTCTGCGAAACGCTGCCGCCCTGACCACCGGTGGCGGAACTGTTAACGATGCTGGTCCCATCAATGCCGAGCGTGCCGCCTTCGACGTAGATCGATCCGCCCAGCGCGTTCGATCCCTGACCGTTGTTAAAGTTCGCGCCGTTTCCTCCCAAAGCTGAGTCGCCGGTAAAGGTGCTGCCGGTGATTACCACACTGCCGGTATTGGTGAGACTCGCCAGGCCGCCGCCATGCGCGTCCAGAAATGTATGGTCGTTAACCACCGTATCGCCTTTGCCAACCACCTGGCACGATTGAATCGTGACGTTCGTCAACGTGACGCTGCCACCATTGTTGAGTATGCCGCCACCAACGCGCGCGGCCGGAAAGGTCGCATTTTGGGAGCTGGGATTTGTACTGGCGCCGGCTGTCCCGTCGTCCGCGGCAATCCCGTTTTCGATCGTCAGATCCTGAAAGATAGCGGTGACGCCGCTGGCGGTAAGGTGAAATGCGCGGTCGCGCATGCTGCCGCTATTCAAACCCGACGCGTTGATGACGGTCGAGGCTCCCCCGCCCTGAATCGTTACCGAATGCGCGGTCGTGGTGATATCCAAATCGCCAGTCATCGCTGCGTTCTCCTGACTGGCATTCGCCAGGGTCAGGTTGTAAGTAGTCGCCGGCTGAAGCTGGATGATGATGGGCGTCGCGCCAACCGCCGTGTTAGCAGCGATAATCGCGCCCCGGAGGCTGCAATCATTGGCGGCGCCGGTGCACGCCCTGGCGGCCACCGCGGCCGTGTCGTCCGTGCGATCGACGTTGAATGTGGTGGCGAAAAATGGATTAGGGACGGCTGCATAACGCATCGGCGCCGCTGAAGCGCTCTGGCGGGAACTGGAAGACGCAGTTTGGGTGAACTTCAAAGACGCGCCTGCCAACAGCATCAGCGCCAACATAATCCACGTTTCTTTTCTTCTCATCAGGATCCTCCGACCTTGGTAAAGGTAAGCCGAGTGTTTTGCGACTGTGGTCATATACACCTTTCACCGACGCGCGGCAAGAAATCGCGGGTGCCGGCGGGTGAAATCTGGGTGAACTGTCACCAGAGACTGACGCGGCGACGGGACGAGTGGGCGGTCTATTGGGTTTGCTTCGGAAGCCGGCGTCAATCAGGATTGACAATCGGGTTGTGGCGAAAACTTGTAAACGCAACCTGGCAGTTTGCGGCGCAATCTAACAGATTGCGTTACAAGATCAGCTCACTACACCCGTACTTTCTTCGACTTTTGAGCCAAAACTGTAGGGTTGGATTTTATTTTTCTGTGGTCTTAGAGCAGGCGGCCACCGTAGAAGGATGGCGCGTCACTCTGCCACACCAGCGCCGCCGTGCCGGAACATGCGGCGTGATCGCAGCGGCATTGGTAACTGGTCTTGAGCTGGCAAGCCTCCGAACAATACGTAGAATCAATGTCCACGTGACAACTGCACAGGGGATTCGCGCACCGACGCAATTCAACTTCAGATTTCATGATAACGCTCCGCGACCACCGGCCGCGGCCTTTCAAAAGCAAATAAGTATTCGCACGACCGACAACGGAACCAGGCGGGCCGTTCCGTCGAAGAAAAACCAGAATTATCAAGATGTCCGATGCTGCCGCACATCGGACAAAGAAACACGTCGGGAAACAACGCCGGCCTACTCTCCTCGATACTTGGGAATATATTCTGAGCTGGAGTCATGAACCCTCCTTGTTTCGGGCGATGTGTAACCGTCGGGGCCGGTCGTTAGGATCAGCGAGCGATGGGCTGACCCGGAGGTGATTAAGCCTCTACGAAGCGTGACGTTAATACTTCAGCGAGTTCGTAAAAGTTTGTCGGAAATCACAACTACTTGTGACAAGTAAAAGTTAATGTGTAATTAACCTCGAGTCCATTCGCCGGCGTACACCGTTGCGCAGTTGCGTAAATGGATTGCGGGCTCGGTGACGCACCTTGAGGATGCCGCTAATCTCGGCTATAAGGGTCGATCCGGACTGCAAAAACTTGAGAGACTGAACAATGATTCGAATCTTCTGGCAGGAACTGATAAACGGCCTCGCCCCTCCCGAGCAGCTGTTCCGGGTAATGATTCGGTTGGTGGCGGCGACACTCTTAGGAAGTTTGGTCGGAATTCAGCGCGAGAGTTACCGCAAACCCGCCGGTCTGCGGACGCATGTATTAGTGTGCGTCGCCACCGCCGCTTTCATTATCACTTGTAAAGCCAGCGGAATGTCATTGGACGGGGTCTCACGCGTCATTCAGGGAATCGTCACCGGCATCGGCTTCATCGGCGCCGGCACCATCCTGAAGCTGAGTCATGAGCACGCGATCAAAGGGCTCACGACTGCCGCCAGCGTCTGGATGACGGCGGCCATCGGCGTGATCGTGGGGCTTGGAAGTTTAGGTATCGCACTGATAGTTGCGGTATTGGCTTTGATCATCCTTTCGCTCGCCCGCCTCGAGCATTCAATCGAGGATCAGATTCTCAACGATCAAGAGGAGCACAACCACACTCACCTCGAATAGGCTAGCGTCCCCCAATTTGAAATCGGTGACCGGTTTTTGGGCTGGAGCCCAAGCGTCCGCGCTTGCCTTTCTCTAAACGGGGCAACCGAGACGGTGACGCTCCAGTGAAATTAGGACACGCACCTGAGAATCCAAAGCGCCGTAGCCGCTGCGGTTTCGCCGGCGCCTTCAAAATCAAGCTTTGACTTTGCCCCAGACCAGAAAAGGCAAGGCAGCGATTTGACAGCCTACCGAGAAGACAATCAGAGCAATGATTGATCTGCTGTACAGCCATCCCATCAACGCGCTGCCGGCAAACCAACCTACGCCGAAGACCAAATAGAACAGCCCAAAGCCGGTGCTCCGCTTTGAGGCGCTGATAACATCGGCCAACAGCGCTTTCAACAAGGAATTCTGCGCCCCCATGCCGACGCCCCACAGCACCATGCCCACTACGCTCAACCAGAACTGACCAAGGAAGACGAAAGGCGCAAACAAAGCGCCCAACAAGAACGCGACGCCCGCGACGGGAAAACCCCAGCGATCAAACAGACGGCCAAAGACCAGGTTGGTTATCGCTCCGGAACCCATCGCCAGTGCATAGATGAGGGCCACCTGCACGTCAGAAATGCTTGAGCCGCTCTTAAAGTGAAACGAGATTAGAGAGAAATCGGCGAAGCCGGCAGCAATTAGTGTCCCGGCGACGACATAGATCCAAAAGGTGGTCGAGAACCCCTTTGTCCCGAGGGGCTCGGCGGTTCGCTCTTCCAACTCGTGCGGCTTTGGGTACCACAGGCGCGCGATGACGAGCGTAGCGAGACAGAGCAGCGCCGAAATCAACAGAACGCCAAAGCCCGTGCGATAGCCCCCCTTCACATACAAAACAAACGCGACCACGAGCGGACCGATCGTGGCTCCTGCCTGGTCTAGTCCTTCGTTGAGACCAAAAACCCACCCGCGCCCAATCGACTTACCCGCATACGAAACCATCGCATCGACCGCGGGTTTTCTGATGCCTCTCCCAGTCCGTTCGGCAACTATCAACGCGGCTGCGACCGGCCAGTTACCGGCCAGCGCGAGCGCCGGCACGGCAATCATATTGATCGCGTAACCGACCATCACCACAATCCAATACTTATGCGTCTTGTCGGCAACATAACCGGCGACCGAGCGGAGGCAGTAGCCGAGCAGTTCGCCGCCGCCGGCAATTGCCCCGACCGCGAAGGCGCTCGCGCCCAAAGAGGCGAGGAATGGTCCGACAATGCTGCGCGCGCCTTCATACGTCGCGTCGGCAAACAGATTGACAATGCCGATCGTGAGTACAAATTTGAACGCCAGCTGCGCCAGGTTCTTTGAGTGAGTCTTAGCCATGCCTGCTCATTGACGCTTCACCAGAGTGCTTCCGCAGAATCAGGGCATCCCCGCGCGCAAACATCTTTGATGGAACGCCCCGCTCCGAAAGCCTTACCGTGCCGGGGCCGGCTGAAATAACTCGACGGGGTTTCCATCCGGATCTTCCAGCTGTATCTGATTCCCCGCCGGGCCCGTTTCGATTTCATTCCGAAAACGCACTCCGGCGTCTTTCAACGCGTGTACCACCGACGCCAGATCGTCAACTCTGAGCACCAGTCGATTCCATCCGCCCGGTCCCTGTGTGCGCCCGTCCGGGAGAACGCGGGCGCCCGAACTGCCCGGACCGCTGAGAAAAACCTTGAGTCCGCTCAATGAGACACTGGCAAACATCGTGCCTGCCTGGTGCTCCAACTTGAACCCCAGCCGGTTCGTGTAGAACTCGATGGACCGCTCGACGTCCTTCACTTGATACCGAACACCCCAAATCTCGAACATGATTTGTCCTCCTCAACTGAATCACTTTGGAGTGCGGTGACTTGTCACCGCTTTGCCCTCAGGGCCGCAAATGAAAGCGCCGACAAGTCGGCGCACTCCATAAGAGAGCCGGCGATTCGCTTCGGGGGGTCCTTACTTTTTTTCGCTCGGCTGGGGTTGATTTACAGGGGGCGGGGGTGCGGTGAATTGGGAGAGCTCGCTTAAGCCTAATGCCTGTTCGATGTCATTGATTTGTTTGACGGCATCTTCGTAGCCGTCCTGGCCGAATTGTTTCTGTTCGATCTCTTCGAACTTGTCGCCAATCTCGTCCATCTGATCTTCGTTGAGGGTCGCTTTCCACGCAGGAAAAATAATCGTGTCTTCCAAAGCTGCATGATGCTCGTACATGCGGACGAATCCGACGAGCGCCTGGGCCAGAGCCTCGTTCGCGGCGCCCAACTTTGCGCCGGAAGTTACCGAAAGGATGTACTCGGTGATCTCGCGGCCGCGATTGTGTTGGGTCACCAGGATGTCAGGCAGGGCCGCGGCAGCTCCTCCGCCATTTTTCACGGCCGGAAAGATATAGGCCTCTTCCAGCTTCTGCTCGTGATAGTCCTCGCCGAAGGTACGAAACAGCCTGGCGGTCCGTTGCAGGGCGTCGGGAGAAACCGACGAAGCGTCCGCGCGCAATTTGGGAACTGACTCAGCGTAGACCAGCAACGCGCGCCGCAACACGCCATGTTCGCGCATGAGATCTTCAGTGGCAGTTACGTTGCCACCTTTTTCGTCCTCTTCGTCCGGCTGCTGGCCCGCGCCTTTGTGGCAAGCGGCCACGATCAAAGCAGCCCCGCCAATTGCTGAGGTTTGCAGAAACCCCCTTCGATCTTTCATTGCTTACCTCTTTTTGCCGGTTCGTTTTCTGCGGTGGGGGCTGCGGTGCTCTTCCTCGAACAACTCGCCGACTAATTCCGTAACTTTCACTTTTGCGGCCGCCAGCGCTTTTCGTCCCGCGGCCGTGGCTTTATAGACCCGGCGAATGCGCTTGCCGTCGCGCCGCTCAGACGAGCGCAAATAGCCCTTGCGTTCCAACCCGTGGAGAATCGGGTAGAGAGTTCCCGGACTCAGCTTGTACCCGTGATGTCCCAGCTCTTCGATGATACCCAGGCCAAAAATCTCCTCACGCTCGGCGTGATAGAGAATATGCAGGCGGATCAAACCTGAGTACAGGTCACGGTCGCTCATTGGGGTCAGTATCGAATTTAGCTATCGAATTTCGACAACGATTCACGATAGCTTCACAAGAGTGCGCTGTCAATGATAATATCCGCGCCCGCTGCCAGAAATTCTGCCGGCAGGGGCTGCCAGCGCAACGCGACGCTCCCCACGAATGACCGGCACGACTACGATGAAACGATTTAGGTCAGTCTCGGTCCTGCTGTGCGTCTGTGGCTGGTTACTTCTGCTTCACTCGATCGCCCACGGGCAAAACACTCAAGTTAATTTGAAGCTCGAAGAAGCCGTCGCGCTGGCAGAAAGCAACTACCCTTCGGTGCGCACGCAACAGGCGCAGGTCAGCGCCACCGCGGCGGGCATCGATCTCGCTCGTACGGCTTACGCCCCGCGTTTGGATCTCTTGTGGCAAGAGAACCGCGCCAGCGTCAATAACATCTTCGGCACGACCTTGCCGCAGGGAATCATCCCTTCGATCACCGGCCCGGTGCTCGGCACCAAATCTTTTGCCAGCACCTTTGGCACCTCCACCGGCGCGCTTTTTTCGTGGGAGCCTTTTGACTTCGGATATCGGAAGGCAAATGTTCAAGTAGCCCGCGATCAAACCAGACAGGCCGAGGCCGCCGTGAACGTCACCCGGCTCGACGTGCAAACATCTGCGGCCGATTCGTTTCTGGCGCTGCTCGCCGCGGAACAAGCCGTCCGCGCCGCCGAAGCAAACGTGTCGCGCGCCCAGGTATTCGCCGAGTCGGTTCACGTCCTGGTCGCCAATGAACTCCGCGCCGGCGCCGACGCCGCCCGGGCCGATGCCGAACTGTCTGTCGCCCGCACCCAATTGAATCGCGCACAACAGACGGCTGAAATCAGTCGCGCGACCCTGGCCGAAGCCATCGGCAATCCCGGGATGGACGTCAGCGCCGATAAAGGCCGGCTGCTCGATCTGCCGCCCGATGACTCGCTCCCGCCGCTCGACCTGGCTACTCATCCAATCATCGTCGCGCAGAAGACGGCGATCGAAACTGCCCGCGCGCGCGAGAATGTCCTGAATCACGCCTGGGCGCCGCGATTCAATTTCCAGTCGGCCCTGTATGCGCGCGGCAGCGGGGCGCTGCTAAACGGCGGATTTCAGGGCGGCCTACACGGGTTGTATCCGACCGCGCCGAACTTTGCGGTGGGCCTGACGGTGACGTTCCCGGCGTTCGATATTTTCAGCATCCGCGCGCGCCGCAAAATCGAAGCCGGTAACCAGGCGGTGGAAGAGGCCCGCCTGGATCAGACCGTTCAGGGTCTGAAAGGACAATATGCGCGAGCGCAAGCATTGATCGATGGCGCCCGGCGAATTGCCCGGGAAACTCCCAATCAACTGAAAGCTGCGCAGGAATCCGAGCGCCTCACCAACGAACGATACAAGTACGGATTGGCAACCGTCACCGAAGTCGCCGACGCCCAGCGGTTACTGGCGCAAGCCGAGATCGACAACGCGATGGCGCGCCTGAATGTGTGGCGCGCACTTCTGGTAGCAGCGAGACTGCAAGGCGATCTCAAACCGTTTCTGCAGCGCGCGAAGTAATACCCTTATGTGGCTAATCAATTCCGCCCTGCGCCGGCCGGTGACGATTGTCGTCATCGTCGTTGGCATTCTGCTCTGTTCGATCCTCGCCTACGAGCGCATGTCGGTCGACATTTTCCCCAATCTCGATCTGCCGGTCATCTATGTCGCTCAGCCTTACGGCGGCATGAACCCCGCGCAGATGGAAAGCTTCCTCGTCTCCTATTACGAGTATCACTTTCTTTACATCACCGGCATCGAGCACGTGGAATCGAAATCGATCCAGGGAGTGGGATTGTGCAAGCTCTACTTTCACCCCGGGACCGATATGAGCACGGCGCTCGCTCAGGTGGTCTCTTACGTCGAACGCTCGCGCGCCTTCATGCCGCCGGGCACAGTCTCGCCGTTTGTGGTGCGCTTTGACGCCGGTAGTGTGCCGGTCGGGCAATTGGTCTTCGCCAGCGACACGCGGAGCAACGCCGAGATTCAGGATCTGGCCCTCTTCAAGGTGCGTCCGGTGTTTTCGACCTTGCCGGGCGTCTCCGCCCCGCCGCCATTCGGCGGCAATGTGCGCACGGTCGTCATTCACGCGGATCCCGACAAATTGCGCTCTTACAACATGTCAGCCGATGAAGTGGCCCGGGCGATTGCCAGCGGCAACACGATCCTGCCTTCGGGAAATGTTCGCACTGACGATCTCAACAGGATTGCCGCGATCAATTCGATCGTGCCGCAGATCGGCGAGCTCGGGAATATTCCCATCCGCGTCGGCAATGGACCGGCCGTCTTTGTGCGGGACATCGGCACCGTGGAAAACGGCAGCGACATCCTCACCGGCTATGGTCTCGTAAATGGCCGGCGCACCGTTTACATTCCGGTGACGAAGCGGGCCGACGCCTCGACGCTCGACGTGGTCAATCGGGTTAAGTCAGAACTGCCGCGCATGCAGTCCCTGGTGCCCGACGACATCAAGATAAGTTTCGAACTCGATCAATCGGGCTATGTAAAGAACGCGATCAGGGGCTTGGTCGTCGAAGGATTAATCGGCGCGCTGCTTACCGGCCTCATGGTGTTCCTCTTCCTGCGCGATCTGCGCAGCGCTTTGATTGTGGTGACGACGATTCCGATCGCGCTGCTGTCGGCGGTGGTGGCCCTGTGGTTAAGCGGTCAGACGATAAACATCATGACCCTCGGCGGCCTGGCCCTGGCGGTCGGTATTCTGGTGGACGAAGCGACGGTGGAAATTGAAAACATTCACACCCACCTGGCGCGCGGCGAAGGTTTGGGTCAGGCAGCGCTGGCAGCCACCCGCGAAACTATGGTGCCCAGACTGCTGGCGCTGTTGTCTATTCTCGCGGTCTTCGCTCCGTCATTCTTCATGGTGGGCGTAACCCGGGCGCTCTTCATCCCGCTGGCCCTGGCGATCGGCTTTGCGATGCTGGCATCGTTTGCGTTATCGACCACCCTGGTGCCGATTCTGTCGGTCTGGCTGTTAGGCAACCGGCATGCAACCGGCGAACGCAAATCCGGCTTTGATCGTTTCCGCCAACGGTACCGGAGTTGGCTGCAATCACTGATCCGTCTCCGCTGGCCGGTGGTGGCGATCTATCTCGTGATAATTTCGCTGGCGGTGATCGTGATCGGACGCCGTCTGGGCTCCGACATTTTCCCCACGGTTGATGCCGGTCAACTCCGCCTGCGTTTGCGCGCGCCCACCGGAACCAGGATCGAGCGCACGGAGCAAATCGCGCTCAAAGCGCTCGAGGTAGTGGCCCAGGAAGCCGGCAAAGATAAGGTCGACATCACCGTCGGTTACGTCGGAGTGCAACCGCCGGCGTTCCCGGTGAATACGATCTATCAGTGGCAAAGCGGGCCGCACGAGGCCCTGCTGCAAATCGCGCTGAAACAGGGATCGGGAGTTCGAATCGCCCAGTTGAAAGAACGGCTGCGAAAAAGGCTGCCGGCGGAATTGCCCGGGACGGAATTGTCTTTCGAGGCAGCCGACATTGTCAGTCAGATTATGAACTTCGGATCGGCCACCCCGATCGAAGTGGCCGTCAGCGGATCGAACCTCGCGAGCAATCGCGCCTATGCGCAGAAAGTGCGCGATGAGATGACTAAGATCCAGACGCTGCGCGACGTGCAATTCGGACAACCGCTCGATTATCCGACTGTCGATATCAACATCGATCGCGAGCGCGCCGGGCAGCTTGGCGTCACCGTCGAACAGGTCTCGCGATCGCTGGTCGGGGCAACTGCTTCCAGCCGCTTTACCCAACCCAATTATTGGCGCGACCCGGCCTCGGGGACTGCTTACCAGGTGCAAGTAGAAATTCCGCAATCACAGATGAAGTCGATTGAAGACGTCGAGAGCGTCCCGGCCATGCCGGGCGGCGCGCCCCGCCCGCTGGTCGGCGACGTGGCCCAGGTGGGTTATGGAACGATGGCCGGCGAGTACGATCGTTACAACCAGCAACGCATGATCACCATCAGTGCGAATGTCGAGGGAAATGACCTGGGCACTGCCGCCAACGAAGTCGAAGCCGCTATCAAACGCGCCGGCGAAGCGCCGCGCGGCTCGCGCGTCGACGTCCGCGGACAGGTCCCGCAAATGCTGGCCACCCGCTCAGGCCTGGAGCTGGGATTGCTCATCGCGATAGTGGCGATCGTTTTGTTGCTGACGGCGTTCTTTCAATCGCCGCGGGTGGCCCTCGTGATCTTGTCCAGCATTCCGGCGGTGCTCGCGGGTGTCGCAATCGCACTCTGGATCACGGGCACTACCCTGAACGTGCAATCGTTCATGGGGGCGATCATGGCGGTTGGCGTATCAGTGGCCAATGCAATTCTGCTGGTCACCTTTTCCGAGACTGCGCGCCGCAGTGGGATGAATGCGGACGAGGCGGCCTTGTCCGGAGCTGCCAGCCGTTTGCGGCCGATCCTGATGACCAGCCTCGCCATGATTGCCGGCATGATTCCGATTGCGCTGGCGTTGGGCGAGGGAGGCGAACAAACCGCGCCGCTGGGACGCAGCGTGATTGGGGGACTGGCCGCATCAACCATCGCCGTGCTCACGATCTTGCCGCTCGCATTTGTGATGGTGCAAAGCCGTGCAGGTCGCGCCTCAGTTTCGGTACATCCGGATGATGCAAACTTGTAGCCGGTGTGCGGCGAAGATGGCCTTTCAGGGCACATCGGCCAAGATAACTTGAGTCCAAATCAGTAGAGGTGATGCCATGTCCATAAAGATCTCGCCGGCGCGCGGCCACTTGCTTCCGGCGATCATGATTATCGCGATGGCCATGGTCCTCAGTGGCTGCACGGCTAAACAAACTCCAAATGCGGCCGCCGCTAAAACCGCGCCGCCGGCGGTCGCCACCACCAATGTAATCGCCCAAACCGTGAACAAGGACTTGCGATTGCCCGGCGAATTGCGCGCCTATCAAAACGTCGCCCTCTATCCAAAAGTCCAGGGCTTCGTCGAGTCAATCAATGTGGATCGGGGTTCAGTGGTAAAGCGCGGCCAGTTGCTGGTGAAGATGAGCGCGCCGGAACTCAACTCTCACACCAGCGAAGCCGAGGCGCGAGTTCGGGCGACGCAACAACAGCGACTCGAGATGGAGTCGCGCGTCCAGAGTGTGCGCCAGCAGCGAGCGGAAGCTGAAGCTAAGCTGACCGCCGACGACGGCACCTACAAGAGATTGAAGGCCGCGTCCGCAACTCCCGGCGTCGTCGCCCAAAACGACGTCGACGTGGCCCGCGGAGTGGTTGAAGCAGATCGTGCTCGCATTCGCGCGCTGGAAGAGAACGAGAAAGCGGCTAAGGCCGTGGTGCAATCGCAAATCCAAAACGAGAGCGCCACGCGCGCCGCAGCCAACTCAGTTCGCGACGTCGAATCATATCTTCGGATCGTGGCGCCGTTCGACGGCGTGATAAGCGAGCGCAACGCAGACAAGGGCAGCCTGGCTGGACCAGCGAGTGGTCCAACGGCCCCGCCCCTGCTGCGCCTGCAACAGATTTCGCGCTTGCGGCTGGTCGTTTCAGTTCCGGAAGCAGACGTTTCCGGCATCACCACCGGCGCGCGCATCAGCTTTACCGTGCCCGCTTATCCGGGTGAGCAGTTCTTCGGCGTCGTCGGACGGACCAGTCACACCCTGGACGAAAAGACGCGGACCATGCCGGTCGAACTTGATGTAATCAATGACTCCGCGCGGCTGGCTCCGGGAATGTTCCCTGAAGTCACCTGGCCCACCACGCGGCCTCGCCCATCGCTGTTCGTGCCGGCATCCGCAATCGTCAGTACGACCGAGCGAACCTTCGTGATTCGAATTCGCAATGGCACGACCGAGTGGGTCGACGTCAAACGAGGCGTTTCAATGAAGGACATGGTCGAGGTTTTCGGCGACCTGCAGGAAAACGACAGCATCGCCCTGCGCGGCACTGACGAAATCCGCGCGGGCACCGCCGTCGCGGCGAAGCCATCACCGCCAGCCAAATAATTGAATTGATTGCCCGCCCGACCACGCCGGCTCGACTCCCCTTCTTGTTGACATTCTGCAGGAGGAAGTCATAGTCTGGCCTCTCCTGTTGGTTGTCGACAGGAAAGGTTATCGGATATGCGAAAACAGAAGGACGATCTCTTACAGGGAACTCTTGATTTGCTGGTAATGAAAACGTTGGCCACTGGACCGACCCATGGTTGGGACATAGCGCAACGAATCCAACAGGTCTCCCAGAACGTTCTCAGCGTCAATCAAGGTTCTTTGTACCCGGCGCTACATCGCCTCGAGCTCAAAGGCTGGGTGATTGCAGAGTGGGGCGCGTCCGAGAACAATCGGCGCGCCAGGTTTTACAAACTTACCCCAGCTGGTCGTAAACACCTGGTGGCCGAGACCGCTGCCTGGGAACGCGTCGCGGGGGCAATCCAATTGGTTCTGGCCCAGGGCTGAACAATGATCCTCGCTAATCTCGCCAGACAAATCCGCGCTTTCTACCAGAGGCGGAGTCTCGATGAGACATTGGACGAAGAACTTCGTTTTCATCTGGAACTCGAAACTGAAAAGAACATCAGGCGTGGCCACTCGCCAGCCGAGGCCGCTCGACAGGCTCGGGTGAGTCTCGGCGGTATGGTGAAGATCAAAGAGGAATATCGCGAGGTTGAGCTAGTCCAATGGTGGTTAGACGCCTGGCAGGATCTGCGCTACGCGTCGCGAGTGCTCTGGAGAAGCCGCAGCTTTACCATAATCGCGATCCTGATGCTGGCGTTGGGTATCGGAGCTAACACCGCGATCTTCAGCGTGCTACTAACCGTTCTGATTCAACCTCTGCCGTATCGTGATGCAGACCGAATAGTTTGGTTATCGAATCGAAATACCGCTTTGGGAGTTAGCGGAGCTTTCCTAAATCCAGCTGACATCCTTGACTTCCGTGAGCAGAGCCACAGCTTCGAACGCATCGCCGCATGGGGAACGTTACCGCAGAATCTTTATGGTGCAAGGACTCCTGAACGGGTAGAGGGAGTCTACGTCACGGCCAACTTCTTTCGCACACTCGGTGTGCAGCCCCAGCTGGGCAGAGACTTCAGTGAAGCTAACGAACCCGACAACAGTGTCATCATCAGTCACGGACTATGGCTTCGGCAATTCGGTGGCGACAGCGACGTTGTCGGAAAAGAGATCAGTCTTGGCTTACCAGCAGGCCAGGATGTTTTGAAAATCATTGGCGTCCTGCCGGCCGAAACAAATTTCCCGATGCGCGTTGATCTCTTTACTATGGCGGAAATCAACCGCGCGGAAGTCGACCGTGGCGGCTCACACAACTGGCGAACGATTGCCAGGCTTAAGCCCGGAGTGACAATCGCCCAAGCTCAAGCCGAAGTGGACGGGTTGGCTCGGCGCCAGGAGGAGTTGTATCCCGACACCAATAAAGGCTGGCAGGTTCAGCTGCAGCCGTTAAGGCTATATCTTTTCGGTAATTCGCGCGCGGCTTTACTGTTGTTGGTCGGCGCAGTGGCCATGGTACTGATGATCGCCTGGGCGAACGTCACTAATTTGCAACTCGGACGCGCTTATGCCAGACGCCGGGAGTTTGCCTTACGACTGGCGTTGGGGGCTCGACGGGCTCGTCTCATCCGGCCGTTCCTGTTTGAGAATCTTCTGCTCTCAATCTTGGGCGGCAGCGCGGGCGTCATTATCGCAGTGTTCTGTCTTTCAGCGGTGCGCACCCTCGGACCCGATTCAGTTCCGCGACTGAAAGATGCTTCGCTCAATGTCCCCGTGCTGTTGTTTGCCTTCGCACTCTCATTACTGAGCGGTGTCGTCCTGGGTCTGGCGCCGGCATTTCAAGCCTCGGCCATGGCAATCAACGATGCCCTGAAGCATAACCACACTCCCGCCACTTCTTCTCGCCCGTCAAATCGATTCCGGCGGACACTGGTGGTCGTTCAGGTGGCCCTGGCCGTCATTTTAACGACCGGCGCCGGTTTGGTGGTTAAGAGCTTCTGGCGCTTACAAGCTGTAGACCCCGGGCTAAAAGCAGACGGCCTGCTGACTGCAGGGCTTTCATTAAGCTTTGCTGATTATCCCAACGGGAGTCCGAAGCGCGCGCAACTCTTTCAGCGGGCGATCGACAGATTAAGTACTTTGCCTGGGGTTACCTCGGTCGGAGCCATATCACATTTGCCGCTGGGTGGCCGGACCATGAAGCTGCCCTTTAAGATCGCAGGTCAGCCCAATGCGTCGCCGAGCAATGAGAGCGTTGCCGATTACCGTGTAGTTTCGCCTTCGTATTTTAAAGCCGCGGGCATCAGCCTGAAGCGCGGGCGCATGTTCGATGAAAGCGACCACCGCGGCGCTCCCCAGGTATTCGTCGTCAATGAAGCATTCGCTCGAACTTTCTTGTCCGGGATTGAACCGGTTGGTGTTCGGCTCGATGGAGACGCTGAGTTCGTGAGAGGAGAAATTATCGGAGTAGTGGCAAACGTCAGGCATCAAGGTGTCGAGTTCGATGCCGACCCGGCATTCTATGTTTCTTACGAACAGTCTCCCACCTTTCCGATCATGAACTTTGTGGTGAGGACTGAGACCAATCCCTCTTCTTTGATCGTCCCGGTGCGGCGAGAACTTGAGGCGCTCGATCCTCGCGGTGTTGTATTCAATGTTAGACCTTTTGACGACTTTATCGCCGATGCGGTGGCGACGCGGCGTTTCAATCTATGGCTCTTCACCGCATTCGGTCTCTTGGCCGTGCTCCTGGCCGCGGCGGGTATCCACGCGATGATGAGCTTTGCGGTCCTGCAGCGGAAAAGGGAAATCGGTATTCGGATCGCTTTGGGGGCACAAAAGCACGCTGTCGTGAGGTTGATACTGGCAGAGGCCACAAGGTTAGTTGGTCTTGGGCTGCTGATCGGATTCTGCTTGTCCCTGGCATTAACCCAATGGATGAAATCGATTCTGTTTGCGGTAGGCACTACTGACCCATTGACGTATGTGACTATGGGCGGTCTGGTCATCAGCATCGCATTGCTCGCCTGCTGGATACCTGCGCGTCGCGCAACCACGATCAATCCCATCAGAACTCTGCGCGCCGAGTGACACCTCTCTCTTTGGCGTTCACACCAAAGGCGCCCGCGGGATCGTGTCGCCGTTCCGCGGCGATGATTCTGCGGCAAATCCCTCTGAACAAGGCGTCGTAAGACTTCTGCGCAAGACCCTCCCGATATTCCCGTCCAGGGATTTCAACAAGTTTTCACGACTCTTTAGGGAAAGATTTTCCGTGCGCGCAAGAAAAATTTCCTAAGAAATAAGAACATTTTCTCGGCGTGAGTGAAAAATTGCAGTTTTGCTTGAGATTTTTAGCTGGCTTTGTGATATATAGGGGCCTCGTTGCAGTCGTGGGCAACCCCTTGGACATAAACTGCAATTTTCCGGCTAATCAAAGTTAGCCGTGAATCACCCGCAAAGATCTCTTTTTAACGCCACGACGAATCGTGTTCGGATGCTTGGGTTAGCGAGTCTAACTCGACAAGACTTGCCTTCCCGTCAGGTGGTTTGAAAGGAATCATCATCATGAAAAAACTGAGAATCGCATTAATCGCTGTGATTGTACTGACGGTCGTTGCTCTTCCTTTCATTGTTTGGGCGGCACCCTTGGTCAATGACACTTACGCCGACGGCGCCAGTCAAAACCAGGATCTGGCGAACAATTCGATTCGGCTCTTTAATGGACGCGCCGCTCCCAACACGACGCGGACAGATGCGGTTGGATCAGTAACCTTCGATGAGACGAACCAGGCCAGCTCAGATGGCTTCTGGGGCTTTTTTACCAACTCCGGATCGCCGGTCAGTCTCAAGGTTGGCGACAAGCTCAGTGTATCGTGCACCTTTGTGCTCACCGGATTTACCGGCGGCGGGCAGGACATCAGATTCGGAGTGCTAAATTCGCTCGGCACGCGGACGGCGAATAACACTACCGGAGGAATGAATGACCCGACTTTTATTAGCGATACCGGTTATGCCCTGGACTTTTTCCCGAGCGGCAACGGCTCGCCGTTTATCATCTGGCGCCGCACCACGCTTACGAGCGGCAACGTGTTCAATACCTCGGGAGATTTCACCGTCATTCCCGGCACCGGCGCTACCGCCAGACAAACACTGGCGAACACGATCCCTTACACCCTGAACTACACCATCGAGCGGCTGAATCCTACCGACAATAAAATCTCGGTCGCGGTCACCGGCGGCACGCTTTCAAATCTGAACTATACGGCCACTGAATCGAGTGGTAATCCAAACATCGCGTTCGACTATTTCGGATTTCGCATTGCGAACAATACATTCGCGCAGAAAATTAAATTCACTAATTGGCTAATCGATTACACCCCGGGCTTGCCGGTGATCACCAGCCAGCCGCAACCTACCAGCCTGACCGTCCAGGTAGGCAGCAATGTGACGATGGCCGTGGGCGCCAGCGGCAACCAGCTGAGTTATCAATGGAACCAGAGCGGGAACCCCATCTCCACCGCATCGAATCCTTCCGCGGCGACTCCAACGCTGAATCTGACCAATGTGCAACTCGGCGATGCCGGCAGCTACACCGCCACCGTTAGTAATCCGAGCGGCTTCGTCAACAGCAATCCGGTCACGCTTAACGTGAGCGTCGATCCGGTGCCGCCGCCGCCTTCAATAGTCACCCCGCCGGTCGACACCACGGTGACGATAAATCAACCGGGCAGTCTCTCAGTCGCGGCCAGCGGCGATAATCTCTTCTATCAATGGTTCAAGAACAACACGATTATTCCCGGCGCGACCAGCGCCACCTTGAGTTTTGCCAGCGCCCAGATCACAGACAGCGCCAGCTACACAGTAGTGGTGAGTAACCCCAGCGGCAGTGTCACCAGCAATCCGGCCGCACTGCTGGTCGTGTCGGCGATGTCCGTCTCGTCATTCGCGCCCACCAATGGGGCCACGAATCTTTGCATCGACTCGCCGCTTAAGATCACTTTCAATCAGCCGGTGAAAGTCGGCAACACCGGACGGCTGCGGGTGTTTCAGGATGACGGCACCCTGGTCGATACCATCGACATGAGTTTGGCCACCCAGTCGCGACTCAACGGCACCGTTTCATTCAACTACTTCCCGATTATCGCGAACGGAAATACCGCGACCATCTACCCGCATCAGAAACTGAACTACGACCAGACTTATTATGTGACGGCCGAGCCCGGTGTGGTAACCGACGCCAATGGCGCGCCCTTCGCCGGATTCTCCAGCCCCACCCTATGGCAGTTTTCCACCCGGAGCGATCGTCCGGCGACGGGCGCCAGCTCGCTGGTAGTGGCCGCCGACGGCACCGGAGACTATTGCACGGTTCAGGGCGCGATCGATTTTGTGCCCGCCAATAACACCAAGCGAGTTGTTATCCTGGTCAAGAAAGGTACTTACACCGAGATCGTCTACATCAACTCGAATAAGCCTTTCATCACGGTGCGCGGCGAAGATCGCGATCAGACGATCATCCAGTACGCGAACAACAACAACTTCAACCCGACCTCGACCACGACCCGCTCGATGTTTGGGACCGACGGCAGCGACTTCAGCCTCGAGAACATCACGCTCATCAACACCACGCCGAAAGGCGGATCACAGGCTGAGGCGTTTCGCGGCAATGCGTTGCGCATCGTGCTTAATCACGTAACCCTGAAGAGTTTTCAGGACACCCTGCTGCTGCAAAGCACGGGCACGAACAACCAGGGCGGTTTTGTCACCGACAGCTATATCGAGGGTGACGTCGATTTCATGTGGGGCACCGGCGCGGTCTTCTTCCAGAACTGCGAACTGAAGATGCTGACCTCGGGCGGCTTCTACACGCAGATCCGCAATGTCTCGGGAAAAAACGGCAACGTCTATGTCAATTGCCGTCTGACTGCGGCGACCGGCGTCACCGGGGGCTGGTTGGCGCGAATCGATCCGACGGTCTTTCCGTTCAGTCAGGTGGTCTATATCAACACCCAAATGGGCGCCCAGGTTAATCCTGTCGGTTGGTTGCTGAACAATGCCACCACTGCGCCCAACGTTTCATTCTGGGAGTACAACAGCACAGACCCGAACGGCGTACCCATCGATGTCAGCCAACGGGCGCCTTTCTCGCGGCAACTGTCGGCAGCCGAAGCGGCCCAGTGGAGCGATCCATCATTTGTGCTCGGCGGCTGGTCGCCATCAACCAAACTGACTGCCGCGGTCACGCTTGGTAACCTCAATCAAACCTACACAGGTGCGCCCATCACGCCCACGGTCACCACCGATCCGGCGGGTCTCAACGTCGACGTCACCTACAACGGCAGCCCCACCCCGCCATCAGCGCTCGGCAGTTACAGCGTGGTCGCCACCATTAACGATCCGGTTTACCAGGGCAGCGCCACCGGCACCCTGGTGATCAGCCCGGTGTTTGCTTCAGTCACGTTGGGCCATCTGTTCCAGACTTATGACGGATCGCCCCGGCAGGTTTCGGTGAATGTCACGCCGCCGGGAACGCCCGTCACGGTGACCTATAACGGCTCGACCATGCCGCCGATTGACCCCGGCACTTACAGCGTGGTGGCCACCGTCACCGATCCGAATTTCCGCGGCGGGACATCGGCGACTTTAACTGTGTATGCGGCCGGCGCCGTGCCGCTGCGCGCGTTTCCGGGAGCCGAAGGCGCGGGCGCCTTCACCCCCGGCGGCCGTGGCGGAGACGTCTATCATGTGACGAATCTGAATGATTCCGGCCCGGGCAGTCTGCGTTTTGGAATTGACAGCGCGACCGGTCCGCGCACGATCGTTTTCGACGTATCGGGAACGATCTTTAACCAGTCCCGGCTCAGTGTTAACAAGCCTTTCCTGACTCTCGCGGGACAAACCGCCCCCGGCGATGGCATCACCGTCGCGGGTTGGACCACCAGCGTCAACAATACTCACGATGTGATCGTGCGTTATATGCGCTTCCGTCCCGGAGACGTGAATTGTCCCAACTATCAGGACGACGCATTTGACGTAGACAAAGCGACCAACGTGATCGCCGATCACGTCTCGGCTTCATGGAGCGTGGACGAAACGCTGTCAGTGACGGAATCGAACAACGTCACCATTCAGTGGGCCTTTATCACCGAGAGCATGAAAAACTCCTGCCATATCAAGGGAGCGCACGGCTACGGCTCGCTGATTCGCTATCTGAATGGATTGGTAACTTACCATCACAATCTGTACGCGCATCACGACAGCCGCAATCCGCGTCTCGGCGACAATATCGGTCTCGACTTTGTCAACAACGTGATCTTTGACTGGGGCAACGAGGCGGGCTACAGCGGTGATGCCAGCGAAGGATCGCCGCGGCTCAATTATGTCGGGAATTATCTGGTCGCCGGACCGGACACGCCGGCATCGAAGCGGGTGCGCGCGTTCAATGGCGGCAGCACCAACACGCTCATCTATCAGGCAAACAACTCGATCGACAGTAATCTCAACGGCGCGCACGATGGCACGAATACCGAATGGGGCATGTTCATCGGTTCGTACACGCAACAGGGACCGGCGCGCTTTCAGTTTCCGCAGGTTAATACTGACGATTCGGCTACGGCCTATAATCGGGTCTTGAATTTGGCGGGAGCGGCGCTGGTCCGTGATTCGGTGGACACCAGGATCATCTCCGAGGTGCAGACTGAAACCGGCCGTCACATCGATTCGCAGAGTCAGGTGGGCGGCTGGCCCGCGCTGAATTCACTGCCGCCGGCCCCGGACGCCGACCAGGACGGCATTCCTGATAGTTGGGAGATCGATCACGGGTTGAATCCCAACGATCCGTCTGACGGCGCTGCCGTCGGCGCCGGTGGCTACACCAATCTCGAAAATTATCTGAACGACATCGTGCCCGCCCCTGATGCGGATCAGGACCATACGGCGCCCGTCACCACCATGGCGTTGTCGCAACCGCCCAACGCCGCCGGCTGGAACAATTCCGATGTGACCGTAATGCTCAGCGCCTCGGACGGCGATGGCACCGGCGTGCACGAGATTGACTACACCGTCAATGGCAGCCCGTTCCACTCGTTCGCGAGTTCAGTGTCCATTCCGATCACGACTGAAGGCGTCAACACTATTGCCTGGTCCGCGAAAGACAAAGCCGGGAATAGTGAAGCTGAAAACACAGTGACGGTGAAGCTGGACAAGACTGCGCCGGAATTCACCAACAACACCCGCACTCCGGCAAACGGCAATGGCTGGAACAACACTGATGTCCAGGCCAGCTTTACCGCGCACGACGCCCTTTCGGGATTTGATTCGGGGGCCACGCAAACCGGGTCGTTCACCTTCTCAGCCGAAGGCGCGAGCCAGTCGCACACCTTTACCGTCACGGATCTGGCCGGCAACTCGGCCAGCTTCACCGTCTCAGACGTAAACATCGACAAGACCGCGCCGGCGATGAGCACCGGTCGCACGCCCGCGCCGAACGCGAATGGCTGGAACAATACGGATGTGGTTGCCAGCTACACGGCGGACGACGCCCTGTCGGGCTTTGGCTCAGGCCAGACGACTGCGGGCTCGTTCACCTTTACGTTGGAAGGCGCGAACCAGGCGCATACCTTCACGGTGAGCGACCTCGCCGGGAATACTACGAGTGCGGTGGTGAGTAACGTGAGCATCGACAAGACTCCACCATCGATCATTGCGGTCAAGAATCCGGCGCCCAACGCGAACGGCTGGAATAACACCGATGTCACCGTCAGCTTCAACGCCACCGATGGGCTTTCGGGAGTGGCGAGCTTCAGCGGCCCGGTGACTATCACGACTGAAGGCGCGAACCAGGTAGTCAATGGCACGGCGACCGATCTGGCCGGCAACACCAGCACGGTCAGCGCTTCAGTGAGCATTGATAAGACTGCTCCGGAGTTGTTTGTCCAATTCGATCCAACCACTAAGGACGTGCAAGTGTTTGGTCGCGATGGATTGTCGGGTGTTCCGGCGGGACCGATCGTGCCTACCACCTCGCCGTCACCAGGCCACGAGAATCGGACGTATCGCGTCATGGATCTGGCGGGGAATACTTTGACCATTGTGCTGCAAGTGGCCCATGACGGCGACGAACTGCAGGCGAAGGTCATCAGCTGGACCTATCAGAATGGTCCATCGACTGATGCGCCGGTGAATAAGTTCAATGTCGAATGGAAGACCAACGGGGACGGCTCGCTCAAGGAACTCGAACAGATGTTGAGTCTCTACTCGGGCCGGGATCGCCAGGCAGTCTCAGCCGAATACGATGCCGGCGACAACCAAACGACGATTAAACCCACCGACTCGCGGCCGATCGTCCGGCCGGGTGTCGTGCTGTTGAGGTTGACGACGAATCAGGGACAACTGGGGATTGAATATTAGCTGCCGCCAGCTCAAGCTGGATCAATTGCCGCTGGCTTTGGATCAATTGCGACTAGCTTTGGATCAATTGCAATAGCTCTAGATCACTTGCAATAGCCCTGGATCATTTGCAATAGCCCTGGATCACTTGCAATAGCCCTGGATCACTTGCCACTAGCTTTAGCTAGTGGACCTGGCAAGAAACAAGATCGGCTTTAGCCGAATGTCTGGAAGAGGCAAGTTAATCAGACTGCTTTAGCTGAAACTGCTACTTCAATAATTCGGCTAAAGCCGATCCTTCTAAAACTCGGCGGCCACCAGCTGAAGCTAGTGGCAAGTGATCAGAAGAATTGATCAAAATGCTTTAGCCAAAGTCGCCAGGCTGTTTACTTCAACAATTCGCCTTAAGCCGATCCTTCCAACATTTCGTTTGCCACTAGCTCTCGACCTGGTGGCAAATGAGATCAGATAAGTCATCCGGATCCTCCGAACAACCAGGAAAATTAATTCCTTCTTCACTCAGATTTAATCTGTTCCTAACCTTACCCAACTAGAGTCAATCGTTCAGTCGCAACGCAACCAACGCACTAAGACGATAAGTCGCCGCGAAGTCTTCAGGTCTTCGAGATAATTGTCCGGTGCCGCTACCCGACGTGTGTCTCGCCTGATCACCACCTCGCGACATCACCACAAGGAGAAATTCAATGAATACCAGTCCGCATCGCCCGGCACCGCTGCGCGTAACCACCGAGGTCCTTCGAGTCATTTTCTTTAGCACTCTGATTCTTTTGCTTGCTCCCGCCGTCCTCGCCCAGCCGGCCGCGAAGTCAATGGCCGACCCGTCACTCGCGGGAACGGTGCTTGATCCGAATGGCTCGACGGTCCAGAACGCAACCATCGTAATAAAGGACTCCTCGGGACAGCAGGTTAATACCACTACTACTGACCAACATGGCCATTTTTCGGTAACTGGTTTGCCGCCGGGAAAATACTCGGTTGAGGCCTCGGCGCAGGGCTTTGCCTTGACCACGCGGACCATTCAAATTGCGGCTGACAAATCGGAAGAACTGTCCATACCTTTGCAGGTGGCAGATTTGGTGCAGGCAGTCGTGGTAGAGGCGGTAGCCTCAGATTCGATCGCCGCGCAAGCCGCACCGATGGATGGATTGCTCGACGCCAGGTCCGCGCGCACCGAAGTAACGGCGCCCTTTATTCAAAACTACACGGCCCCGCAATCTGATTTCAGCGAACTGGTGCAGATGGCTCCCGGAACCTTCAGTGTGAATTCGAACGGAGTCGGGCTTGGCGACAGCAAGACCTTCTTCCGTGGATTCAAGGACGGGCAATACGACATGACCTACGACGGCATTCCTTTCAACGACACGAATGATCCGACGCATCACTCGTGGGTCTTCTTTCCCTCGCCCTGGATCGGCGGAGTGGATTTCGATCGCAGCCCCGGCTCTGCTTCGACTATCGGCCCGACGCCATTCGGCGGCTCGATCAACCTGCTGTCCAAAGAACTGGCCGGTCGCCAGGCGATGCGCTTCGGCGCCAATTTCGGATCGTTCAATACCAGGTTGTACGACCTGGTCTATGAATCGGGAAACTTTGGTTTCGGACAGCACAAGAACTCGAGTTTGATGCTCGATCTCCATCACATGAGTTCGGACGGCTACCAGACTTTCAATTTCCAGCGACGCGATGGCGCCTCGCTGAAATACCGCTACAAGTTCAACGACAGGATTTCGCTGACGGCCTTCAGCGGCATCATTTCGCTGAAGAGCAACACCCCGAACGCGAAGGGCCCGACGCGGCAGCAAGTGGCCCAGTTCGGCGATAATTTCCTGATGGTAGACGACCCCAAGAGTCCCTTGTACTACAAGTTTTACACCTACAGCGTGCCCACTGATTTCGAGTATGTCGATCTCAACGCGACCCTGGGCCATGGCTGGAACATCGACGAGAAGCCATACACCTATCGTTACAACAACGCCCAGTTTTTCAACAACGGCACGTCGATCACCGCCACCAGCGCGACCGACAAACTGAACTCGTACCGCAAGTGGGGCAATATCTTTTCCGCCAATCAACTATCGCGGTTCGGAATCCTGCGGGTGGGCTTCTGGTACGAATGGGCCACCACCAATCGTTATCAAATTCCCTCTGATCCGCGAACGCGGATTAACGCGGCCCTGCCAAATTTTCACGAGAGCTTCATTACCAAGTCAGTCCAGCCTTTCGTCGAGTACTCGTGGCATGCCACTACCAAACTGACGATCACCGGCGGCTTCAAATACTCTCGTTATCAGCAGGACCTGACCCAGTTTCCCGACAACGGTAAGACGGTCGGCAATCTGAACGGCGCGCCCTTTGTCTTTCATTCGGCCACCTACACGCGGAATCTGCCGTCGGTCGATATCAATTATCGTTTGCGCCGGAGTTGGACCATCTACGGGCAGTACGCCACCGGAAACGCCATTCCACCTTCGAGCGTTTTCGATGTGAAGAATGCGAACGTGACCGTGCTGCCTCAACCCACCACCGCCAAGACGTTTCAGGGCGGCACGGTTGTGAAGCTGCGAAAGATGACTTTCAATGCCGACGTCTATCGGACGCGCTTCCAGAACGCGTACAGCGCTTCACCAGATCCGAGCATCCCGACGGCCACGCAATACACCGCGTCGGGAGATTCGGTTTCTAAGGGATTTGAGACGGAAGCAAACATAAACGTCACCAAAGGTTTGAACTTTTATATCAACACCACGGTCGGCAAAGCGACGTTCGTGACGCCGGGACTTCCCAGCACCGGTCTGTGGGTCGCGAATACGCCTTCAAACACACAGGCAGTTGGCTTGAGTTACAAGTTCCGGGACTGGGACATGGGATTCTTTCACAAGCGGGTAGGCAACATGTGGCAGGACAACACGGCGACCAACGGCGCCACGATCAATCAGGTGATTCCCATCTCGCCTTTCAACGTCACCAACGCCTTCGTTAATTTCAGTCTGCGAAAATGGGAGATGTTCGATCAAACGAGGTTCCGTCTGAGCATCAACAATCTCTTCGATCATCACGACATCACCAGTCTGACCCAGGTGGTCAAAGGTCCGGTTTACACGCCGGGCCCGGGCGACACCCTCGGCCTGCTGCCGGGACGGAGCTTTACCTTCACCGTCATCTTCGGCGTTGCCGACAAACAGTGAGTTCGATTGTCATCGTGGTCGTGAATGGAGCAGGCGGGTTTTGGCCCGCCTGTTTTCATTTTGCCGGTGAAGTCAGTACCAGGATGAATGGATCATGGGGGACTTATTACAGCAAACACGTCTCCTGGATCCATCTGCTGACGCAGATGGTACTGACCCTGCTCTGGATGTGCGCCAATATCGGGATAAGGTCAGTACCACGATGATGTCAGTACCATTCGCGTCAGCGAATGGATCGAGGGAGACCGTTTGCAGCAAACACGTCCCTTGGATCCATCTGCTGACGCAGATGGTACTGACCCTTAATCTTCAGTGAAACAGTTTTTGAAAGATGTTGCCGTGTTGCGCCGCCTTGGGAGTTGACAGAGCAAGCAGGTCCGGTTGCGTCCAACTGGCCAGTCCATCCTTTGATTCAAGCCGGTTAACCGTCACCTTGAGTTTGCGGCCGCGCACTTCCACCAGCAGGTAGTGATAGTTCACTTCGCGGCTCTGGAAAGGATCATCCGGAGCGCGGGTGATCGGATAGGCATGGGCGCCTCCGCCTCCGGTTACAAAATAAGTGACCCCGCCGTGTTCATGACGTTCATAGTTGTGTACGTGACCGGCGAAGACCACGATCTGCGCGCGCAGTTTTGGTTGCTCGGCTTCGAGGTAAGCGGCCAGCTTTTGCTCCGGGGTCCGCGCGCTGTGCCCCCCGCCGTACGTCTTCTCATCGCTGGAACTCGTATAGGGCGGGTGATGCAGCACGATGAAGGCAAAGTCGATCGACTTGGGCAAATTCTCCAGTTGCGCTTTCAGCCACTCGCCTTGCGGGCCAGTGGTCTCGTCGAGCGAGCTATCGAGGGTAAACATCAACACATTGCCGGCCCGGACTGAGTAATAGCGGTTGTTTTTTAGATCGGGAAAACGCGCAAAGTAGTTCGCCAGCGCCTGATCGAGATTGCCGCTAAGGTCATGGTTGCCAAGCGCCGGGTACACGGGAATCTTGCGCTCTCGCCAAATAGCAGTTTCGTTGTCGTAGACCTTCCAGTCAGCGGCTCGTTCGCCTTTGTAGGCGATGTCCCCGCCGAACACTACAAACCGGGGCCGCACATTCGCAATCGCTTGAACCAGCTGTTGCCGAACTTCGGCGTTAGCCGCGTCTTTGTCCGCGGGGTCGGTAAATCTGGTGTCGCCGTAGACCACAAAACGAAAGTGGCCGTGCACCTTCGCATCCAGCTGCAGCGGCGAAGATTGCGCCGGACAACTGATCCAGGCGATCGCTACGATCACCGCAGCGAGACAATTCCGCAGATATGTTTGCATCACGAGCTTCCTCATTGGGTAGGCAGCCGGCAGAGCGGGCGAAAGGACCTAAGGCGATTAGAATTCGAGCCGGAACATGAATTCGACCCGTCTCGGAGCGCCCGTCCCGGTGGCCCCGGTGTTAACAATGCCGGTGATCTTTCCGAAGCTGGCGCTGGGTTTCGGCGCCGTCCCGGTAAACGAACCCAAACTGGAGCCAGGGTTCTTGTAAGTAGGGTGATTGAATAAATTGAAGGCGGCGGCGCGGAAATTCAGACGAAACCTCTCTGAGAGTTGGAAGGTCTTCGTCAGCGAACTGTCGATTTCGAAAGCGTCCGGACCGCGCGCCGCATATCTCGGAAGATTGCCCCAGGTGCCCTTGGCCGGCAACGCGAACGCCGCCGGATTCAGCCAATTGGTGATGCTTTGATTCGCCGGATAAAGCGGGACACCCGCGATCAGGTTAGGACGCTGGTTCGAGGTATTGCCATCAGGCAGATCACCCGCCTTGCGAGTCACCGTGATATTTATCGGCAGACCGCTGCGCGCGTAAGCGATTCCGCCGAGCTCCCAACCACCCAGCAGCCGCGCCACTCGATCGTTGCTGTTGAGCCATTTTTTCCCGGGCCCAAACGGCAACTGGTAGATGCTGTCGATGGTCAGCACATGACGGACATCGATGTTCGAATCGCTGCGATCACAGGCGCGGCAGCTTTGGTTTTCGAAAGCCACCGCCTCACCTGAACCGATCGACGCATCAGTAATTCCGTGCGACCACATATAGTGTGTTTGGAAAAGGAGACCATTCACCAGGCGCCGTTCCAGCGTAACCTGCAGCGCATTGAAACTATTGTTGCCGTCGTTGGCCTTCAGTCCGAACGATCCGAAGCCTGCCAGAGGACGCTTTCCGGTGGCCGGATCGATCAGGTTGACGGTGTACTTCGAGAACAGGTGATGCCCTTCGCTGCCGAGGTAGCCGACTTGCGCGATAAATTGAGCCGGCAGCTGCTGCTGAACGACAACGTCCCACTCCTGGTACGAGAGATCCTTGCGATGACGATCGATGGCCTTGGGGCTGAACAGCTGGTTCTTTGGATCGAGAAAGGCTACCAGCGGATAAGAGAGCGCCGGAAAATCGGATGAACTTAGCGAGTAACGCGGCACCGCGCTTTCAGCCGGATCGCTGAAGTCGTCGTTCTGGTTGCCGCCGTAGTAAATGCCATAGCCGGTGCGAAATACTGTCTTCCCACTAAACCTGGCGGGCGCCCAGGCCAGGCTGAGACGCGGGCCCCAGTCATTCCCGTTCGGGTCATAGTACGGCGTGCCCTTGGGGCAAAAGCCGCCACAACCCTGAATATCCACTACCGCCGATCGATCAAGGATCTCATGCGCGACGGTGTAGTACTCATAACGCAGTCCGAGATTCAAAGTCAGATTCGAAGTCACCTTGAACTCGTCCTGGAAATAACCCTGGAAGAAAGTCCGCCGATTTCCCACCACCCCCTCGCCCTGAAGATAGGTTGCCGAGCTGGCCTTGTTATTGATGAAGTCATCGGCAGAGGCATAGGTGATCGATGAAGTCGTCAGCGTGTTACCGGAGTTGTTCAGCTGAATTCGCCGGATGTCCACGCCGGTCTTAAAAGTGTGCCGGCCGCGGACCATGGTCAGATTGTCGATGTAGGAAAAGCTGTTGCCGACTTCGGTGTCCAGGGCCGTTCCGCTCAGGCCATCGAATGGTCCGGCGCTAACGTCGAGCGGCGCTGTACCGTAGGTCCAGTTATGGTAGTTGGCGCGATTAAAGCCAAACTTCATTTCGTTGATCGTGCGGGGCGAAAACAAGTGTTGAGCCTGCAGCACAATATTCGTGGGGATGTGCGGGATCACGTTGTGATCGCCCAGGGCGTCGGTGGGATTGTCGATGTAAGCGTGATCGACGTTGTAGCGAAAGTACATCGTCGTCTTGTTGGACCAGAGATAGTCAAAACGGAACATCGCCGCGTTCTCTCGCACGGTGTCATTTGCGACCAACGTCACTTCGTTGGTGATGTCATCGACCGGTGTGCCGCCCGTCGGGTAAGCATCAAGGATTGGTTTCAACGCCGGCGACTTAGCCAGCACCTTCGCTCGGTAGGCATCGTTGGGAACGAAATTCGTAAAGGTTTGTCCCAGGCTTTGGCGCAGACCTTCGTAGTTGAAATAGAAGAACATCTTGTCCGTCTTGATGGGGCCGCCAAAACTGCCGCCAAACTGGTGCAGATGAAATGGCGGCAGTTCGCTGCCATCGAAGGGCGAACGCGCATCCAGGGCCGAATTCCGCAGCGCGTAAAAGCCGGTGCCGTGATATTGATTGGTGCCGCTTTTCGATACGACGTTAAC
>Ga0126383_10000031_pt1 | contig 66981 bp, 53 predicted proteins | sample PanSoiMetPlot_35_FD_96882 | JGI IMG/M metagenome (GOLD analysis project Ga0126383, IMG submission 96882) | Tropical forest soil microbial communities from Panama - MetaG Plot_35 | ecosystem: Environmental > Terrestrial > Soil > Tropical forest > Bulk soil | place: Panama | collected 2016-02-17 | reverse complement strand
CGAGTTGCGCGCCAATTGTCCTGGACGTAGCCAGCCCACGACACGTTGTTCCAATGGCCACTGTCATGGATCGCGTCCTCGTTGTAGGTTTGCGCGGTTCCGAGCAGATAGTCAGCAAACGAAGCGCCAACGTAAATCGGCACTTTGTTCGCGATATCTGCGGGTGTTCGGGTATCGGTGAAAGACCCATCGAACGCAAAGGTACCCTGGTAGTTGCCCGCGAATACGTCCTGCACCTTCTTGTACCATTGCCAGCTGAAACCGAACTTGAGCTGGTGGGCGCCTTTCGACCAGGATAGATCGTCGCGGATTTGGTAGCTGTCTGCAACGTTCACCCAGGGCGTCCAGTTCGAACTGTACTGAGCCTTTGTACCAGTGCTCAGATTGATGGTCGAGATGTTATTGGGCTTACCATCCTGACGCGGGAAGATCTTGTCCAATTCGAACGGCGAGGTAAGAGCCGGAGTTCCGATCGGCAGAATGTTGATCCGGTTACCGTTGTAGTTGAAGGCGATCTCGTTCAGCAGGTTCGGCTTGATCGTATGAATCAAGTGCACCACGGCGCTGTACGAGGGGTTGCCGAAAGTGTTACCGACAGTCGGAAGGTTGTCGCCGCTCCACATCGTCGTGCCCTGCGTTTGATCGATCGCTTCATCGATGAAGTGCCCGAAGATCGAGAACTTGTCGCTGAACTTGTGATCGATGCGGACGATCTCTTCACGGATGTTAGATGGAACGTTATTGCCACCTGTGAACCGTGGAGTGCCATTGCTGTCGACCGAGTTATTCGCCGGGAAAATGCCTGCATTCAGTAGCGCTACCGCATTGGGCGCGATCATGCAAGCAGGGATCTGATTGTTAGGAAATGTTGAACCAGGCACGACTCCGGGAGGTGCAGTTCCGCCGGGACATGCGCCGAACAAAACGCTGTTCGAAATAGTCGGCACTTTGATGGGAGCATCAAAGGTCGCATTGCCCTCAGCGTCCGGAAACCAAGTGCTGTTCGGAACCGGTTGATTGACGAGACCACCCTGAACGAACCGGCGCCATTCCATGTTGAAGAAGAAGAACGTCTTGTCCTTCCAGATGGGACCGCCAACGTTGAAGCCGAAGATGTTCTGCCTCAACTCAGGTTTGTCCACTTTGGGAGTGACGTGGTTGCGGAAGTAGTCGTTCGCGTCGAGCGCGTCGTTACGAAACACTTCCCACGCGGACCCGTGGAAGGCGTTGGTTCCGGACTTGAGAACCGTGGTCATTGTGCCGGCCGAAGACAAGCCATATTCCGCACTGTAGTTCGAGGTCAGCGTGCGGAACTCGGCGATTGACTCTGTCGAGGGCATGACGCTGAACGTGCCGGCGCCGCCACGATCGAGATCCTCGCCACCGTCGAGCAAATAGATGTTGTGGGAAGGACGGTTGCCGTTAATGCTGACGTTGGCATCCGCGTTCACGGGAGCGGGAATCGAGAAGTTGCCTTGCAAACTGCTCGCACCAGGCGTCAGGTTCACGAACGTGTAGAAGCTGCGTCCGTTGCTGGCAAGTTGACTGACTTGTGTTCCAGTGACGATCTGGCTGACTTCGCCAGTGTCGGCCTGAACAGCAACAGGGATCGCTTCGACAGTCACAGTTTCTTGCGCTGTGCCCATCTGCATCTGGAAGTCGACACGAGCACGATCGCCGACTTGTAGTTTGAGATCTTTCCGTTCGGCGGTCTTGAAGCCAGAGCCTTCCGCGCGAACCGTGTAATTGCCGATGCGCAGATCAGGTACGACGAATTGGCCCTCGCTGTTTGTCGCAACGCGACGAACCTGGCCAGTGTCGCTGTTAGTAATTGTGATGGATACGTTGGGGATTGCGGCCCCGGTGGGATCAGTGACGGTTCCTACGACGGTAGCTTCCTGAGCAAAAGCAAAGGTGCCAAGGCTCAGTAGAAGTACCAAACAAAGTAGGCTGCGGTTCGTGAAAACCGCACGCAAACTTTCGGCAAACACGGGCGAAAGTTTCATACCTAAGCCTCCCGAACTCTCGACTTGTTTCAACTGGAAAACAGCCTCTCTCCAACAGCAAAAGAAATTACGGCGTGAACGTTTACGAGTATTCGCTTGTAACGCGACTATTGAGGCACTGTCAAGGGAAAATTTGGCCATTTTCCTCTTACTATATCGATTTAGTTATTAGTCTCAAATTGAGATAGCCCGCAAGCCTTGCTCTATGGATTTCTATATGAAAAACTCCAAAAAATATGGAGAAAAAGAGGAGAAAAGCGGCTCGCTGACAACCGCACAGAAAGGTAAATTGGCCACCTAGGCTGAAGGAATTGGCAGGCTATCTCGGGAGGCGTCCGTCACGGGTTCTTCGGTAGTCAAGCGTTCAGTAGTTACTCAAACAATCGCAACCGTACACGCGAAAGATGATTCTCGATTCCAGCGCTCAATTGAATTATCGTCCGAATTTCTTCGCACACTGTTACGAATGCAAAGGAATTTCGTGCTCAGAGTGACAGTGAGACTTCCGTGAACGACGCGTGCTTGACCACGCTGATTTCCATGTGCTACAAGCGGACTCTCAAACGATTTACACAATTTCTTCTCGTTCTCAAGCTGCCGTATCGCACATCCATTGGCGGCTGAAGCAGTCGTCTTAATATCGAACACTCGACGGTCGTTCATGGTCGATTAACGAGTACCGGATCAAGGATCAATGACCACATCGGCTATTCGCCGCTCAAAAAACAAACGCCTCTCAAGGAAATCCAGCAGAGTTCCCGCCTACAAAGATCCGAAATTAGCTCCAGCGAAGCGCGTGGCCGATCTCCTTTCGCGAATGACGCTGGACGAGAAAGCGGCCCAGATGCTGTGTGTTTGGCGCACGAAAGCAGACACGCTGGTCGATGCAGACGGGAATTTCGATCTGCACAAAGCAAAGAAGGCGTTCGCGAAGGGGCACGGGCTCGGCCAAGTCGGACGTCCGAGCGACTCCGGTAAAGGCAAAGACGCGCGCGGTATGGCGGAGCTGACCAATGACATTCAAAAATTCTTTGTCGAGAACAGCCGGCTCGGGATTCCGGTCATGTTCCACGAAGAATGTCTGCACGGGCACGCGGCGATTGCAGGCACGAGCTTCCCGCAGCCGATCGCGCTAGCGGGAACCTTCAATCCGGATCTGGTAGAAAGGATTTTCACCGCGGTCGCGGAAGAGGCTCGCTCGCGGGGAGCACACGAGGCATTGGCACCGGTGGTCGACGTCGCACGCGACGCGCGCTGGGGACGATTCGAAGAAACGTTTGGGGAGGATCCATTTCTCGTATCGCGAATGGGCGCCGCTGCCGTGCGTGGCTTTCAGGGCGACGCCACTTTCAAAGACAAGAAACGCATGCTCGCTACGCTGAAGCATTTCACCGGGCACGGACAGCCAGAGTCAGGCATGAACTGCGCTCCGGCAAATATCTCGGAACGAGTGCTGCGCGAAACGTTTTTCTATCCTTTCAAATACGCGTTGCAGGAAGCGGGCGCTGTTTGCGTAATGGCATCGTACAACGAGATCGATGGTATTCCGTCGCATGCTAATCGTTGGCTGCTGCGCGATGTGCTGCGGAAAGAATGGGGATTCCGTGGAGTCGTGGTGGGCGACTATTTCGCGGTGTGGGAACTGACCTACCGACCCGATACCCACGGACACTTTGTCGCGCGCGACAAGAAGGAAGCGTGCGCTTTGGCGGTGCGGGCCGGAGTGAACATCGAGACACCCGATCCGGATTGCTATTTGCACCTGGCAGAACTGGTCCGTGAGAAAAAGCTGAAGGAATCGGAACTCGACGAACTTGTGGCGCCGATGCTGCTCTGGAAATTCAAGATGGGGCTATTCGAGGATCCGTATGTTGATCCCGGTGAAGCAGACCGCATTGTGGGAACTGCGGCCAATGGAAAAATCGCATTGGAAGCGGCGCAACAGGCGATCACGTTGTTGAAGAACGAAAACAATGTTGCGCCATTAAACCTCGACAAGATCAAGACGGTAGCGGTCATTGGTCCGAATGCGAACCGCACCTTGTTGGGCGGGTACAGTGGAGTGCCCAAGCACGAGGTCACGATTCTCGAAGGCATCAAAGCGCGCGTGGGCATGGGTGCAAGAGTTTTGTATAGCAAGGGATGCGACATCACGATCGGAGGATCTTGGAATCAGGATGAAGTCGTTGCTCCCGATCCGACGGAAGATCGCCGGCAGATTGCTGAGGCGGTTGAGGTCGCTAGGCAGGCCGATGTCATCGTACTGGCGATTGGCGGCAATGAACAGACCTCGCGCGAGGCTTGGGCGCTTAATCATCAGGGAGACCGGGCTTACATTGGATTGATCGGCCGACAGGAAGAACTGGTGCAGGCGATGGTGGCAACCGGCAAGCCTGTCGTTGCACTCCTTTTCAACGGCGGACCCCTGGCGACCGAATCCCTCAACCGCACGGTGCCGGCAATCTTTGAATGCTGGTATCTGGGGCAGGAATGCGGTCATGCAGTGGCCGGTGCGTTGTTTGGAGACTTCAGTCCGAGCGGCAAGTTGCCCGCAACGATCCCTCGCTCCGAGGGACAACTCCCGAGTTTCTACAATCACAAGCCCTCGGCCAGGCGCGGATATTTGTTCGACGATGCAGCGCCGCTTTATTCGTTTGGGTTCGGGCTCACTTACACCACGTTTTCCATCGGGAGCGTGAAGCTCTCGAAGAAGAAGATTAAGCGCGACGGTACGACTCGGGTGCAGGCCGAAGTTCGGAATACGGGTCAGCGCGAAGGAACCGAAGTAGTGCAACTGTACATTCGCGACCGAGTGAGTTCGGTAACGCGCCCAGTGAAGGAACTGAAAGGATTCACGCGTGTGTCGCTGCGGCCGAGTGAAACGAAGACGGTTTGGTGGGAGATCACTCCCGATCTGTTGGCCTTTTACGAGGTGAAGATGAATTACACGGTCGAGCCGGGGCTGTTTGAAATCATGGTTGGGATTTCCTCGCGCGACCAGGATCTCCAAAAAGTTGTTTTGGAAGTGGAAGGCTAGATTCACAAAGCGGGTCGCGAATCGGGCCGTGGCCCGCCTCGTACGTCGTCAACTCAATCTCGAGGAACAATCCATGAAAACACGCTGCCTAGGGTTGATTGTGCTGGCAATTTTATCGGTAACGTTTACGACGGCTCAGAGCACATCTCCTATGTACCTGGATTCCTCTCAGCCAATCGATGTTCGTGTCGATGACTTGATTTCGCGCATGACGCTGGAGGAAAAGGCATCCCAACTGGTGAACCAAGCGCGGGCCATTCCACGGCTGCAGGTACCACAGTACGACTGGTGGAGCGAGGCGCTACATGGGGTCGCGAACGCGGGAACCGCCACAGTGTTTCCAGAGCCGATCGGTTTGGCTGCAACTTTCGACGCGCCACTGATTCACGAAATGGCGGTCGTGATTGGCACTGAAGCCAGGGTCAAGCACAACCAGGCAGTGCGAGCCGGGCGCAGGGACATCATGGAAGGGCTCGATTTCTGGTCACCGAACATCAATATTTTTCGCGATCCGCGCTGGGGACGCGGGCAGGAGACTTACGGAGAAGATCCGTTTCTCACCGCCCGCATGGGTGTTGCGTTCGTCACGGGATTGCAGGGAGATGATCTGAAGTACTATCGCGTGATTTCCACGCCGAAACATTACGCGGTACATAGCGGTCCGGAGCCCGCGCGACACTCCATGAATGTCGAAGTTTCGAAGCACGACATGATGGATACGTACCTGCCGGCCTTCCGCGCGACAGTGACCGAGGGGAAGGCGGGTTCGGTAATGTGCGCCTACAACCGGGTGAACGGCGAGCCGGCGTGCGTCAGCCAATTCCTGCTCGTAGATCAATTGCGGAACGCGTGGAAGTTCAACGGCTATGTGGTATCCGACTGCGATGCCGTGGCCGACATTTTGGACGGACATCACTATACGAACACCATGCCGGCGGCAGGAGCGCTCTCGCTGAAGCGCGGGATGGACAACGAGTGCGCCGACTTCTTTACGCGAACGGAAGACAATTCAGACTATGTCAAGTTCATTGATGCTGTGCACAACGGATTCTTGAGCGAGCACGACATTGACATAGCGTTGCGGCGACTCTTTACAGCGCGCTTTCGACTGGGGATGTTCGATCCGCCTTCTATGGTGCCCTATGCGCAAACACCCGATTCGGAAATCGACAGCGATGCGCATCGACAGCTCGCGCTGCAGGCGGCGGGTGAATCGATAGTTCTACTGAAAAACAACGGGGTATTGCCGCTTGCTCCGAATGTTCGAAATATCGCGGTGGTGGGCGCGTTAGCGGAGTCGCACCGGGTGCTCGAGGGAAATTACAACGGAACGCCTTCGCGTTCGACCAGCGCGCTCGAGGGAATTCGCAAGCAATTTTCGAAGGCCGAGGTCAGTTATTCGCCAGGGATGAACTTCTTGCGTGAAAAGATGGTGATTCCAACTGACGCGCTTTCAACCCCCGACGGACAACCGGGACTCAGGGCCGAATATTTCGTTGGTAAAGCGATGGAGGGAGCACCGGCTGTGTCGCGGGTTGATGCCTACGTAGACTTTCAGCCGTTTCATCCCGATAAAGCTGCGGTTCCTCCGCCGAGTGAATTGAAGGATTTTTCCGTTCGCTGGACCGGTTTTCTTACTCCAACTGAATCTGGCAAATATGAGATCGGCTTGACCGGATCGAAAAACCGGCTCTGGATCGACGACAAGTTGATCGTCGACGATCTTAACCTGCATGATCCGACGCCTCTGATGACCACCATGCAATTGGAGAAGGGCCGGCGCTATTCAATCCGGATCGAATATATGCGAGGCGGGACTGGAATCAAATTTGTCTGGATGCCGGTGCTGTCGAATCCGCTCGATGACGCTGTCGCTGTGGCGAAGCGGGCGGATGTGGTGATCGCCGTTGTTGGCATCACGTCGCAACTCGAAGGCGAGGAAATGAAAGTTGAAGTGCCCGGGTTTAAAGGCGGTGACCGTACCAGCATCGACCTACCGCTAGAAGAAGAGGATCTTCTTAAGGCCTTGGGAGCGACCGGCAAGCCGCTGGTGATCGTCCTGATGAATGGCAGCGCGCTCGCCGTCAACTGGGCGCAGCAGAATGCTGCAGCGATTTTGGATACGTGGTACTCGGGGGAGGAGGGCGGCACGGCCATCGCGCAGACTCTTGCTGGAGAGAATAATCCGGCAGGAAGACTAGCCGTGACGTTCTACACCGGAGTAAGCCAGTTGCCAGCGTTCGACGACTACTCGATGAAGAACCGGACTTATCGCTACTTCACCGGTCAGCCGCTTTACCCGTTTGGGTACGGATTGAGCTACACAAAATTCGAATATTCGAATTTGAAGCTTTCCACGCCAGATGTTGCTGCTGGCGACTCCCTAACCGTCGAGGCTGATGTGAAGAACGTCGGCTCGAGTGCGGGAGATGAAGTCGTCCAGGTTTACCTGAAATTCCCCAACCTGCCTGGAGCGCCGCTGCGGGCCCTACGCGGGTTCAGCCGTGTTCATCTGGACCCGGGAGCAACGCAGCACGTGCGGTTCGCGCTCGGGCCCCGCGAACTAAGTTTTGTGAACGCAGATGGAGACCATGTCGTGTCGGCCGGAACGTACAATGTGAGCGTTGGGGGAGGGCAACCGGGGACGGCGGCTCCGTCGGCGGAAGTGCGGCTGTCGATCCACGGGCAACAGACATTGCCCGAATAGCTCGCGGTATGACAGGCAGACCGAAGAAGAGCGTCGCCACGAAGGGTCTGAGACGCGCCTTCATCTCAGTCCTCCTTTGGGCTGGGCTAGGCACTTTAGCGGGCGCGCAGACCGGGCAGGTGCAGGCTGCACCGGCTGCTGAGAAGACGGAACCCGCGGTCGCCATCAGCCCAATCCAATTCGCCTATCAACCGATCGACTTCAAACTCGACAGTGACGAGACTCCGCAACGGCACGCGCCGGAAACGATGGCGGGCGGCGTCGCCATCTTCGATTACAACAACGATGGCAAGTTAGACATCTTCTTCACCAACGGCGCTGACATTAACACGCTGAAAAAATCCTCGCCCAAATATCGCAACCGGCTTTTTGAAAACGATGGAAAAGGGAATTTCACCGACGTTACGGACAAAGCTGGCCTGGCCGGAACCGGATTCGATGACGGTGTAGCGATCGGCGACTACGACAACGATGGGTTCGAGGACATCTTTGTTGCCGGTGTGTATCGCAACACGCTTTACCACAACAATGGCAATGGCACTTTCACCGATGTGACCGAGAAGGCCGGGCTCAATAAGCCGGATCCGGAGTACGGACCGCTATGGTCTGTCGCGGCCATCTGGATCGATGTAAACAACGACGGACTACTGGACCTGTTCGTCGTGAACTACCTGAAGTGGGATCCACAGCATGAACCGGACTGCCAGGTCGACGGGCATCGTGACTATTGCCACCCGAAGATGTACTCGCCGACTCCGAACCAGCTTTTTCTGAACAACGGCGACGGAACGTTTCGCGATGTCTCTACGCAGGCAGGAATTCGCGCGCACCCGGGCAAAGGGATGGGGGCAGCAGCGGCGGATACCGAGTTAAAGAACCGGATGGACTTGATTGTCCCCAACGACAAGCAGGTGAATTCGTTCTTCCGTAACCAAGGCAATGGCCGATTCCAGGAAGACGCATTTGCCGCCAACCTCGCCCTTCGCGAGGATGGTGTCTTTATTTCGGGGATGGGTGTCGATTTTCGTGATCTCGACAACGACGGATATCCAGACATCTGCATCGTGGCCTTGGAGAATGAGACATTTCCGATCTATCGCAATATGGGGAAGGGAACATTTGAGGAAGTTACCGCAGCGAGCGGAATGACCGAACTGAGCTCAAAGATGGCCGGTTACTCGCCGCTGATCGCCGACTTCGACAACGACGGGTGGAAGGACATATTTGTCAGCCGGGGACACGTGCAGAGTTTATTGGCAGCCAACCGATTTCCGATTGAGCAGCCCAATACAGTTTTTCGTAATCAAAGCGGGATGAAATTCTCTGCTCTAACGGGTGAAGCCGGATTTACCTCGGTTGCATCTTCACGACACCGCGGGGCTGCAGTCGGGGACCTGAACGGAGACGGTAGGCTTGACGTGGTTGTTTCAGCCATCAACGCGCCAGCCGAGGTGTGGATCAATCGCAGCCCCGGTACCAACCACTGGCTGGAATTCAAGTTGCGGGGAAGCCGAAGCAACCGGGATGGCATCGGGACGCGAATCAAGGTCGTGACGAAATCGGGAACACAATACAATCACATGACTACCAGCGCGGGTTATTCCTCCTCAAGTGCGGGTCCCGTACATTTTGGGCTGGGAAGGGATCCTGTAGCCGAAAAAGTGGAGATTCGCTGGCCGTCGGGTATTGTGCAGGAACTGCAAAATGTTGCTGGGGACCGAATTGTTACTGTTGTAGAAACCGCGCTAGAAAAAAAGTAGTTGGAGAACGGGATTTTTCGTTCTATTTTGACCAGCAACTTGTCTTGGGGTACCGAGACAAAACGGATGGCGATCGACCAACCTGATGCCATGGAGGTATGCCCTCCGGGCAGACCAGCCGACGGAGTTCCTTAGACCGTGCCCCCCTCTTAGGAACCGGGCGCAGTGAGTCATCGCTCTCGCGAGGAATTCTGCCGTGAAATCTCTCCTTCAGTTGGGAAGACTCGTCGCCCTTTGCATTTGCTTGGTAACTGCTGCTGCCGGCCAGCAATCCGGTGTTCCGTCAGCTAGTACTGTCGAAGTGGCGACGGACGCCACTCCCACCACAGCCTCCGCAACCATATCGATTCCAGGTCCTTTCACCCCGTTTCTGAGAATGGCGGGTATCAGCCAGAAGGTTACTGCGGACGAAGTCCTGCCACTCTTGAGCCGAAACATCGTAGTGGAGGGATACAGTCAAGGCCGGCCTACCGAATTTTTGATTCTGGTCAACCGATACATTCGGCAGGCTCGAGAGCTGTCGTCTCTGGCGACAGATGGAACAATTCGGGTGACGAATTGCGCGGATGCGCAGCCGCTGCTTTCTGTCCTGGGCTACCGCATGCGCCACGAGTGCGGGTCGGGCGACGTGGCGCTGGAAACCGCGAATCCGGAGCGCGCATTTCTGACCGTCGACTCTGGTTTTCCGCTGCCGGAACTGGAACAGGCACTAAGCGCAGGAAAGCCGTTTGATTATCCTTACCGGCCGTCAGTCGTTCCCGCGATTTTGAGCGAAGCTGACTGGACGAGTGCCGGGCGGATGAACCCACGCGTCAGCTCGATGCAGCATCTTGACGCCCTTTTGCGCGACCAGACTCTGGCGCGGCTCTACTGGGCATTTTCGCAGCTCGATCCACACACGCGAACTGTCCTGCGTTCTTCGGTTGGCATAGAGAAGCTATATGCCAGGGCTGCTGTCCTCGACTTCTATGGCAGCCGGATTCAGATTCAGGGAGATCGTGTGATTGTTCCCGGGGGTACGGCTGCGGAAGCAGCCTGGAAGCAATTGGTGGGCGCGAGCCCAGAGTCGCCGGGAAAATTCGTGAACAACCTGCTTTCGAAAGATCATGGTTGGCTGGCCGCCCTGTTCGATGTGCTCGCGCGGGCGAAACCCGAACAGCAGGCATATTTCACCGATCCAAAACGCCTTCCACGATTCTACGAGGCATTGTTTGCGGCCAATCGTACCGAGGATGCGACGAGCGGCGCGTTTCGGCCTGCTCCGCAGCTGTTATTGCTTGTCACGCGCCTTCAGAGAGCGAGCAATGGCGAGCCTGTTGTGCCGGGAAATATCGAGGTCTGGAAAGAAATCCTTCGCCAGAAAGGCGATTCAACTCAGATCCGGAAATGGAGCCAGCGAGCGGACAGGATCACAAGTCCAGATCAGCTCATGGAAGCGATGTTTGGGCTGGCGCGAGTGAGAAGTGACATCGGGCCATTGGAGATTTATTTGTCATTGTGCGAACTGGATGGCCGCAGAGCACCTAACAACCGACTTTCCTCCGATACCGTGAGCCTGCTCGCGAAGAAATTTGTGTTGTTCGGTAGTCAATACCGGATCTTCTCGGAGTTTCCGGAACTAACCAATGAATCAATTGCTTTGTTCGTGAACATAGCGCAGTCACTAGATGCAATTTCCTCGCAGCCGCTTCGGGGGAACGCTCTTGGGATGTTTCAGGCCGAGGTCGGATTGTGGCAGATCTTCAGCCGGCAAGGACAAATTCCGACCGAAAAGATGAACGATTCGTGGCAAAGAATGGTCCGTCCATTCGAGCGAATTCAATCTTCGACGCAGTTGTATGACGCGGGCCGGACTGGATTGAAGCAGTTGGCGCAGGCCACCACTGGGAAGGAAGGAATCTCGCAGCAAGAACTTGTGGATCTTCTCGCCGGACCGCCGCAGAGCACATCCGACGGAAAACGCATGCACGACGAGTTTGCGACCCGGATTCTATCGATACTCGACAGTCAGCGTTTGGTATCGATCGACGTAATCATAGCTCTGGGGCAGGCGCTCGACGAAAAGAGCCAGGGCAAGCAGGCCAATGACGGCATTTTGATCCTTGCTGGGGAACTGCGTGAGTTCCAGATGCCGCAGCCAATCTTCTCAAGTACGGAAAGAACCGAATGGGCGGCGGGTATTTACAACAACACCCACACCGATTCCGAGATGCGCACGGATTTATCAAAAGTCTTTAAACCCTCCGCCTCGCGGGCTCAGGCGCTCGAAGCAAAGGGACAGCTCTCGTCTTTCTTCCGCGACATCCTGGTCGGGCTGAACTACGCATACTACGAGCCACCGGGCGCCCAGATGCTTCATCACAATCCTTTGTTCATTCGCTCGCATGATTTTGCAGCGGAAACAGTAGGTGGTATCAAAGGCGTGTGGCAGGCACCCCAAATGTTTGGGGAGGGATCTCCTGCCGGCGGAGGTGCGCACTTGGTTGGCTCCCTCGCCGATCTGCCATACGTGCTGGCGCAAATTGAAGAGGACTTCATCGCGCCGGAGAATATCCAGGCATTGATCTGGCGGGAACTAGTCCCCAGTCTTTTGACCAGCGCAGTACTACCGCGCTGGTGGGGAATTCCTCCTGAGGAGATGCATGCGGTCGCGCTTTATCAGCGCGCTGGCGAGGAGATTCTCGTTGCATCTTCGCAAGATGAGATGATGCGCAAGCGGGTGCTGACGATACTGTCAGAACGAATGAGTCCGTTGACTCTTCAACAGGTAGAAGTGAACTTAAAAAATGGCCGGCAAAAGGCGCTGATGACAGAGATATCGCCTGCCGACACGTTCTATCTTGAAGCCGATTTCCGAGAAAGACATCCTGAGACGCTCAACGGCCTGGGAGCGGCGAATCAGGAGCTACAATCTCTCAGCCAACGCGATCCCGGGTCCGTTTCGTGGGAACGGTTGTCGCGGGATTTCGGTACCCCTCATCCGATGCTTGCGCAGACCTATGCGCGCGAGTTGTTGAATTGCGGACCGATTCCGGCATTCGAAGGCTATGCCAGCAGGTTGCTCGGCGAGTCATGGGATTCGTCCAACTTGTACTGGGCTCGATTACTGGATGAGTCTGGATACTCTCCTGTTGAGATGAACCGGCTGGTTCCACAACTTACGCATCGGATGGTGGAGAAGGTGGCTGCAACGAATTTCGACGATTGGCCGGCACTGATCCGCGCGATGCGCGAAACGGCGGATGAGTTCCGGCAAGGAAAACTGAAAGTGGCGGGCGCCCGTTCGGGATTGGATGGCGATGTCACGGCGCGACAGTAGTGGCGTTTACGCACTTGACATCAAATTGGGGTTGTTACGATGACAAGAAAACTATTCGTTCCATTGCTGATATTGCTGACCTGTTCGAATTGGGGAGGTCAGAGCGTCGCTCAGGAGAGCGAAACCCACATTCGTGTGATCGTAAACATGGTCCAGCTGAATGTGGCCGTGACGGACAAGAACGGAAGGTACATTACGTCGCTTCGTCCGCAAGACTTTTACATTACCGAGGATGGCATCCCGGAGAAGATGGCCACCTTTGCCGAGGGCGATGAGCCGGCAAGAGCATTGTTGGAAACGCAGCCGATGAAACCGCAGGACCAGGCGCAGCCAGAGAGTGCACAAACTACGGAAGATTCCGTGCAGGCCCGGTCATCGATCACCTCGGCGAGCGCATTGGCTTCCGCGGTGGCGGGCGCAAAAGTGTTCGTGCTCTTCGACACCAGCAACTATATGTATCGCGGGTTCGTCTATGCGCAGGATGCGATCGCCGACTTCATGCGTTCGCTTGATAATGCGGACCAAATCGCGTTTTACTCGTACAGCCGTGACTTATCGCGAGCGGCTGCGCTGACCTCGGATCGCACGCAACTTCTACGCGCGGTGCGTTCCACGGTCGTCGGCGACGATGCCGCTCTCTACAACGCGCTACTACTGACCTTGAAGGATGCAGCGAAGTACACGGGAAGAAGAGTTGTAGTCGTCTTCTCGAACGGCCCAGACAATTCCAGCGTAGTTCCACCCGAGGATGTCGCAGAATTAGCTCAGTCAGCCGGAATTTCGGTGTACATGATCAGCACACACCAGGCGCGGCTGGAACCCGTTTCGACCGCCGTATTCGAGCGCATGACGACGGCGACCGGCGGCAAAGCTTATTTCTCGAAAAACTGGACCGATGAAAGGAAAGCCTTTGAGTCGATCCGGGACGATCTAGCGCATCTCTATTCGCTGAGCTACTACCCGCAACCAAACCCCAACCGTGGATGGCGGGCCATCAGCGTGAGATTGGTAGGTGAGAACCTAAAACACTATCAGGTTCGCACGCGAAACGGATATCGGCCGGAACCGTCCCGTTTTCTCGAGGCTAAGCCCGCTGCTACGAACCGCATGCCGGAGGAGACTCCCGCCGGCAATGCCGATAGCAACACCGGCCGTTAAGGAACTGCTATTTGGTTTGCGATGAAGTGTTCGCGAAATAGTGGAAACTTTCCGGTGGTCCCAGATAACTTGGCTTAACTCCACTAGTGTCGACAACCAACTTCTGCAGGACCAAGCCTGGATCAACCATCCAGAACTTCAACGTGTGATACCCGGGGGCGACGACGAGCCGCAACGCGACCTTCCGCACACTGTCTTCCACGGATCGCGACCAATCTTGGACGGAGTTGTGCGCGAGCGCGTCAACAATTTGAGGAGGGTCATCGTCAAACGAGACCCCAAATCGCAGGCCTCGCCCCGGAACAAAATTCCGAGTAGGGGCGATGATCGCCTCGACTTCAATCTTTCCGGAGTGGAAGAGATAGATGCGATATTCAAGAGACGGTGAGTTCTTTGGAGGATTCACGCTGTCGGCAGTAACTGGGAAGATGGTCATTGACGATAGTGTGCGGCCGAGATCATCGATCTTTTCCCAACGCGCATTTACAGTGTCTACCTTGTTTGTGTAGTGCTCCGCTTCGATCGAAACATAGCCGTTCGCCTCTATGAATCCATTGATCGACGTGGAGCTTAGCTCCTTAGGTTTGAGAGCCTTGAGTTTGACCGACACCGGATGAGCATCAGGTCCCGTGATCGAGACCGAGCCTTCCGTCTCGCCTGTCGGTACCTTGTTCCAGTCAATGCTGATCCAAAGACGTTGATCTTTTTCCACGGTCCCGCTTGCGGGTTCGACGATGATCCACGGAGCGCTGGGCGTTGCAGTGAATGAAAAAGCGGTTGTCCCGCGGTTGAATACATCGATATATCTGTGTTGACGGTTAAAGGCATCGAAATCGGGAAGGGGAGTCTCGTGGAAAGTGGTTAGCCAAGGCATGTAAGAACCTTCAACGGCGATCCCCATGTCGGCCTTTTGGGGTACATGAACTTCCTGCACCGGAGGCATCACGTTTACCGGGGGTTGGTTCCAGAAGGTGTAGCCTAGATGAGTCTGGTCCATCATGTGATCCCATTTTCCGCGCGAAAGGGTGTGGTTGTACTCCTGCGACAGCGTCGCGTCTTGCTGAAACAGCTCGCGGACACGCATCGCGAGATCGTTCGTGCTGGCGCGGCCCTGCGCGGCATACATTTGATTTCTTCCTGCCGTGATGTAGATCTCTGCGACAAGCGCCGAAGCCTTTGTCGGAAAAAGAACGAGTTGATAGAAGGCGTCGCGTGATTCTTCCGGCAGTTCCGCGTAGAGCTTTTCGGCGGCCGCGGTCAAAGCCCTCCATTCAGCCATGATACGGTCCGCTTCCTGGTAGTCCACGAAGCTAAAAGTGGCAGGATCGAGCAGCTCCGGTTTTCGCCGACCGTTGTATTTCGTGTACTTCGATACGATGTCGGCGATCTGGGGCGCGAACTGTGATCCGAATTCCCGCGCCGCCCAAAGTCGCGTGAATTCTGAAATCTTCTCCTTCGGCCAGCCTTGAGGATCCCAGGCAAGGCTCAGGAAGAATTCGATGGGAAATTCCATCGGCTTAAGGTCGCCGACATTTACGATCCAAATTCGATTGGCCCCGTATTCATAGGCAAGGTTCATCTGCTCCCAGACTTTGGTGATCGGGATCGTATTTAGCCATTTGTAGGAACGTGGATCGCCCACGTAATCGAAATGGTAGTACACCCCGGCTCCTCCGCTGCGTTTGCGCTCGTCGGAGGTGGGGAGCCGACGAATATTGCCCCAATTGTCATCACTCCAGAGCAGCGTCACATCGTCAGGCACACGCATGCCCCGCTCGTAATATTCCTGCACTTCTTTGTAGAGCGCCCAGTCCTGGGGTACTTCGGAAAGCGGCTTTTGGAAGTTCCGAGCGAGAATCGCCCGCTGGTCGGCAACGATCTTCTCAAGGAGCGCGACGTTTGCGCTATCAGACATAGGCATGTCGCCGTCGCCGCGCATGCCCAGAGTGACGATGCTCTCGTAGTTCTTATTACGCTCGATGCCCTCTTCCCAAAATTTGCGCAGCTCTTCGCCGTTACACGAGTAGTCCCACGGGCCGGTACCATGCCGCTTCCATTCCTGCTGCGCGCGCAGCATGGGCTCGTGATGCGATGTACCCATGACAATCCCGTATTCGTCGGCCAGTTTGGGATTGAGAGGATCATCTTCATTGAAGGAGTTGTTCCACATTGCAGGCCAGAGATAATTGCCCTTCAAGCGAAGCAACAGCTCGAACACCTTCGTATAGAACTCGTGGTTGTAGTTTCCGAATTTTTCGTGCACCCAGCCTGTGAGCGACGGCGCCTCGTCGTTCAGAAAGATTCCCCGATACTTTACCGCCGGCGGCCCCTGAACGTGAGTTCCAGCCGTAATGTATAAGTCATCATGATGGGCAGCAGGTACGTCCGCCCACCAGTACCAGGGAGAGACGCCAATCTGTTCCGAGAGATCGTAGATTCCATAAATAGTCCCGCGCTTGTCGCTGCCCGCGATAACCAGAGCCCGCTGGATTCCGGGGAGCGGATTCGCAACAACTTGAGTTAGGAATGACTCCCACTTCAATGCGATTTGCGAAACATCAATCTTGCGGTTGCGGATCAGTTCGTCGATCACTGGACTATGGCCGATTGTGCCCGCAATAACCGCGCTCTCTTTAAGTCCATTTCTATCTCGCAGAAGAAATGGCTTGCATCCTGTGACAGCAGCAATGTCTTTCTGCAGATCAGTGGCTGCGCGGATAACGCCAGGGTAATCTCCATCGTCAACCGATATCGCGGCGCATGTCTTATCTTCGACAAGTGTAAAAGCGCCACCTTGGGGCGAGTATGCAACGTAGCGGGACTGGCCAATCGCGAAACCGTCGGTTAGAAATGCAAACAGGCAGAAGGGAATGGCGATGCACCAGTGAAGGAAATTCTTTTCGAGCGAAGCAGGCGCTATTGTAGGTGCGGCGCAGCCGTGAATGAATGCCCAAAATGAGTCCACGATTTTCCCTTTTGAGAATTGGCAAGTCGTGGCTGCCATTTCGCTATGATATATTTCGACCCTCGAACAAATGCAAGCAAAACATCCTCCTGCGAAGAAGTGCGTCGCGCAGTGATATCTCTCGTATATGAGGTCAGCCATGGCTGACAGCACTCAAAAGCTACCAGTTCGCGAAAAAATTGGATACGCGTGCGGCGATATTGCCACTAACTTCTTTTTTCAGTCGATGATCCTCTATCAGACGAGGTTCTATACCGACACCGCGGGCCTTTCAGCGAACAAAGTCGCTTACATGCTGGGAAGTCTGCGATTGGCGGACGCCGTCATCGATCCCATCATCGGGGCTTTGTCGGATCGCACCCATACACGCTGGGGCAAGTTCCGGCCGTGGGTGCTGGCCACGGCGCTGCCGTTTGGCTTGATCTTCTGGTTGGTGTACGTAACTCCAGATTTTGGTCCGCAGGCGAAACTGGTCTACGCCTACGTCACCTACACGCTGGTGATGATGTTGTATTCCGCGAACAACACGCCGTACTCCGCGCTGATGGCGGTGATGACGCCTGATGACAGCGAACGAAGCAGCGTGGCGAGTTATCGATTCGTAGGCGCATTGATCGGGCAGTTCATTATTCAGGCGCTTCCCTTGCCGCTGGTGGAGAAGTTCGGACATGGCAACTCGACTCGTGGCTGGGCGATTACGATGGCCATCTTTGGAGTGCTCATCGTGGTGCTGAACGTGATTACCTTCGTGAGCACGCGAGAACGATTACTGCCGCCGGCCGGGCAGAAGTCATCGCTGTGGACCGACATCAAGAATGTGTTCACATGTGGACCCTGGGTTGTGATGTTCATTTTGACATTGCTGGTATTTACGACCCTGGTTGTCCGGGGTAGTTCGCTCAATTACTTCTTCTCGTATTACATGGATCAGACGCGACTTCGCGATTTTCTGGGCAACTTCGGACTGGCGGGCGACGGAGCGGCCACTGGCTGGAAGATTCTCTTGAACAGTTTGGGTCTGCTGGTGAAGCCCGACGGATCGAATGCCGCTGCCGTCGGTTTTAGCCTGTTCTTTGTATTAGGCAGTCTGGTGCAGATTGTTGGAATCATCTTCTCCAAACCATTGGCGGCACGTTTCGGGAAGAAAGCCGTATTCATTGTGGGAATGGCTATTACAACTCTGGCGACAGTGCTTGTGTTCTGGATCAGCCCGACGGCGGTTGCCCCGCTGTTCTGGCTCAATATCCTTTGGGCGGTGGGTTGGGGGCCGACGGTTCCCCTGCTCTGGGTGATGATCGCGGATGTGGCCGATTACTCGGAATGGAAGAATTCGCGCCGCGCTACCGGCTTTATGTTTGCCGGGATTTTGTTCGCTTTGAAAGCTGGGCTGGGCTTGGGCGGAGCGCTCAGCGCCAAGGTGATCGACGCCTATGGATATAAGGCTAATCTTGTACAGACACCGCGCGCATTGCTCGGTATCCGCCTCGGAGCCGGCGTGTTTCCGGCGGTTTTCTTTGCCCTCGGCATCGTCTGCCTGATCATCTATCCCATCGGCAAATCACTCAATATCCGCATGCAAAATGAACTCACCGAACGGCGAAAGCACTACGCCTCCGGTGCCGTTCCGGCCACGTCTTGAGGAAGATCATGTCGATTCGTCCAGCGGTAGCAACCCTTTCCATCATCATGACTCTCGCGCTGCCGTTGTTCGGCCAAACCCCACGTTCGCTCAAGGACGCATTCAGAGATGACTTCCTCATTGGCGCGGCGCTCAACGAAGCTACCTTTTCCGAGCGGGACACGCGCGACGCCGCCATCGTCAAGGCGCAGTTCAACGCGATCACTCCTGAAAACGTTTTGAAGTGGGAGAATGTGCATCCGCAGCCTGAGAGGTACGATTTTGCCGCTCCCGATCGCTACGTGGCTTTTGGCGAGGTAAATCACATGTTTGTCGTCGGGCACACGCTAGTTTGGCATCACCAGACGCCTAAGTGGGTGTTTGAGGATGAAAAGGGTAATGCGCTGACCCACGATGCTCTGCTTCAGCGCATGCACGATCACATCCAAACGGTGGTTGGCCGCTACAAGGGACGCATTCGCGGTTGGGATGTCGTCAATGAAGCGCTAGAAGACGACGGTACACTGCGCCAATCCGCCTGGATGAAAATCATCGGTAAAGACTACATCGAGAAGGCATTTCAATTCGCGCACGAAGCGGATCCCGCCGCCGAGCTCTACTACAACGACTACTCACTTGAGAACGAACCAAAACGCAAGGGCGCAATCGAACTGATCCGCAGGCTGCAAGCTCATGGCGTTCCGGTCGCAGGGATTGGCATTCAGGGGCACGACAACCTCGAGTGGCCGACCGCAGAGCAGGAAGACGCGACGATCGTGGCGTTTGCCGCCTTGGGCGTGAAGGTGATGATCACCGAGCTAGATGTCAATGTACTGCCCTCCGCAGCGGCCAGCGGCAGTGCCGATCTATCAGTGAAAGGGGCTTCTACTGCCGACTTAAATCCCTACACCCGCGGATTACCCGACTCGGTCCAGCAGGTGCTTACCAAACGCTATGCCGACATGTTCCGCGTGTTCGTGAGGCATCGCGATGTGATCAAGCGGGTCACATTCTGGGGAGTCAGCGACCATAGCTCATGGCTCAACAACTGGCCAATCGCCGGGAGGACGAACTATCCCCTGCTCTTTGATCGAGACGGCAAGCCAAAGCCGGCATTTGAGGCGGTCATCAAAGTTGCGGCCGATGCGAACAGGAACTGAGGAACATCGATTACTGGCTCCTCAATTGTTTTATTGTCACTCTCAGCCGCCCCATTGTTAATGCTAGATCAACCATACCTCTCACCACGAATGCATCGTGCCATCCAGATTGCGATTGACAGGCAAATAAGCTCGCTCATACGGATATTGCGCGGCGAGCGTCTCATCGATGTCGATGCCAAGTCCGGGAGCATCGCCGGGATACATCAATCCACCTTCAAATGTGTATGCATGCGGAAACACTTTGTCTGTTTCCGCAGTGTGCCGCATGTACTCCTGGATGCCGAAATTATGAATATTGAGATCAAAATGCAGTGCTGCCGCCATGCAAACCGGACTTAGGTCGGTGGCTCCATGTGAGCCAGTGCGGACCTGGTAAATTTCGGCGAGATTGGCAATCTTACGCAGATGCGTAATTCCGCCTGCATGGACGACAGTCGTACGGATGTAGTCGATGAGTTGTTCCTGAATGAGCTGCTGGCAATCGAAAATTGTGTTGAATACCTCTCCGACCGCGAGTGGAGTGGTCGTATGGCGCCGAATCAAGCGGAAGCTCTCCTGAAGTTCCGCCGGAGTCGGATCTTCCAGCCAAAAGAGATGAAAGGGTTCGAGCTCTTTGCCAAGGCGCGCTGCTTCAATCGGGGTCAGCCGGTGATGGGCATCATGGAGCAGATGCAATTCCGGTCCGAATTCCTTGCGCAAACGCGCAAACAGTTGCGGAGTGAAATCCAGATATTGTTCTGACGACCAGCGATTTTCGGGCGGAACGCCTTTTTCGGCGGGCTCATAGTACATTGCTCCACGTCCGACGCCGTACGTGCTGGCAAGTCCCGGAATTCCGGACTGTGCCCGGATTGCCTTGTACCCTAGCCCGGCATAGTGTGCGACGGCCTCAACCGTCTTATCAAGACTGTCGCCGCTGGCATGCCCATAGACCAGGACCGCTTCACGCGACGCTCCACCTAGCAGTTGGTATAACGGCGTGTTCAGACTTTTCGCTTTCAGGTCCCACAGAGCTGTGTCGACCGCGCTGATTGCCGACATTGTCACCGGGCCCCGACGCCAGTATGCTCCCTTGTAGAGGTAGTGCCAGATATCCTCGATGCGACGTGCGTCGCGGCCAATAAGAAGAGGGATCACGTGGTCCGAAAGATATGAGGCCACAGCAAGCTCACGGCCGTTGAGTGTCGCGTCGCCCAGTCCATAACTTCCATCGTCGACGACGATCTTCAAAGTGACAAAGTTTCGTCCGGGACAACAGACAATCACCTTCGCATCGGTAATTTTCATTTCTGCGGGCCTCGAGTGTCATTCTTTCAAAATCGTTTTCAGGAATATATGAAATGCCACAACTCGGAAAATCTCGCTGAGAATGGATTACTGTATTTGCTCTAGATTGATTCGGCGAGCGGCATCGTAGCACAGGGAACTTCGATCGGGGTCGTTTGCCCTTATCGCGAATCTTGCTTGACAGCAATCGTAGATTCTACATATAGTTCGCGCCACGAACTTATTGTTGGGAATATGAATCTTTATCCGCAGATAGTTGAAGCGATCGTACGGCGTTCGTTTCCAGTGCGGTGCTCATATGCGCCAGATTGATTTCACCAACACACAGGTCGCTTCGAGCGAAACGGCGCGAAATATTAATCGCGGCGTGGTGCTGAATCTGGTCCGAAAGCGCCAGCCGATTTCCCGCGCCGACCTGGCTCGAGTCTCAGGGCTGCAGCGGAGCACGGTTTCCCTGATTACCGAACAACTGATTCGTGAAAGGTGGGTTGTGTATGGCCCCATGGGACGGCTTCCGCGCGGCCGGAGGCCGACTTTCCTTCGTCTGAATGATCGCCGCGCAATGTTGGTCGCAGATATACGTCCAGCTGAAATCACGATCGCTGTCGCTGATGTGAACGGACGATTTCTGTCTCACCAAGCATTTGCCACTCCGGCAACTCCGCGCGCTACGATTGCTGATCTAAGCGCGCGTATTCGAAACCTCGTCGAGGTTCACTCGGACCTGATTTTCGAGGGAATCGGAATCAGTGTCCCGGGTCGTTTCGACCCAGTAAACCGGCACGTCATCTTTGCCCCTAACCTCCGTTGGCCGGTGTTCGATCTAAAGGGACCGTTGGAAAAGGCAACTAGGATGTGCGTGGACGTGGAGAATGCCGCGAACGCTTGCGTGTTGGCCGAAGTGTGGTTCGGCAATGCGGAGAAAGTGCGGGATCTGGTGGTGGTGACTGTGTCGGAGGGTCTGGGAACCGGAATTTTCAGCAACGGGCAATTGATCAAAGGCCAGCACGGGATGGCAGGCGAGTTTGGACACGCGCCGTTTGATCTCGCGGGCCCGAAGTGCGGGTGCGGCGGACGCGGATGCTGGGAGGTATATGCGTCCAACCGCGCAGCGCTTCGTTACTACCATGAATCCAGGGCCGCACGCGGCAGCCTGACCTTTCAGGACTTGCTCGCGCTGACCGATGCCGGAGACGGCCTCGCGATAAAAGCACTGGAGCGGATGGCGCAGGCAATTGGCGCGGGCATGCGCTTGGTGATGGCGGGTCTCGCGCCGGAAGAAATCATCGTCGTGGGCGATTTCACTCGTCAGTGGCCCAGACTGGGGCCCATTATTGAAGCTGAAGTCAAAGCAGCTGCGCTAGTCGGACAACCTCCGCGGGTAAGACCCGCGGAAGCGGATCCCGGAATGGCTCGTTTGCGAGGCGCCGTAGCTCTGGTTTTGCAGAAGCACTTCGGGCCTTCTGGATACGATTCAATCAATCGCCGAGGCCCAGGGAGTGACAGAGTTCGCAATGCAATAGGGAAGGGCGCTTGAGGGGTTGCCATGAACACAGCAGGTATCTTGAGATCGCGTTGTTCGCGCGCGAATGAAATGGAGTATTTACTATTTAGTAGTAGTCTCGAATAATATACGGCGATAGTGCTCCTCCAGTTCGGTGGAATGCTACTCGTCATCGGTAATGAACTAGGCGACAAGCCAAGCTCTGATCGTCCGCATTGCACGATTGTGCCGGATCCGACGATCAAAAACAGGAAATCATATGAACAGCTCTGATTCGTATCATCCCAAAGCGGAACATAAGTTTTCTTTCGGCTTGTGGACGCTCGGAAATCGGGGCCGTGATCCTTTCGGGGACGCGGTGCGCCCCACGCTCCCGCCAGTCGATATCGTAAAGATGCTCGCGGAAGTCGGGGCATGGGGTGTGAACCTTCACGACAATGACTTGGTGCCGATTGATGCGACTTCCGCCGAACGTGATCGGATCGTTCGCGAATTCAAAAATGCATGCGATAAGAACGGGATTGTGGTTCCGATGGCAACCGTCTCTCTTTTTTATCACCCTGTATTTCGCGACGGTGCTTTCACTGCGAACGATCCCGAGGTCAGGGCATATGCGGTCCAGAAGACGATGCGAGCGATGGATCTGGGCGCGGAACTGGGCGCGAAGATTTTCGTGTTGTGGGGTGGCCGAGAAGGTGTGGAAACCGATGCTTGCCGGCGCGCAGACGAGGCGGTGAAACGTCTCCGCGAGGCTGTGAACTATCTGTGTGAGTACAGCCTTGATCGGGGCTACGGATACAAGTTTGCTCTAGAGGCGAAGCCGAACGAGCCACGTGCCGATATCTACATGGCCACTACAGGACACTACCTGGGTTTCATCCCAACGCTGGATCATCCGGAAATGGTCGGTGTGAATCCCGAAGTCGCGCACGAGCACATGGCGGGATTGAACTTCATGCACGGCGTCGCGCAAGCCTGGGAAGCGGGAAAGCTGTTCCACATCGACCTCAACGATCAAATGCCGGGACGGTACGATCAGGACCTGCGCTTCAGATCGGCGAATCTGAAGGCGGCATTCTGGCTGGTCAAGTTCCTCGAGGATGTTGGCTACGACGGGCCCCGTCATTTCGACGCCCATGCTTATCGCACCGAGGATTACGAAGGCGTAAAGGATTTTGCGCGTGGATGCATGCGCAGCTATCTCATTTTGAGAGAAAAAGCCGCGCGTTGGAACAAAGACGGAGAGATTCAGGCCATTCTTCAGGAGCTTTCGTCGAACACGAATGGCACGCCCAAGATCGGATCTTACTCGAGCGCATGCGCAAAAGCCCTGCTAGCGCATTCTTTCGACAAGGACGCGATCATGAGAAAACGCCTCCCTTACGAGAAGCTGGACCAACTGACGATCGATGTCCTTGCGGGAGTGCGCTAGGACTTCGTAGCATGGCTACGCCACGAAATCTCGAAAGCGGCGTAGACGCCTTGGAGCCTTCCATCGTGGGATGCCAAGCGAGTTGCCTCCGAGATGGATGGAGAGATTGATGAACTTCATCCATGAGGATTTCTTACTACATTCCGAGAGCGCAAGGCGCCTCTATCACGGCTTTGCGGAACACGAGCCGATACTCGATTACCACTCGCACCTTTCTCCCTCTGATGTTCTCAGTGACCGTTCGTTCGGCGATCTCTTCGAGATATGGCTGGAAGGCGATCACTACAAGTGGCGGGCCATGCGTGCCAATGGAATACCGGAGGAGTTCTGCACGGGTGCGGCGCCACCCTACGAGAAATTCCTCGCATGGGCGCGCACAGTCCCACATACGCTCCGCAATCCGCTTTATCACTGGAGCCACTTGGAATTGTCGAGATACTTCGACATCTATGAGTTGCTCGACGAGTCGAGCGCGCGGCGAATTTGGGACTCGGCGAATATTCAGCTAACGCAGAGAAGTTTCTCACCGCAAGCGTTGCTGCGGAAGTTCAAGGTGCATGCTCTATGCACGACCGATGACCCGTGTGATGACCTCGCTGCTCACCGTGAACTCGCCGCTTCAGATGCAACTTGCTCGCTTTTCCCCACATTCCGTCCGGACAAGGCTCTCGGGGTAGAGACTCCCGAACTATTCAATCGTTGGATTGTTCGGTTGGAACGCGTGACGGACACGGAAATCGTGAACCTCGAGGATTTCCTGACTGCACTCCGCAAGCGCCACGACTATTTCCACCAGGCAGGCGGAAGGCTTTCCGATCACGGGCTGCCGTATTGTTATACGTCGCCATGCCCGGAATCTGAAGCAGCCAGGATTTTTGGAAATGTCCGATCCGGGAAGCCGGCAACGCCGGATGAACACGAGAAATTCGCGTCTTGCATGATGCTGTTTTTCGGTCGATTGGATGCCGAAAAGGGTTGGACAAAGCAACTCCATCTAGGCGCCATGCGCTCAGTCAACAGCCGCGCTCAGGCGAATCTGGGACCTGATACGGGTTTCGACACCATCGGAGACCGCGGTCAAGCGGCGCGTCTGTGCAGCTACCTTGATTTTCTCGATCAAGAGTGCGCTCTGCCGAAGATCATCGTGTACAACCTGAATCCGGCTGACAACTACACGCTCGCGGCGGCTGTCGGGAATTTCCAGGATAGTTCGATCCCAGGAAAAATCCAGTTTGGCAGTGCGTGGTGGTTTCTTGATCAGAAAGATGGCATCGAACAGCAGTTGAATGCGCTGTCGAATACAGGTTTGCTGTCTCGGTTCGTGGGCATGGTGACAGACTCGCGATCCTTCATGTCCTTCCCGCGGCATGAGTATTTTCGGCGAGTCCTGTGTGATCTCGTCGGGCGAGAAGTCGAGAACGGAGATCTGCCGAATGACGAAAACCTGCTCGGGACGATGATTCGCAACATCTGCTACGAAAATGCTCGACAATATCTGGGACTTGCAATCGGGAAGCCCGCCAAGGTCGATAAAGTCAGGGAAGTTGCTCAGAAAGAGAGAGCCCTGGATCGTTAACCGGCAAAGTCATGGGAAAGCTTCTGGACCTCACTTCGAAGACTGCAGTCGTGATCGGTGGAACATCCGGAATTGGCCTGGCAATTTCGCGCGGGCTGGCAGAAGCAGGCGCAGATGTCATTCCGACCGGGCGGCGATCGGACCTGATCGAATCGGTTGTTTCCGGAATTACGAGTATGGGCCGACGGTCAACGGTCATCCGCTGCGATGTTACCGATCGCGCGAGCGTGGAAAAGCTTCAGGAGGCGATCGCCAAAGAATTTGAAGCCGTTCACATCCTGGTTAACTGTGCCGGAATCACCAGCCGAGTTCCGACCATCGACGTCAGCGAAGACGACTGGAACCGGGTGCTCGAAACGAATCTGACCGGAACGCTTCGAGCGTGCCAGATCTTCGGGCGGGAAATGATTGAACGCCGCTATGGTCGTATTATCAATATCGCTTCTCTCACTTCGTTTACCGGATTTCACGAGGTGGCGGCATATGCCGCAAGCAAGTCAGCAGTCGTGTCACTCACTAGAACGCTGGCGGTGGAGTGGGCGAAGTTCGGTGTCTGCGTGAATGCAATAGCGCCCGGCGTCTTTAGGACGGACCTGAACAGCGCTCTTCTCGATGGAACTCCTCGGGGAAAAGAACTTCTTATTCGGACCCCGATGGGGCGATTTGGCAAGCTAGAAGAGTTGGTGGGAGCCGCGGTTTTTTTAGCCTCCGATTCCGCCAGCTTTGTCACGGGGCACGTGCTGGCCGTCGACGGAGGTTTCCTCGCCAGTGGCGTCAATCAGTAGAGAGGCAAACCGCGATTAGGGCGGTCAAATTCGATCCGGAGTAAGAACCGTTTCGACCCCTGCGACTAACCCGCAATCACTCCAAGTCGATCCACAGGCTGGGCGACGACGGTGGCTAATCTGTGGGCTTCTGTTCTTTGCCACTACCATCAACTACACCGATCGCCAGGTTCTGGGAGTACTGGCGCCGATGCTGCAGGTCAAGATTGGCTGGGACGAAAAGCAGTATGCCTACATTGGTACAGCCTTTCTGGTCGCCTATGCCATTGGGCTGCCGGTGATGGGAAGATTCATCGATCGAGTCGGAACGCGGCTGGGCTACTCGGTGTCGATCGCTGTTTGGAGTCTGGCTGCGATTTCACATTCTTTCGTCAGGACCGCGTTCGGCTTTGGAGTTGCGCGTTTCGCACTTGGACTTGGCGAATCCGGAAACTTTCCAGCAGCAATCAAGACGGTTGCAGAGTGGTTTCCGAAAAGAGAGCGCGCTCTCGCAACAGGCATTTTCAATTCTGGTACCAACGCGGGTGCGACCATCGCGCCGCTTGTCGTACCGTGGATCGCGGTCCGGCTAGGGTGGCAATTCGCGTTCTTGTTCACCGGCGCGTTTAGCGCGATTTGGATCGCCTGCTGGCTGAGCATCTATCGCAAACCCAATGAAGATGCACGACTCTCTGCGGCCGAATTGAACTACATCCTTAGCGATCCTGCTGAACCAAATACGCGGCTTTCGTGGTCGGAACTTCTGGTTCACCGGCAGACCTGGGCATTCGTGCTCGGGAAGTTCCTGACTGATCCGATCTGGTGGTTCTTCTTGTTTTGGCTACCAAAGTTCTTCTCCAGTGTCCATGGCGTCACTTTGATGGGACTCGGGTTACCGCTGATAGTGATCTACAATTCCGCCACGATCGGCAGCATCGTCGGAGGCTGGCTTCCCGCGCATTTCCTGAAAACGGGGTGGCCGGCAAATCGGGCGAGGAAGACGGCCATGCTGATATGCGCGTGTGCGGTGATCCCGGTCCTGGTTGCGGCCCGGGTTCAAAGTTTGTGGGCTGCCGTTGTTGTCATCAGTATTGCTGTTGCAGCACATCAGGGATGGTCGGCGAACCTATTCACTCTGGTGTCGGACCTTTTTCCGAAGAATGCGGTAGCTTCTGTGGTCGGTATCGGCAGCTTTGCCGGATCAATGGGAGGCGCACTAATTGCGACGTTCACTGGATTTCTTCTCCAACTAACGCACAGCTATGTTCCGATTTTCTTTATTGCCGCGTTCATTTATCTCCTGGCCTTTCTGGTTATACAGAGCTTGACGCCTCGATTGCAGCCGGTCGTTACTATCGGGTATACCAGCACGTGAAGGAACACATATGACGCTTAACATCAAGCCGAAAGGGAGGTGCCGCTGGGATCTCGTCGCGCTCGGAGAGGTGATGCTGCGACTAGATCCAGGCGATCGCCGCATCTGGACGACGCGCCAATTCGAGGTCTCTGAGGGCGGAGGCGAGTACAACGTCGCGCGCGGGTTGAAGCGCTGCTTCGGACTGGATACTGCGATTGTTACTTCATTCGCTGACAATCCAGCCGGACGGCTCGTCGAAGATCTGATGTATCAGGCTGGCGTTGATCAATCTCTGGTGCGATGGGTGGAATATGACGGCGTTGGACGGACATCGCGCAATGGTTTGAATTTTACTGAACGTGGGTTCGGAATTCGTCCGGCGCTTGGTTGTTCCGACCGCGGTCACACGGCCGTCTCGCAACTTAAACCGGGACAGATCGATTGGGAGGAGATCTTCGGCAAGCAAGGGGCGCGCTGGTTTCATACTGGAGGAATCTTCTGTGCACTCTCAGATAGCACGCCGGAGGTTGCTATCGAGGCCATGCAGTCGGCACGAAAACACGGCACAGTGGTCTCGTACGACCTCAATTATCGGGAATCACTTTGGAAGGGAATCGGCGGTCAACGGCGGGCGCAGGAGGTCAATCGGCGGGTTGCGTCACTCGTCGACGTGATGCTAGGAAACGAAGAAGATTTCACTGCCGCGCTCGGCTTCGCGGTTCAGGGCCTCGACGAGCATGTTTCCACTATCGAAGTGGCTGGCTTCAAAGAGATGATCGCAGCCGCGCGGAAGGAATTTCCATTTCAGGTTGTGGCCACAACCCTCCGCAAGGCGAAGACGGCCACCTTGAATGACTGGGGCGCTATTTGCTGGTGCGACGGTTCATTCTACGAGGCAAGGTACAGAGAAAATCTCGAGATCTTCGACCGTGTCGGCGGCGGTGATTCATTTGCGTCCGGCCTGATCTATGGATTGCTTTCGGGGCAAGGTCCGCAATGGGCAGTTGATTGTGGCGCCGCACATGGCGCACTGGCGATGACAACTCCCGGCGACACGACCATGGTGACGCTAAAGGAGGTCACTCAGGCTATGCAGGGAGTTGGAGCGCGCATTGCGCGCTAGAAGAACTATGAATTCTGGAGAGATTCGCAAGAAGATCCTTGAAATCGGAATTGTTCCGGTTGTGCGGGCATCGTCGGCTGCGCTCGCGGCGCGAGCGGCCGAAGCTGTTGCGTCCGGTGGGATACCGATCATTGAAATCACGATGACAGTCCCCGGCGCCGTCGCGCTGATCGCTGAACTGGCACAAAATGTCGGCGACGATGTCATCATCGGTGCCGGCACTGTAGTGAATTCCGAATGGGCTCAGCAGTGTGTCGATGCCGGAGCGCAGTTTCTCGTCAGCCCCGGGCTCGACGAGGGAATGGTCCAGTTCGCGCTATCGAAAAATATCCTGGTGATTCCCGGCGCTTTGACTCCCACCGAAATAATGGCGGCGACCGCGGCTGGCGCAGACCTGGTCAAAATCTTTCCCTGCGGGGCGGTTGGTGGGGCCAAGTACATTAAGGCCCTGCGGGGACCATTCCCGAATGTTGCGATGATTCCCACTGGCGGTGTCAACCTGGAAACGGCAGCGGATTTCATCCGGGCGGGCGCAGTTGCGCTCGGCATCGGCGGGGAACTTGTTTCAGCGGCAGCGATTGAAACGGCGAACGGCAGTCGAATTAGCGAAATGGCAAGAAAATTCCTGACTATCGTTCAACAGGCTCGGGAGGAGATAGCGACGATCTGAAGCGAAGAACGTTGTGCGACGCACCGCAGTTCCGCAAACGACTGCGCCATAGTTACAATAAACGCCCATGAACTACTTGTTGAAGACAGAACCGACGGTTTATTCGTTCTCGAATCTTGAACGCGAAAAAACAACGATCTGGGATGGTGTGACGAATCCGGTCGCAGTGAAACATCTACGCGAGATGAAGCCGGGCGATCGGCTGGTGATCTATCACACGGGTGATGAGAAGAGCGCGGTTGGCACGGCATCGGTCATGAAGGTGGACGCGAGTGATCCGAAAACTCCGCTGGTGAAGATCGAGGTTGGGAAGGCTATTGCCAAACCGAAAACGCTGGCTGAGATCAAGGAACAAAAACTGTTTTCGGAGTCACCTTTGGTGCGGCAAGGGCGTCTCAGCATTGTTCCTCTCAGCGACGCGCAATATAAATGGCTGACCCAATAATTGCGAAAAGCCAATCCCACGAAAGAGCAGGCCTCCCCATGAACAAAAGATCGGCGTGTGTCCTGGTAGTCATCTTCCTTTCCTTCATTGCTTCTGCATCCGGACAATCAACGAACGCGCCCGACCGTCAGGTCGCGGTTACGATCGATGATCTTCCCTCCGGTTCCAACATGCTCTCCGCAGCGGCTATCACTGAAATGACGACCAAACTCCTCGGAACCCTGCGCGATCAGAAAGTTCCCGTGGTCGGATTCGTAAACGAGAAAAAGCTCTATCACTGGGGAGAGACTGACGAGCGGATCAAAGATCTGCGGATGTGGCTCGACTATGGATTTGAACTCGGCAACCATACCTACACGCATGCGTCACTGAACCAGGTCGGACTGCATGCCTGGGAAGAAGACATCGTGCAAGGAGAAAACGTCATAAAGTTGCTTCTGGCTGAGCACAAGATCAAGCTGCGGTACTTTCGGCATCCCTATCTCGATGTAGGGAGGGACCTGGAAACCCGACGGCAGGCCGAGTCGTTCCTTGCCAATCGCGGATACCGCATCGCTCCCGTGACATTGGACGCATGGGATTGGATGTTCGCTGGAGTCTACGATGACGCGAAAGCCGCGGGCGATACTGCCTTGCAGAAACAGGTTGTAGCCGCCTATCTCCAGTACAGTGACGCGATGTTCGACTACTACGAGAAGCTTTCGATGCAGGTCGTGGGCTATGAACCGAAGCAAGTCTTACTGCTGCACGCGAACCAGCTGGAAGGCGAGCACATTGGCGAATTGCTCGACCTTTTGCGCAAGCGGGGATACCGCTTCATTACCTTGGAAAACGCTTTAGGAGACGAGGCTTACAGCCTTCCCGATACGTACGTCGGTGAAGAGGGAACCGGTTGGCTTGAACACTGGTCTATCTCGCAGGGCAAGATTCCACGTGGGGCGCCTCCGATCCCGCAATGGGCCTACGATAAGTGGAAAGCCCGGGCGCCCCAGCCTCAGTTTTGACCATAATCACGATCACTGCTCCGGCTACGACTTGCTCATCGCAGGCAGGCCGCTGTTTCTTGCAAATTTCTCAGACCATCGAATTTTGCCGGTGGCCTGCATCACTACGAAAAGCGTGATGACCGAGATCACAGTGATCGCCAGTCCGGTGAAGCCTTTCCAGAAAAACGCATAAGAGAACACCACCAAATAGATTAATTGTGCCGTTCCGGCTTCGAAAGCGGCAAATCGGATACCGACTACCAGCCTGAGATAGCTGACGACGAGCGCGATCGAGACTAGAGAAGCGATGATCATCGCAGCATGGATAGAAATATAGTCGACGAGGTAGGCGAGCAACAGGTGAAAGGCGAAAAACGCAGTGGCCAGAAAGAAATAGTTCATAGGATGAAGGTCGATTCCACGAACCGTCGTGATGATAAACATCAAGAAAAAGAAGAAAAACAACGAAACGGGTGCAAAAAAACTGATCTGTCCCGCAAGAGGGCCGGGTTGCAGTTTTTCCGGCATGTCCATGCCAATCTCAAAGCCTGAGACCAGATCCGAATAACGCCAGCTCAACTCCCAACCGTTTCCAACTTCTTTCTTCGATGTGGGCGACAGCGTGTCGTCGGCGAAGTCAATGCCCCTGAAGTTCGTTCGCATCACGAGGCTGAAATTATGTACCTGGGCAATGCCGTCAACCAGTTTGTAACGCCAGCTACCTAGCCCCTGGGAGCGATATGCCACGTGCAGTGCGGTGGTGTCGCCGGGCTTGAAATCGATGACCGCAATGGCGTTGCTCGAATCAGTCGAGACAGGTACTTTCTGGCCGTTGACCGTCATCAGCAAACCGTCATAGATAGCTTTTTCCGCAGGGAGCGGAAGGCGAAGGGTTAGCTTCCCGGCTGACGATGCTTCCGTACCAAACCCATAGTCGCCGGCAAAATCGACAACGTAGGTGCTGTACCAGAGCAGTCCCTTCTGGCGGTAATCGAGGGCAAGGTTCACGTTCGCTGAAGTTGAGTTCAGAGGAAATAGGCAGGTGCGCTCGACTCTCTCTGTGCGAACTACCTCTTTGCCGTTTTCTTCGGTCTTCTTGGTCACAGTCTCCCACCATGAGAGAGTCGCCGTGGGCGGCGCCTGTACCTGCGCAGTTCCCCAAGTAGAAGCGACGTGGCCGCCCAGGCGGTCATTGCTGTTGCCGGTGCGTTCCATGATGGTGGCGCCGAGAACAATCCAGGCGATGGTGGTACAGATGAAGATGAAAATCAGAGCGGCAATGTGGCGGATCAAAGGGCGATCTCCTTGTCAATGATGTAATGTACTTTGTATCACAAAGCACAAGGCTGTCAAATCCAAAAACAACCTGCCTTGCGGAGAGTGTCTGCATTCGTACTTCCGCCAGCTCGTGGTTTACTGGTGCTTTGAAAGTGGCTAAAAGATCGTGAACTTTGCGGAACCCGCTGTTTAAAGCGGCAATAAGCGATGTGTCTATAGGTACACGGTGTTTCAGGCGGGACACACGACGGAGCACAGGGCGTGTAGTCGGGTCCTTAGCAATTGGCAGGGGGAATTCAGGTGCGCACGAATCGCTCCGGACATTCGGGTTCGGCACATGCGTAGCTGATGCGGTTGTGCTGGCGGTCGAGGCTGATGATGAACATCGGCCGCCCATGGCGGTCGCACTGCGGTTGCCCGGAGGTCAGGACGGGAGCGAGGTCGCGCTGCGGCGTTATATATCCGACGCGTTCACCGAAGCAGCGGTGGCAGAACTTCTCGGTACAACGGAAAAAGTCGATGGAACGGTCGGCGCTGTAGGGCGCAAGCAGCGGCTCCATAGTCCGGAAATGCTTATCGCACAGGGGCAGGATGTCCGTCCGCATTCCGAATGCGAGTGTAGCATTGCGGCAGACTGGACAGAGATAACGACAAAGAGGACAAGGCGGGCTTCGTACCTGCGTCTTGGAACAATCAGCCGATGTGGCGGAGAGCGTCAACGATGCCCAACTTCGACGCGCGATAAGAAGGGATTAGGCCGCTAGCAACACCAACAACGATCGCGACCGCAATCACTACGGCCGCCGTAGCCCACGTCATATGCATCGAGACCGGTAATCCGATGCCAGGGCGCGACAGAAACATGATGAACACGCTGCCAAGTGCGATCCCAACCGCCCCGCCCATCACCGAGATCGCGATCGACTCGCTCAACAAGAGCTTGAGGACGCGCTCGCGCGTGAAGCCGAGCGTCCGTAACACAGCGACTTCGCGCGTACGTTCTCGAATCGACATGGCCATCGTATTGGCGCAAACCAATAGCGTCGTGAAGACGACCGCACCGCAAATGCTCAGAATGAAAGCTTTCACGTTGCCGAGGGTTGCGATGAAATCCAGTTTGAAGGCTTGCTCGCTTTCGCTCTTGGTAGGAACAGGAGTGCTGTGAAACATTTCGTCAATTGCGTGGGCAGCCTTGGGCATATCGTCAGGCGTATCCACGCGGGTGAAATAAAAACCCGCCGTATCTTTGAACCAGCCGATCGATTCTTCAAGATACTTAGCGTTAAAGAGAAGGCTGCTCGTGGGCGGATCGATCGTGTAGATCCCTCGTATCGTCAAGTCGAGATTTGTCTGAAAGATAGTTCCCTGCAGGATAACGTGGTCGCCGAGCTTCCAGTTGTGTTTTTTCGCCAGTTCGATATCCACAATGCATCCCGCGCGATCTTTTTTCCAGGCAGCGGCTTGGTCGGGAGGAACGATCTTGTCTGCGGCGACATCCAGGTATTCGTCAGGATCGGTGGCGAACTGTGCGAAGAAATTTTCTGGCTTATCGTCCTTGTATTTGCCCCCAAACCAAGTCATCGGGACGACGTGCACCACGCCGGGAACACTCCGGATCTTGTCGCGATAGTAAATAGGCAGGAAGTTCGCCAATGAAACCTTGTGGCGCGTCATGATGCGAAGCGCAGAATCGGGCGCGCCCTTGTCGATGTAGAAGCTGCGCCACAGCGTGAGCATGATGCTCAGTAGGAGCAGCGAGAGTGCGATACTCAGGACGGTCAAAAGGCTTCGACGCCGGTTTCGGAAGGCCGATTTAGCAACGAAGTGCGTGAGCGTCACGGGATTATGTTACACCGCCGCCAACCTCTTCAAACATGGACAAGTCAAATTGGTGAGCCGCGTCGCAATAGGCATTGCAATGAATCTTGCAGCAGCCACATCTTATTCAAGGCCCTTGCGCAACTCGCGTCGCAGGATCTTGCCGGATGGTGTGCGGGGCACCGCATCAACAAAACGGACCTCGCGCGGCTGCTTGTGATGGGCCAAGCGATCGCCAACGAAGCTGCACAGTTCCTTATTAAGATCGCTCCCAGCTACAAACCCGTCTCGCAGCACAACGAAGGCGCAGGGAATCTCTCCTGCGGCCGGATCGGGTCTCCCGACCACACCACAATCGCGAACCGCGGGATGTTCAAGCAGGACCGATTCCACCTCTGCGGGTGCGACCGGAAAGCCCTTGTACTTGATCATCTCTTTGCGTCGGTCGAGGATGTAATAAAAGCCATCGTCATCGGCGCGGGCGATATCACCTGAGTAGTACCAGCCATCGCGCAAAGCCGCCGCCGTCGCCTGTGGTTCTTTCCAGTAGCCAAGCATGAATTGCGGTCCACGCATTACAAGTTCGCCGGCTTCTCCGGGCCGGACCTCTTGATCGTTCAGATCGAGTATGCGGCAATCGGTTTGCGCGAGCGGTTGGCCGATCGACGTCGGCCGGTTTTTTTCTGGCGGCGCGATGTAGCCGACGTGCGTGACGGGAGAGGCCTCGGTCATGCCGTACCCCTGATTGACGATGACGCCTGTGAGATCTTGAAGGCGCCGCGCTAGTTCAGGGGCGAGCGGTGCCGCGCCAGACTTGATCCATCGAACGGCGTGATTTTTCGGAAAAATACCCGCTTCCGCAGCTTGGCAAAGGGCGTTGATGGCCGGCGGGACCATCGGCATCATCGTGACGCCTTCCGTCGGCAGCAGCGCACATAGCTTCTGGACGTCGAAGCGGGGCATCAGAACGAGCGTCGATCCCAGACTGAGCGAAAGCGTCAGCGCGACAGTGAGACCGTAGATGTGATAGAGCGGCAGAAAGCTCAGCATCACATCTTCGTGGGTGAGCGGAGTTCCGTCGGGACCGAGCAGTTGATAAACATTCGACACGAGATTGTAGTGCGACAACATCACGCCCTTGGGCAGCCCTGTGGTCCCGCTGGAGTAGGGAAGGGCCGCGATAGTCTGCCGAGTATCTGAGTCCTGAATGGGGAGTCTTGCTGGATGCGAGCGAAGCAACTGTGCGAGATTTTCGCTCCCTGGATGAGGACTGCGAGTGAAGACGCGGCGCAATGCCTGTAGCCCGCCGAGATTCACTCCTTCGATCAGCGCTCCGTCCGTAATGAGAAACGCAGCGTCGGAATTCTTCAGTTGATATCGCACCTCCCGTTCCCGGTAAGCGGGATTCAGGAGTGTTGGAATTCCGCCGGCAAGCGTCGCGGCGTGATACATCACCCCGAACTCCCACGATGTAGGTAGGAAAATAGCAACCACTTCATGCGGCGCAAGGCCTGCCACAACCAATCCGGCAGCCGCGGACTGCACCAGTTCGCCATATTCGGCGAAGGTCAGGCGGCGATTGCTTCCGGTGTCGACGATAGCCGTCTTGGCCGGATTGCGACGGCAGCTATCTAGAACTATTTCGTGGACCAAACGACCGGAAGGGTCAGCATAGAGTTGGGTACGCATGGACGAAGAATTGTAGTACATCAGTCTTCATGCAAGATGGGTGGGCGTCACGAGCCTAGCTTACGCAAGAAGTCCTGTTCGTCCATTCGATACTTAAAGGCTTTCTTACCATTGATAAAAACGACGGGTACTTCGTCATTGTAAAGACGACGCAGCTCGGAGTCTGAGTCCACGTCTATTTCACGCCAGCTGAAACCACCGCGCTTGTGAAGTTTGGTCAGACTCTCTTTGACAATCTCGCAGAGATGGCAGCCCTTGCGCGAATAAACTACGACCTCGCGACCCTCTGTCATGGCTGGCGAGTGTAACAGTTCCCTTGAACCGATTCCATGCTGGCAAAGGGTAAAATCCGCATATGAACAAAAAAGAACCGTCGCTGGCTGGAAAAATCGTTCTTGTGACGGGAGCGGCCAAAAGACTGGGTCGAGCCATTGCGCTCTCGGCTGCGGAGCATGGAGCGAATGTGGCGATTACCTATCTCGAATCCGAAAAAGAGGCTAGGGCCACCGTGCGAGATTTGGCGAGTTACGGCAGCGAGGCGATTGCTATCCGCTGCGATGTGACCGACGAGCGTAACGTGCGTGAGATGGTGAAAGAAGTTGTGGGCCAACTGGGTGGCATCGATGTGGTGGTGAACAACGCTGCCAACTATGAAAAGGTCGACTTTGAGAAGTTGACGGTTGAGCAGTGGGACGGCATCTTTGCTACGAACATGCGGGGGCCATTTTTGGTATCGCGAGAGGCTCTTTCGCATCTGCGAAAGAAGCGTGGAAAGGTCATACACATGGGGTCATTGGGCGGTCTTCGCCCCTGGCCGACCCATGCACATTACTGTTCCTCAAAAGCGGCGCTCCACATGTTGACGAAGGTCATGGCTAAGGCGCTTGCACCGGAGATCGCCGTGAATGCCGTTGCGCCCGGAATGATCGACCTCGGTGAGCGAGCGGCAGCGGCGTTCATGCGTAAAATGGAAAAAGAGACCCCGATGCGCAGAAATGGATCTGCCGCGGAGGTTGCTGCGGCATTCATGTTCTTCGCGACTGCCCCACATTTCATCACTGGCCAGGTTCTGGCGGTCGACGGCGGACTAGGACTGTAAGGGTGTTCCGACGCCTGAGATATAGGCGTCCCGCATTTGTTTCTCACCGCAGCTTCGCGTATCGTTTCGTTTTCAACAACAAATTTATGATACGGACTGTTGGGGTGGCAGTTTTCGTTTTGGCAATGTGGTCAATGGCGGTGGGGCAAGGTCGGCCTGAAGAGGGCGGTCACGAATTTCAGGTCTGGACCGGCGGCGGACATTCGGTTTCAGGCGGGACGTCTGACACTGGGGTGTGGAATCTAGGTCTGCGCTATGGGTGGATTCTGACGGCCCCGCATGGCCCCGGCTTCCTCAAAGGACGCTTTGAATATGCGATTGATGCGGTTCCAGCCTTCCTGGTGTTTCAACCCAGAAACACCGCGTTCGGAGCAGGCCTGAATCCTTTAGGGCTGAAGTGGATTTTTGCGACCCGAGGAGATGTTGAGCCCTACTTGGAACTCAATGGCGGAGTTTTGTTTACCTCGCACGAAGTGCCGAGCGGAACGTCGAACGTTAACTTCACACCTTCGGTGGCTTTTGGAACGCACTTTCTCGGTCGACGCGCTTGGACGCTGGAGTTGCGTTACATGCACATCTCCAACGCTGGCCTGACCACTTTCAACCCAGGGCTGAATACGATCCAGGTGAGAATTGGTGTCGGTAAGTTTTTCGGACGGAAGTAGCGATTGGCAATTGCTGTAGCCAACCGCCACATCCCTCGCTATGCGTTCGGTGACGAACCCGATTCGCCTGCCGGACGCCTATCTTCCCAGCGTTTGCGACGATCTTCCTGCATTTTGTCGAACTTGGCTTTCTGATCGTCCGTCAGCAGCCCGCGTGATCTTAGCCGACGACGCCTGGCGAATTTCTCGCATCTTGGGAAAACTTCTCATCGCGCCCGGTCGAGGAATCCTCCATCAATTTCTTCATCTGATCACGTTGATCCTGAAGAATTGTCTTCACCTGCGGTTTTTGGGCATCGGTGAGCGCTAAGCGTTCCGACAACATGTTAAGTTCGTCGTCAACGCTCATCATTCCTCGCCGAGGACCGCCGGCCGGACCATGGTCGGAAGCATCAGCCTGTGCGAACAACCCCACTGGCGAAAGTAGTGTGAGGATAAGTAACGCATATCGCAACTTTTTCATTGATGGAAACTCCGGGAGACTGGAAATCGACAAATTGGTGATCACGCCCTCTAACAACTATGACCCAACCGAGCCGAAGAATTGCGTAAAGAGTTGGTAAAGTTGCGTAAAAATACCACGATTGAAGCGGCCCGCACTATTGCTTTTGCGACATCACGACTGTTCGCGAAGTCTCCGACTTCCGTCCGCAGCATGGGCCAGGTGGAATCGGCGAACCGTGCGGGCAAGTTCGTGGATGACCGAGAAAAGCGCAAATCTTGTCAGTCGCCTCGGCGGACAAGATGTGTTCGAATTTGCATGCCTGCTGTTCGATTTCGGTCTCGCTGTCCATCGCCAGCGAATCGGTGAAGAGGCGTTCTGCCAACCGATGCCGCCGGATGATGTCCGCGGCGCGCTTGTAGCCGCGAGGGGTCAGTTCAACGACCAGGGAGCCGTCTCCGACCGAGACTCCGCTCGGCTTGAGCGCGTCATGACACGGGTTCACGAATGGCTTGTGATCGTGAACTTCCGGCGGGTGGGGACGCGTACTCACCAGATCGAGACCGACCAGTTTTTCGAGAGCGATCGAGACCGGAAGTGCGCCATGTACTTCCATGCGATCGCTCTCTGCCATCTGGCCGTGCTCTTCGAGCACAAATAGCTCTTCGAGAATCTCATCGAACTGCTCCTCGTCGGCCATGGCGAAAACTTCTTGTGCCGCAATCTTGCCGTGATGCAATTCGATACGACGATCGGCGAGGCGAGCAACCACCGGATCATGCGTGACCATGACAATAGTGCGGCCCTGCTGATGGAGCTCGCGCAGCAGTCGCAAGACGATTTCCTCATTGGTGGCGTCGAGATTGCCCGTAGGTTCGTCCGCGAGAACGATTTTTGGGTCGTTAATCAAAGCACGCGCAATGCAGACCCGCTGTTGCTCGCCTCCGGAGAGTTGTGAGGGCAGATGATAGGCACGTTCTTTCAGTCCGACACGTTGCAGGGCATCCAGCGCTTCGTGCTCGTCGGTCGTGCTATGAAAATACTGGGCCAGCATGACATTCTCGACCGCTGTGAGGTACGGGATCATGTGAAACTGCTGGAATACGAAACCGATTTTCTCCGCTCGCACGCGGTTGAGATCGGAGGCACTTAAGGCGGCCACGTTTTCGCCATCGAGCCAGATTTCCCCGGTGGTCGGGCGGTCGAGACAGCCGATCAGATTCACCATGGTGCTCTTGCCGCTACCGGAAGGACCCATCATCGCAACCCACTCGCCTGCGCTGATTGAGAGAGTGATGTTGTCGAGAGCGCGAATGAGCCCGCCATTACGCTCCTCGGCTTGTGCGGGGTAGCTCTTTGTGACATTTGTCAGTTTGATCATGCTGGGCTCCCCCTTACTCTCCTCTCAAGATCATAGCTGGTTGCACGCGGCGCAGCAGCCCCATCGGCAGAACTGCCGAGATCAGGGCCACCAGGACACTGCCGGCAAGAATGTACGGGAACACGCTGAAGCGCGGAATCACCGGCGCATGGAAATTGGCGCGTCCAATCCATGCAGCCACACCGATTCCAAGCGCGAAGCCGAGGATGGAGCCGATGACTCCTAGTGCCGCAGCCTCAGCAGCAAAGAATCCATTAACCAGGCGTTCTGACGCGCCAAGAGCCTTCATGATTGCGAAGTCGCGTCGTCGATCGAAAACCCAGCCGATCAACGTGGCAAGCACACAGAGAGCTGCGGTCAGCACGATCAGTATCGCTGAGGAATAAAGCGTCGCGCGAGTCTTGTTAAGGACATTCGCCTCGCCTTCCATGATCTGTCGCACGGGTCTGACATCCGTGGAAGGCAGCTGCGCGGAGAGCCTCCGGATGCCCTCGTCGATCTCTTCGGTAGTTCCGTTCACGGCAATCTCAATTGTCGTCGGGACCACTCCGGTCCAACCCTCAAATGCGGCCTGATCGAGGTAAATGCGGCTGTCTTCGGCGGCGCCGGTCTGAAGCAGACCCGCCGGCACTAGCTCGACCGAGCGCCCCTGAAAGCTTAGTTGGAAAGGCTTGCGGTCAAGATTTAGCGCGGTGTCGGCGCGCATTCCTACAAGGGCCTCCGTCGGAGCAGCGGGCCAACGGCTTACCTTCCACCAATGGTTGAGTTGGCGTGCACGATTGAAGTCCGTGCCAACCACCACCACAGAACGTCCATCCGATGTACGAGCGACAACATACGATAAGGGAACGACAAGGGTCTTAGGACCAAGCGTGGATTCGATTGAGTTGACTGCTCCCGACGGAAGAGTCTGTCCTTCTTTTGCGACTAGGACCACATTCGCACCGTAATTCCGAAACTCGGACCGAAGCTTTGCCTGTACGTCAACGTAAAGGTTCATCATCGCCGTCGCCACAGCCGCGGCGACTACCATAGCAAACAATGCCGAAGCCGCGCGTCCGCGACGAAGTACAGCGGCGCGCACCAGCATGCGGAGAAACATTGAGGTGTGGGGCGTGCCAGCGCGGCGGTGGACGACCTGCTTCTTCTCAGCGTTCCGGTACTCGCTCATGCTTCACCCCGCAGTGCGAAGACGGGATCAAACTTTACGGCACGGCGGATTGCCGCAGCACTTCCTGCAAAGGTGACAAGTACCGCGATCGTCAAGATGATGGGGAAAAGCACCGGCTCGATCGAGATCTGAGAATTGAAAATCGAACGCCCAATTTGACGGGCGAGAAGCGATCCGGCGGTGAATCCAGCAGTGCCGCCGATCACTGCCAGCAGAAGGGCCTCGGCAAAGAAAAGTGCGGCCACGGCGATGTTTCCAGCACCGAGAGCCTTCATGAGTCCAACTTCCTGGCGGCGCTCGAATATTGCTGTCGCCATCGCCGCCGAAACAGCCAAGGCAGAGGCGAGTAGAGCAGCCAGTGTCACCAGAAGCATCAGGCCTTTGATACGCGAGAGAACCGTACCTTCGTTTTGCGCGACCTGCCGAATCTGCTCGGCATGAGAATGCGGAATAGCCTCCTGCAATTGATAGGCAATCGACTGAACGTAAGGCGAGCAATACCAGCGATCGTACATTTCCGGCGTCATGGTTTTCGGATCGCGCCGGGCTAGGGCGTCCTCCGGCTTGGTCATTGCGCTGACATATACGCGCCGAACGGCTCCGGGCTTGCCGAGAATATCTTGTGCAAGCGCAAGGGGTGCGACAATCTGCTCGTCCTGAGCCGCGCCGGTGGAAAGAATTCCGGCAACCGACAATGCCCGTCCTCCTACATCGATCGTGTCTCCTGGCTTCGCACCGAGCCTTGCCGCAAGCCGTTCTCCGAGCAGAACGCCCTGCGAACTGTCGTCGGGCCAGGCGCCCTGGACCCTCCACCACGGATGCGTGATTCGCACCCCGGTTGTGAACTGGTCTTTGCCAAACGTGAGAAGCTTGGCGAAATACGTGCCAACAAGCGTTGTATCGGTGTTGGTTGCGCCCACGGCTACTCTTACATTCACCGGCAGCATCGGCGAAAAACCCACAATATTGTGATGCCAGAATGTTCCACGAATCTTGGGCAGGTCCGCCTCGTTGAGAAGGGCACCATCACTCGGCGGCTTAAGATTTACGCCGCCGATCTCAACGTCGAGAGTGTCTTCCTGCGGCGTGATGAGAAGATTCGCGCCGTAGGTGCGCAACTCGCGATTTATTTTGTCGCCGATGTCCGTCGCGACGGCAATCATCGCGGTGGCGACTGCTACGCCAAGGGTGATCGCAACACCGGCAAGTAGCTTGCGCCGCGTCTGCCGGCGAAACGATTCGTAAACGAGGCGAGGAAACATCTTATTTCGGCTCGAAGTAGTGGCTGCCTGCTGCTACATCCGCTTCCGACACAATGACCGCATCATCCGTGAACTCAGCCTTCAAAGGGATGGGATTGCAGCCACCTGGCATGCCCACCGATTGCGGATTGATCGGCGCTGCGCAATTCTTGCAAATTACGCCCTGTGTGCCCTTGTAGAACCCAACCGGCCCGCAGATCTCGCAAGCATCGAACAGCACCGCAACTTTACCGTCCGGTTTCTGATACAGGAAGAATCGGACCTCTTGACCGTTCTCATTGGCAGCGAAGCGGTGAATATCCCCGTCATAGACAGTCTTCAACGGAATCGAGACCTTGCCGTTGACGAACGTCATTTCCGTCGCGGGCGAAAGTGCGCTGGCGCTCTTTTCATAGATGAACCCGGCCGTGACCATCACGATGAAGATGAATGACGAGATGTAAACCGACCCCATCCACAGCCGCTCACGCCGCGCGCTCCAGAGAGCCTTGCGCCGCGCAGCCCCGGCCGCCGGAAGTTCCGCAGGTTGGCGCCGCTTCATTTCCAGCAGGATCATGAGAGCAGCTAGGGCGAAAATCGTGATGAAGAAGAACAGATCGTTACGGACAACCGGTCCAATGATCGCCATCTCACGGCGCGAAGAGGGAAGTACTCCGTTTTCCGACAACTCATGCAGGCCGGAGATTACAAGTTGTGCGGCTACCAGGAACAGGATTGCCGTCGTAACTCGAAAGAATTTCTGAAGATTGATCTTGACGCTGCCCTTTACGAACACAACGCCAAACGCGATCGCGACGATGACGCCCAGCACGGTGCCGATAAAGCTCATCAGTTCGGTCGAATTGAGCGAAACTGCTGAGAGAATCAGGACCGTTTCCACTCCTTCGCGCAGGACCATCAGGAAGACGAATAGGAAGAGCCCGATCCTTGCATCGTTGCCCGCAAGCAAGCCTACTTTGCCTTCAATTTCTCCCTTGAGCTTGCGTCCGGTCTTCATCATGAAAACAATCATGGAAACGACGAAGACGGCAGCCACGAGCATAATCCAACCTTCGAAAATGTCCTGGTTCCACTTCAGGCGGGCGAGCAAGACTGCGATTCCGATCGAGCCAACAAATGCGGTCCCTAAGGCGGCGTAAACGGACTTGCGAAGTTCGGGGCGGCCGATCTTGGCCAGGTAGGCCAGGGTAATACTAACGATCAGGGCGGCTTCCACTCCTTCGCGCAGCGTGATGATGAAGGCTTGTAGCATTTAAGAAAGCACCATTCCCAAGTTGAAAATGAATTTCAATTTCAATAACACTAGGATACGAGCCGCTTACCCTGGGGTCAACGCGCGAAGTCACGGTCGGCTGTGACATGCATCACATGGCGGATTTTGCACAGCGAACGGCGCAGGCGCAAGCCCTGGTCGTCCGCTCTCACGTCGCCGGCCAATGGGAAGCTACCGACCGCTAGATGATCTTCAGGAATTTTTGGGCCCGCTCCAGTTCAGGAAACAGCTTTTCTTCTTCCAGAAAGTCGCGCGAGTGGACGCAACGACGGCTGCCGCGCAGCTTGACCGGATGTTTGAGGTGCAGCATCTCGTGGAAAAGGATGTATTCCACGACAAAGCGGGGCACTCGTCGGTCATCGAATACGCGGCTGATGACGATGGTGTTGTGGGCAGGGTCGTAATGGCCGAGCCGGTTGCGCGCTTGATCTCGGCTCCAGGTAAGCTGCGGACGACCCATCAAACCGTGAAAGAAACGCCGGTTCAGGTCGTCAAACATCGGTTCCAGATCAAAATAATGGCCGCGCGCGGAATGAATATGCTTGCGTCCGCGCATGTTGCGCACCAGTCGCGCCTTGGCAGTCACGTCATGGCTCGCGATGTAGCGGCGGTAGCGCATGGCATAGGCTCGGCCGACCGGCTTGCGATAAAGTTTTGCCAGCAGGATATGGAGAATAGCCTCGAGCACTTCGGGCGGCGCTCCCTCCAGCAGGTCGGATAATCGAACGTGCAGTTCGCCTTGTCGCAGCCGAATTGTATTGTTGATGGAAACGAACGGATAGAAGCGAACCTGTATCGGAGGCACGGGGGCGCGCGGCCGCAGATCGCGGTAAGCGGTTAGGAAGATCTCGTGCAGCCTCGCGGACACTGAAGGCAGGTTAGCATGTCGACTGACCTTCAGCGTGCATCAGTCAGATTCCCAGAAAACAGACTTGCGGTCGGCGGCTTTTGGTCCGGCCGTCCGAGGGTTTCCCTCATTGCAAATTCGAATCGTAGCGTGATAGTGTCGCTGTGCTCAACAGATCTTCCCCATCCCTAAGCAACAAACTTGTCCTATTAACCAGCGGTCCAAGAGGAGAAAACATGAAGAAGGCAATATTGCTTGTCGCTCTTTTTGCGGCCTTTGTTGTTGCTGCCAGCGCACAGAAGAAAGAAAACGAGCGCATTGAGGAAGCTGCGACGGTCATGAAAGAAATTCTAGGGATGCCAGAGGGAATACCACACGATCTCCTGAACAAGGCCGAGTGCGTGGTGATTTATCCCTCGGTGAAGAAGGCTGCCTTTATTGTCGGTGGGAGCTATGGCCGTGGCTTGATCACGTGCCGTACCCATCAGAACTTCACCGGCCCGTGGAGCGCTCCCGCCATGTTCGCGCTTGAAGGCGGCAGCTTCGGTCTCCAGCTCGGCGGAGAGGCTACTGACTTCGTGCTGCTCATCATGAATGAATCAGGCGCTAACTCGGTAATGTCGAGCAAGGTGAAGATCGGCGCTGACGCGTCAGCTGCGGCGGGCCCCAAGGGTCGAAGTACCTCGGCCGAAACCGATGTGGTGATGAAAGCCGAAATTCTGTCGTATTCCCGCTCCCAGGGGTTGTTTGCCGGCGTGTCGCTCGAAGGGTCCACCATGCGGTCGGACGATGGCGCGAATAAGGCCCTGTACGGCAGCGAGATCAGTGCAAAGGAGGTTGTCCGACAAGGAAAGGTCAAGGCGCCGGCCTCGGCCAGCCGTCTGCTCGCACTTCTGAACAAAACGTCTCCCAGGCACGCGAAGTAATCCGATCCCAAGGAATGCAGATTCGCTTCGCTGCGCTGCAATTTTTTGCTCAGCGAGTGAATTGCGGTTCTACCTGGCACCAAAGTGGCGTGAATTTCTGCGTTCAAGCTATCCGACCGCGACGCAGTGCCACTTTTGGAGGCAAAAGGGTATTAGACGCGGCTCTGAGCCCGATTTTTGCTGCCAAGCTGAGGATCGCTCTGCTAATCTCTTTAGCTGTTCAGGATCTGAGTGGCTGGATCTGCCATTGCGCAGAACCAGTTTTTCGATACTGGCTTGCCTCTCCCAAGGTTGTCTCCTATTGCCAGTCAGAGCGATTGAAGTCACCAGGAGTAGGTTTGAGCGGCCCGGGTCTTAGAAAAAGCTATCGCAGAAGGCGAAGCTGGTATCGACGTCGTCTGCGGATTCAACGAGCTCTCATTGCCTTTGGCATGGGTGCGCTCCTCGTCTTCGCCTGCTGGCAAAACCTGACTCGGCTTCGTGCTCTCACCGGCATTCGCGCAGCGCGCATGCTTCCAGAGTCCTTCTGGGCGCGGGCTAACTTTCGCGAAGATCCTCGGTGGATGGCCGCTCAAGCGGGCCTTTCCCAGATCTCTGTGAATACTCCAGCCGTCTATGCCTACTCGGTGATTCCAGGCGGTGTGCAGAGCGTCCATCAACTACGGGAAATTGCAGCCCGCGACTATGTTGTACGGCGGCACTTCGCCCGCTTCGATTTCAACCGAGCCCGACTCGAACGAGCTCGCCAACGGCGGTTGGTCTATCTCTCTTATCGCATTCGCGATCGGATTTATTGGACGCACAAGAAAGTTCTGCTGAGCGCTGGGGAACTTGTCTTGACCGACGGTAATATTGCAGCACGCGCCCGATGCGGCAATCAAATTTCAGAGGAAGCGCAACCCGACCTATCGGATGAGGAGCCTTCGGAGAATACCTGGGATACACCGGTTGCAGAACTGAGCCCAATCGAGCGTGCTCTGCCTTTTCGATCTTCTCTAGCGCGGCCGATGTTCCCTGGAGTATCACCGCGCACTCCTTCGCCACCCAGGCTCTTTGCCGGCGGTTTTTACTTCCCATACGTGCCATTCGATTCCGCTGTTTCTTTCTGCGACGATAAGCACCTCAAGATTAACGACGGGAACGAACAAAAGAAATGCCACGATAAACCTCGCCATCCGGCAGTCCCAGAACCCGGAAGCCTGCTGCTGATAGGGTCGGGCCTCACGGCGGTGGCCTGGCGATGGCGAAAAAAGGGGTCATCCGGTGAAGTCTGACTGTCTTCTAGCGCGAATCTCCCTCGGCTAGTAGTTCTACGACTTCTGAGTCAAATCGCCTATCATCATTGGCTGCTAGACTTGTAGCAGCCGTTATGATGCGCGTTGGAATGATCCTCGGCCTTTTGCCGTGGCTCGCGATTTCGCTTGCCGCACAAGATGCCCGCGTAGCGCATGTCGCCGTGCTGGGCTCCGGTTCCGTCATCGAGGTCGAGATTCAGACTTCCATCCCGATGACTCCGCAGAGCCAAGCGATCACTGGTCCTGATCGCATCATTGTGGATTTTCCAGGAGCTCTGCCGGGCGCTGACTTGCGAGCCCTTGCTGTACAGCGAGGACCGTTGAAGGGAATCCGCACCGGGCTGTTCTCAAAGAATCCTCCCATCACGCGCGTGGTTCTCGATCTCGCTACGCCGCAACCCTACGAGGTGTTTGAGTCGCGCAATTCCGTAATGCTGAAGCTTGGAACGGCTGCTGCGGCCGCGAAAGCCGCAGGCACGGCCAGTGCGATAACCGCAGCGGCATTGCCGTCCGGAGAGGTTGCGAGCGTGCCACAAGCCGCGCCAGTCGAGTCTCAACCAGCAATGGCTGTCACCTATTCCGATGGGCTCCTTCGCATCCACGCGGATCGCGTTCCGCTTGCTAAGGTGTTGAAGGAAGTGGAACGGCAGACTGGTGCGGAGATCGCGATTCCGGCAGGCGCCGAGGCAGAAGAGATCGCTGCGGAGCTTGGGCCGGCCCCGGCCCGCGAAGTGCTCGCCACTCTGCTCAATGGATCGCGCTACAACTTTATCTTCGTGGGAAACGACCAAGGACGTACGCTGCAGAAAGCGATCCTGACCTCTCGGTAGAAGCAGCTCTCAGCACCCACCTCGTAGTTCGACACCCAATCACACCAACCTGCAATACGAATCGGGCTTACGGAGGCGTGATGAGACGCACCGGCACAGCGGATGCGCCATTGCCGACGACAGGCGTGCCTGTGGCATTGCGGCCGCAGCCGACGAGATTCACGATCGTCGTCTTGATGTGTCCGCGCGTCGGTCCACCAGTCGGAGTCGAATTCCCGTCTGAGTTCAGGAACAGTTGAACAAAACCGATGATATGAACTGGGTTTGTAACGTTGCCGGCAGACGAATCGAACACCGGTACGGTTACGACAGAATCACTGACCAACACATCTTTGTTTCGGGCACTCACAATCGGATTGTCGTCGCCTCCGAGGAACTGGAATGACCGATTGGGAGGTGTGTCATCGACCTGATCTCCTTTGTTATTGACGGCGTTCGTCAGGCAATTCACAGCCACGGCGGTATCCGAGTTCCGAGTGTTATGGGCTAGGGTATCGATGTTCACGTCACTGTTGCAGTTTACCGGTGTCGAAACACACCCGGCGATGCTCCGTTGGTAGTCATTGTTCAATACGATGTTGCAGTCTGCCAATCCCTGCAGCGGAGCAGGATAGGTCACCGCGTCATTGGCCATCGGGTAGTATTGCCATGCATTAGGTACTGGGAACGGGCTCACGCAAGTTCTGCATCTGGCGAAGAACGAATTGCCTCCATCTCCCCAACCAAGCAGGGTGAGATCTTCAATCTGACCGGTGTTTTGGTCGAAAATCGCCCCTCCTTTTGGGCTTTGATTTGGCAGAATCCACGGCTTGACGCATACAGGTGCAACGGGGGGCGCTTGCCCCGCGATTGTGTTCAGTCCTGACGGATTGTAGGCCTCCGCAGTTGCAGTAACAGACACGGCTGCAGTGGTCCTTCCCCAAATCCGCGCGAAGAACGTTGGCAGGTCTGTCCTCGTTACTTGTACCGAGATCCGGAGGTCAGTTCCGGCGGCACCAGGAGGTGTTACAACAACTTCCGCCGCTGTCAGGTTGCGCCCACCAATAGCGTTGCTGGTTGCAACTTGTGTAGCAAAGCTCTGTGCCAGCCCCCGCGCGGACAAGAACAAACCATTGTCGGATGGATTCGAGGTTGTACCCGAGTTTGCTAATACTCGCGCACCTGCAAGCGCCGCACTGTCAGCAGCCAGTTGTGCCTGGCTTCGGGCGGCATAGAAAGTCACGAGATCGATTGCGAGCGCTGCTATGGCCGCCACGACAAACAGCAGAACAATCGCAGCGACGAGAATCACGATGCCTTCTTCGCCCTTCCGTACCGCAGCATTTCTTCTGTTCTGAATTTTCATGTCTGGTTGTGCACGAGCGCTGAATCATCCAGAACGGTCGTGGCTGAGTACCCGGCGCCGGGGAACAACAGCTGAATGGCACTGTTGAAACGCCAGTTGTAGGGGTAGCTGACCTCAACTGATGTGCCAAGCGTGGCTGGAGGTCCCGCGTTGATCAGCACGCCCCGATCGATGGCAATCGTCAGGTCCTGACCAGAAACCGTCGAGCAACCGGAAATTGTATAGGTCCACTTTAGGGCGGAATTAGTCACTGTTGCTGACGCGGGCTTGCAGGAGCCTTGGTTCGCCTGTGCTAGAACGTTGCCAGCAGCTAGCGAATTGAAAACGACCGCCACCACGGGTTGCAGGGAAGCCGGATTCGAATCGGCTGTGTAGATATCCATCATCGGCTGTGCCCCTGCAAAGACAGCCCCCTCCTGCGCAGCGTGAGCGATTTTCTGTTTCTCGTTGAAGGCACCGCTGAAATCATAGATTCCTACTAGAAAGACCACCAACAGTGGGAGCACGATGGCAAACTCCACAAGAGCGGAGCCGTCATCGTTGCACACCGCACGCATCAGCCTCGGCATTCAATTCTCCATCCTAACCTGCGCTTCCGCGGTCATATTGACCTGCTGGAGGCTGAGTGACGTGAAAGGAAGAAAGAACTGAAACGGATATTGAAAACGCACAATTACCCCGCATTGTTGAGGCGTGGAAGGATTGTTGAGCCAGACAAGTCTGCAAACGGTGACCGGACTGGTTGATGCTGTGCATGCTCCCGCAGGAGTCGGCGGGGGCTCCGTACAAAAAGCGGGCGCCGGGGAAGGCGTATCCCCAGTGATTGAGTTTCTGTCGAGATTCGATGGATCGGTCACCGAATGAACCGCGGCGAGCACCGCCGTATCTCCGGGAAAGTTAGTCCCCATCCAGTTCCCACCGGGAGCTCCGCACGTCGCACACGTCGGCCGGGCCGCCGTGATTGCTCCACGCTGGGCGGCCTGGGTGATGGTCGAATAGATATTGAATGCCCGCCCGAACCAGACGATCCCGAGCAGAAACATGAAGACGAGTGGCAATACGAGCGCGGCTTCGGCGATCTCCGCACCTTCGGTCTGCTCCAGTCTCTCGATCAGTGACCGTTTCATTGACGATCGCATCTCACAATTCAACCGCGCACAAAACGAATCTAAAGCTTGCCCATAGCTGCGATCACGCTGCAAAGAAGCACCGACAGTGCCATCGCTACGCCAAAAGGGATCTTCGTGGATTGGGGATTGTCCAACGATACCTCAGGTCCCGGCGTCCTCATTGTGCCAAACGCAGTCAGCATGCGAGCGATGTTACGAAGCGTTTCAAACAGCTTGCCTCGCACGATTACGACGATCAGTGCCATCAGGCCTGCCAGCAAGATTGTGGCGATCAGCACCGACATCAAGTGACGTGGCCCCAGGCACGCGCCCAGAGCTCCAGCCAGCTTGAAATCTCCTGCGCCCAGGCTGCGAAGCAGAACGAACGGCAACAACAGAGCCAATCCGAGCACTGCCCCTAAGAAAGCCATCTTCAGCCCAGGCCAGCGGAACAATGCGCTATTAACGATCAGTCCCGCAACAAAGCCGGACACGGTCAGCCAATTCGGTATCCGACGGAACCGCCAGTCTAGAACTCCCGCGACGATCGCGACAACGACCGCTGGAACCCACGGGCCCAGATAAAGCATGGTTGCTGCCGGCAGACAAGCCCTCCTATGGGCTGATGCGAGGAGTTTAGGGCTTTTTGGCAGGCCGCTCAAGAGGCAGTTGTCAGTTCCGGTAGGCGCGTAAGAACTGACAATAGGCTACCGACTACGGGCCGCTGAGAAGCGAGAACCGGTTGCAAAGAAGTAAGGGGCCTGGAAATCATTCCAGACCCCTTTTGTAAGCTTAGTTGTTCCCCTTTAGCGGGTGACCGGGCTCGCCGCGTTACGCTCGGCGATAACCTTCTTGGCGTTGTCTGCCAATGCGCGCGCCTGGGGCAGCAGCTCCAGAGCCTTCATGACGTCAGGATCGGATTCCGCGCGTACCTTTAAGCCCTCTTCCTGGCCATAGGCGTCGACGAACAGTTCGCTCTTGATGTTGGAGCGGACCCAATCGTGATTCTCGACCAGTTCGCCCTCGGTGAAAGGAACCTTCTCTTCCTCGAGGAACTTGCGGAACTCCTGCATGACCGCATCATCAACCTCGAAGCTCGGGGTCACCTTGTGGGCAATCACATAACGCTTCGCGAAGTTGAAGAAGGCATAGTGCTGGAGGAGCGTGTCCTGAAATTTGTTTGATTTGAACGGAGCTAGCTTCACATCTGGCGTGATGCCTCCGCCGCCATAGACCGTGCGTCCGCTGTCAGTCAGCTTCACTTCGTGGTTCGCGTTGTTCTCTTCTTTCTCGCGATTGTAGTAGTAATCGTAAAGAGAAAGATTCGTGTAGTCGCGCTGAATGAGCCTTCCGCTAGGCGTGTAGTACTTGGCGGTTGTCAGAGCAAGTCCGGTGTTCTCGCCAAGTGGGTAAACGGTCTGGACCAATCCCTTGCCGAAGGTCGTTTCGCCCACGATCAGGCCGCGATCGTGATCCTGGATCGCTCCGGCCACGATTTCAGCCGCCGAAGCCGTGCCGCGATTCACGAGCACGACCAGGGGATAATCTTTGCCGCCATTGCCATGTGCCGCCGTGTATCGCTTCTCGGGAGAGGTGCGCCCATGATGCGAAACGATGAGTTGGCCCTTCTTCAGGAATTTATCGGCCACGCCAACGCCTTCGCTTAGGAGTCCGCCGGGGTTCTGGCGCAGGTCCAGAATCAAACCCTTGAGATCACCCATCTCTTCGAGCGCCTGCGCGACCTCATGCTCGGTCGTCTCCTGGAAACCGGAGACGTGCATGTAGCCGATGCCCGGCTTGATCATGAAGTGCAGATCGACGCTGTAGCGCGGAATCTCATCGCGCACGACACTGAAATCGAGAGGCTTTTCCGACCCCTCGCGGAGCACCGTAATCTTCACGGTTGTTCCCTTGGGCCCTTTGAGCAAATCGGCAACGTCAGAAGTACTCATGTTGTCGGTCTGCTTGCCGTCGACCGCAACGATGATGTCGCCGGGATGAATGCCAGCGCGATAGGCGGGTGTCCCGACAAAGGGTGCAATCACGATCACTTTGTTATTGCGCGGACCTACTGTCATTCCCACGCCGTAATATTTGCCGCGCTGCTCTTCACGAAGTAGCGAATAGGATTTCGGATCGAAAAAGTTAGAGTGCGGATCGAGCGAGTGCAACATGCCTGGAATGGCGCCGTTGTAGATCGCCTTGTCCGCGGACACTGGTTCGGCGTAGTTCTCTTCTACCGTCTCATAAATCTGCGTGAACTGTTTGTAGCTGTCCCGGATGTCGGAGTCGCTGCTGGGGGTGGGCGCGGGATTCCTCTGCGCGAACAACATTCCCAAGAAACCGAACAGAGCTAGGACAAAAACTACTAGGAAGAGTGAGCGACGAGAACTACCAGCCATGTCTCAAAATCCTTAGGCAGGAATTGTGGAGGGAGCCTGCCACATCTTAGCGCAGTATAGCATGCACCTGCACCTCCCTCAGGGAACGCATAGACTAGTCCAAGGTTACCGGCGTGCCTCGCCTCGGACGTAAACAAAACAGCTAGAAAAACTCAGTAATGCCTTCTTCCAAGACTCGAATGCGGTCCTTTACACCCGCTTTTCGGGCCTCCTGATCTAATAGTTTTAGCGGTTCATCGACCGGTTCATGGGACAGGCGGAAGGTTCCGTAGTGCATGGGGATCATCCAGCGGGCGTCCAAGTCCAAGAAGGCCCGGGTTGCATCGGCCGGACTCGTATGAACGTTGCGGAACTGTGGCGGGTTATACGCCCCGATAGGCAAAAGTGCAACTTCCGGTGTGAGCCTTCGACCGATCTCCTGAAACCCCGAAAAATAAGCGGTATCGCCCGCGTGATACACAGAATGCTTTCCAGAGCGTACGACGTAACCGCCATAACCCCGATGGGAATCCTTGATTACGCGAGCGCCCCAATGACGTGACGGAACATGCGTGATATCCAACGAAACGTGCCGATAATTGTTCCACCATTCAAGCTCGACGATCTCGGGAAAACCGAGGTCGGATACGAGGTCAAAAACGTGGTGCGGAATGACCAAAATCGGGGACGAACCCCGCTGGCGTCGAGTTTCGCGAGCAATAGCGCGCAGGGACTGACGATGCAGATGATCGAAGTGGGCGTGCGTTACTAGAACCACATCGACCGGCGGTAAATCTCGTACACGCACGCCCGGTTTCCTCAGCCGCTTCAAAACGAATAGCCAGCGCGCGAAGTTGGGATCGATGACTACGTTCTGGCCGCCTATCTGTAGGAAGAAACTCGAGTGCCCGATGAAGGTCACACCCAATTCGCCGTTATTTGCCAACCTTGGTTTGTGTGTTTGTCCGGTGCGAGGAGTGACAGCAGAGTGTCGCACGAGGCGGGTAAACTGGCTTGCTCGTTTGCGAAGGGCCGGATTCTTTAAAGATGTCTTAAACATCAGTTCCAACGATCGATATCAAAACGATTCGTCGACGTCCTACACCGACAGTCGTCATATGAAATAGATGCTCGCAAGCGAGCCTGAGTCACAGAACCTCCTGCAACTTTCACAGGAACTCCGCGCCCTTGAAGTGAAATTGCACTCGAGTCTTCTCTGTAGTTTAGAACAAGAGAGTCGATCTTGACCGTGACTTTCATGGTCATTTCTAATCCAAAGTGGAGGGAACATGCGCGTCGCTTTCATGGGAATGGGAATAATGGGCCGCCCGATGGCTGCCAGCCTCGTAAAGGGCGGTCACGAGGTCACGGTCTGGAACCGGACCACAGGGAAAGACGTGGAGGGAGCGCGCACCGCCGCCACCCCAGGCGAAGCTGCCCGCGGCGCGGAAGTAGCATGGATGTGTGTATCCGACACTGCGGCGGTCGAAAATGTGCTGCTGGGACCTGAAGGCATAGAAACGGCGCTGAGCGAAGGAATGATTGTTGTCGATTCCAGCACGATCTCCCCTTCAGCGACGCTGCGTTTCGCACAGAAGGTGAAAGCCCGCGGCGCCGAGTACGTGGACGCACCCGTTACCGGATCGAAGGTCGCCGCCGAGGCAGGTAACCTGATTTTTATGGCCGGCGGATCGGAAGCCGCTCTTGCGCGGCTGGATCCACTTTTCAAGGCGATGGGAAAGCAGGTTTTCAACATGGGCGAGACGAGCAAGGGCCAGGCGACCAAGCTTGCCATGAACCTCCAGATTGCCCTGATCTATGAAGGATTCGCCGAGGCGTTGACGCTTGCGACCAAACTTGGAGTCGACATCCAACGGCTCATGCCGTTGGTCCAAGCGTCGATGGTGCGGTCTGGAGTCGTCGATTACAAAGCTCCATTCATCTTCAAACGCGATTTTTCGCCCAATTTTCCCCTACGTCTCATGTTGAAGGACATTCATCTCGCGCTCGACGCCGCCAGGGAGACGCGGGTCCGCTTGCCAGGGCTGGAAGCGGTCGAAGAGGTCTACGATGTGGCTGCAGAAGAAGGACACCAGGATCTCGACTACGCCGCTACGCTCACCCTTCTTGAAAAATGGGCTGGCGTGGAAGTAAAGGGTGCCGCCTAGCTCTCCCTACGCGGCACGATCGGAAGATCGGTCGGCGTCAGGATATTTGAGGATGCCGAACTCAGTTGGCAACCCCAACGCTCGAAGTCGGAGCACATCGAGTAGCCCATCAGGGATGAACCTTCCCAGCGCCGCAAGCAAGCTGGCATGTTTTCCAACGCGATAACGAATACGTGGCCGGGACGCCGTTAGTGCCTGCAGAACTGCTCTGCTGACGACTTCCGGTGGACTGCCGTTCTTCTCTTGCTCGTAGCCGTGCTGGGCCATGCTCCTGAGCATCTCCGCATATTGCAACCTGCCCGCTTCCGGCAGTTGTCTGATCACTCCTTCTACGTCTCCCAGTGTCTTGTCGACGGCTGGCGTCGAAATTGCCCCTGGTTCTATCGCGATCACACGAACTCCAAAAGGCCGGAGTTCTAGCCTTAGGGTATCGCTGAACATTCCGAAGGCGCTCTTGCTGGCGTTGAGTGGACCACCAAAGGGGATCGCGATGTGGACACCCACCGATGTGATGTTAACGATCCGACCGCGGCTTTTTTGGAGCAATGGAAGAAAGGCCTGCGTGAGGACGATTTGCCCAAATACGTTGACGTCGAAGATCCTCTTCAGATCGTTTTCCTGAACATACTCCATCGGACGAATCATGCCGATTCCTGCGACATTTACCAGGGCGTCCAACCCCGAACCGCGTAATTGAGAGGTAACTTGCTCGGCCGCGGCGACGACCGAACCCCGATCCTCAAGGTCGATTCTGATCGGAATGACATCGGGAATCCTCTCAGCCAGCAAGTCGGCCTTATCCTCCGGCTTACGAACTCCAGCAAAAACTTGCCATCCGGCGCGGCTCATTTGCAGGACACAGGCTCGGCCAATGCCACTGGAGGCGCCTGTAATAACCACCGTCTTGTTCATCCTGTGCACGCGAATTTTCTCCAGGCGGTGATTGGTCTGATGCTTTTCGTGCGCAGTCGGTTGACGGACCATTTCATCCGAAACTTGGTGCGGAAACGTTACCCCGGTAACGCCAAGAGTCGTTTCTCCTTACAGAAGTATTACAAAGCAGCGGACGCCAGGCTGATATTGTCTTCGCAGACCTTTGTAGGGAGAACTGCTTGGACGCAATGAACGAAACCAGCCTGCGCAAAGAACGCGCACAGACGGATGGCGTTAACTGGGTCACAACCACAGCTATGGCGATCTTGCACCTGGGTGCGATTGCCGCTTTGTTTTTCTTTTCGTGGTCGGCAATCCTTATCACTGCATTCTTATGGTGGGTCTCCGGAAGTCTTGGGATCGGCATGGCATATCATCGTCTACTGACCCATCGTGGTTACAAGACCCCGAATTGGGTGGAGTACTTCCTCACGTTCTGTGCAACTCTCGCGCTCGAAGGCGGTCCGATTTTCTGGGTAGCGACACATCGAATTCATCATCAGTACTCGGATGTAGAGGGTGATCCTCACTCGCCCCTGGATGGCAAGTGGTGGTCGCACATGGGTTGGATTCTGACCGGGAAATCAATGCACCACGACACGACGACCCTGGCCCGGTACGTCCCTGATCTCACCAAAGACAAGGTTCATGTCTGGCTAACCAAGTATCACTATGTTGGAAACATCGTGCTCGGCGCGGTCCTTTTCGCGGTCGGTGGGCTCCCATGGTTGCTTTGGGGAGTATTCTTCCGCGTGGTATTTGGGCTGCACGCGACTTGGGCCGTGAACTCGATCACGCACCTGTGGGGATCGCGGCGATTCGCCACCAAGGATCTCTCCACCAACAACTGGTTCGTGGCGATTTTCACCTTCGGTGAGGGATGGCATAACAATCACCATGCGCATCCGGTCTCGGTTCGTCACGGATTGGCTTGGTACGAAGTTGACCTGAACTGGTATGGCATTTGGCTGCTTCAAAAGCTCAAGTTGGCACGCCACGTCTATAAAGTCGAACTGGGCAATCTCCCTCCACGCCCTGCACTGCTACGGGACTTGAAATCCCCGGAGTTGGCGGCGGCCTCAGTTTCCGCGAACGACTAGTCATTTCATGACCGCAAAGATACAGAGAGCGCCGAAAGAATGCCGGTGCTGGGCGATGTTTTTGGCGCTTTTTCTCTTGTGACGTATTCAACTCCTCGGCAATCGCCAGCCCTCGTTGCATTTCGTCTTTGAAGGCAATTCGAAAACTACCTCTGTGTCCTCAGCGTCTCGGCGGTGAATTCACCGCAGGTGTCTGTCTGCGGGTCGCCGCAGAAGTGGCTACAATCTCCCTGTGCGTATCATCAGTCGCCAGAAGGCCATCTATTTCTTCGTCACACTTGGCGTTTGCGTGGTGGTGGCAGCGGTTGCTCTCAACGTCACCTGGATAATCCTGAACTGGCGCGAGAGCCTGATGCTGTTCTTGGGCGCCATACTCTTTCTCGGCATCATTGCGGGCGTAGTGCTTAACACGATTTTTCTAGTGCGCGAAATCAGGCGTAACGAGCAACACGACAGCTTCATCAATGCGGTCACCCACGAGCTAAAAACGCCAATTGCCTCAATCCGTCTCTACCTTCAGACCCTGCAAAAAAGAGATGTGGGAGAAGAACAGCGACGGGAGTTCTATCGCTCGATGTTGCAGGATACTGACCGCCTAATGAACACAGTTGAACAGGTTCTGAAGGCCGGTGCGGCGGCTCAGAAGAAAGCGCGAGCGCATTTGCCGTTGGAATTCGATGTCCTGGTTCGCGAGTGCATGGAAACGGCTCGCAGTCGTCACCACCTCGACGCGAGTGCACTGGAGTATCGCCAAGTTCTGAATGGTGATAGGTCGGCCAGTATGATCGGAGACCCAGAGGAGTTGCGGACGGCAGTTTCGAATCTGCTCGATAACGCGGTGAAATATTCTCCCGACCGGATCAATATCTCGGTCGAACTGGAAGTTCCGGACAGAGATCGGTTGCTGCTGCGGGTGCGCGATCATGGTGTTGGGATTGCGCAGCAGGAGTTGAAGCGGATCTTTAAGCGCTTTTACCGAGTGACCCAGCGCTCCCTTTCCCAAGTGAAGGGAACGGGATTGGGGCTGTTCATCGTGCGATCGATTGCGCGCAAGCACAGGGGCAGGGTTTTCGCTGAGAGCGACGGCGTCGGGAAGGGCACGACTGTTACGCTCGAACTGCCAAGGAGAGTTTCATGAGCCGGGTCTTAGTCGTCGAGGATGAGGCTCATCTGGCTCAGGGTTTGTCTTTCAATCTCAAGGCCGAAGGGCACGCGGTGGAAGTGGCGGAGGACGGCGAATCGGCGCTTGCTCGACTTCTTCAGAATAAGGAACGCTTCGATGCCGTCGTATTGGACGTCATGCTTCCCGGCAAAAGCGGTTTCGATGTGGCCGCGTCCCTTCGAGAAAACAAGAATTATGTTCCGATACTGATGCTAACCGCACGCGGACGACCCGAAGATGTGCTCCAAGGATTTGCTTCGGGAGCGGATGACTACCTTCCCAAGCCGTTTGAGTTAGCCATTCTGATTGCGCGACTGGACAGCTTGCTGCGACGCAGCGCATGGATGAGAGAAGGGTCTTCAGAATCGTCGCAAGGCTCCGTCCAACGGGACGACGGCGCTTCGAGTCAGCCTTCGATCGATACTTTTACATTCGAACGGCGAACCATTGATTTCGCTGAGCTTGAGTTGCGAAGCCTGGGCAACACCATCCACCTTACGCTGATGGAGGCCCAATTCTTGCGCCACCTGATTGAAAATGAAGGACGAGTTGTCTCCCGTAAATCTATCCTCGAACAGGTCTGGGGATTGCACGAGGACACGGACACCCGCGCGATCGACAACTTTGTAGTGCGGCTTAGGCGGTACATCGAAGAAGACCCGGCTCGCCCAAAACACCTCCAGACGGTACGGGGGGTGGGGTATCGATTCGTGGCAGAACCGGAATAGCGCCGAGGGCCTCAGTGTTGCTTGGCGGAAGAACTTGCAGCCAACTCGCGAAACAACCCCATCAAACCTGCGGCTGAGTCCTGATCAGAAAGGCTTTGCAAGGTCACGGTTGCGCTGAAGTGGGGCGACTTCTGGTTAAACCTCACACTTAGGAAATCCTTATCACGCCAAGAAGTCAGGGCATTTACTACAGGCGTCAGTTCTGGTGGCCAATCTTCCCGCGTAGTTAGAACAACGGGTGTGGAGCGGGTGATGGTCCAGTTGCGCGCCTTGGGAATTTTGGCGGAGGTATGCCCTGACCAACGATGCCGTACAACGTCCATGTGGAATCCAGGAGGAAAGCCCATATCAGCTTCGAAGGTCAACGTCTCTTCTTGTTTACGCCAACGGCTGAGGATCCAGGAGGTGGGTACCGGTCGGGGGCGAAGCCGGATCGTAAGGCGCGCATCTTCGAACCAGCGCGAGGAAAGGTGAAGAGTGGCCCGCAATAACGAACTGCTAGCCTGCCATCGTAGGTTCAGCACTCGCCCTTTGCCTAGGCACGCTGCCTGAATCCAATCGAGGACAGCCAATCCCCGGCGCCGGTTATATTGGATAAACCCGGCATACCAAACTGCCAGCAGCGCCGCTGCCGCCGCAACGTCAATCAGGATCGTGCGCCCCACGTTGCCTCTGATGCGAATCGTACGTCTGTGGATGCGAAACGCGCAAGAGCTGAACAGGAAAAATTCTCGTCCGGCAGCTTTTCGAGGTGCCCGCTACAATGGCCGCGTGTCCTTCAAGATCCGGCCGTTCCAAACAAGGGACTTCGACACATTGTGGGGGATTGACCAAATCTGTTTCGAGCCACCGCTAGCCTATTCAAAAATGGAACTGGCAGTCTACATGCGGCGCGCGGGGTCGTTCACGCTAGTCGCCGAGATGGCAGACGTTAGCGGAGAAAATCGGGCCGGAGTTCTCGGGTTTGTGGTTGCCGAGTCGAGGAGAGAGTCCGGACACATCATTACGATCGACGTGATCCCGGAGGCGCGGCGCAACGGCCTTGGATCTGCGCTGTTGTCCGCCGCAGAGAGTCGCTTGAGGAGTCAAGGCGCGCTTGAAGTGGCGCTCGAGACAGCAGTTAACAACCTGTCCGCTATCCGTTTCTACAAAAAGCACGGATATTTCATTGAGAAGACGATACCCGGTTATTATTCGAATCATCTCGATGCGCTTGTAATGAAAAAAGAACTGTCGGGTGAAGCCGTTAGTAGTCCGTAGTGTCGCCGTGGGCGATTGTCTCTTGCCGAACGAACTGTCGATATGAAAGTGGCGATTCAGGGGGAATTGGGATCCTTCAGTCACGAGGCCGCCGAAGCGATGTTGCCGTCGGCTAGAGTGGTTCCGTGCGCCCGATCACTCGAAGTTTTTGAGAGTGTGCTACGCGGCTCGGTAGCCGCCGCAGTCATTCCGATTGAAAATTCTCTTGCCGGGTCGGTCGCGGAACACTTCGATCTTCTACTCAGTCGTAATGTCCACATCGAGCGAGAGTTTCGGCTGCGCATCGTGCATAACTTGATTGGCATGCCGGCAACAAAGTTGAAGGACGTTCGGCGGGTCTTTTCGCACCCCGTAGCTCTTGATCAGTGCCGGGATCTGTTTGCGGCCAACCGTAAGCTGGAGGCAGTTCCTTTCTACGACACAGCAGGAAGTGTGAAGCACGTGATGGCTGATGGTCTGCGGGATGCTGCCGGAATTGCGAGCCGACGTGCGTCCGAGGTTTACGGCGGAAAAATTCTGAAGGCAGGAATCGAGGATGATAAGCAGAACTTTACTCGCTTTTTCCTCATTCGCCGCGGTAAGCCCCGACCAGCGACGAATGCTGGCAAGACTTCTCTTGCCTTCAGCGTAAAGAACACACCTGGAGCTCTCTTCAAAGCGCTTAGCGTTTTTGCGCTGCGTGACATCAGCTTGAGCAAGATCGAGTCCCGCCCCATGCGCGGTCGTCCGTGGGAGTACGTTTTCTTCGTAGATCTGCTGCGCGGAGACGACCAACCGTCGCGAAATGCCCTACGGCACCTAGGAGAGGTCGCGGAACTGGTCAAGGTTCTTGGAATCTACTCTGAGAAATAGCTGCCGAAATGCCGATCGTTTGGTCATGTACCACCAGGATCAGCATGTGACCCTTGGTCTGGCATCACTTGAAGTGATCTGAAAATAAACGCTTTCAGCGTTCCCCGGGGATTTCGGGGGTTGGTTCGTCACTCTGGTCCCGCCATTCCATCACAAATCGATGTGAGCGACTGCACCGCGACTCTCTGTTTTGACTCCTAAGCTCAACAGCAGAGGAGGTTTTATGCGAGCGATGAAGTGGGCGGGGCTGCTGGGCTTGATTGTGCTTCTTGCGGTTATGGCCGCGGCCAAAACCAATGAACTGGGTGTGTCGAACAGTTATCGGGTCAGCTTTAGCGAACCCGTGCGTGTTGCAAATACGCTTCTCCCCAGCGGAGAATACGAGATCCGTCATGTGATGCAGGACCATATCATGGTTTTTCATCAACTGAAGGCCAGCAAACCTATCGAAGTGCGCGCCAAGTGCACTCTGGTCCCTTTGACGGAAAAGGCGCCCGACAGCCGGAAGATTTACGAGCTCAATGCCGCAAACGAGCGCGTATTGCACGAACTCATCTTTAAGGGTGACCGCGCAAAGCACGTGTTCTAAATCATCTTCGGGTGCTTCCTAGCTGGGAGCGCAGCATTGGCGGTGCGCTCCCGAAGGCTGATCTGTATTCCACAGTTCGAATCCCTTCTGTACCTTGCAAAAAGCCAAAAAAGGTCTAGAATTCAACACCCTAGCCCATAATCTTGCATCTTTAAGACGGCGATCTCATCAAAAGTTGAGTGGAAGAGACTCAAGGACAGAGTATGAGCGAAGAAAATCGCACTTTCTCGGAGAATTCAGACCGCTCGCTTCCGGTTCTGCCGGTGCGGGATACGGTTTTGTTTCCGCATGCTGTTCTCCCGCTAACTGTGGGGCGGGAGAGTTCGGTTCAGTTGATCAATTCACTCGGTGAGGACAAGACCATCGTGGTAGTGGCGCAGCGCGAAGCGCGCGTCGATTCTCCGCAGCCAACGGATCTCTACACGGTCGGCACCCTCGCTGTCGTACACAAAGTCGTCAAGATGCCTAATCAGAGCCTGTTCGTATTTGCCGAGGGCCTGGAGCGGGTGCGTCTAGCGGAGTTCGCACAACTCACGCCGTTTATGCGTGCGCAGGTTACGACGATTCCCGAAACGATTCCGCCGAAGAATTCTGAGGTAGAAGCTCTGCAACGCAACGTTCTGACGCTGTTTCAGCAAATCGTGGCCGGATCGCCCACGCTTTCAGACGAGCTATCGACGGTCGCCATGAACATCGAGGAGCCGGGTCGTCTGGTGGATTTCATTGCGTCCTCTCTTCCATCTCTGTCGACGGCAGACAAGCAAGACACCCTGGAGACGACTGACGTTCGGATCCGGTTGGAAAAGATCAATCACCATCTCGCGAAGGAGCTCGAAGTCCAGCAGTTGAGGAACAAGATCCAGTCCGAGGTTCAGGATCGTGTGCAGCAGACGCAGCGCGAGTACTACCTGCGCGAGCAGATGAAGGCCATCCAGAAGGAATTGGGAGAGCAGGACGAAGGTCAGCGCGATACCGAAGACTTCAAACAGAAGATCGAATCGGCGGGCATGCCCGACGATGTCAAGAAAGAGGCTCTCAAGGAGTTGGGACGCTTATCGCGCATGTCGCCGATGGCTGCCGACTACTCGGTCACGCGGAATTACATTGAATGGCTGGCGGTGTTGCCATGGGCGAAAACTTCGGGCGGCGAAATTGAAATTCCCAAAGCGAAAGAGATTCTCGATACCGATCACTATGATCTCCAGAAAGTGAAAGACCGGATTCTGGACTATCTCTCGGTACGACGTCTGAAACCGGCGATGAAGGGACCGATCTTGTGCTTTGTGGGACCTCCGGGAGTCGGAAAGACTTCGCTCGGCAAGTCCATCGCTCGCGCATTGGGACGGAAGTTCGTCCGACTCTCGCTGGGCGGCGTGCATGACGAAGCCGAAATCCGCGGACACCGTCGGACCTACATCGGTGCTTTACCCGGACAGATCATCCAGGGTATTCGCCGTGCCGAAACGAAAGATCCAGTCTTCATGCTCGACGAAATCGATAAGGTCGGAAGAGACTTCCGTGGTGATCCGGCATCGGCTTTGCTGGAGGCACTCGACCCGGAGCAGAACAGCACGTTTCGCGACAACTACCTGGACGTGACGTTCGATCTATCGAAGGTTTTGTTTATCACGACGGCGAACATGCTCGATCCGATTGCCGAACCCTTGCGCGACCGCATGGAGATCATCGAACTCCAGGGTTATACGGAAGAAGAGAAGGTGCATATCGCTTTCCAGTATCTGATTCCGAGGCAGATCGAGGAAAACGGAATCACTGCTGAGCAGATCGAGTTTCCGGAAGAGTCGGTGCGCCACGTGATTCGTCATTACACTCGCGAAGCGGGCGTGCGGAATCTCGAACGGAACTTGGGTACGATCTGCCGCAAGCAGGCGCGGCGCATGGCAGAAGGTAAGACCCAAAAGCTGATCGTGACCAAGGAAATCGTGCAGGAATTCCTTGGCGGCATCAAGATTCGCAGCGAAGGCGAAATAGCCGAACGCACCAAGCGGGCTGGGGTGGTTGTCGGTCTGGCGTGGACTCCAGCGGGCGGCGATGTGCTGTTCGTCGAAGCTAACTTGATGAAGGGCAAAGGCGGGTTGACGATCACCGGCCAGATTCAGGACGTGATGCGTGAATCAATGCAGGCCGCCCTGAGTTGGGTACGTTCCAACGCCGTGCAGCTCGGAATCGACGAGGAGTTTTTCTCCAATCACGACATCCACATTCACGTGCCGGCTGGAGCGATCCCCAAGGATGGCCCATCGGCGGGCGTCACGATCGTGACCGCTCTGGTCTCGCTGTTAACGCAGAAACAGGTTCGTCCCCTCACGGCGATGACCGGCGAGATCACCTTAAGCGGCAACGTCCTTCCAGTCGGCGGGATCAAGGAGAAAGTTCTTGCCGCGAAGCGCGCAGGTGTTCACGACGTCATTCTTCCCGCTGAGAACAAAACAAACGTGGATGAGGATCTGACGCCCGAACAGTTGCAGGGATTGACGACGCACTACGTCAAAACCATCGACGAAGTGCTGGAAATTGCTCTTCCAACTTCCGCGCACCAGGAGCGGCAGGACGCGGAAGAGCGAGAAAAGGTCCTCAGCACGCAGCCGGTGGCGTAAAATCGCTTCAAACTTATGAGAAGCCAGCCTCATTAGCAGGCTGGCTTTTTTCTTGCTGGACGCTTTGTCGCCGGATTTTGGCTGATCCAAAGAAGAGAATTGTTAATAATAAGCATGGAGGGAGAGTTGGCACAGGTTGCAGTGGTCGGAACGGTCGAGAAGGAAAACAAACAGAAACTCGGTCTTCGACCGTGGATGCAGCGGGTCTTGGTGGAATGCGATCGGGCGGCCGTTGGGTTCGAAGCCGACCCCGTGCATGACCTCAGAGTCGCACTGCGACGCTGCCGTTCACTCGCGGATGGGCTCATGGCTATGGATCCCGACCCTTCATGGAAGCAAATGAAGAAAGCCGGGAAGAAAGTTTTCCAATCGCTCGGCGACTTGCGTGACATGCATGTAATGGGAGACTGGATCGACAAGTTAAGCGATTCTTCCGATCCAGTGGCCGCGAAACTGCTGAATCATATCCACGCTCGAGAAGCGCAAAGCAAGCAGATGGCTTTTCGCGAACTGCAGCAATTTGACCGGAAACAATGGCGGCAGTGGAGCAAGACGCTCCCTCGCCGCGCGGCGCGCGTGCGTCCCGGAAGCGTGGTCTTCAAGCACCTTGCTCTTGAAAAGTGGAACGATGCCTATGAACTGCACAAGCGTGCGCTGCGCACAAGGTCGCAAACCGCTTTTCATGAGCTTCGCATCGGGATTAAGCGTTTCCGATATACGGTTGAGAATTTCCTGCCCGCTCAACACGCCGCCTGGGGGAACGATCTCAAGCAATTGCAGGATCTCTTAGGAGAGGTGCACGACCTGGATGTTCTCTGGAATACCGCCGTTGAAATCATCGCATTCCCTGATCCTGACAGCAAGATCCGCTGGAGGAAGAAGCTTACCGAAGAGCGCTCGAAAAGGTTGGGGCTTTACCGCGAAAAGATGGTAGGCAAGCATTCGCTGTGGCGATTATGGCGCACCGATCTTCCACAAGGCGTGCAACTGCGAGCGGCGGCCTTGAACCGGCTACGGCTGTGGGCTAGTTACCTGGATCCAAATTTCTTACACTCCGAGCGTGTGTCGCGACTGGCGCTGCAGCTTTATGATGGGCTCAAAGACTCGGGATTTATCGCCCAGAATCCGGAGCACGATTCTCGCGCCGTCTTGCATGCCGCTGCTCTTCTGCATGACGTGGGAAAGGCAAAAGGCGAGAAGTCACATCACAAGGCATCATGTCAGATGATCCGGAAGCTGTCGCAGCCACTAGGCTGGAGCGCTCGTGAACTGGAGATGTGCGCGGTAGTGGCGCGCTATCACCGAGGGGCGCTACCTCGTCCGCGAAAACAGAACTTGCAGCGGCTCGAACTTGCCGACCGCCGGCTGACTGTGCAACTGGCGGCGATTCTTCGTTTGGCGAATGCCCTCGACATGAGAAATGGAGTCGCACCGCAACTTCGTGTTGGAACGCAGGATCGTGCGATCGTCGTCCAGGCGGCCGGATATTCTCCACTGGAGCGGTCGGCCGAAAATGTTGCTGCCGCCCGGCACCTGCTGGAAACGGTCCTGCGGAGGCCGATCCTGGTGCGTTCGTTGAAACTTCCTTTAGGTCCACGGTTGGTTGCTCCTCGCCCGCGGAAACCAGCGAGTAGCTAATTCGGCACTTCTCACAACGTTCGCCTGCCTCCAGACTTTCTCTGTGACTCACGCAAAGCTTGTGACATTGGCCGTGGCTTGGCTGCGGAGATACCGCTGTGGTGTCGTGCTGTCGGAGCAAGCGTGTGTCAGTGGGGAAATGCCGGACGCGATCGGCTGGAAAAAGGCGTGTCGTTCAGTGCTAGTCGAATGCAAAGTCTCGCGCGCGGATTTTCTTGCCGATCGAACCAAGCCGTTTCGGATGAATCCGGAAAACGGGGTTGGGTGCGAACGTTTTTATCTTGCGCCGTGCCACCTGATTCGGCCAGACGAATTGCCACAAGGTTGGGGACTGCTCGAGGTCAGCGGAAACCAGGTAGAAAAGGTGAAATCTTCCCGAAAGAATCTCCGCTCATCGATGGGATTCGAATTCGAAATGAACCTCCTGCTGGCCAGTTTGCGAAGGGTTGAAGTGCGCATCGAACCGCAGAGCATCACCGACTTCCTCAAATGGAAGAACCGAATGGCGGACTACAACGGGGGCGCGCTTCCCGAAGGCTTAGTTGCACCAGAGGCGGAAACCAATGTCTATCTGGAGCAGCATGCTGTCGACTAGGCGGTGATCAAAGTGGATCACCTTAGAGTCACAATTTGTTGCAAGCTCTTAGCGGTGTTACTCTAAATCATTACCTTTTGTGACGCTTGGGGTGCGTCTCCCTCATTCGAGCAAACGGGAAGAGGAGTCTACATGAGTCTTGCGGCGCTCGCGCTGTATGTGGGGCCCGACCAGGTGATGACGGTCACGTCGGGATTGGCCGCGGTGGTCGGCGTTTTATTGATGTTTTGGAACAAAGTTGTCGGTTTCTTCCTGCGCATTTTCCATATTTCCCGGCGCACGCCAAAATCCGACGCCGCGGTGGCTACTGAACCTCCCGCCAAGAATTCCTGATCGCCGGAGATTTCTTTGGGAAAGAAAGCGATCGTCATTGGCCTCGACGGTCTGGAACCAACCATAGTGGAAGCAATGCTGGACCGCGGCGAATTGCCGAATCTCGCAAGGATCCGAGCTGCCGGCGGTTACAGCCGATTGAAGACCACCTATCCTGCGCAGACTCCCGTGGCATGGTCGTCATTTGCCACTGGCACGAATCCCGGCGGCCACGGAATTTTCGATTTTGTTACGCGTGATCCCGCCAACTACTTTCCAGACGCGGCACTCAGTCGTTTCGAGCGACCGAAAAGCGCCTTTGCCCAGCCTCGCGTCGTCAATCAGCGCAAGGGAGTGCCGGTATGGCAGGTGCTGACCGAGGCCGGGGTTCACAGTACTGTTCTGCGTTGCCCTTGTACTTTCCCCCCCGAAACTCTCAACGGCCGCATGCTGGCCGGTGTGGGCGTTCCTGATCTCCGAGGCAGCCAGAGTAAAGGAACCTTCTACACCCAGGACCGCGCTGTGACGAGCGAAGAGTCCGAACAATTGGTGTTGCTCGAAGCTGGGGGCGATTTGAGAACCGAAGTGATAGGGCCGCGCAATACCCGCACGTCGCCGGCGTCGGATACAACTTGCGAGATCCGCGTGCAGGTTGACACGTTTGCACGGAAAGTCGTGATTCACACGGGGGGAACTCCGGCGAAGATCGAAGTTATAGAGGGAGAATGGAGTGAGTGGGTACGTTTCAAATTCAAGTTCTCTCTTCTCCAGTCGGTGACGGGCATTGCCCGTTTCTACCTGCGGCGACTAGCGCCTCACGTCGAATTCTACGTTTCGGCCATGAACTTCGATCCAGGCGCGCCTATGTTCCCGGTGAGTTCGCCTGGCGAATATGCTAAGGAGCTTGCGGACAGTTTTGGCCTTTTTGCGACACTCGGCATGGCCGAGGATCATAACGGTCTGAACAATGGCCGGTTCGACGAGACTGCTTTCCTGAAACACTGCGAGTTGGTAATCCGCGAGCGCGAGCAGATGATGCGTTTCGAGCTTGCGCGGTTCCGCGAGGGATTTTTCTTCGTGCTCGTCGATACTCCCGACCGCGTGCAGCACATGTTGTGGCGTTTTCGAGACTGCAAACACCCAGGGTTTGAGCCGGATGCCTCACCCGAATGGAAGACACGGATCGAAGAACACTACCGGCGTTGCGATGCGCTGCTCGATCCGGTAATGACCATGGCCGATGAAGATACGTTGTTAATCGTGCTCTCCGATCACGGTTTCGGTACATTCCGCCGTGCTTTTGATACAAATACCTGGCTTTGGCAAAACGGACTGCTG